>Ga0180222_1001934_pt1 | contig 18797 bp, 15 predicted proteins | sample eDN5th37CKraftOP_FD_151336 | JGI IMG/M metagenome (GOLD analysis project Ga0180222, IMG submission 151336) | Enriched Organic Plus compost microbial communities from Emeryville, California, USA - eDNA 5th pass 37_C Kraft OP (version 2) (version 2) ... | reverse complement strand
CCTCGAGCTGCAAGGCTATGCCCATTACCTCTCACAGGATCGTTCCGAGATCCACCTTCACGGTCCAGCAAGGCCACCCAGCTGGCTCACGACGCTGCCGCTGACGGAACGGTTCGTGTATCATAACAGCACGCCGCTTTTCGGGGCCGACCTGGAAGGTATTAGCTTCCCTTCCCTCGTTTCGGACCGCGCACCTGATGCGCCAGATGCGGGATCTTTTCAGGATGCCGGACTGCGCGTTCTGCCCTGGGGCCAATGGGACTGGCCGTTGACGGTTTCGACGCCCGAACGAGCGGTTCTCGAACTTCTCGATGAACTCCCGCAGCAGGAAAGCTTCGATCAGGTCGACGTGCTGATGGAGGGTCTGAGCGATCTTGCGCCGAGGCGGCTCCAGAAGTTGCTTGTCCGCTGTCGCAGTGTGAAGGTGAAGCGCTTGTTCTTCTTCTTTGCCGATCGGCATCGCCATGCATGGCTCAAGCATGTCGACCGGACCGCAATCGATCTGGGATCGGGCAAGCGCATGCTGGTCAAGGATGGCAGGTACGACCCGACCTACGAGATCACCGTTCCCAAGGAACTGGCCGAGGCGTATTGATGGCATTTGCGGACACTTACCGAAAGCAGGTCGCACTACTGATCCGCACACTGCCTTCGGTGGCTGCTGAAGAGTGCTTCGCGATGAAGGGTGGCACGGCAATCAATCTGTTCGTGCGCGACCTGCCGCGTCTCTCGGTCGATATCGACCTTACCTACCTGCCAGTGCAGGATCGCGCGACCTCGCTTGCAACGATCGATGCGGCGATGGCGCGTATCGCCGAGCGCATTACCGAGACAGTCCGCGGCTCCCGTGTCGCTCCGTCACGCTCACGCGAGAACGTGATCACCAAGCTCGTGGTCCGTGGCGATGGCGCGCAAATCAAGATTGAGGTGACGCCGGTCCTGCGTGGCTGCGTGTTCGAGCCCGCCATACGTTCGGTCTCGCCCAGCGTGGAAGACGAATTCGGCTTTGCCGAAATGCGGATCGTCTCCTTCCCCGATCTTTATGCCGGCAAGATTGTCGCCGCGCTCGACAGGCAGCATCCGCGCGATCTGTTCGACGTCCGCGACCTACTGGCGAACGAAGGCATCGACGAGGCCCTTCGCCGTGCCTTTCTCATCTATCTCATCAGCCATGATCGTCCCATGGCCGAGGTATTGGCAGTTCGGCGCAAGGACATCGCCACCGAATTCGCGCGCGGTTTTGTCGGCATGACCCGGCAACCGGTCGAACTCGAGAACCTGCTTGCGGCGCGTGAAGCATTGATCGCCGGCATTGTCGGCGCGATGCCCGATGCGCACCGCCAGTTCCTGTTGGCGTTCGAGCGTGGTGAACCCGACTGGACGGTCCCCGACCTAGAGTCCGCCGCCGATTTGCCAGCCGTGCGATGGCGGCAACAGAACCTTGATGGTTTGAAAGCCGATAAGCGTGACACGCTGGTGCGGCAACTTGAAGAGGTGCTGACCACGTAGATGCCTAGTGCGGCACATCGGCGCGAACGGAAATGCGACGATTCCTTTTTAGTCACGGGGTTTATCGGGAGGGAATGATCCGTGGGTAGTGTTTGGCAGTATTTCCAACCACCTCTCTACTGGCAGCAATTCGAGGAGCTTTGCGTCGAGTTGCTCGGCGAGGTCTATGATGTCCCGAATGCCCAGCAAGTTGGCCGCCCGGGGCAGGCACAGAACGGCATTGATGTATTCGGGCAGTCGTCGCGGCACGGCAGGATCGGGATTCAGTGCAAGCGACTTTCCGACCTTGACGAGCATAACAATCCCTATCCGGGCGGGCCCATCACGCGCGCCCTTCTTCGCGCAGAAGCGAAGAAGGCGCTGGGCTTCAAACACGACCTCAAACTCTGGATCCTTGCTACCACCGCGCGCCGGGACACAAAGGTTCAAGAGTGGGTGGAAGAATCAAACGAGGAGTGGCAACAGGCCGGCCGTGACAGGATCGCTATCGTCTGGACTTGGGATGAGTGCATTTCCCATCTCAACAGCTATCCCAACCTTCAACGCAAATATTATCAGGACGTGATCCAGGTCTGCGCGCCGAAGGATCTCGACGAAATTATCTTGCGCACCATTGCCATGGCGTTCGCCCGCCCTGCGTTTGAAGTGCCGCTTCACTGCGAAACGCCGAGCGAATTCTTTCAAGCGTTGAAGGATACGCAAAAGGCTCTGCGCACCGGCGAGCTGGTCGATCGCGAAAGCAGACATGTCATTCGCAAGGCAATCGGCGGTTACCATGAATTGGACGATAGTCATGCACGTGCGAGGCTCGGTGAGGTTGATAAAAACCTGAAGCTCTTGAGGACGCAGCTCGAGCAAGGACTTAAGGATAAGACGATCCCGACAGTCGGCACCTGTCTGGATATTCGAGAGCCAGCCCTTGCCCATTATCTTGAAGAGCTACGCCAGCGATGCGTCGATGAGCTAAACCAGGTTCTCAGGGGCACCGCCATTCCCACAATATAGACGACAGAGCGGCCGTATCGGCGGCTCGACCTCACATCGTACGGGTGACATATTTTGACACCCTCATGTGCAAACCTGTTCCTGTTGTAGGACAGGTGATTCGCAGTGGCTCGCCCACCCGCGCAACCTGCACTTCAGACTGCTGGACGCTGCGATGGGGAGAGCTCGATGAATTTCACGCATTACAATCTGGGGCATGTCGAACGGGGCAGTGTGGTCGTGGTGACGCTCAGCGGCAGTGCGGCCAACGTCCGCCTCATGGATGGCTCGAACTTCAGCAACTACAAGTCCGGGCGCCAGCATCGCTACGTCGGCGGACTCGCCAAACGTTCTCCGGTGCGGCTGCCGGTACCGCATTCCGGCACCTGGCATGTCGCCGTCGACATGCAGGGGCTTCGCGGATCGGTGCGGTCCGGAGTTCAGGTGGTCCCGGGGGCGGCGTTCAACCCTCTGCCGACAATCAACGAGGCACCGCTGCGCAGTGTCCCCACACTCGTCCGCGACGCCGATGATGATCTCGCGCCGCCCCCCGAGGCACCCGATGGCCGATTGTTCGACGTTTTCATCTCCCACGCATCCGAAGACAAGGACGAGGTCGTCCGACCGCTGGCAAATGCACTGCGCGAAGCCGGATTGTCGGTGTGGTATGACGAATTCGAACTGCGGATCGGCGACAGCCTTCGCCGCAAAATCGACCGGGGTCTGGGAAGCAGCCGTTTCGGCGTGGTTGTGCTGTCGCAGGCGTTCTTTGGCAAAGGCTGGCCCGAATACGAACTCGACGGGCTCGTCACCCGCGCCGTATCGGGCGAGCAGATCCTGCTGCCGGTCTGGCACAACGTCTCCAAACGCGAGGTGATCGGCTACTCGGCTTCGCTCGCCGATCGACTGGCGCGCAGCACCGCCACCCACACCGTCGAAGAGATTGCCACGGAAATCGCGGACGTCGTGCGCTTGCCGAACGCCGCGTGACGCCAGATGCACCAGGAGAGACCCAGATGAGAAAGCAGATTGAAGATGAATGGAACGGCTGGGACGGCGACACCATCGTCCGGCTGACCGACGGTTCGGTGTGGCGCCAGGAGGAATATCACTATGAGTATCGCTACGCCTACCGCCCCTCGGTGACCCTGTCCGGCAACGTCATGCATGTCGAGGGCATGAGCCGCGGCATCCGCGTCCGCCGGATCGACTAGGAGAACAACGGATGCAGACGCGCATTGCAGGAGCCTGGACGGGCTGGAGCGGCGATACCATTGTCAAGCTCGCCAATGGAACGGTCTGGCGCCAGGATCAGTACTATTATCGCTATCAGTACAAGTACCGGCCACGTGTGGTGATCGAGGGCCGGTATATGCATGTCGAGGGCATGCCCAAGGCGGTGCGCGTGCGCCGCATCGATTAGCAGTCAAAGTGTCGCCTCCGCGGCGGCACTCATAGCCGCTCATTCAACACTCTGCCCGCCACCGGTTTGGAACATCTCAACAAGTTGCTGGTAATCAGTCATTTGAATCTGGATGTTCGGGCATATCGAATGTGGCATTGAGCAAATTGTTATCCGGCCGAGCGCAGACATACCGCCCCGGCTTTCTTGCGCGCTTGTTTGCTTCCGGAAAATGGAAGCTGACCCTGGACCCGAGACTGTCCGGGCGCATCCGGTTGCGCCAGGATGGTGATATCGAGCTTGCCTGCCTCGATATCGTGTCGATTTCAGCCAGCAAGGCTCTGCTGTGGCATAGCGTTGAGATCCGTTCGCGCGGCAGAACGGATGGTCTATCCGGCCTGACAGGCGAAGCAGCCGCGCAATTGGTCGCTGACCTTCACGCCTTCATCAATTCTCATCTCTTCGGCCTGATTGGCGCCGAAACGGGCCGCTTGCACGATGTCGATGCCCGACTTCGGACAATCACCGAAGGTAGCAGGCAGTATCTCGCTCAAGCCGATCTTGGCCGGGCGATTGCCAGCGTTCCAGGCGATGCGGCCGCAGCCCTCGCGCACCCGCTCCTGAATTCACAGTTGATGCCGGCCAAGCTCAAGGCGTCTCTGCCGCCGTCGTTCACATTCCTGACGGATCCGGGCGTTCGCCAAGCCTATAATGAAGCATTCGTCGCCGCGGAGCTGGAAAAATTCGAGCCGTTCTTCGACGATCTCGACGGGCGGTCCCTGTCCGATCAGCAACGCGAAGCCTGCATTCGCCTCGAGGACAACAATTTGCTGGTCGCCTCGGCGGGCTCGGGCAAGTCCGCGACCATGGTCGGCAAGGTTGCTTATGTCCTGGAAAAGCAGCTCTACCGGCCTGAGGAGATCCTGCTTCTGGCCTTCAATAAGAGTGCTGCCGATGAATTGAAGACCCGGATCGCCCGGCAGTTGCAGGTCGAGGAAGGTGAGTTGGCTTGCCGCGTCACGACATTTCATGCGCTGGGACGCGGCATTATCGAGGAGGTCGAGGGGCGGCCGCCCCAATTGGCCAATTGGGTGGAGCACCCTGCCGGCGAAACCAAGGTCATCGAAGAGATCATCCAAGCCTTGGTCGAGAGCGATCCGGAGTTCGCGCGGATGTGGAGCGATCTGCTGGTGGTGCATCCCAAGGCCGACATTCCAGTCGAGGTCTTCGACACCGAAACCGACTATAATCGCTATGCCTCCGATCGCCTCAGGAAGGGCTCTGCCACGATCGGTTCGCTTGCCGGCACCATCGTCAAATCCCTGCAGGAGCAGAAGATCGTCAACTGGCTCTGGCTGCATTCCGTCGCCTTCGAATATGAGCGGCAGATCGCAGTCGAAGACGATGATGGTACGGTGCGTCACCTCCATCCCGACTTCTATTATCCGCAGGCTGACACGGTGCATGAGCACTTCGCGCTCAACGCCGATGGGACCTCACCATTCGCCGACTATGTGGAGCATGCCGAGAGCAAGCGGCAGGCCTATCGCCGCAAAGGCATCGATTTCTTCGAGACGACGTCAGCCCAAGCCAGCAGCGAAACGCTTCTGAGCACCCTCGAAACCGAGCTGGCGCAGCGCGCCGTTCCCTTGGAGCGCAGGAGCTATGCAGAGATCACAAAGGCGCTCGAGCCGGTGGTGATCAAGCATTACCACAAGCTCATATCGATCTGCATCAAGCACATTCGCGCCAGCCACTTGTCGCTCGACATGCTGCTAGAGCGCGCTAAAACGCTGCACGACAAGGAGCGGGCAAAGCTTTATGCGCGTGTCGTTTGGTCGATCGCTCAAGGCTATTCCCGGCGCCTGGAAGAGACCCATCGGATCGATTTCGACTCCATGATTGGCGATGCCGTGCGGCTTGTCGAAACCGGCGGCTACCAGAGCCCCTATTCGCTGATCCTTGTCGACGAGTTCCAGGACATTTCCGAGCCGCGCGCCAATCTCATCAAGGCGCTCAAGCAGCAGGTGGCGTTCAGCAAGGTATTCGCCGTCGGCGACGACTGGCAGTCGATCTACCGCTTTGCCGGATCGGACATCACGATCTTCACTCAGTTCGAGGCCATTTTCGGAGCAAGCTGGCGGGGGCGGCTGGAACAGACCTATCGCTGCAATCAGTTGATCGCCGAGACGGCCGCCAAATTCGTCCAGCGCAATCCCGAGCAGATCGCCAAGGCTGTTCGCTCGACACGGCCCGCTATTTCGCGCTCAATCCGCGTTGTTCCCATCGATGATGAACGCGGCAGACCCGATTTTGCCAAGGCTTGCCATCGCCTGCTCGAACGGCTCGACACGGCTCTGGGCGGTATGGCCGCGCAGTGGCGCAAAGAGCCGAACGCCAAGCTCAAAGTTCTGGTTTTATGGCGGTACAATCTGCTCGATCCGTTCGCAGGATGTCCGCCCGCCTTTGCCCATATCAAGGTTTCGGGGATGTCCTTTCACCGGGCCAAGGGGCTTGAGGCCGACTACACGGTTTTGCTCGATGTGAGCGAGGGCGACTACGGTGTGCCGAGCCGCATCGAGGACGATGAACTGCTCAATCTGGTCATCCCCCGCCCTGAGACCTACGCATACGCCGAAGAACGACGTCTGTTTTACGTTGCGCTGACGCGCGCCAGCCGGGGCGCCTATCTATTAACCAATAGCCGGCAACCGTCCCGCTACATTCGTGAGTTGTGCGAGATCGCGGGCGACGAGATCCGCTTTGAAACGATCGAAGGCGCGGCGCGGCGCCAGTGTCCCAAGTGCCTGGTCGGGCAGATGATCGAAAAGCGGAACAGGAACGGCGAGATGTTTAGCGGATGCAACCAGTTCCCTGACTGCAAGCATATTGAAGGAGCCGCCAGGCCATTGACTGTGCGCCCGCGGCGACGCGCTTAGGCGAAGCGGAGCAGAATCGCTTGCGTGCTCAGGCGCGCCGCGAGTTGCCGCCATGAGTCGGAGCGCGGGGCGTTCTGCGATATCGCCCCTTTCGCCGCGATCCGACATAGCAGATGAGGTTCGCCGTTTTCAGCGTGGCGATATCGCGCCGCGCTGTTTTGAGGCTGACCTGCCACAAGGCCATGATCTCGCTGGCCCCGCAGCGGCTGCCTTCTTCGACTCTGGCCAGGAACCAGTATTGCCGTTCGTTGAGTTCGACCGGATCAGGGTCATTCATAGGGTCGCGATCAGAGCCATCTATAGGGTCATTTCGCCGGTGTCCGGCCGCTGGCTTGCCGCCGGCGATCTCGCCTGCAGCATAAGCAGCCCGGGTCGCAGCCAGCGCGTAGCGATCGACGGGCCCTGACAGCTTGGCGGCCACCGGGCCTTCTATCAACCCGAGGATGAAGGCGCGAATGACCGGCGAGGACACGACCAGACGCAAGAAATACACTGTGTTGGGTCCATATTGGCCTGACAGCCAATGCTTGACGGCGCGCTCGCTCGCATGGGTCTGGCGCATGATCTGCTTAATCGCGCGGTGGCTATCACCGTGCTCTTTTCGCAAAAGCTCGGCCATCGTTTGAGCATAGACCTGGCGCGTGGCGAGAACGCCTTTCCATGGCGGAAATTTCCTGCCCTTTTTCTGCAACATCTTCCGGTTCCTCCGCAGTTAAACTGATCAACCTGCGGAAGGGGTGGCCCAAAATTGCCACCGGCTGGGGCAGTCTGTTGCCCGGACCATCCCAGCCACAAAGTGGAAAGGGCAAAGTTTGCCGAGATGGGAGCTTAGCAACGACGACCGATCAGATCCGGCACCGCCTGTGCGTGCTGCCGAATATGTCCGCATGTCGACCGATCATCAGAAATATTCGACTGAAAACCAGTCCAAAGCGATCCGGCACTACGCCGATGCGCACGGCATCGAGATTGTATGCACCTATGCCGACGCGGGAAAGAGTGGGCTCAAGATCGAGGGCCGCGATGCGCTGAGGCAACTGATCGAGGATGTGGAAGACGGCACGGCCGATTTCACATTGGTGCTGGTCTATGATGTCAGCCGCTGGGGCCGCTTTCAGGACGCCGACGAGAGCGCCTACTACGAATATATCTGCCGGCGCGCCGGGATTGCGGTGCAATATTGCGCCGAGCAATTCGACAATGATGGCAGCCCAGTCTCGACCATTGTCAAAGGCGTCAAGCGCGCCATGGCCGGCGAATATAGCCGCGAGCTTTCGACCAAGGTGTTTGCCGGGCAAGGCCGGCTAATCGAAAAGGGCTATCGTCAGGGCGGTCCCGCCGGGTTCGGTCTCAGGCGGACGCTGATCAATGAGCACGGTGTGATCAAGGGAGTGCTGGCGCGCGGCGAGCACAAGAGCATCCAGACCGACCGGGTGATCCTGACCCCTGGACCGGCGGAAGAGGTCGCGCTGGTGCGCGAGATTTACCGCGCCTTTGTCCATGAGGGCCGCAGCGAAAGCGCGATCGCGGCCGATCTCAATGCGCGCGGCCTTGTAACCGATCTCGGCCGGCCCTGGACGCGGGGCACGGTCCATCAGCTGCTGATCAACGAGAAATATGCCGGCGACAATGTCTGGAATCGCCGCTCGTTCAAGCTCAAAAAGAAGCGGGTGCGCAATGCGCCCGAGATGTGGATCCGCGCCGATGGCGCGTTTGAGGCCATAGTCGAACGCGAATTGTTCGAGGCGGCGCGCACGATCATCGCCGCGCGCTCGTTCCGTTTAAGCGATGAGGAGATGCTCGGCGCCTTGGCCGAACTCTACCAGCGCCAGGGCATGCTTTCAGGCATCATCATCGATGAATGCGAGGCGATGGCCTCGAGCAGCGCTTACAGTTCGAGGTTCGGCAGTCTGCTCAGGGCCTATAGTCTGGTCGGATTCACGCCGGAGCGGGACTATCGCCCACATCGAGATCAACCGGCAGCTGCGCCAGCTTCATCCCGGCATTGTGACCGAGCTGATTGCGGGGCTTAGGGCCAAGGGCAGCGAGACCTGGCAGGAGGACGAGAGCGACCGGGTGATCGTCAATGGCGAATTCAGCGTCTCGGTCGTGATCGCGCGCTGTTTCGAGACCCCGATCGGGCTGTTGCGCTGGAAGCTGCGTTTCGATGCTTCGCTTGCGCCTGACATCACCGTGGTCGTGCGCATGGATCGTGCCAACCGCGCGCCATTCGACTATTATCTTTTCCCGCGCATCGAGACACTTTCCGAGAAGGTTCGGCTGAGCGAAGACAATGCGCTTGTCTTCGACGCCTACCGCTTCGATGACCTCGATCTTCTCTACACCATCGCCGCTCCCATCCCCTTACCGGAGGCTGCCTGATGCCTGCCGTGCGTTCGACACAGGTGGAAATGATCCCGATCTCGCGGATTACGGTTCTTAATTCGCGGGCGCGCAACAAGCGCCAGCACCGCGAGATCGTCAACAATATCGAGGCGATCGGGCTTAAGCGCCCAATCACGGTGGCGCGCCATGATGGCCCGGGCGGCGTGCGCTATGATCTGGTCTGCGGCGAAGGCCGGCTTGAGGCCTTCCAGATGCTTGGCCAGAGCGAAATCCCGGCTGTGGTGATCGAGGCTAGCGAGAGCCAATGCCTGGTGATGAGCCTGGTGGAAAACATTGCTCGGCGCACGCCGCGTCCGATCGACATCATGCGCGAAATCGGCGCCTTGCGCGCAAGGGGTTTCAGCGACACGGCCATCGGCGAAAAGCTCGGCGTCGGCGCCTCCTGGGTCAACATGATCGCTTCGCTGCTTGAGCGCGGCGAGGAACGGTTGGTCGCAGCGGTCGAAACCGGCGTTATCCCGATCACGCTGGCAATGGAGATCTCCAAGGCCGAGAGCGAAGAGGCCCAGACCCTGCTGCTCGACGCGTATGAGACCGGCAAGCTCAGAGGCAAGAAGCTGGCGGCTGCGCGGCGCATTCTCGACATGCGCTTGCGGGCGCAACGCAAGGGCCTGCCCTCGGGCCGGCTGGGGCGCAAGGGCAGCGGGAGGCGGATGACCGCCAACGATCTGATGCAGGTCTACCAGCGCGAGGCGGAAAAGCAGCGGCTCCTGGTCAAGAAGTCCGATTTCACCCAGACGCGGCTGTTGTTCATTGTTGAGGCGCTCAAAGACCTGCTCACCGACGAGAGCTTCCTCAACCTGCTTCGGGCCGAGGGTCTGGCAACAATGCCGCGGGCGCTGGCGATGCGGATTTCAGGAGAGAGCGATGGCTGAACGGATCGAGGATTCGGGCGAGCGCATCCGTCAGGGGTTCGAGAGCCAATTCGTGACCGTACCTGTCGCAAAGATTGTGCCACTCAAGACGCTGCCCGAGGGCGCGCGCGAGGGCCGGACCTTCGCGCAGGTGCTTTCCTCGATCAAGGCGATCGGGCTCGTCGAAGCTCCGGTGGTCATGGCCGATACGTCCAGGGCCGGCTCCTACTTCCTGCTCGACGGGCATTTGCGAACCGAGGCGCTGAAGCAGCTTGGCATTGAAGAGGTTGAATGCCTGATCGCCACCGAAGACGATACCTATACCTACAACAAGCGGGTCAACCGGATCCCGCCGATTCAGGAGCACCGGATGATTGCGCGCGCCATGGAGCGCGGCGTGCCGGCGGCCGACATTGCCGAGGCGGTCAATCTGCAGGTGGAATCGGTCATCCGCCGCTTTCGCCTGCTTGACGGCATCAGCGCCGAAGCGGCCGAGATGCTGAAGGACACGCCCTGCTCGATGAGGGTGTTCGACATTTTGCGGCAGATGTCGGCGGTGCGGCAGATCGAGGCCGCGGACCTGATGATCGGGCAGAACAATTTTCCGATCATGTTTGCCGCGCCCTTCGCGCGGCGACCCCGGACAATCAGCTGGCTGCAGCCAAGAAGGGCAAGGGCGCGGCGGCCCCGACCCCTTCGGGCCAGCAGATCGCGCGCATGGAGCGGGAGCTGGCGGCGCTGCAGACCCAGGTCAAATCGGTCGAGGAAACCTATGGCATCGACAATCTGCATCTGACGGTGGCGCGCGGCTATATCGCCAAGCTCCTGGCCAATGGCCGCGTGACGCGCTGGCTCGCCAGCCACCGCCAGGAATATCTCGGCGAATTCGAAAAGATCGCCGAGATTGACACGCTCGCGCCGCTGGCCGAGCAGGACGCCTGAGCCAACCGAGGGGGACCCGGACCCGATAAGCGCGGGGACCATGGGAGACGCCGCACTGTGGGGCGGATCGAGCATGGCGGTGGGAAGGGCGGCGAACCCGCAAGGAGTCCACCAGGCCGGCCGCCATCAGGTCCAGCCGTCCCGCGGAAGCACGACAAGCTCCCGCATCACAGATCGGCGTGCCGGCCCCCCACCCGGCGCGCCGATCAATCTCAGTATTGGAGTGGCGGAGAGGAAGGGTCTGACGTCAAACCTTCTCTGGTGTAGCGTGCGACTGATAAAGCGGGTCCCGCGGCAAGGTTGGCGGTCTTGCGTTCAATCAAATAGAATTGCGCGGTCGTCAGGATGTTGTGGGTGCGCCATCATTGGATAGACTGCCGCGGTGATGACGCCTGCCCCATCCGAGGCTAGAAACATCATCAACTTGGATGCAAATAATGCCTGCAATGGAACCCACCAACAAACTCTCGTCGGAGCAAGAAGAGTACCGTATCTGCGCCAAGCCTTACGTTTTCTACCGGATCATACTCGATCGAACCGGGGCCAGACTCATGACGGCAACCGCGCATGAAGACTCTGGTGAATACAAAGCCTTTGAGGATCAAGAAGCACTGCTTGCTGCAACGGCTCAGATTCTCGGTGATTACGAGATGGGGTTTCTACGGAAGAAGGACCATGCCGGTCGACCGTATCTCGAGACGCGGGTATCTCCGGACGCGCAACACTTGATTCAAGTCGCTACGACAGCACTTGACCGGATGAACTTTGAGGATGTTTTGGTCCTGGCACTTCGAGAAATGAAGGCGCTGCATGAGGAGTTTGCGATCGATGACGGAGGTGGAGACGTCTATCTAAGCGATGGAATGTGGGTGACCGCGGACGGTAGAGTCGTCGAAAGATAATCCTTCAATGCGTCCACCAATATTCGAGAAATGGAGGTGGCAACATGGCGATCTTAAACGCATTGGGAATCGTTGAATGCATCGAACGGGTTGGTCCTAGATCGCCCTGTGAAAATTGATGCTATCAGAGCCCAGAATCAACGGGGGTAGAGTGATGGTTTTTGGACGGCTATTCGGAGGACACTCCAACGAAAACAGGGAGGAAGGCAAGCGACTTTTCGAGCTGGGCATGAAGAGCGCGGTGGAGTTTCGTTCGAATGAGGCGCTCGACTACTATGCGAAGTCTATCGAGGCATCCGAAAATCCGTCACCATATATCAATCGCGCCAATCTTCTAGGAAAGCGGATCCGGCATTACGAAGCTCGGCAGGACCTGCTGAAGGCGAAGAAGCTGGATTTGACTCAAGGGAAGCAATTCCAGGATGTGCTGAACTACGAACTCGCCAAGAATTCCGTGGTGACGAGCAACTATGCCAACGGCGTCGCGCAAAAACTCGTTGCCGATCTGCGCGACAAGGGGTCTAGCTTCGTTGCTTATCGAATCCTCTGCACGTCATTCGGTATCCCTCAGATCCGGTGGGATCATGGGCATGGCGCCACTCCGTTGATTGAATTCCACCTCTTCAATGATCTCGACAACATCGTAAAATTCGACGACATCAGTCGATATCCAGAGGCGCAGGGGCTCGTAGAGATGTACCCCGCAGCGTTCATTGAGATGAAGGTCGGTGACTGCCCGAATCTAAGTGCATTCGAATCCGCGGAGACGAAGCTTCACAACTTCCTTTGCTCGTATCCCGAAGACGACATGATCCAGATCCGGCGGCACACTCATTACGAAATTCACAGGCAACTGCTCATCCGTGATTTTGGCGAGATGTTCGATGCCCTCGACTCGGAATGCGAGGGCGTGATCAAGGAGGCAGAGCCTCATCTATCCTGACGACGGACAGCAACAGGTGCCGCCCCGTCTGATGTTGTGCTGGGCACTTCTCGCTTAAAAGCAACCTGCGGAACCTCGCGAAGTCCGAAGTAGTGTAGCGAAATTCTGCGAAATGGCGGACGGGACCGGACCGCCATCTAACCTTCTCTCACGCAGGAGCGGGGCGCTACTCGATGATCATCTAGTCGATTTGGCGGCGCGCGGAAGGCGGTATCTCGGGTCCGGCACCGACCCGCAGAAGAAGCTGAGGGACGCCAGAGGTGCCGGGCGTCGCTCGAAGCCGGGTACGCCCCCATTTCCGGCAGGTTGCCAAGGTAAATGACCCCGACCGGTTCCTGAAGATTTTCCGAAAGGTGGGAGCGGACAAGCGGCGGGAGTCGCAGCGCCCGGGTCTATTTCGATCCCGACGATGGAAACCGGCTTTGGTCGGTGTTCGCCTGGGACGAAGACGACTATGAGGGGTTTCTTGCCGACCCAGAGATGCCGGCGATCGCACGGCAGCTTGGAGTTGAGGAACCGCCGGTGCACGCAGTTGCTGCAATCGAGCTCGACGCCTGAGCGAGCACCACGCTGGCTCCGCTAAAAAAGCCGGCGGGCCGGCAGCCGTCAGGTCCAGCCGCATCCGGAACTGCATCACGACTCCGGGCACGCGGCTTCCAACATCATCCCGCCAGTTCCAGATCCATCGGCTCTTCACTCAGGATCAGGCGGCGAAGCCGCCCCAGCATGTCGGTGCTGTTGGCGACGTCGACGCTCGCGGTCTCCAGGATCGTGGCGTGTCCGGTAATCGCATAACGCCCATGAACCGTGTCTTGACCGCCGAGGCCGGGATGGTGGGGATAGAGCAGCGTCAGGCGCGGCGCGTCATAGAGCTGGGCATAGGCCATCATCTGATAGACATCGGCCTGCGAGACGCCCTGCTTGGGATCGTCGATCCGCGCTGATATCCGCTTCCACTTGGTGTCGATGACATGGACGACCCTACCACCTTGGCGGATCAGGATATCGGGCCGGGTCTGGAACAATGCGCGCCCGCTGTCCTGCGCGCTCAGACAGAACAGCCGTCCGCCTTGCAACGAAACGGTAAGCCCCGTCCCCGCCAAGGCGCGGGCGATCAAGCGACCGACATATTCCTCGAACAGCGCGTTCATCTCGAACAGCATGGCGGTGCCCTGGCCGGCGCCGCCGGTGGTCGTCTGGTAGCGGTCCTGTAGAAAGAGCCGGGCCATCGCAAAGAGCTCCTGCCAGGACCGGTTGGTGCGGTCGATCACCACCTGATCCCAGCGTAGCGCCGACACCGGCACGTCGGTAATATCGGCATAGACGAAAGCCAACTCGCGCAGACGTTGCTGGTTGGCGGCGCGGCGCGAGAGGCGCGCCAAGCGCTGCACTGCCGCTTTCATGATCCGATTGAGCGGCGTGTCTTCGGACAGAAGATCGAAGCGGCAGGCAAGGCGCGAGGGATTGACCGCGTGGCGGGTGAACTGGCGGGTGATGTCGAGCTGGCCGCGCAATGTCGGCAGATCGTCTTCGCAGGTGATGTAGCGGCGCGGCATACCCTTGCGCAGAGCTTCGGTCAGCTTGTCGCAGAAGATGCGGATCAGGATTTCGAGCAGGGTCTCGCGCTGCCAGGCGAGATCGGTGATGACGCCCAGGTCAATTTTCAAATCCAGCGCAACCGCCAGCATATGCACCAGGCGCTTGCGGATCGCTGCGTTTTGGTGATCGGTTGTTTCACCGGGCGTCACATCAATCTTGGGCAGGATCTCCAGGCTCGCATCGCCCGCCGCCACAATTCCGACCACGCCCCGCGCGCGCAGGGCATGCCGGCCATGTTCGAGCACACCGCTGCCGCCGCGTCCGGCAAAGGCCGAGCGCGCCGCCAAGCTCGCTAACCTATCGGCGTGGTGCGGGGGAATCTGCCCCGCGCCTTCGCCATAGGCGAGCTTGTCCCATTCCCGAACCGTATAGGCGGGCATCAGGCGGCAAACTCCAAAAAATCGAAGCGTGCCTTGACGCTCCAGTGCAGCTTTTCGCCGCCCAGCTCATCGTCGGCAAAACCGGCCGGCGCCGTCAGCCGCCGTGCTTCGAGGAAATGGGAGCCATTGGTGCCGTCGCCATCGCCGAGCACCGCGGCGACTTTCGACCAATCCTCGTAGAAATATTCGGTCAAGAGCGGGATGACCTTATGGCGCATTACGTCTTCGACATCGGCGCGACCACGACAGCCCGTGAAATAGGCGTGGCCGATCTGGTGTTCGCGATCGAAGAGATATTCGATCCGCTCGTTGATCGTGTGCAGCAGCTTGCACAGATCGATCCCCTCGAGATTTGCGGCATCGAGCCCCCTGGCCGCCAGCGCCCGCCGCAGTTCTTCGACGTCGGGCATCAGCTCGCGGAAGGTGAAGCGGCGGCGCAGAGCGGTGTCGAGCAGCGCGATCGAGCGGTCCGCCGTGTTCATCGTGCCGATGATGTGCAGATTGGCCGGCACGCCGAAACTCGTCCCCGAATAGGGAAGCCGCACTCGGACCTCATTTTCACAGCCGAGCCGCTTGTCGGTTTCGAGCAGCGTGATCAGCTCGCCGAACACCTTTGAGATATTGGCCCTGTTGATCTCGTCGATAATCAGGACATGCGGCCGCGCGCCGGCCACCGGCCGCTCGGCATTGGGATCGATCACCACCGCTTCGAGCGCATCCCAGTCGATCCGGTCCGGATCAAGCCGATAGGCTGACTGGCGGCGGAAATTGCGGGCGTAGAACGGCGCCCGCTCAGCGCCATTATCATCGCGCCAAATCCATTCGACGCTGCGCCGATGCGGATGGAAATCGGCGTCGGCATCGAAATAATACTCGCCGCTCACCCGGCCGAAGGCACGGTAGCTGTCACGGCCATCGGAGACGACGACATAGTCGCCGACCTGCAGGCCGGAGCGAAAGGCGTAAAGCATCTCGATATTGGGGTCCTTGCCGGATGCGTCGGGATCCTTCTCCTCGTTCCACGTCTTCCGGATTTCTTCGAAATCATCGAAGCGCTCGTCGGACCAGTCGATATCGCCGCCCCAGCCGAGATGGATCAGCCCGCCATCGAGCCCTTCACGAATCCGGTCTTCCTGGCTGCCGCGCTGACCGAGTGCGATCTTGTAGATCGGGCGCGAGCGATCGAGCCGCTTGGCCGGCGCATCGCCGGTGTCGAGCCGTGCTCTCTCGCTGATGATCTTGAACACGCCGGCATGGGGCTTGAGACTGAATCCACCCGAGGTGCTGGCAGCCTCATCGTCGCCTTCCTGTTCGACGCCTGTCGTCGGTCGCAGCCCCTCGACGAAATCTTCGTAGGCGAAGGACTGGTGAAAGGTGACGAATTCGATCCGTCCTTCGCCGGCAAGACGGCGATACTCGGCCATCAGGGCATCGCGGTCATTGCGCAGTGGTTCGACCGCGGCTTCGCCCAGGCAAAGCCGCACGGCCTCCCAGGCGGTGGCATAGGTCTTGCCGGTCCCGGGCGGGCCGTAAAGGATGAGATTGGTGGTCGCCGGCATCGCGGTCATCGGTTCAAAGGTCATGGTTTGGTGCCCTTCCGCTGAGGCGAGCTGGTAGGTGAAGACGGTAGAACTGCTAGGATTTGGCAGCGTGTGGGAGGGCGCCGAGACATTGGCGAGCTTCTGAAATTTCTCCCCGCCAAGCGCGCTGCAGATCGCCGGGAACGCGTCGCGCAGTCCCATGTCGCGGCCAAGGTCACCGGCGCGGATTGCAATGTCTGCCGCGCCGTTCTCACGCGCCGGTTCGACATAATAGTTTCGCGCACAGAGCCGGATGCGATCTGCGTCGCGGATCAGATGCTCGTAGCGCTCGGGCGGGGTGACCGGGGCGTCATCGGCATCGACGATGATGTAACCTGCATTGTGGAGCTGGGCGGCGGCATCGGCCTTCTGTCCCCACCCACCATTGAGGTGCGTCTTGCCGCGCAGGAAGCCGACGATCGGCTTGGAGGGATAGACCCGACCCGGTCGCGCGCGTGTCGAGCGCACCCAATAGTCGCGCGGCTCACCAAAGGCTTCGAAGATGGCGGCGTGCTCGCCCGACTGGCGGTAGCTGTCATAGGCGTCCATCGCCGCCTCGATCGCATCGCGCGAAAAGGCCGCCACATCTTCTTCCTTGTAATTGTGGACGATCCACAGCGCGCTTTGCACATCGATCATGTCGCGCGGCGCCAGACCCCGGTCCGCAAAAGCAGCGCGCACGGCCTGCATGAAGCGCCATTCGTCGCGGTAGGTGTCGGCCATCGCCGCATGATCGGGAAAGCGGCTGCCAACGGCTTCGAGCCACAGATCCTGGCGCACAGAATGGCGGATATAGATGCCCTCGTCCGGAGCGAGATGGAGGAACAAGAATTCGGCGATCTGGCGCGCCGGATCAGGCTTACCGTCCGGAACGGCCGCAATCCACGCGTCAACAAAGGTCTCCAGCGCCGAGGCGTGACCGTCGGCTGCGCCAAGCGCGGCGTCGACAAGCGCACGCAAAGCCGGCCAGAGCTGCTCGCGATTGGCGTCGCCTTTGGGCGACATCGGCCAATAAGCGCGCCATTGCAGCAGATTGCTTTTGGCCAGCGCGGTGTTGACGGCATCAGCCAGTCCCTGGTCTGAACCGGCCTGTTCGATCGCCGTCCTGAGCTCCGCCGCAATCGCCAACTTGTAGGTCCGCTCCGCCTCGTCGAAATGTGGATCGGGCGGATCGAAACGGTCGAAGGCGGGAAAGAAATGGCGTAGCCGCTCGATCCAGCGCGTGATCGCAGCCGGATTGAGCATCAGCGCATCGCCGGACTGCAAAATCACCGCGATCAGCCGGCGCAGGGTTTCGGCATCTTCAATCCTCACGACAAAGCAGTCAGCGTCGCCAAAGGACCAGTCGCGGCTGAGGGCGGAATGCCGACCGCCATTCTTCATGCCGCGCTGATAAGGACGCAACTCGGTGGCAAAGCCATTCGCCTCGACAGAATCGCGCCATTTTATGTGCAGAAAGACGTTGGACGGATTCTGGATTTCCCACACGAGCCGCTCGCCAGCGCCAAATTCAAGCGACACCATCTTCTTGGTGATACCCGCGCCGGGACGAAGCCCCGAGCTACGCAACACCTCGAAAAGCGCTCTTCGCAGTGGAATGGAGCCTTCGCGCTCATTTTCATCGAGGCGTGCCTCGAAATTCTCCCACATTCAAACGTCTCCAAACTCAGGCAATGCGCATAGCGTGTTGACGAGGCGCATCTGTTCAACGGTGTTGCATTTTGCTTCGCGCAGTCGCGGTGCGCCGAAGACGAGCACCAGGCCCTTGGCGCGCGAGACAGCGACATTGATGCGGTTGAGCGAGAACAGGAAATCCATGCCGCGCGGGGTTTCCTCGACCGAGGAGGCGGTCATGGACACCAGACAGACGGGTGCTTCCTGCCCTTGGAACTTGTCGACCGTGCCGACACGAATGCCAGCGGGCAACGCGTCCTGCAAGGCATTGACCTGCGCATTATAGGGCGCAACGACGATGATATCGGCGGGCTCAAGGGCGCGCGTTGTCCCATCCTTATCGGTCCAGGTTCCCGAGAGCAGATCGTCGATCGCCGCCTGAATAGCAGCCACTTCCTCGGCCGCGATCTGGGCATTGCCCTCATGCGCGACCGGCACCCAGAAAGCGCCAGCTTCAGGAAAGCCCGTCCCGCGGACTGCCTGGAGGGCTGTATCGGGTGCGCTAACGAGCCTGCCTTCATAGACCTGCTGCGAAATAAACCTGCAGACATCGGGATGCATGCGGCGTGAGACCGGCAGGAAGATGCCGCGATCGGGCGGAATGGTGGCGTGCTCGCCCAGCATCCATTCGAGACAGGAAAGGTTGGCCGGATCGGGATGGGCACCCTGGATGACCTGCGGCA
>Ga0180222_1001933_pt1 | contig 18805 bp, 16 predicted proteins | sample eDN5th37CKraftOP_FD_151336 | JGI IMG/M metagenome (GOLD analysis project Ga0180222, IMG submission 151336) | Enriched Organic Plus compost microbial communities from Emeryville, California, USA - eDNA 5th pass 37_C Kraft OP (version 2) (version 2) ... | reverse complement strand
CGTCGGCTTGGAGTGGCTGCGCACGTCGATGCAGAGGCTGACTTCCCCGGCGATCTTGCTGAAGGCGTGCTCGTGCGCGTCGGTGAACAGCTTGCCCATCGTTACCGTCAGGTCATGGCCGGCCTGTTCGAGTGCGATCCATTGCGCATGGAGCCGTGTGACGAACTCGGCCGCGGCGACGACGGCATCGCGACGATAGGGGCGCGGCACCGCGCCCGAATGGCCGTATTCGCCAAAAATCTTGGCGTCGCGATAGCGGAAGCTGCCGCGGATGCCGGTGACGAGGGCGACCGGCGTGCCGGTTCCGACCAGCACCGGACCCTGCTCGATGTGCAATTCCACGTAGCCCTTGACGTCCTTCGGCTTGAGATGCGGCGTCTGCCGGCGCACCGCCTTGGAATCGAAACCCAGCGCGTCGATGTGCTCGGCCAGCGTGCGGCCGGTGTCGGCGCGCCTGACCTCGAGCGCCTCCGCGGGCAGCAGTCCGAGCGCGCCCTTGGAGCCGATATAGGAGTAGGGGAACCAGGTGCTTTCCTCGGCGCGGATCGCCATCACCGCGACGTCGTGCGCTGGCACGAATCCGGCCCGCCGCCACGCGGTGACGATCGCTATGCCGGCGATCACGCCGGCGGCGCCGTCGAAGTTTCCGCCCTGCGGCACCGAATCGAGATGCGAGGCGATCAGGAAGGTGCCGGCGCTGGGGTTGCTGCCCTTCAGCGTGAGATAGAGGTTTCCGGTGGCGTCGGTCGAGACGTCGAGCCCGGCGGCGCGGGCCGTCTGCGCCATCAGGTCATGCGCGAACTGCTCGCCATCGCCATAGGAGGCGCGGGTGATGCCGGCGCCGTCGCGGGTATGCTTGTCGAGCGTCTCGAACAGCTCCGCGGCAAGCGCGAAGTCCGGCTCGGGGACCGCGATACGGCTGCGCGTCGTCATCACGTCACACCCGCAATAGCTCGCGGCTGATTTTGCTGAGAGTGCGCGCCGCGCCGTCGGTGACGATCACCGTCTCGCTGACCGCAGCGGTGAACTTCGCATAATCACGCAGCGCGACCGGGACATGGAAGACCATGCCCGGCTCGAGCGGGATGTCGACGTCGCGGAACAGGCTGAGGATGTTACCCTCGCCCCAGTCCGGCGCGAACGAGATGCCGAGGCTGTAGCCGGTGCGCTTGCGATAGGATTCGGTGAAGCCGTGCCTGTCGATCACGGCCTGGCAGGCGTTGTGCACATCGGCACAGGTGTTGCCGGGACGCAGCTTTTCGATCGCGGCATCGAGTCCTTCCAGGCAGACCTTGAACATGTCTTCGGCGCGCTGCGGGATCTTGCCGGCGGCCACGGTGCGGAACAGCGCGGCATGGTAGCGGTTGTAGCAGGCGCAGGTCTCGAGCGCGACGACATCGCCCGGCTCGATCCGCTTGCGGCGCCAGGTGGTGTGCGGCACGCCGCCACGCGCCCCCGAAGTGACGAACGGCTCCATGCCGACATATTCCGAGCCGGCGCGGATCGCCGCGGCCATGATGTCGGCGGCGATGTCGTTTTCGGAGACGCCGATGCGCGTGGCGTTGAGGCCGGCCTGCATGCCGGCGTCATTGGCAACGCCGGCCTTCTCGATCTGCTCCAGCTCCGCCCGCGACTTGACGCGGCGCAGCGGCTCGATCAGCCCGGAGCCGTCGAGCAGGTCGCCGCATTCCTCGACGACGCGCGCGAACAGGTTGACCGTCAGGAACCAGCTGTTGCGGTCGATCGCGACCCGCTTGCCGACCCAACCGCGGCGCTTCAGCGAGGCGGCGAGCGCCACGGCGGGATGCGTGTCGTCGGCGTAGCCTTCGATGTCGGTGATGATGCTCTTGAGCTTGGCGTTCATCGCCTCCAGTCCGCGCAGGATCAGGAACGGTCCGCCGTCGAGCGGCACGCCGAGGCACTGGAACGTGTAATAGCCGGGGGTTTGCTGGCCGGTGAGATAGAAGATGTTCTCCGGTCCGCTGGTGAGCAGCAGGTCGAAGCCCTTGCGCGACATCTCCTTGCGCAGCGCGGTCAGCCGGCGGTCATATTCGGCCTTCTCGAAGGCCGATTCCGCGGCCTGCGGGACTTGGCGGAGCAGTTCGGCGATATTGAATTGCGACATGGCAGGATGCTTTCGGAAGAGACGATCGAGGCTGAGGTGATGGTCAGGCGTTCACGGCGCGCGGCTGCGAGAGGCGCGTCGCGGCGAGGATGTCGTCAGTGACGGCGGCGACCTCCGCCGCCTGCGCCTTGGTGAGCCGCTGCAGCGGTTGGCGGACATGGCCGTTGCTCCAGCCGCGATGCGCCATCGCGGCCTTGACGGTCTGCGGCTGGCCGTAGCGCCGTGCCAGCTCGCGGAACGCATACCAGCTGCGGTGCAGGCGGATTGCGGCATGCGCGTCTCCGGATTCGACGGCCCGATAAATCGCGAGGATCAGCTCCGGGAATGCGCAGCTGTTGGTCGAGCTCAGGCCGTCGAAGCCGGCCGTCACCGGGCCGAGAAAGGCGAGGTCGGAGGCGCAGAACAGCTTGATCCTGCCGCCGAGCCGGTTCGCGAGATCGTCGATCGCCGTGGGGTTGAGGTCACCCTGCTTGAGACCGGCGACGCCGTCGATGCCGGCGACACGCTCGATCAGGCGGGCCGACAGGGTGATGCCGATACCCGGCGCATTGTAGATGATCAGCCGGCCTTTGGCCGCCGGCGCGATCCAGCGGAAATAATCGACGATCTGCTCCTCGGTGATCTCCGAGACATAGGGCGCGGTGATCATCGGGTATCCGCCGAGCTCGCTCGCGAGCCGCGTGAGCTCGCTGGTGATGCGCACGTCGGAAGCTGCGGTGCACAGCATCACCGGTACCCGCCCGCCGGCGAAATCCATGCTGCGTCGAAACAATTCCGCCCGCTCGTCCGGCGACATGGTGGGAAATTCGCCGTAGGTGCCGCCGATCAGCAGCCCGTCATAGCCGAGCCCGATCACGCGCTCCACCGCTTGCCCCAGCGCAGGAAAGTCGATGGCGCCGTCGGCAGTGAATGGCGTGACGGTGATGTTGAAGATGCCCTTCAACGCGCGGTGCGGGTCAGACTGCATGGAAGTAGCCTCGGATGGACATGCAAGGAATGCGCGAAGAATGAGCAGGAATGTCGCGCCTATGCTCAGAATTATATCTTGTACCGGATGAGAAATTCAATACAATCTTCCATCATCGCTCGAAGCCCGGGTCGACGGTGTGTCACGTGTCTCGACGTCAGACCAAAAACCATCGGGAATGGAGGATCGAATGATGTTGAAGCCGTTACGCCTGCTGGTCTTCGCGCTCGCCCCGGTCCTGTTTGCAATTCCCGCCGCGGCGCAGACCTACAAGCTCACCCATGCCGGCCTGCGCACGCTCTATCTCGCGCCGCTGTTCGTCGCGATGGACCGCGGCATGTTCAAGGCGCGCAACCTTGAAGTGAAATACGAGGAGATCGACAGCGGCGCGCTGTCGGCCGCTGCGGTGCTGTCCGGAGCCGCGCAGATGACCAGCGACGATCTGATGGGAATCGCGCCCCTGGCCAAGCAGGGCAAGGAATTCCTGATGGTCTACAACCTGCTCGACCGGATGACGATGGACATGATCGTCCGCAAGGAGGTGATCGAGCGTTCCGGCATTGATCTCAAGGCGGATCCCAAGACCCGCGCCAAGATCCTCAAAGGTCTGACTATCGGCATCACCCGTCCGGCCGCTCCGACCGACGTCTATTCGCGCTTTCTGATGACCGAGGCGGGACTCAACCCGCAGCGTGACGCCACGCTGGTGCAGATCGGCGGCGTCGCGGCGCTGAGCGCGGCCTTCCGCTCGGGCAAGATCGATGCGTTCATGCTGTCGCCGCCGTTGCCGCAGGCGCTCGAGCGCGATGGCTACGGCACCATCGTGCTGCACAATACCGCGGGCGAGCTGCCGAGCCTGACCGACATCACCTATATGGCGCTGTTCACCAGCAAGGACTTCGCCAACAAGAATCCGGAAGCGGTCAAAGCCTATGTGCAGGGCATCTCGGAGGCGGTGCACTGGATCAAGGCGAACCGCGAGGAGGCGATCAAGATGATGCGCGCCAAGTGGTTCAAGGACACGCCGGCGGACGCGCTGAACATCTCCTTCGACCGGCTGCTGCCAGCGATGAGCGACAGCGGCGTGTTCAGCGAGGAGGGGCTGCGCAAGGTGCAGCGCGTCTATCTCAATGTCGGCGAGAAGATCGACCTGGATTTCCGCGAGGGCGGGTTCTGGACCAACAAATATGTTCGTCCGTGACGGCAGCGGCGCGAGAGGCGGGGAGAGCGGGCGTGTCCGAAAACGAGCTTGCGGGGATCACGGTCGCCGTTGTCGGCGGCGATCTGCGGATGCTGGAACACATGCGCCGCGCCCGCGCCGCCGGCGCCGTCGTCCAGCATTACGGCTCGGTGCCGGGTGCCGAGGCGGCGGCGGGACGACCGCAGGCGGCCTCGCTCGAGGATGCGGTCAAGGGTGCCAAGATCATCTCGTGCCCGATTCCCGGGGTTGGCACCGACGGCTCGCTGTTCGCGAAATATACCGACGAGCAGCTGCTGATGACGCCGGACGTGCTCGCCGGCGCGGCGCCCGGCGCGCTGATGTTCACCTATCGTGATACGCCGCAGCTCATCGAATGGGCCAAGGGCACGCCGGTCGAGGTGATCGGCTACGGCGAGGATGACGAGCTCTGCATCCTGCATGCGATCCCGACGGCGGAAGGCGCGATCAAGGTCGCCGTCGAGAATACCGACGAGACGCTGCTCGGCATGCCGGTCCTGTGCTTCGGCCTCGGCCGGGTCGGCACCAGCGTGGCGCAGGCATTCGACGCCATGCGCGCGCGCGTCACGGTGACGGCGCGCAACCCGGCGCAGCTCGCCCGCGCCACGGCGATGGGACTCGACACGGTGCCTCTCAGCGGCCTGCTCGACGTCATCGACCGTTTCTCGCTGGTCGTGTCCTCGGCCTCGAACCGCGTGGTGACGCGCGAGATGATCGAACGGATGCGGCCCGACGTGCTGATCATGGACCTGTGCTCGCCGCCGGGCAGCGTCGATTTCGACGCCGCCAAGGCGTTCGAGCGGCGGGTGGTGTGGGCGCGGGCGCAGGCCGGCACCGCTCCGCGCAGCGCCGGCGCCCATGAATGGCAGGTGCTGATGCGGATCGTCCGCGAACGGCTGTTGACGACCGGCAAGACTTGACGCGACCGGAGGAGCAACGATGACGGCTGACGATATCGTGCTGCAGGCGCGCAACGTCTACAAAGTGTTCATTGCCCGTGGCGGCCGCGCCCGCACCGCTTTGCGCAATGTCGAACTCACCGTGCGCCGCGGCGAGTTCATGTGTCTGATCGGTCCGTCCGGCTGCGGCAAATCTACCGTGCTCAATATGTTCGCCGGCCTGGTAACGCCATCGGACGGCGAAATCCTGCACAGCGGCCGCGTCATCACCGACGTCAACACCCGCGTCGGCTATGTGACGCAGGACGACAATCTGCTGCCGTGGCGAACCGCAATTGCCAATGTCGAGCTGGCGCTGGAATGCAAGGGCATGCCGCGCGCCGAGCGCCGCGAGCGGGCGCTCGATTATCTCGCCCGCGTCGGCCTGAAGGGACAGGAGGAGCTCTATCCGCACGAGCTGTCGGGCGGCATGCGCAAGCGGGTGTCGATCGTGCGCACGTTGGTCGACGAGAGCGTCGACGTCATCCTGATGGACGAGCCGTTCGGCCCGCTCGACGCGCAGACCCGGCTCATCCTGCAGGATGAGCTGTTGCGGCTGTGGCACGGCACCGGCCGCACCATCATCTTCGTCACCCACGATATCGTCGAGGCGATCGCGCTCAGCGACCGCATCGCGATCTTCACCAGCGTTCCCGGGGCCATCAAGGACATCCGCGAAGTCACGCTGCCGCGGCCGCGCGACGTCTTCCACATCCACGAGACGCCGGGATTCTCCGACATCTATGACGGCATCTGGAACGACCTGCGCGAGGAAATCCTGAAGACGAGGAGCGCGGATGCCGCCTGACACGCTGCGCGACGGCGAGGCGCTGCTGATGCGCGAACGCGAGCTGCTCGCGCGCGAGGAGCGCGTGTTCGTGACCCACACACGGCGCGACGCCGCCCGCATCTTCACGCTGCAGGTGGCGTTCCTCGCGGCGCTGCTGTTGGCGTGGTGGGCCGCCTCCGGAACGCTGGTCGATCCGCTATTCCTCAGCGATCCGATTTCGGTGCTGCGCGTGCTCTACGAGATCGTGGTCGATGGCACGCTGTGGTGGCATCTCGAATGGACGCTGATCGAGATGGCGCTCGGCTATGTGCTGGGCGTGAGCCTCGGTCTCGCGCTGGCAATCGTCATTTCCGGCATTCCGTGGGGCACGCAGATCGTCCGACCGATGATGCTCGGCCTGTTCGCCATTCCCAAGGTGGCGCTGGCGCCGCTGGTTATCGTCTGGTTCGGCATCTATCTGGTGCCCAAGGTCGTGCTGGCGGCATCGCTGGTGCTGTTCATCGTCTATTTCAACACCGTGGCCGGCATTGCCGCGGTCAATCCGCGAATGCAGGAGGTGCTTCGGGTGATGGGCGCCTCGCCGTTCGCGGTGTTGACCAAGCTGACGCTGCCGAGCGCGATGCCCTACATCTTCACCGGCATGCGCATCACAGTGCCGGGCTCGCTGATCGGCGCGATCATCGGCGAGTTCCTCAGCAGCAATCGCGGTATCGGCTTCCTCATCGCGGCGGCAAGCTCGCGCTATGACACCGCGCGGGTGTTCGCCGGCATCCTCAGCCTGTTGGTGTTCGTGCTGCTGCTCAATGCGGCGATCTCGCGGCTCGAGCGCCGCCTGGCGCGCTGGCAGCCGCTGAGCAACGGCAAGACGAAGCTTTAGGCATGAGCAGCATGGCAGACGCCACCCATTTCAAGACGGTCGAGACCGACGTGCTGGTGATCGGCGGTGGACTCGCCGGCCTGCGCGCGGCGCTAAGCGCGCGTCAAGCCGGCGCACGCGTCTTGGTCGCCGGCAAGCGCCAGGTCGGGCGCAGCGGTTCTTCGGTCAATACCACGGGCGGCTATGCCGCAGTGATGCGGGACCTCAATCCGCACGACGACGAGGAGCTTCACGTCATCGATACCGTGATCGGCGGCGGCTTCGTCAATGACCGCCGGCTGGTGCGGGCCCTGGCGCAGGATGCGCCGGCACGGTTGCGCGACCTGCTCGCGCTCGGTGCCGCGTTCCGCAGCGAGAACGGGCACTATCATCTTTCACCCAGCGGCGATCATACGCAGGACCGGGTGCTGGTGCCGCAGAACATGCGTGGCATCGATCTCACCGTACCGCTGCGTGAGGCTGCGGTTGCCGCCGGTGCCGCATTTCTCGAAGACTGTGCGATCCTCGATCTGCTGCAAGACGACGGCCGCGTCATCGGTGCGGCCGGCGTGCATCGGCTGCGGCCGGAGGGCTACGTCATCCGCGCCGGCGCGGTAGTGCTCGCGGCTGGCGGCGCCGGGCGGCTGTTCCCGACCACCAGCAATCCGGTCGATGTCTGTGGCAGCGGCTATGCGCTGGCGTTGCGCGCCGGCGCGGCGCTGCGCGACATGGAGTTCATCCAGTTCTATCCGTGGCGGCTGATCCGTCCGTTCAAGGCGACGCGGGTGCCGATCCAGCCCTCGACCTTCGCGCTCGGCGGTAAGCTCTACAACAGCGCCGGCGAGCGCTTCATGGAAGCCTATGACCCGGAGCGCAAGGAATCGACCACGCGCGATCTCTCCGCGCGCGGCATTGCCGATCAGATCAGCAAGGGCCTCGCGGTCGAAGGCGGCGTGGTGCTCGATGTCTCCGACGTGCCGGACGACCGTTTCCGCTTCGAAAATCCGAAGGTGATCGATCTCCTGGCGCGCAAGAGCATCGACTACCGCAGCATCCAGTTGGTGGTGGCGCCGGAGGCGCATTATTTCATGGGCGGCGTCGATATCGACGAGCACGGCGGTACGGGCCTGCCCGGCCTGTTCGCGGCGGGCGAGAATGCCGGCGGCGTCCACGGCGGCAACCGGCTCAACAGCAATTCGGTACCGGACACACAGGTGTTCGGTCACCGTGCCGGCCTGGCCGCGGCGGCCCACGCCCATGCGCGCGCGTCGCGGCCGGCGGCCGGCGACATGACCGTCGTCGCCGACCTAGCATATGCGCTCGAGCGGGTGTCGCCGGGCGAGCCTGCGGTCGAGATCGAAGCCGCTGGCGAGCGGCTGCGCCAGATCATGAACATGCGGCTCGGCCTCGTGCGCGATCGCGCCGGCCTCGAGCAGGCGATCGCCGCGACGCGGACCATCCACGACGAGGCCGCCGCGATGTCGCCGCGCAGCCATGGCGACCTGATCGCGCTCGCCGAGCTGAAGGACCTGTGCGAGACCGCACTGGCCTGTGCCGAGAGCGCGCTGCATCGCACCGAGAGCCGTGCCGCGCATTATCGCTCGGACTTCCCCCAGACCGATGCCGCCTGGATGCGCACGGTGATCTACGATCGCGCCGGCGTACGCACGCGTCCGATCGAGACCGATCCGGACGAAGTGGGGTGGCCCGCCTTGCGCGACCAGCATAGGCCCGCCGGCGGCCGCAGCGAGCGAGAGCATGTCGAGTAGCGCCAGCCCTGCCTATGCCGTTGCGCGCGGCACGGCGGAGAACCGGATCACCGGTACGCCGGCGGAGATCGAGTCGCGCCTGCATACGCAGGCGCTCGACGACCAGCGTCGCAGTCTGATCGTCAACCGGACGATGATCGCGGTCGGCCGCGCCATCCTGATCGTGCTGGTGCTCGGCGTGTGGGCCTACGCGTCGGGACGCTGGCTCGATGCCGACTCCGTCAGCGATCCGGTCTCGGTGCTGAGTGCGCTGGGTGACCTGATCGTCACCGGCCGGCTGTGGCCGCAGCTTGGCCAGACGGTGACCGAGGTGTTCGCCGGATATCTCGCCGGCGCGGTCGCGGGCGCAGCGCTGGCCTTCGCCTTCGCGATGGTGTCGAGCGCCGAACGAGTGATGCGGCCGTTCCTGCTGGCGCTCTACTCGATCCCCAAGATCGCGCTCGCGCCGCTGATCGTGATGTGGTTCGGGCTCGGCATCGCGCCGAAGATCATCCTTGCCGCGATGTTCGTGTTTTTCATCGTGTTCATGAACGCGGTGGCTGGCATCCGGAGCGTCAACCCGCACCATGTCAACATCCTGCGCGTCATGGGCGCCGGCCGCATCGCCATGATGCGCAAGGTGGTGCTGCCGACGATGGTCCCGTTCCTGCTGCTCGGGCTGCGGGTATCGATCCCGGAGGCGATGACCGGCGCGGTGATCGGCGAGTTCATCTCGGCGAGCCGCGGCCTCGGTTACCTGGTCTATTCGGCCTCCAACGAGATGAACACGGCGGTATCGCTGGCGGCGCTGATCGTGCTCGTCCTGGTGGTCGCGGTTGCGGATTTCGGGCTCGGCCTGCTGGAACGGGCGCTGCCGTGGCAGCCGGCGGACAGCCGAACCATCCGCTCCGGACTGCGGAAGCGCTGACATGGCAACGATCGGAACGCCCGATCGGCAGCGCGTGCTCGAGCGCCTGGCGCGTCTGATCGCTTTCAAGAGCGAGAATCCGCCGGGCCGGGAGATCGAGGCGATCGGCTATCTCGCGGATCTGTTCCGCGGCATGGGACTGCAGGTCGAGATCGACGAGTTCGCGCCGGGCCGCGCCAACGTGGTGGCGCGGCTCGATAACGGCGCCGGTCCGACCTTCGCATTCAACTCGCATGTCGACGTGGTGCCGGCGGGCGGCGGCTGGACCTCCGATCCGTTCACCCTGACGAGCCGCGACGGGCAGCTTTACGGGCGCGGCGCCTGCGACGCCAAAGGCCAGGTTGCCTGCATGATCGAAGCGATCGAATTGCTGGCGGCCGAGCGCAGCCGCTGGTCCGGCACGGTGCTTGGCGTGTTCGTCGGCGATGAGGAGGTGGCGAGCCGCGGCGCCCGCGCCTATGTCGCGCGCAGTCCGAAGATCGATTTCTGCGTGGTCGGCGAGCCGACCTCGAATGCCGTGGCGATCGCCCACAAGGGCAGTCTGCGGCCGCTGGTGCGCGTCAAGGGCGTCACCGCGCATTCCGCTTCTCCGGACAAGGGCGTCAATCCGCTCTACAAGGCGGCGGAGCTGCTGCGCTGGATCGAACAGCAGCACCGCGCGCTGCAGGCGCTGTCGCATCCGCTGCTCGGATCGCCGAGTCTGACGGTGACGCGCATGAATGGCGGCCACGCCGACAATGTCACGCCGGAGTTCTGCGACCTGCTGCTCGACCGCCGCATGATCCCGCAGGAGAGCGAGGCGAAGGTGCGGCGTCAGATCGAGGACCTGCTGGCGCAGGCGCGGACATCCCACGGCGTCCACGCCGAGATTCTGTCCTGGCTGCCGACCACCGGCGGGGCCACCGAAACCGCGCCCGACCAGCCGATCGTCAGGGCGGCGCTGGAATGCGCCCGTCGTCACGGGGCGGCCGCCGGCGCACCTTACGGACTGCAGGGCGCCTGCGATCTCGTCCACTTCCGGTCGACCGGCGCGCAGGGCGTGGTCATGGGTCCCGGCCGGCTCGATGTCGCACACAAGCCCGACGAATCGGTGCCGGAGCACGAGCTGATGCAGGCCTGCCTGATTCACCGCGACGTCGTGCTGTCGCTGATGCCGCGTCCTTAACGGGCGAGGCGACAGCATGGCTGCCAAGACGTTCCTCGCGCCCCGCCTGCAACAGGTTCGGCCGTCTCCGACCGCGGTGATCTCTGAGAAGATCCGCGCGTTGCGCGCCGCTGGACGCTCGGTCATCAATCTCGGCGAGGGCGAGCTCGATTTCGATACGCCGCATCATGTCAAGGCGGCCGGCATCCGGGCGATTGAAGCGGGCGACACCAAATACACCGCGGTGTCCGGCACGCCGGCGCTGAAGCAGGCGATCATCGACAAGTTCCGCAACGAGAACGGGCTGAGCTTCGGCCCCGGCGAGGTCATCGCCGGCACCGGCGCCAAGCAGATCATCTTCAATGCATTCCTGGCCTCGGTGGCGCAGGGCGACGAGGTGATCGTCCCGGCGCCGTACTGGGTGTCTTATCCGGACATGGTGCGGCTGGCCGACGGCACGCCGGTGGTGGTGGCGTGCGAGGAAAATGCCGGCTGGAAGCTGCGCCCGGAGGTGCTGGCGGCAGCGATTACGCCGCGCACGCGCTGGCTGGTGCTCAACTCGCCGAACAATCCGACCGGAGCGATCTATTCGCGAGGCGAGCTCGCCGCGCTCGCCGAGGTGCTGCTCGCGCACGACCACGTGCTGGTGATGGCGGACGACATCTATGAGCACATGCGCTACGGCGGCGACTTCGCCACCATCGCGCAGGCCGAGCCGCGGCTGCGCGAGCGCACACTGACGGTGAACGGCGTCTCCAAGGCTTACTCGATGACCGGCTGGCGCATCGGCTATGCGGCGGGACCGTCCTGGCTGATCGCGGCGATCGACACGCTGCATTCGCAGAGCACGTCGAATCCGAGCTCGATCAGCCAAGCTGCCGCCGTGGAAGCGCTCAAGGGCGGCACCGCCTTCATGGCGGACTGGATCGCCGAGCTGACCGCGCGGCGCGATCATGCGGTCGCTGCGATCAATCATGCCAGGGGGCTGCGCTGCACGGCGCCCGAGGGCGCCTTCTATCTGTTCGTCAATTGCGCCGGCACGTTCGGCCGGCGCGCGCCGGACGGCCGGACGATCGACGACGATCTCGGCTTCGCCAATTATCTGCTGGACAGCGTGGGCGTCGGCACCGTGCATGGGGCGGCGTTCGGAGCGCCCGGCTATATCCGCATCGCCTATGCGGTGGACCGCGATGTCCTTGCCGATGCCTGCTCGCGCATCGTCAATGCCTGCGCCGCGTTGCGTTAGCCGGGCAGGCCGGTGCCGGCCTCACTCGACTGCTGCGGTGGCGGCGTCGACCGCGTCTCCCAGGCGCTCGACCAGCATATCCACCGACGCCGCATCGATGATGAACGGCGGCGCCAGCAGCACATGGTCGCCGCGCACACCGTCGACGGTCCCGCCCATCGGATAGACCATCAGCCCGCGCGCCATCGCCTCGTGCTTGACGCGCGCATGCAGCTTTGCACTTGGATCGAACGGCTCCTTGGTGCCGCGATCCGCGACCAGTTCCAGGCCCTGGAACAGTCCGCGGCCGCGGATGTCGCCGACAAACGGATGATTGCCGAACCGCTCCTGCAGGCGCCGCGCGAGATAGCTGCCCTGGGTCCGCACATTGGCGAGCAGGTCGTCGCGGCGGATCACGCGTTGCACCGCGAGCGCTGCCGCGCAGGCGAGCGGATGGCCGCTATAGGTGTGGCTGTGCTGGAAGGCGCCCGAGCCTTCCGCGAGCGTCCTGAAAATCCGCTCGTGCAGCAGCAGCGCGCCGATCGGCACAAAGCCGCCGCCCAATCCCTTGGCGATCGCGATCATATCCGGCACGATGCCTTCCTGCTCGCAGGCATGGAGCGTGCCGGTGCGGCCCATTCCGCACATCACCTCGTCGAGGATCAGCAGGATGCCGTGCCGGTCGCATATCTCGCGCACGCGTCTGAAATAGCCGGGCGGCGCCGCGACGGCGCCCATGGTGGCGCCCACCACTGTTTCGGCGATGAAGGCGAGCACGGTATCGCCGCCAAGCTGCGCGATCGCGGCTTCGAGTTCCTGCGCCAGGCGTTCGCCATAGGCTTCCGGTGTCTCCTCCGCGCGCCTGCCGCGGTAGTCATAGGCTGGCGATACGTGATGCGTCTCGATCAGCAGCGGCTCGAACTGCTTGCGCTGCCAAAGACGGCCGCCGACCGACAGCGCGCCGATCGTGATGCCGTGATAGCTCTGCCGCCGGGAGATCAGATGGCGTCGGTTCGGCTCGCCGCGTTCGACGAAATATTGCCGGGCCAGCTTGAGCGAGGCCTCGACGGCTTCCGAGCCGCCGCTGACGTAGAACACGTAGCCGAGGCCCTTCGGCGCGTGCGCGGCGAGGTCGTCGGCGAGCTCCTCGGCAGCCTGCGTGGTGAAAAAGCTCGTATGCGCGTATTCGAGCGTATCGAGTTGCGCCCGCATCGCCTTGATGATGTCGGGATGCCCATGGCCGAGGCAGGACACCGCGGCGCCGCCGGATGCATCGAGGTAGGCCTTGCCGGAATCGTCGTGGATGAAAAGCCCGCTGCCGGAGACGGCGGTCGGGTAACGATGGGAAATGGCGCGATGCAGCACATGCGTCATGTTCGGCGTCGTCCTTGTTCCGCGCAGCAGCCGGGTTCGCGCTGCTGGCGTCGAGCGAATTCCCGTTACCGCGAAAACGAAGGCGGGGACAGCTCCGGAAGCGGGGCCGTCTATATCTTCAAGCTATACCCCCTGCGCCTCTTTTTAATGGACGATGGCTGGCCCGGTCTGAAAGTCTGGCCAGGATGCCGGTGATCTGCTGTTCGCCCCGGCCATCGACGGAGAGTCGATGAGGGGCGTCGATTCTTGCCGCGATTCTTTGCCGCGATTTCGCGTGTCACAGGTCTGGGGAGGTCTGCCGTGAAGATTGCCATCCTGAGTTCAGCATTCGCCATCGTTCTTGCCAGTTCTGCGCCTGCGCTCTGTCAGAAAACCACATTGCGCGCCGGGATCGACGGCACCTTCGCGCCGCATGCGATGCCGAACCTGAAAGGCGGCGTCGAGGGCTTCAACGTCGATCTCGTCGAAGCGCTCGGAAAGCAGCTCGGCGTGACGATCCAGGTCGACAACGTCCAGTTCTCCGGGCTGGTGCCGGGGCTTCAGTCCGGCGTCTACGATTTCATCGCGGCTCCGGTGACGGTGAACAAGGAGCGGGCCGAGAGCCTGCTGTTCTCCGAAGGCTACATCAATACCGACTTCCAGTTCGCCATTCCCAAGGCTGCGGCTGACATCAAGTCAGTCGACGACCTGAAGGGCAAGACCGTGGCCGTCAACAAGGGCTCGACCTATGACCTGTGGGCGCGCGGCCAGGCCGAAAAGGTCGGCTGGAAGGTGGAATCTTACGGCACCACTGTGGATGCCGTGCAGGCCGTCCTCTCCGGCCGGGCGCAGACCATTCTTGCCGGCAACACCGCAGCGGCCTGGATCGTCAAGAACAACCCTGCGCTGAAACTGTCGCTCGTCAACTCCACCGGCCTGGTTTTTGCTTTCCCGGTCCGCAAGGATAATCTCGACCTTCGGGAACGGATGGACCTCGCCATTGAGTGCATGAAGAAAAACGGCGTCATCGCCAAGCTGCACGAGAAATGGTTCGGCTTCGCGCCGCCAGCCCAGTCGGCGAGCGTAGTTATCTATCCGGGCTTGGGCGTGCCCAATATGCCGGGATATGATCCGAAACCGCACGAGCTGAACTGCCGGTGAAGTTGATGGGCCGTTTGCAGCGTCACGATTCCGTTGAGGACGGCCCTTCAGCTTCTTCCGCGGGAACGGCGCGGGATTCCGCAGCCGGCATTCTCACGGTCAGATCGCTCTGCAAGAGCTTCGGCGGCATTCAAATCCTGAAGAACATCGACCTTTCGGTGTTCCCGCAGGAGCTCGTGTTCATCATCGGACCATCCGGCTCGGGGAAAAGCACTTTCCTGCGCTGCCTCAACCGCCTGGAAGAACCCGACAGCGGCTCGATCTTCATCGACGGAATCGATCTCCTGAGCCCGAAGACCAACATCAACCTGATGCGGCGGCACATCGGGATGGTGTTCCAGGCTTTCAATCTGTATCCGCACATGACGGCGCTCGGCAACGTCACTCTTGCGCTGCGCCACGTTCTCAAGCGCGATCGGGCCACCGCCGAGACGATCGCGATCAAAGCACTCGACCAGGTCGGGCTGAAGGAGAAGGCCAAGGCCTATCCGGCGGAATTGTCCGGCGGGCAGCAGCAACGCGTGGCGATCGCGCGCGCGATCGCGCTCGAACCGAAGATCATGCTGTTCGATGAGCCCACCTCGGCCCTCGATCCGAGTCTCGTCAACTCGGTGCTGGCCGTCATGCGCGATCTGCGCCATCTCGGCATGACGATGGTGGTCGTCAGCCACGAAATGCGATTCGCAAGGGATGCGGCTGATCGGATCATCTTTATGCAGAACGGCAGGATCGAGGAAGAAGGCACGCCGGACTTCATGTTCGGCTCTCAGGCCGGCGTCCACACGCGCGCCTTTCTGTCCCAAATCAATGTCTGATCGAGATGAGCGCGCTGAGCCTGTTCATCGATACGTTCTTTCGACCGGACCTGATCGAGCGATACTGGCTTTCCATCGTTCATGCCATGGTGGTGACGGTGGAACTCGCCGTCTGCATCATCGTCACGGGCATTGCGCTCGGCATCGGGCTTGCGCTGTTGCGGGCCTGCGGCGTGCGGATCGTCAACTTTTTTATCGTTGTGTTCAGCGACGTGAACCGGGCGCTGCCGCCTCTCGTCCTGATCCTGCTCGCCTATTTCGGGCTTCCGAGCTTCGGCATCAACCTGCCGAGCTTCGCCGTGCTCTGGATCGTGCTGAGCCTGGTTCTGGCGGCCTTTTCCGAGGAGATTTTCTGGGCAGGGATCCTGTCGATCCGCAAAGGGCAATGGGATGCGGCGCGCTCGACCGGATTGAGCTTTGCCCAGGCGCTCCTGCTGGTGGTGTTTCCTCAGGCGCTGCGGCTGACGGTGCCGCCACTGACCAACCGCACCATCGTCATCATCAAGAACACGGCGCTCGGCAGCATCATCGGCGTTCCTGAAATCCTCAACGTCGCCAGCACCGCGGAGAGCTTTGTCGGCAATATCACCCCGCTGACGCTCGGCGCGATCGCCTATCTCATATTGTTCGCTCCGGTCACGGTGTTCGGCCGCTGGCTGGAAACCCGCTTCGCCTGGAAACGAGCGTGATGGACGTCGCGCAGCAGTTCTTCAACATCGATGTGATGGTCCGGGTGCTGCCCATCGTCCTGCGCGGGCTGTGGATGACGCTGCTGATCTGTGCCGCGGTGGTTCCGCTGGGGCTGTTCGGCGGCTTGCTGATCGCGATCAGCATGCAGACCCGGTGGCGTGGACCGCGACTTGCGCTCGCCATCTGCATCGATTTTTTCCGCGCCTTGCCGCCGTTGTTCCTGCTGATCTTCCTGTATGCCGGACTTCCGTTCATAGGGATTCATCTCTCCCCGTTCGCCTGCGTTTGCCTGGCCTTCTTTCTCAACACCTCGGCCTACTATGGCGAGGTCTATCGCGCCGGCTTCGAGAGCGTCGGCGCCGGGCAATGGGAGGCGGCTCGATCGACCGGCCTGACCGGGCTGCAGGCGATCGCCTATGTCGTGCTGCCGCAGGCTGTCCGGAACGTGCTTCCCGACCTGATCTCGAACACGGTGGAAGTCGTCAAGCTGACGTCGCTGGCGAGCGTCGTTGCGTTGCCCGAGCTGCTGTATTCGGCCGATATGGCGCGTGCCGCGACCTACAATTCATCGCCCATGATCCTGGCGGCCGCGATCTATCTGTTCCTGCTCTGGCCCGCCGTCCGGCTGATCAGCCGGCTCGAGCATCGGATCGCGCAATAGCCGGCACCGGTACGAGATTATTGCGCGTTGAATTCGTGAGCTTGAAGATAACCGTGCGTTATCGCGCGGTCGGATTTTGTATTCGCCGGCGTTTCCCGCTTGCTTCATGGTGATCGTGGCTCCACGCGCGAGGAAGCAGAGCGGCGTGCCTGGTAAATCCAAACTTCGCGATGCGCGCGCGCCCGCGACCGATGCGGTCGTGGCGGCGGTCCGCGCCAGCGGCGACTATGCGGGCAAGATCTTTGCCGAGTTGCGGGCCGGCAGCGCCAGCGGCGCTGGCGTGACCCGCGACGCCTATGGCAAGGGCGAGCAGTTCGCCCATGACCTCGTCAGGCGCCTTGCCGGTGAACTGAAGCTTGAGATCACGCAGGACGCCGCCTGCAATACCTATATGACGCTGCCGGGCCGCGACCGGAATGCGCCGGCGGTCATCGTCGGCTCGCACCTCGATTCCGTCGCCAACGGCGGCAATTTTGACGGCGCGGCGGGCGTGCTGGCCGGGCTGGTGGCGGTGCGCGCGTTGAAGAGCGCCGGATTCCAACCGGCCTGCGACGTCACGGTGATGGGCGTACGCTCGGAGGAGAGCGTCTGGTTCGAACACTCCTATATCGGCAGCCGCGCCGCTCTCGGCACGCTCTCTCCGCAGGTCCTGCAGGCGCCGCGCAAGGATACCCGCAAGCCTCTGGAAGACCATATCCGGCTGGCCGGCGGCGATCCCGATGCCCTGCGACGCGGCGAAGGTTTCCTGAGCAAGGAGAGGGTGCGCGCCTTCCTCGAAGTTCATATCGAGCAGGCGCCGATGCTCGTGGACGCGAGCTGCCCGGTCGGCATCGTCACCGGCATTCCAGGCAATTTCCGGTTCCCGAACGCCAAGGTGGTCGGCGAATATGGCCATGTCGGGCTGCACCGGAAATTCCGGCGTGATGCGGCGCTCGCAGCGGCGGAATTCGCGCAGCGGCTCGATGGCATATGGGAGAAATGGGACGGCAAGGGCCGGCCGATGGCGTTCACAATCGGACGGTTTCACACCAATGCCAGGGAAGACGCTTTGACCAAAGTGGCGGGCGAATGTGAGTTCAGCCTCGATGTCCGCGCTTACAGCGAGAGCGATATCCTGGAGCTGTCGGAAATGGTTGAGGAGATCATTGCCGACATAGAACGCAGGCGCCGAGTCACATTCAATCTGGGAACGAAGAGCCGGGCCGAGGCTGCCGCATCTGACGCCGATCTGCTCGAAGCCCTGGAAGCTGCCGCGCGCGAGATCGAGGTTCCCTTCATCCTGATGGGCAGCCCCGCCTCGCATGATGCCGCGGCCTTCGCCGCGGCTGGCATTCCCATGGCCATGCTGTTCATTCGCAACGAGAATGGCAGCCATACGCCCGCGGAATCCATGGAAATCCCGGATTTCCTCGATGCCACCGCGGTGCTGGCGCGCTGGATGCAGCGGGAGTTGGCTTAGCGGATGGATCGTCGATGATGTCAGGGCGCGCCATGGTGGACAGGAGATGAAGCGGTGAGCGACTTCGATCTCGTGCTGCAGGGCGACGTGGTTTGCTTCGACGGGATCAGGGAGAACGGCTGGGTCGCGGTTGCCAACGGCCGCGTCGTCCTCACCGGAGAGGGGTCGCCGCCTTCGGCGCGCGACAGGCACACGCTCAAGGGCTGCTGGATCTTCCCGGGCGCGATCGATTCCCAGGTTCACAGCCGCAGCCAGAAGAATCAGGAAGGTTTCGAGCTGTCGACGCGCGCGGCAGCGGCCGGCGGCGTGACCACCATCTGCGACATGCCGTTCGACGACGATTTCCTGATCTGCAATGTCGAGCGCTTCGAATCGAAGCGCCGCGACGCCGAGCGCGAGGCGCATGTCGACGTCGCGCTGTTTGCGACGATCGACCCGGCGGTCGGTACCGGAGCGATCCTGGACCTTGCCGCGGCGGGCGCGTGCTCCTTCAAGTTCAGCACGTTCGAGGCGCATCCGACGCGGTTTCCCCGCACGCCGACGCCGATGCTCGTGGACGCCTTCCGTGTCGTGGCTGGAACCGGGCTCGTTGCCTGTGCCCACAACGAGAATCAGGAGATCATCACGGAGATGACGCGCCGCGCCGGGGAGCGCGGCATGACCGGTCCGGAAGTCCATGCCTGGGCGCGTCCGCCGGTCAACGAAGCGCTGGCGATGCTTGAAATC
>Ga0180222_1001928_pt1 | contig 18884 bp, 16 predicted proteins | sample eDN5th37CKraftOP_FD_151336 | JGI IMG/M metagenome (GOLD analysis project Ga0180222, IMG submission 151336) | Enriched Organic Plus compost microbial communities from Emeryville, California, USA - eDNA 5th pass 37_C Kraft OP (version 2) (version 2) ... | reverse complement strand
CCAAGGGAAAATGCGGCTCGATCCGAGCCATCTGGCGCTCGCTCAGCAGAAACAAATCACTCATCACGGTCTCCTTCTAGAAACCGTGAATCACATCTCAACTCAAATTAATAGGTCCTGAGCCTAGCCGGTCTGATTACGCTACTGCAGGGCAACTGCGATCAAAGCCTGTTTCCTTACGCAAAACGGCCCATGCTATCCGCGCCAATTTGTTTGCTAGCGCTACAACCATGACGTTGCGGTGAACACCACGCTCCATCATTGCTTTGAGCCAACGGCCCGTTGGCGTATCACTCTTTGAGAGCGATGGCAGTGACGCTCGAGCGCCATGGATGAGCAAAGTGCGTAAATAGGTATTGCCACGTTTCGATATCCCAAGCAGTCGGGGTTTACCGCCGGTGCTGTACTGTCGAGGTACCAGTCCGAGCCAGGCACCCAGATCGCGCGCTTTGGCAAAGCTGCTTGCATTACCTACAGCGGCGACCAAAGCCGTGGCATTGAGTACGCCTATACCGGGGATGGTCGTCAGGCTACGCGTGGCCGCATCATTGCGTGCCAACTGGATAAGCTCAGTATTCAATGCTCCGATCTTTGTGTCGAGCTCTTGCCACTCGGCGCGTAATTCACGAACCAGTTGTTGTACTCGCGACGATAATAACTTCACATCTTCGGCTAGCATGCTGTCCACGCCGAGTTCCAGTTTCCGCCGCCCGGCAGGAAAGATCACCCCGCGTTCCAGCAGAATTGCGCGAAGCTGATTGATGAGGTTTGTTCGCTCTGCCACAAGGCGAGAACGCACCCGATGCAGTGTCTGGATGTCCAGTTGCTGCTAGCTCTTCAGATCGACGAAACGCATCGTCGGTCGAGATGCAGCTTCGGCAATACCCTCAGCATCCCGATCATCATTTTTCTGGGCTTTGATATACGGGCGAACATATTCCGGCGACATCAGCCGGACCTCGTGACCTCGTTTCGTAAACAAGCGGCCCAGATGATGAGCTCCGCAGCACGCTTCCATAGCAACTATGCAGGCGGGGAGTTTCGTTACGTAATCAATCAGTGTCTGGCGACGCATCGTTCGACGTGTAACTATTGCGCCGGTAGCGTCGACACCAACGACGCTGCAATAGTTCTTGCCCAGATCAATTCCAAGGATCATTATGCTCATAGGCCCGTTCCTTTCTTTCTTTGCACCACAGCATCAGAACCGACGCTGGGGATAGGGGCGGGCCATTCCATAAACGGATATCGCGGCCGATCTTGTTGCCGAAGGACGGTTCGCGATGAAGGCCGTCGCAGACACGTTGGGCGTCTCCCGTTCCAACCTCATCGAGCGGCTGAAAGGCAAATCAAAGCCGCGTGGGCCATACCACAAGGTCGAGGATGCAGAGCTTCTGCCCACCATTCGCAGGTTGGTGGATCAAAGGCCGACCTACGGCTATCGGCGGATCGCCGCGCTCCTCAATCGCGAAAGGCGAGCCGCGGATAAGCCTGCCGTCAACGCCAAACGGGTCCATCGCATCATGGGCAACCATGCCATGCTGCTGGAGAAGCATACCGCCGTTCGCAAGGGCCGCATCCATGACGGCAAGGTCATGGTTATGCGATCCAATCTGCGCTGGTGCTCGGACGGTCTGGAGTTCACCTGCTGGAATGGAGAGGTCATTCGTCTCGCTTTCATCATCGATGCCTTCGACCGCGAGATCATTGCCTGGACGGCAGTTGCCAATGCGGGCATCTCCGGCTCGGACGTGCGCGATATGATGCTGGAGCGGTCGAGAAACGCTTCAACGGAACCAGAGCCCCACATGCAATCGAACATCTGTCGGACAATGGCTCGGCTTATACCGCGCGAGACACGAGGCTGTTTGCGCAAACACTCAATCTGACGCCCTGCTTCACGCCGGTGGCCAGCCCGCGATCGAACGGAATGTCCGAGGCATTTGTAAAAACCCTGAAGCGGGATTATATCCGCATTTCGGCACTACCGGACGCCGAAATGGCGCTCCGGCTAATCGATGGATGGATTGAGGACTATAATGAAATTTATCCCCATTCCGCGCTCAAGATGGCTTCCCCTCGGCAGTTCATCAGGGCTAAATCAACCTAGCCGATGTATCCGGCGAAACGGGGTGCACTCCACCGATATACGAGTATGTACCCATGAGGCAACTTGATGAATTCGAAAAAAATGCAAGCCTTGGATGATGACGAAACGGCATTAAAGATTCTGACGGTTTGCGTTGTTCTGGTAGCGACAATCTATGTATTATTTGGTCTTACGCCATCTCATTATTCAATCGCGCTTCAAAACTTTGGTGTCGATTCGAAGCCATTGTTTGGAAAGGCTCGGGCAATCCGATCCGACGAATGGGCGGTGTTGACGCCGTATTTTCAAATAGCGGTTTTGGGGCAAGGTAGCGTAACGGACGTTATTTCGCCATATCAAGAGTCACTTAAGGCGGTTTGGCCGCTTCCAATTTTGGACTGGTCGTTGATATTTAAGCCGCAGTTATGGGGGTTTTGGGCTCTCCCGCCTGCGACAGCATTCTCGCTTTATTTCGCATATATTTGGGTGAGTTTCGTACTCGGATATACAATCTTGACGCGCATGCTCGGAGCCAGTGCGTTAATGTCTTTTTTAGGTGCTTTAGCTCTGTATTCATCACATTTTACACAAGTGTGGTGGACAAGTCATGCTGCAACGTTTGCGTTCGCACCGTGGCCTTTGGTAATTTATCTGTGGAATATCAATGCTGTTAAAAAGCTTTTCCTTCTCTATTGGACGATAGCGGCTTGGATATTCGCGGATTTTTATCCGGCGTTCATTATCTCAAGCGGATTTGCGTTCCTTATTATTTTGCTTGTATTTCGCCGCGATGGTGTGTGTGTAAAAGGAGTTTTTATAGCTACAATTGCACTGCTATCTGCTGCAGCCACGGTTTATTTATATTTTGGCGAAATTATTAATATTATGAAGGCTACAGAATATCCAGGTCAACGATTCACGAGCGGCGGCGGAGTGTCTGGACCTCGCATTATAGCTCATATATTACCGTTCTTTACGACAACACAGTTCGCGACTTTTCTGTCGAACTCGAATGAATGCGAAGTCGCTGTTGTGTCCACTTTCGTACCGTTGATGTTCTTGTGTTTTGTTAATCTTGGTAAAGCTGTTGATTATGTAAGGGAGAACCTGAAAAGCATAATTATTGCCATCATTGGGCTATCAATGATGTTTTCATGGATGGTCTTTCCGATACCTGCGGAGTTGGGTCGTCTTCTATTGTGGACAAATGTGCCTGGCACCAGAATGGTTTGGGGTTTCGGACTTTTCCTGACAATCTATTTGGTCGTTCTATCCTCCAATATTGGCTTTTCGTTCTCTTGGCTGCGTTTTATGACTTTTTGCACCATCTTGATAGCTGCGTGGATGGCATCAAAGATTGGCTTTGCTATGACGAGTTCTGTTTACGAAGTCACGCCGCTTCGCGCTCTCAAGCGCAGTTGGTTCGATTGGATAGCAATTGTTCCGTTTGCTATCATCGGCATTTTAATATTGAAGAATACGAAGCTGGCCATAAAGTCAGAAGTCGCTCTGTTTGTAGCGGCTTCAATATCTGGTTTAGTAACGTTCGGCACATTTAACCCGCTACAGCAGGCTTATCCAATCTTCAATCTGCCAAACTCAGACTTCCTAGCAAAACTGCGTGCAGATGCGAATAATAATCCAAATGGCTGGGCAATTGTTCCAGGCGTGTACGGAGCGACGATCAATGGAGCAGGCATTCCAGCCATAAATCACGTTCTGCTGTCGCCACAACGAACGTTTTTTAAGCGCTTTTTTAGTGATCTAGACGAAGCTGATTTCAATCACGCTTTCAATAGGTACGAACATGTGGTCCCCAAAGAGGGGCTTTCTCACCCACATGTTCCACAGAATGACGTAGTATTAGTGCCGCTACAGCGGTTCACTCAGAACCTTAAGAAGCCTTAACGCACTTCTCAAGGTTTGCAAATCGGTATAATGGGCAAGCCATGATGCTTGCAATCGGTTCCGCCCAATGCGCAATAAATCAATTCTCGCTATTAGAGTCTAGGTGGCCAAGCCAACGAAAAGTCAGACTGATCCAGCGCTAGATTTGGATTGTAAGACGGATCTTTCCAAGTATCGGTACTCCACGCTTCTTTCATATGTTGGACTTCAGACAAAAACCGTCTTTTTTTCTCGGGCGCGTCATCCAATCCGCGGGTTGCCGATTCGTGATGGTATAGCTCCGCGAATGGCGTCCAAATGTTCCGATATCCCGCGGATTGAACTTTAAGACAGAAGTCGACATCGTTGAAGGCCACGGCCAAATTCACTTCATCAAGTCCACCAACCTCATTGTAGATGTCCTTGCGAATAACGAGACAGGCTGCTGTCACTGCGCTCATGGTTTGTATCAAACTTGCTCGCCCAAAGTAACCAAGATCGGTCCGCTTAATACGGGAGTGTGCATGCCCGGCAACTCCTCCTAATCCGACAATGACACCTCCATGCTGAAGGGTGTCATCTGGATACCAGAGTTTCGCTCCAACAGCGCCAACACCCGGTTGAGATGCGATGCTCAACATTTCGGATAGCCAATTGGGCGAAATGACCTCTATGTCATTGTTAAGGAGGCCGACATATTGGCCTTTGGCTTGTTCCACGGCAGCGTTATTTAGTGCGGAATAGTTGAACGGGCGCTCGTCACGCAGAACTCTAATCCGCTCGTCATCTTTGATCGCTGCGAAATACGCAAGCGTATCGGGATCGTCGGAATTGTTGTCAACGATGATAATTTCATAATTAGTGTAGGTGGTTTTCTCGACAATGCTATCAATGCACTGCTTGATGAGAGAAAGTCCGTTGCGGGTTGGTATGATCAAACTGACCAGAGGCATATCATTTGGTAGGGCATAGTGGGTTCGATACATACCAAAATCCAGCAACTCAGCTCTGGCGGCAACACCAGTTCGCTTGAAATGGTCGTTGAGTGTCTTTTGCCCCGCAAGCAGAGCATAATTCTTGTTGCTCCCTGCCTGCGCAGTGCTGTCCGAGTGGCTTCTCCAATGGTAAAGGATTTTCGGGATGTGGACGATCTGTTCAGGGGTAAGCATCTCGATCATTCGCATGGCTAGATCATAATCCTGCGACCCTTCGAAACCTTCACGAAAGCCACCCAGTCGCTGCACCAAGTCTCTCTGATAGACGCCTAGATGACTGACCATATTATGCGATAAAAAAAGGTCCGGATTCCAATCGGATTTGAAATAGGGATCAAAACGCCTGCCAGTCTCATCGATCTTGTCTTCATCGGAGTAGATAATACCAGCTTTGGGATTGGAGATGATCGTATAGGCAATATGATACAGAGCATCTTCCGGAAGAAGATCATCCTGATCCATCAGTGCTAGCCAATCGCCAGTGGCGCTTTCCATGGCACTGTTTGAAGCTGCTGAAATATGTCCATTCTTTTCCCGAAAGATGACGTGGATACGTTGGTCGCTTTTCTGAAGAGCTTCCAATTCTCGTCTGACGGCGGGATTGGGTGAGCAGTCATCTGCGATGCATAGCTCCCAATTGGGATAAAGCTGCTTCCGTATGGAATCGACTGCTTCTCGCAACCAATCCAAATTGGCATTATACACCGGCATAATGATAGAAATTGTGGGTTTCAACACCATGCTGTCGATGCTTTTGCCAATCCTGTCTCGATCAGATTGATCCAGCGAACCGTATAAGCGTATCCATTCGAAATAATCATTTCTATCAACGATTTTCCCGTCCAAGGAAATCTGCACCTGGTTTCCTGGGACATTGGCGCGACGCCAACGTCGCTTGAGGCCGGAAAGCCCCTCTGTTCTATACGTATCCAGCGCTTTTGAAGTAATGGCTTTGACGCCTCCAGCGCGGCTAATGATACTGGGAAGAGTTCGCATTACATGTGCCGTCCGTCGACTTTGGCGACCAACATATCGATAAGGCGCAGTTAGTTGCCAACTTCTGGATGAGAGCAAATCTTCATATCTCTTGCGTTCAAGTTCGATTTCTTCCTGAAGCGCGTTCTTTTCATTCTCATATCTCTGACGCTCCTGATGGATTTCTTCCTGAAGAGTGTTCTTTTCAGTCTCAGATCTCATTAAATCTGCTTTAGCTTCATCATAGATCGCTTTTAGTCGCGTGTGCTCGCGGTTTAGACAGTCATATTGTCTGTCGCGTATTTCAGAAATACGCTTTATTTCGTCAGAATTCTTGCGCTGGAGTGCCTTTACGAGCTCAAACGCGTTGCTGGCGCGGAGTTTCTTCGTTTCGTCAGCGGTGAGACCGGCTTGTTCAACGGCGCTGACAAAATGGCTAGCCGTTCTATTGGCATCGAAAAGGACAGAATTTAAATAGCCTAGGCGTGCATATAACTCCTGGATCAAAAGCTTTTCTTCCGGATTAGCGTTATTAACATCCGAAAGAAGCCCGGGAGCCTTCGTTCCCACCATCAGAACACCAAGGCCGTTGCCGTGAGAGAACTCAAATGCTGGGTACTGAACTTTTAGCTCTTTCCAAAATTTCCAGACGCCAAAATCAGAACGCTGAACGCGCGTGTCGTGAAAAAGCACTACCCCACGATCAGACAATGAGCTTTTCCAAATCTCAAAATCTTCTGTTACGTCCTCATATTTATGCCGACCATCAATATGTAGTAAATCTACTGATCCGTCTTTAAATTGTGGTCTGGCATCATCAAATCTGGACCGTATCATGACACCAATGTCAGGATATTGGGCTTGGAGTTCACTCTTCAGTAAATCATGGATTTCGGATGAGTAAAATCCAGCGTGCTCATCCCCTTCCCATGTGTCAATCGCGTAGATTTGTGTTCTCAATCCTGTAGCCTTGGCGGCTTGACACATAGAAAGGAACGAAAATCCGTTGTGGGTGCCGAGTTCCACGACACTTCGTGGTCTCAAAGTATCTACCAGCCAAAATACAAAAGGAGCATGTTCTAACCATGCCGAAAGGCGAATATGGTCAGAAGGCATGAACGATTTAGAGTTAAAGTACATAACGCGCCTATATGCGAGTGGTGAGGTCTCGTTAGAAAGCATCGCTGCAATGTTGAATAAGTAAGTGTCGAATTTTAGACGAAAAGAAAGCCGTGATCTTTATAAAACTTTAAACCAGAACGGAAAAATTGCCATATATGCCAATGACCTTTTTTTGCAGCGTGTCCACCCATATGGACGATCTCGACGCTGGGAACGTAGGCAATTTTTGTGATGCGGCTTGATCTCACAGACAAATCGAAATCCTCGAAATAGAGGAAATATCCAGGATCAAAACCGCCAGCCTTCACGAGCACTTCACGACGAAACAGCATAAAGCACCCGCTTACAATAGGTGGGTTCCAGAATATGTCATTCTGGGTTTCGGCACGCATTTCGTATCGCTTCAACCGGGTGTCGAAAAATCGCTGGATTCGTTTCGGAGCAAAGCCGCGGAGCAGGAGGTCAAAAATCGCTGGATAGCGTTTGCACAAATATTGGCGTTTGCCGTCTGGCCAGAAGGCTCGCGGTGACAGCAGTCCGCAATCAGGGTGCTTTTGCATGAAATCGATGGCGTTGCTCAAAGTGAGATGGTCCATCTGAATGTCGGGGTTAAGGATGAGATGAAACTCGCCCATATCCGACAGAGCCAGATTGTGTGCGCGACCGAAGCCGACATTACCTTGCCCATGAATAACACGCGTCTGCCAGCCTGGGAGCTGCTCTTCAACAATTGCAGAGACGCTATCTTGGCTCGAATTGTCGATGATAGTGATAACAACGGATGTTGGATCGAAGGGGGCTAAAGCATCTGCAAGCGCTGCAAGCGTGGCGCGAAACTCGTTTATATCCGGGTTGAATGTCACGATTGAAATCGTGAGCATCTGGGTTGTATTCAAGTTTTGCCGGGCAGTGGTTTCTATCAAGGCGTTACTTTCGACCCATTCGATTGATGACGCCGTGCCACAGACCCAGCGTCATCATTTTCGCGTGGCGCATCCCTTGCGGGACAAAAAAGGTGAAAAAGAGATACTGGCGGATGAGGCGCCAGAGAAGCACAATTTTCCACGAAAAGGATAGCCATGGGCGACGGCAAAGCCAGATAGCGTTGCGGAAGTGATAGTAATGTCTGAGTGGGCTATGGACCGGAATACGACGACCACGGAACTTTATCCACTGGTCTCCAAGCGTGTGTTCCATTTTGGTATCAAAAACGCCGAAGCAGTAATATCCTTTTTCGCGTGCGCGCAAACCCCATTCGATATCGACGTAATCGATAAACATGCCTTCGTCCATGAGGCCAACGGCGTCGAAGCTTTCTATCGGCGTTAGGCAGCCAGAAGCGATGAGGAAGTCGGTTTCCACAAACGCATCAAGGGGCTGCCGTTCACGACGCTTCAGCTTAAGCCCGTCCAGATATACGAAGGCTGCGGCCTCTCCTTGCCGGGCATCTATATAGGAAGGACCGACACCTGCCACCTGAACGCCTTTTTCAGTCAGTGTTTTCGCTACGTTCACAAGCTCGGCCACCATGTTCGGAGCAGGAATGCTGTCCTGATCGAGAAGAAGAACATAGTCAGCGCCGATTGCCTTGGCGTGTTCGATGCCGACATTTTGCGCCTTTGCGATGCCGAAATTCTCGCCGAGTGCAATGAGTTCAATGTCGGGCTGATCTTTCAAAATGAGGGTGAGGTTGTCGTCGGATCCGTTGTCGACGACAATAAGGTGGCCTAATTGAGGAGTGACAGCGCCGATTAACTGCTTTAGCAGTTCGACATCGGGATTGAATGTGACAATAATCCCGGTCACTCGAGTTGGAGTATTATCGCTTTTTTGACAATCAATAATCATGAATGTTGTTCGTTTCGCCGCTCGCTATCCAAGGCAGTGCAATGGTTCGGTATTCCAAAAAAAACTTGCCTACAAGCTTCTTTGCGTATTCCGTCGCCAAATCATGGTCAAAGTGCTAGGGCAATAGCCAGCATTCCAATGTTGTTAAGGGAAGTTACATGAAGGGCATTATCCTGGCCGGTGGAAGCGGCACACGGCTATATCCTCTCACGATAGCCGTTTCTAAACAAATCCTTCCGATCTACGACAAGCCAATGATCTATTATCCGCTGAGCGTTCTCATGCTCGCGGGGATTCAGGATATTCTGATCATCTCGACGCCACAGGATCTGCCGCTATTCCAGAAGCTTCTCGGCGACGGCAGCGAGTTCGGCGTGAACTTCTCCTATGCCGAACAGCCGCATCCCAATGGTCTGGCAGAAGCCTTCATCATCGGGCGAGAGTTCATCGGCGATGACAGTGTCGCGATGATTCTTGGCGACAATATCTATTTCGGCGACGGCCTGTCTAAGCTCTGCGAGATTTCGGCAACCGTAACGAAAGGTGGTACCGTGTTCGCCTATCATGTTGATGATCCTGAACGCTATGGCGTCGTGGATTTCGATAAGGCGACGGGCAAGGCTCTATCGATTGAAGAAAAGCCTGCAAAGCCGAAGTCGCACTGGGCGGTTACCGGGCTTTATTTCTACGACAATCAGGTTGTCGATATCGCCCATTCGATCAAGCCGTCCGAACGCGGAGAGCTGGAGATCACGACGGTCAATAATATCTATCTCGAGCGCGGTGAACTGAATGTGCAGCAGCTCGGACGCGGATATGCCTGGCTCGATACCGGCACGCATGACAGTCTGCACGAAGCATCGTCGTTCGTGCGCACCATCGAGAAACGCCAGGGAATCAAGATTGCCTGCCCCGAGGAAATCGGCCTGGAAAAGGGCTGGATTTCGGGCGATGCCGTGTTGGAACGCGCTGGCAAACTGGGTAAAACTGAATATGCGGCTTATTTGCGCCGCCGTGTAAACGAACTGGGAAATCAATAATGGAAGTCCGTTCGCTTGGTCTTGATGGAGTGTTTGAAATCATCCCGCGTAAATTCGGTGATGATCGCGGCTTCTTCTCGGAAACCTACAACGCCAATTCATTTGCCGAGGCTGGGATTGATCTGCAATTTGTGCAGGACAACCACTCTTTTTCGGCAGCGAAGGGCGTGGTTCGTGGTCTTCACTACCAATTGCCGACGCGTGCGCAGGACAAGCTCGTTCGTGTGATTCGCGGGGCGATTCTGGACGTCGCTGTCGATATCCGCAAAAGCTCGCCGACATTCGGCAAGTGGGTTGCGCTGGAAGTTTCCGCCGAAAAGTGGAACCAGATTCTGGTGCCCAAGGGCTTTGCCCATGGTTTCATGACTCTCGTTGAGAACACCGAGGTCATCTACAAGGTCACAGAGTACTATTCGCCGGAGCATGATCGCTCGATCCGCTTCGACGACCCGGCCATCGGTATTGAATGGCCGCTTCCTTCTTCGGGCGTCCAGCTTTCCGATAAGGATCAGAAAGCGCCGCTTTTCGCCGACGCAGAAGTTTTTGCTTGAGGAATGATATGAATATTCTCGTCACTGGCGGTGCAGGTTTCATCGGTTCGGCTGTATGCCGTCATCTGGCTGCCGATCCGAAGGTCAATGTTCTCAATCTCGACAAGCTGACCTATGCGGGTAATCTCGCATCGCTGCGTCAGATCGAGAACCATCCGAACTATAGTTTCCTGCAGGCCGATATCTGCGACGACAATCTCATTCTCGATACGCTGCGCTCGAATGATGTCGATATCGTCATGCATCTGGCCGCTGAAAGCCATGTCGACCGTTCCATTGATGGCCCGGCGGCGTTCATCGAAACCAATATCATCGGTACGTTCCGTCTGCTTAATGCAGCTCTCGCCTATTGGCGCGAACTGCCGGAACCGCGCAAGTCGAACTTCCGCTTCCACCATATCTCGACCGATGAAGTGTTCGGCGATCTGCCATTCGACAGCGGCATTTTCACGGAAGAAACGCCCTATAAGCCATCGTCGCCCTACTCGGCATCGAAGGCTTCCTCCGATCATCTGGTCCGCGCATGGCACGAGACCTATGGTTTGCCGGTGGTTCTCTCGAATTGCTCGAACAATTACGGGCCATTCCATTTCCCGGAAAAGCTCATTCCGCTTGTCATCCTGAACGCGCTTGATGAAAAGCCGTTGCCAGTTTATGGGGCAGGAGCGAATGTGCGCGATTGGCTTTATGTCGAGGACCACGCCCGCGCGCTGGCTTTGGTCGCGACGACTGGCAAAATCGGCGAAAGCTACAATATCGGTGGGCGCGCGGAACGCACCAATCTGAATGTGGTGGAAACCATCTGCGGCATTCTGGACAAGAAGCGGCCTCGCGCAAACGGCAAGAGCCATGCCGACCTGATCACCTTCGTGACGGATCGCCCCGGTCATGATCGCCGCTATGCGATCGACGCTTCTAAGATCGAGCGCGAGCTGGGCTGGAAGCCGCAGGAAACATTCGAGACCGGGCTGGAAAAAACCATTCAATGGTATCTCGACAATGCATGGTGGTGGGAGCCGATCCGCAGCGGTACCTATGCCGGTGAGCGCTTGGGCAGCACGGCAGTAAAAGAGGCCAAGGCATGAAAATCGCCGTCACCGGGAGGGAAGGGCAGGTTGTGCAGAGCCTTCTTGAGAAGGCGTCGCAGCGTGCGGACCTCGAGGTCATCGCGCTGGGCCGTCCGGAGCTGGATCTGGCAGAGCCGGAAACCGTGCGCAGTGCCATTGAAGCGATCAAGCCCGACGTCGTCGTCTCTGCCGCCGCTTATACGGCGGTGGATCTGGCCGAGGATGAGCAGGAACTTGCCTTTGCGGTGAATGCAGCAGGCGCCGGGGCAGTTGCGCAGGCAGCGGAGAACTGCGGCGTTCCTGTCATTCATCTGTCCACGGATTATGTTTTCGCGGGCGACGCTGACAAACACTATGTTGAAACGGACGCGACCGGCCCTCGCAGTGTCTACGGAAGCTCCAAGCTTGAAGGTGAGCGTCTCGTAGCGCAAGCCAACCCGCAGCACATCATTTTGCGGACAGCGTGGGTCTATAGTCCTTTCGGCAAGAATTTCGTCAAGACGATGCTGAAGCTCGCGGAGACGCGCGACGCTCTCTCGGTTGTCGCTGACCAGTGGGGCAATCCGACCAGCGCGCTTGATATCGCTGATGCAATTATCCGGGTGGCGGATCATCTGGCGGCGGCACCGGAGTTTTCAGCTTATGGTGTTTATCATCTGGCCGGAACGGGTGATACGAACTGGAGCGGCTTTGCACGCGCCATATTCGGGGAAAGCGCCAGGCTTGGCGGGGCGACAGCGACCGTTACGGATATTGCGACCGCCGATTACCCGACCAAGGCCCGGCGCCCTGCCAACTCCCGCCTGTCGACGGCCAAATTCCAACAAGCGTTCAACTGGTCGGCACCCCATTGGCAGTCGTCGCTGCGGGACGTCGTGTCCCGGCTGGTATAGAGCATTTCCAGCAAAAGTGCGAAGCGGTTTTGCGTAGGAGAATGCGTGAAAACAAAGAGATGGAGCGGTTCCCCGATTCCGTTTCAACTGGAACCGCTCTAGTATTCAGCCAAAGAAGCAAAACAGCAATTATTAACGCAGTCTGCGTTAAGGACTTGATATTGCCCGCCTATACGCATTATGACCCACAATAAGGTGCATGGGATTGCACCATTGTGGAGATGATGATTTTCGGATTCACGTTATAAGATGGCAAGACTTTTAAGCCCGGCGGGCGCTTGTGGGCGTCGCCTCTTCGATACTGGAAAATCTGGCGGGAAGCATGAGCGGTACATCGCTTAAATTTGGCACGAGCGGTCTGAGAGGACTGGCGGACGAACTGAATGGCCTGCCTGCCTATGCTTATTCCCTTGCTTTCGTCGGAATGCTGTCGGAGGCCGGAAAGCTGCACAGGGGCGACAAGGTCTTCGTCGGTCGCGACCTTCGACCGTCCAGCCCGGACATCGCGGCGCTGTGCATGGCGGCTATCGAGGATGGGGGATTTCAACCGGTTGATTGCGGCGTCTTGCCGACCCCGGCGCTGAGCAATTATGCAATCTCGCAGCAGGCGCCGAGCATTATGGTCACTGGCAGCCATATTCCAGATGACCGCAACGGGCTCAAATTCTATCGCGCCGACGGTGAGATCGACAAGAATGATGAAAGCGCCATCAGTGCCGCCTATGCGGCCTTGCCTGCAAATCTTGCATTTCGTCATCTGCACGATGCGCCCTATGGCAGCGATGCGATCGACCTCTATGTGAACCGCTATGTCGGATTTCTGGGGCATGAAAGCCTCCGGGGTTTGCGGGTCGGGGTCTACCAGCACTCGTCCGTAGCGCGTGATCTCATCGTCCGCATTCTTACCGAACTCGGGTCCGAAGGCGTACCGCTCGGACGGTCCGATGTGTTCGTGCCGGTCGACACGGAAGCCTTGCGCCCCGAGGATATCGAACTTCTCGGTCAGTGGGCCAAGGAAAGCCGCTTCGACGCTATTGTTTCAACGGATGGCGATGCCGATCGCCCGTTGATCGCGGATGAGAACGGGCGTTTCGTCCGGGGCGATCTGGTGGGGGCGATCACCGCGAAATGGCTTGGCGTCGGAACAATCGTGACGCCGGTGACGTCCAATTCCGCTCTTGAAGAGCATTTCGAGCGCGTTGTCAGAACCCGCGTGGGCTCGCCCTATGTCATTGAGGGCATGGAGCAGGCCATCGCGGAGGGCATACGGGCGGTTGTCGGTTTTGAGGCCAATGGCGGTGTACTGCTGGGCACGGATATGAGCCGTGGCGACCGCGTGCTGGTTGCCCTGCCGACACGCGATGCGCTGCTGCCAATTCTGGGGTGTCTCGGTTCCATCAAGGAAACGGGCAAGCCGCTGTCTGACATTGCGGCAAGCTTTCATTTCCGCACTGCGCTGAGCGACAGGCTCCAGAACGTCCCGCAGGAAAAGAGCCTCGCCTTTCTGTCCCTCCTCAAGGACGAGGCGACGCGAAGCGCACTGTTTCAGATCGACGAGCCGATCGTCCGGACCGAGGCCATTGACGGTGTGAAACTCTTCTTCCATTCAGGCAATGCCATCCACTATCGTGCTTCCGGCAACGCGCCGGAACTGCGATGCTATGTGGAAGCCTCTCGCGAAAGCCAGGCAAAAACGCTTCTGGAAACGGGACTTGCCATCGCCCGCAACGCAACGAAGGACAACTGAGCAATGAGCTTTATTCCTGTCATCATCAGCGGCGGTTCCGGTTCAAGACTATGGCCGCTTTCGCGCGATGCGCACCCGAAGCCATTCATCGAGCTGCCGGACGGCAGCACCCTGATCGGCAAGACCTACAAGCGCGCGGCGCAGCTGGGCGGTGTGGACCATATCCTCACCGTCACCAATCGCGACTTCCTGTTTCTGACGCTTGACGCCTATGCCGATGCGAAGGCGCCCAGGGTCGATAACGCATTTCTGCTGGAGCCGCTCGGACGCGATACGGCGCCTGCCGTTGCCGTCGCCGCACTCCATGCCGCCGCCACTTACGGCCCGGACGCCACATTGCTCGTCATGCCCGCCGATCATTTGATCGAGGATGAGGCCGCGTTCGCCGACGCCGTTTCCAAGGCGCGCCCGCTTGCTGAAACGGGCCGCATCGTCACCTTCGGCATCGTGCCCGATCATCCGGAAACCGGCTTCGGCTACATCGAGGCCGAAGGCATCGACGTGCTGCGCTTTGTCGAAAAACCTGACGCCGAGACGGCACAGGCCTATGTCGAGAGCGGCCGCTATTTCTGGAACTCCGGCATGTTCTGTTTCACCGCCGGAACCATGCTCGAAGCGGTGCAGCGCCACGCGCCGGAAATCTTCACTGCCGTTCAGGCTTCGCTCGAACATGCCCGGCGCGGCGTCAACGGCGAGACGAAGACGGTCGAAATCGCCAAGGACGATTTTGCGGCGGCGCCAGCGATTTCCATCGATTATGCGATCATGGAAAAGGCCGACAACATTGCCTGCATCCCGGTGTCCTGCGGCTGGTCCGATATTGGTTCCTGGGCCGCGATGGCCGATCTGATCACGCCCGACGACGAAGGCAACCGCCTGCGCGGCGAAACGGTCATCGAAGACACCACCAACAGTTTTGTCCTGTCTGAAACCCGGTTGGTCAGCCTTGTCGGCGTTCACGATCTTCTTGTGGTCGACACGCCCGACGCGCTGTTGGTCGCCCATCGCGACAAGGCGCAGGAAGTGCGCAAGGTCTTCAACAAGCTGCGCGCCGATGGCCATGAAGCTGCCAAGCTTCACCGCACGGCCCATCGTCCATGGGGCACCTATACGGTGCTTGAGGAAGGCGACGGCTTCAAGATCAAGCGGATCGAAGTGAAACCGGGACGACGGCTGAGCCTTCAGGCGCATCATCACCGCTCCGAGCACTGGATCGTCGTTTCCGGCACCGCGAAGGTGACCAATGGTGATCGCGAAATACTGCTTACGACGAACCAGTCGACCTATATCCCCTGTGGCTTCCGTCATCGGCTGGAAAATCCGGGCATTCTGCCGCTCGTGCTCATCGAGGTGCAAAGCGGCGAATATCTCGGCGAAGACGACATCGTGCGTTTCGACGACGTCTATGGGCGCACCTGATATCACGGTCCTTCAGCGGAACTCGTTGGACTTTGATTAAGCCCGGGTGGTGATTGAACTTTTTCAAGGCGCGGCGCGTCAGCATCCCGGCGCCTTGTCAATCACTCGGAAACCGCCGGGCGCGGCATTTAATCGGGAACCATTCGCCGCCGCGAATGTTTGCCTCCTATGCCCAGTAATGAACAGGATACGGCTACCGATCTGATCGGCATGCCGGTCATCGATTTTCAGAAACACGCGTTTTTTTTCGACGTCGATGGAACCTTGCTCGATATCGCCGCCGATCCCGACGGCGTGGTCGTTTCGACCGGCTTGCAAAAATCCCTTTCAGTTATTTCCCGGCATTTGTCCGGTGCAATGGCGCTCGTCACGGGAAGGGCCATAAGCTTCATCGAGGAACGCTTTCCCGACTACCGCGGCCCGATAGCCGCTCTGCATGGCGCTGAATTCCGGCACGCGTCCGGGCTTGTCGAACTGATCGAGCCGGGCGAACAATTCCAGACCGCCAAGGATTTTCTGCGGCAGGCAGCGCTTCGCGTCAGCGGCCTTCGTGCCGAGGACAAGGGAAGTGCGGTTGCGCTTCATTATCGCGCAGCGCCCGAGAAAGCTGAATTTGCCCAAGACCTCGTTGACAAGGCGTGGAAGCTCGCCGGGCCGGACTGGACCGTGCAGGCGGGCAAGATGGTTTTCGAGCTGCGCCCCGCGCTCAGCGACAAGGGCGCAGCCTTGCGCCGCTTCATGCGGGAGAAGCCGTTTGCGGGCAGGGTGCCGATCGCATTCGGCGACGATCTGACAGACCTGCCGATGCTCGAGGCGGCGGAACAACTGGGCGGAACGGCGGTGGTGATCGGACGTGCGATCGACCATCCGGGGGCTGCACGCTTTGCAAGCCCGGATGAGCTTCGCCTCTGGCTCTCCCGCATCCGGGACAATGGACAGCAACAGCAATGAAAGGATTTGGTGTATGGGTCGGCTGATCGTGGTCTCCAATCGTGTTCCCCTGCCTGATGAACAGGGCAAGGCACCAGCGGGCGGTCTGGCGGTCGCGCTGCAGGCGGCGCTCAACGAACGCGGCGGCATATGGCTCGGTTGGTCCGGCAAGACGCTTCCCGCGCGTCAGCCGCAGGAACTGACGATCCGGGACCAGGGGCCGATCCGCTATGCGCTGCTTGATCTCCACAAGAAGGATATCGACGAATATTATGCGGGCTTCGCCAACCGCATGCTCTGGCCGCTCTGCCACTATCGCCTCGATCTTATCGATTACACGCGCAAGGACATGGCGGGATATTTCCGGGTCAATCGCCTGTTTGCAAAGCATCTCCTGCCGATGATCCAGCCGGACGACCTCATCTGGATTCACGATTACCATCTCATTCCGCTGGCTGCGGAACTGCGCAATCTGGGCGTCACCAACCGCATCGGCTTCTTCCTGCACATCCCCTGGCCGCCCGCTGATATAGTTTTCACGCTTCCCGTGCACGAAACAATCATGCGCGGCCTTGCTTCCTACGATGTCGTCGGCTTCCAGACCAAAAACGATGTCGACAACTTCATCAGCTGCCTGCGGCGTGAGAAAATCGGCAAGCCGCTCAGCGATGACGGGCTGTTTGAGGCCTTCGGCCACCGGTTCCGCGCCGAGCGCTTCGGCATCGGTATCGAGACGGCCGCATTTGCAGAGATAGCCAACAAGGCGGACGGCCATTCGACAGTGCGGCGCATGCGCGAAAGTATGCTGGATCGCAGCCTCATCATCGGTGTCGACAGGCTCGACTACTCGAAGGGCATCACCAATCGCATGGAGGCTTTCGAGCATTTTCTCAATGTCGATCCCGGCAATCGCGGCAAGGTTACCTTTCTGCAGGTCACGCCGAAATCACGTTCCGAAGTGCCGGAATACAAGGACATGCAGCGCGCGGTGGCCGAACTGGCCGGGCGGGTGAATGGAGCGAACGCCACGGTGGACTGGACGCCGATACGCTACATCAACCGGTCGCTCAATCGCGACGTGCTGGCCGGTCTCTACCGGCTCGCCGCTGTCGGTCTGGTCACGCCGTTGCGTGACGGCATGAACCTTGTCGCAAAGGAATATGTTGCCGCCCAGAACCCCGAAAATCCCGGCGTGCTGGTGCTCTCCCGCTTTGCCGGCGCCGCGCAGGAACTGAACGGCGCGCTTCTGGTCAATCCCTATGACACGGAAGCGATGGCCTATGCCATGGCTCGCGCGCTGGCCATGCCTCTGGATGAGCGCAAGGAGCGGTTTGAAAGCATGATGGGCTTTCTCAACACCCACGACGTCAACCGCTGGTGCGATGACTTTCTGAAGCGCCTTGCATCGGGCTGATGTCGGCTCATGGCTTGATGATACCCAGTTTGGCGACTTCCGAAAGGTAAATCGTGTAGTCGAACTTGTCCAATACCGGTGTCAGCAGATCCGCCTCGCAATCGCGAGCGTCCCTCGGCGACATGCCGAAACGGGCCTTGAATGCCTTGAATTGCGTGCCATCATGAAAGCCGCAACGATAGGCAATTTCCTTCAGATACATGCCGCCCGCGTTCATCGGCAAGAATGCGATAGGCGCGGTCCAGCCTCTTGGCGCGGATGAACCTTGCAATTCCACCTTCCATCTCGAATGCCCGGTAGAGGCTCGAGCGGGAAATGCGCAGGTTCTTGGTGATAAGGCATGGCCCGAGCACTGGATCGGAAAGGTTCTCGTCGATATAGGCGAGGATGCGCTTGCGTATAGGTAGATTGGCTGGAAGGCTTTCAATGACGCCGCCCTCGGTGCCGTTGATCTTGCTCCGAGCAGTATGGACATTGCATCCAGCGCTGATTGTGCTTCCACACCGTCGAGCGTGCCGCTCAATGACTGGAGATTCTGAAGGTAGCTGAAGAGCACCCGTGTCATGGGGGCAACTGCGGGCATGACGAGGCGGTGCAGATTGCGCCAGCCGACGATCCTCCCCAGTACCTCCTGCGGAATCAGTACCGTGATGCGGGAGCCGTTGGATGCGTCGCTTTCCACCGTCTGCTCAAATCGATAACCACGATATCACCCTGTTTCGCTTCGACATCGACGCCATTGAAATCGCCGTGCAGATCGCCCCCGGTGATAAGTTGCAGGTGAGCGCGACGAACAGCCCACTGCTTTCGGCGTTGACGGGATCGCAATAGCACTTTCTTTCAGAACTTCTGTTTTGCCCGCTTCGGCATAAAGTAGGTTCGGATATTGACGAGTGCTTCGGCGACG
>Ga0180222_1001927_pt1 | contig 18889 bp, 22 predicted proteins | sample eDN5th37CKraftOP_FD_151336 | JGI IMG/M metagenome (GOLD analysis project Ga0180222, IMG submission 151336) | Enriched Organic Plus compost microbial communities from Emeryville, California, USA - eDNA 5th pass 37_C Kraft OP (version 2) (version 2) ... | reverse complement strand
CAGCTTGCGGGTATATTCCCGCGCCACCGTCGCTTCGGTGCCGAGCACCGAGACCAGCTTGCTGCGCGAGCCGGCGCAGGCCGGCTTGATCGCCGGCACGGTGCCGACGAACGGCACGGCGAAGGTTGCGCGCAATTGCGCGAGCGCCAGCGTCGAGGCGGTGTTGCAGGCGATCACCACGAGCTCCGGCCGGTGCGTGGCGATCGCATCGCCGATCACCGCGAGCACCCGCGCGGTCAGCTCCGCCTCCGGTATGCGGCCATAGGGGAAGCGCGCGTCATCGGCGAGGTAGACATAGCGCGCGTCCGGCCGCGCCTTCGCGATCTCGCGAAACACGGTGAGACCGCCGAGACCGGAATCGAACACGAGAATCGTCGGGGCGCGCGGTGACAGCATCGGCAGGATTCGGGACCTGACCAGAGATAAGCCCGCTCACGGCATCGTGACAAGGACCGCCGCCGGGTTGGATGGCTGCGACCGTTGATTGAGCCAGGGCGATATCGCGTTGAGAAGAGGGATAGAGCGATGACGTTCAAATCGGCCTTGCTGGCCGGCGGCCTGCTGATCGCCGGCATCGGCGCCGCCAATGCGGCGGTGGTGCAGACGGATCTCAACCTGCGCAGCGGGCCCGGCACCGGCTACGGCGTCGTGACCGTGCTGCCGGCCGGGGCGGAGGTCGACGTGCTCGGCTGCTCCGGCGGCTGGTGCCGGGTCGCCTGGGGCTCGGCGCAGGGCTATGCCAGCGCGAGCTATCTCGGCGGCGAACCGGTCTATGCCGCGGTGCCGCCGCCCGTGGTCTATGCGCCGCCCGTGGTCGGCTTCGGCGTCAGCGTCGGACGCGGCTGGCACGGTCATCGCTGGCACGGCCATCGGTGGCATGGTCATCGCTGGCATGGCGGCTGGCACGGCCACCGCGGCCATGGCTGGCACGGCCATCGCCGTCACTGAGCCTCCTCATCGGTAACGCCAAACCATCAGGAAGGGACGGCCGCGCCGCGCGCGGCCGTTCCACTGCGCGGGATCAGCCCTTGATGCGCGCCAGCAACTGTCCGAGCAGCAGCAGGCCCTGCGGCCACAGCCCCAGCCGCGAGGCGGAATTGATGTGACCGAGTTCGGGAAGCGCGCAATAGTCCGCGCCCCAGGCCGCGGCGAAGTGCTGCGCACGGGCCACCGAGACGAACGGATCGTCGGTGGAGGTCACCACCAGCGCCGGCACGGGAAACGGCTTGAGCGGCATCGGCGCGAACGATCGCACGCTGTCGGGCGTATGCTCGGGCCGCTCGACGTCGGACGGCGCGGCCAGGAACGCGGCCTTGACGCGGCCCGGCGCACCACGCGCCGCCCAATGCGCGGCGACCGCCACTGAGAGGCTGTGGCAGATCAGGATCGCCGGCCGTGTGCCGCCGGCAATGGCGGCGTCAAGACGCCGCATCCACGCCTCGGGCTGCGGCGCGTCCCAATCATCCTGGATCACGCGGCTGGCATTGCGCAGCGCCATGCACCAGTGCGACTGCCAGTGATCGACGCCGGAATTGCCGAGCCCGGGCAGCACGAGGAAGTCGAAATCCGCGGTGACGTCGCGCATGATCATCGCAGCCCAGAGTCCGGTGCAAGTTCCGTCGTTCGCGTCAGTCCCCGAACACCCGCCGGAAGATCGTATCGACGTGCTTGAAGTGATAGCCGAGATCGAAATTGGCTTCGATCTCTGCCGCGCTGAGCTTCGCGGACACGTCGGGATCGTTCTTCAGCAGCGTCAGGAAGTCGCCTTCGCCGTTCCAGACCCGCATGGCATTGCGCTGCACCAGCCGGTAGGCATCTTCACGCGCCACGCCCTTCTGCGTCAGCGCGATCAGCACGCGCTGCGAATGGACGAGGCCGCCGAGCCGGTCGAGATTCCTGCGCATGTTCTCGGGATAGACCACGAGCTTGTCGATCACGCCGGCGAGCCGGTTGAGCGCGAAATCGAGCGTCACCGTGGCGTCGGGGCCGATCATGCGCTCGACCGAGGAATGCGAGATGTCGCGCTCATGCCACAGCGCGACGTTCTCCATCGCAGGCAGCGCATAGGCGCGCACCATGCGGGCAAGTCCGGTGAGGTTCTCGGTCAGCACCGGGTTGCGCTTGTGCGGCATCGCCGAGGAGCCTTTCTGCCCGGCCGAGAAATATTCCTCAGCCTCCAGCACCTCGGTGCGCTGCAGGTGGCGGATCTCGATCGCAAGCCGCTCCATCGACGAGGCGATGACCCCGAGCGTGGCGAAGAACATGGCGTGGCGGTCGCGCGGGATCACCTGGGTCGAGACCGGCTCGACCGCAAGGCCCATCGCCTTCGCCACATGCTCCTCGACGCGCGGATCGACCTGCGCGAAGGTGCCGACCGCGCCGGAGATCGCGCAGGTCGCGACTTCCCTGCGTGCGGCGACGAGCCGCTCCCGCGCGCGTGAGAACTCGGCATAGGCGGAGGCGAGCTTGAGCCCGAACGTCACCGGCTCGGCATGGATGCCGTGCGAGCGGCCGATGGTCGGCGTCATCTTGTATTCGAAGGCGCGGCGCTTGAGCGCCGCCAGCACCTTGTCGATGTCGGCAAGCAGCAGGTCGGCGGCGCGCGTGAGCTGCACGTTGAAGCAGGTGTCGAGCACGTCGGACGACGTCATGCCCTGATGCACGAAGCGCGCCTGCGGCCCGACATGCTCGGCGAGATGGGTGAGGAAGGCGATGACGTCGTGCTTGACCTCGGCCTCGATGGCGTCGATGCGCGCGGTGTCGAACTGCGCGGCCTTGCCTTTTTCCCAGATCGTCCTGGCCGCGTCCTTCGGGATGATGCCGAGCTCCGCCATGGCGTCGGCAGCATGCGCCTCGATCTCGAACCAGATGCGAAAGCGCGTCTCCGGCGACCAGATCGCGGTCATCTCGGGGCGGGAATAGCGGGGGATCATTGTGCTTCGCTCATGTCACGACTGCTGGCTCACCATGAGGCCGGTGTCACGCCGCTTCGCCGCGGGCTGCCGCGGCGGCGTTGCGGATCGCGGCGATGTTCTCGCGGTAGCGGCCGCCCTTGAACACGGCGGAGCCGGCGACCAGCACATTGGCGCCGGCGGCGACCACCTGCGGCGCGGTCTCCGGCGTGATGCCGCCGTCGACCTCGATGTCGATCGGCCGGCCGCCGGCCATCGCCCGCAGGTCGCGCACCTTCTGCACCGCGGCCGGGATGAAGGCCTGGCCGCCGAAGCCAGGATTGACCGACATCACCAGGACGAGATCGACGAGGTCGATGACGTTCTCGATGGTGCTGACCGGCGTACCGGGATTGAGCGTGACGCCGGCCTTCTTGCCGAGCGCGCGGATCGCCTGCAGCGAGCGGTGAACGTGCGGCCCGCTCTCGACGTGGACGGTGATGATGTCGGAACCGGCCTTGGCGAAGGCGTCGAGATAGGGATCGCACGGCGCGATCATCAGATGCACGTCGAAGATTTTCTTGCTGAGCGGCCGCAACGCCTTCACCACGTCCGGACCGATGGTGATGTTGGGCACGAAATGCCCGTCCATGACGTCGACATGGATCCAGTCGGCGCCGGCCGCCTCGACCGCGCGGATCTCGTCGCCGAGCCGCGAGAAATCGGACGCGAGAATCGAGGGCGCGATGACGAGCGGGCGCGGCGAGGGCATTGTGGCGGGCCTCCGGATGCCGTCCGGGTACCATGCCGCGCCGGGAGGGGCAACGACGGGCGCGGCGTGTCAGGCTTCGCCGCGGCCCGGCGGGAGGAGACGGCGGACCAGCGGCTTCACCAGCATCGGCGTGAGATACACCGGGAACTGCGCCAGCGCGAAATACAGCCACATCTGCTCCGGAATGTTGGCGACCCCGATCACCGCCAGCGGCACGCTGAGATTGCGCGTGCCGCCCTGGACCCCGATCGCCAGCGCCTGCGCGCGCCCCACGCCGAGGAACGGCAGCGCCGTAAACACCATCAGCACCGCGGCCGCCGCGAAATTGGCGACGAGCAGCACGAACGCGAACAGCGGCACGTCGCGCAGATGCGCGGCAACGCCGTCCATCGCTGCCACCGCGAAGACGAACAGCGCGATGACGCTGATGCCGTCGATCTTGTCGCTGTTGCGCTCGATCGCGGCCTGCCCGGCGTAGCGGAAGATCACGAAGGCCACCGCGCTCGCGGCGATGTAGAAGACGGCGGACCGGATGCCGAGATCGAGCGGGGTGATCAGCACCGAGCCGGACCACAGATAGACGAAGGCCGGCATCGTCAATGGCGAGATCACGGTGCACAGGAACAGCGTGCCGAGCGTCAGCGTGATGTCGAGGCCCATGAGCGCCGCGAAGGCCGGCGCCGACGTGATCGGCGTTGCCGTAATCCACAGGATCAGGATCAGGAAGATCTGCGGATAGGACTGCGCCAGGCCCGAGGCATAGAGCAGCCCGCCGAACACCAGCGGCGACACCACCATCAGCCACAGCGTGGCGGCGACGATCAGCCCCGGCGAGCGGAAATAGCGGCGCAGATGCGCGAGATCGACCCGCAGGATCGACAGCGTCAGCAGCAGGAATATGGTCGGGCCGACGATCGGCTTGATCAAGGAGGCAAGCTGCGGCGCGGCGAGGCCGAGAAAGACCGATGCCGCAATCGCACGCGGCCCGTGCCGCCCGAGCCAGGCCAGGGCGGTCAGCACGTAATCGACGAGGATCATGCGGCGGAACTCACCCTCGCGGAGCAGGCCGGAACGGATTAGCTCCTAGCAGAGCCGAGCATTGATTCGTCCCCCTCCCGGGACATTTGAGGTATTCGGTAGCGAGTCGAGGCCCCTGGGATCATGGCGCATACGGACGTTCTCGTGCTCGGAGCCGGCATCGTCGGCACCTCGGTCGCTTTGCAACTGGCCCGGCGCGGCGTCGCGGTGGCGCTGGTCGATCGCGGCGCGCCGGGCGGCGAGACCTCCTACGGCAATGCCGGCGTGATCGAGGGCAACACCATCTTCCCGCCGGCCTTTCCCGACGATCCCGGCGTGCTGCTGCGCATCGCGCTGAAGCGGGCGCCGGAGGCGAACTATCACCTGTCGTTTCTGCCGACGGTGTGGCCGTGGCTGCGCCGGTTCCGTGCGATGTCTTCGGTCGAGCGGCTGGTAGAGACCGCGCAGGTGATGCGGCCGCTGTTCGCATGCGCCATCCCCGAGCACGAGGAGCTGATGCTCGAGGCGAATGCGCGGCGCTATCTGCGCAGGACCGGCTGGCTCAAGCTCTATCGCAGCGCGCGCTCGTTCGGCGCGCTGACCACAGAATTCGAGCTGGCGGCGCGCTACGGCATCCCGCTCGAACTGCTCGAGCCCGGCGCCGTGCATCGGCTGGAGCCGTCGCTGAAGCCGGTCTTCCGCAACGCGGTGTTCTGGCCGGAGACCGCGAGCGTCAGCAATCCTCTGGCGGTGACGCAGGCCTATGCGGCGCGGCTCGCCGCGCTCGGCGGCGTGACGGCGGTGGGCGACGCGATGACGCTGCACCGCCGCGACAATCACTGGCGGGTCGACACCGAGGCCGGACCGCTCGATGCCGGCCACGCCGTGGTGGCGCTCGGGCCGTGGGCGCCGGACCTGCTGGAGCCGCTCGGGCTGCGGCTGCCGTTCGGCTTCAAGCGCGGCTATCACCGGCATTTCCGCGCGCGCGGCAATGCCTCGCTGGCGCGTCCGGTGGTCGATGTCGACCACGGCTATCTGATCACGCCGATGGAGCAGGGCATCCGGCTGACCACCGGGGCGGAATTCGCTCCGCGCGATGCGGCGCCGACGCCGGAGCAGTTCGACCGCATCATGCCGGTGGCGCGCGAGCTGTTCCCGCTGGGCGAGCGCGCCGATGCTGCGACCTGGCTCGGGACGCGGCCCTGCTTTCCGGATTCGCGGCCGGTGATCGGCCGCGCGCCCGGCCATAACGGGCTGTGGCTCGCGGTCGGTCACGCCCATTGGGGACTGACGCTCGGGCCTGCGACCGGCCGGCTGATCGCGGAGATGATGACCGGGGCGACGCCGTTCTGCGATCCGGCGCCGTATCGCGCCGAGCGGTTTCTCTAGACCGGCGTGATCTCGCGGAAGGCGTAGCGGTCACGGATGTAGCGGTTGAAATAGGCGCCCTTCGACGGCGCGGTGGCGAAGGCGCCGGCGACGTCGCCCGGCACCTCGTCGTACTGGTAGACCCGGCCGGTGATGAAGGTCACCGTCAGGCAGCGCTGCTGCGGGTCGTAGTCGATATCGGCGATCGCGGTCGACGGCATGGCACGCTCCCCACCAAGACAACACGCATCGAAGCGGTCCGGTTGCGCGCTCAGCGGCCGGCGAACCGGTCGCGCCAGGAGGGCAGCGCGCCGGGAAACGGCAGCGCCGTCGCCTCGTAGACGCCGCGCGCGACCGCCCGCGCCAGCACATTGGCGGCGAGCATGCCGAGCGCGGTGAAGCCGTAGATCGGATCGGAGAGCGGCTTGCGGCCGGTCGCCGCGGCGAACACGGTATCGCCGTCGAGCGGAGTGTGCACCGGATAGATCGCGCGCGACAGGCCGCTCTGCGCCATCACCGCGAGGCGGCGCGCCTGCGCCTTGGTCAGCACGGCGTCGGTCGCGACCGCGGCGATGGTGGTGTTCTGCAGCGGGCCGCCTTTCGCGCGCAGCGCCAGCGCGCCCTCGGGCAGCGGCGATGGCAGGCCGAGGCCGCCGAATTCGCGGCCGACCTCGAACGGCGCCGCCCAGAAGTGCGGCCCGTCGCCGACATTGACGGTGCCGACGGCATTGACCGCGACGATGGCGCCGACCGTGATGCCGTCCGGCGTCATGGCGGAGGCCGAACCGAGGCCGCCCTTGAGATTGACCGTGGTGGCGCCGAGCCCGGCACCGACGCTGCCGAGCGCGAAATCGGTGCCGGCGCTGCGCGCGGCCTCGTAGCCGAGCTCGCGATAGGGCGAATAGCGGCCCCAGTTCTTGTCGCCGCCGGCGAGCAGATCGAACAGCACCGCGGAGGGCACGATCGGCACCACGGCATCGGCGATCCGGAAGCCGCGGCCCTGCTCGCGCAGCCAGGCCTGCACGCCGGAGGGCGAATCGAGTCCGAACGCCGAGCCGCCGGACAGCACCAGCGCCTCGACGGTCTCCACCGTCTGCTCCGGCTCGAGCAAGGCGGTATCGCGGGTGCCCGGCCCGCCGCCGCGGATGTCGGCACTGGCGACCGCCGGATCGTCGAACACGATGGCGGTGACGCCGGAGCCAAGCCGGGCGTCGTGAGCATGGCCGACGCGCACGCCGGCGACATCGGTGATCAGGTTGCGCGGGGTCGTGGACATCTCGCCTCTCGCTGTGGCTCTCGCTCGCTTCGCAACGGTCCTTTCCTCCCGTTCCCGGAAAGGAGAGGGACCGATCACCGCATATCACATCGCAGCGATAAGGACCGGCCCGCCTTGCGCAAGGCGGCCGGCCTGTGCATCAAGGCGCATCATGGCCGACGTGTCCTTCCTCGCCGCGCTGGTGGCCGGCATCGTCAGTTTCCTGTCGCCCTGCGTCCTGCCGCTGGTTCCGCCGTATCTCGTCTATCTCGCCGGCGCCTCGCTGGAGCGGCTGGCGAGCGGCGAGGCCGAGCCGCAGGCCAAGCGCGACACCGTCCTGGCCGCGCTGCTGTTTGTGGCGGGCTTCACCACCGTGTTCGTCGCGCTCGGCGCCAGTGCCACGGCGATCGGCGGGCTGATCCGCGCCTATTCCGGTACGCTGGCGACGGTGGCCGGCATCGTTATCATCATCATGGGACTGCATTTCCTCGGCATCACCCGGATCGGCTTCCTGATGCAGGAGAAGCGGGTGCAGGTCGCAGCGCCGGTCAATCTCGGCGGCGCCTATGTGATGGGGCTCGCCTTCGCGTTCGGCTGGACGCCATGCATCGGGCCGATCCTGGCGGCGATCCTGGCGGTGGCGGCCTCGGAATCTACGGTGGCGCGTGGGGCGAGCCTGCTCGCGGTCTATTCGCTCGGCCTCGGCATTCCGTTCGTGGTCGCCGCCTTCGCGATCGAGCCGTTCGCGGCGTTCCTGGCGCGCTTCAAGCGCCATTTGCACCGGGTCGAGCAGGTGATGGGCGCGCTCCTGGTGTTGACCGGCATCGCGTTCCTGACCGGCACCATCACCACCATGAGCTACTGGCTCCTGGAGGCGTTCCCGGTGCTGGGGCGGATCGGCTAGCGCCATTCAGCCGAAAAGCCGTCATGCCCGCCCGGCCATGACGGCCATCCGGCCATCAGATCACTTGCAGGGGAAGGCCTCGCGCATCGCGGCCACGACCAGCGCGTAGCCGGGCTTGTCGCGTTCGGCCGGGCGGCCCTCGATGTAGTGCTTCACCAGGGTGACCAGCTCTTCCGGCGTCTTGCCGGGCGGCGGGCAGACCGCGGGCGTGGCATCCGCGGCTCCCGCCGGCGGCTCCGGGTTGAACAGAAGATCGATCACGCCCATCACATAATAGCCGCAGGAGAAGCGGCGGTGCTGCTCGCGGGCATTGCAGTAGTCGAGCAGCTTCTGGCCATTGAGCATCGGCGGATAGGGCGTGCGCGCCGCCGCGCTGCCCGTCGTGGCGGCGAAGAGGGCGAGCGCCACCCATCCGTGTTTCCAGGTCATCTCTGCTGCACCCGTTAGCAAGTTCATCCGTTGCAAAAAGACGAAGCCCGCCCCGAGGGACGGGCCTCGCCTCTATCGGCCACCGCTATGTCTAATTCGAGGCCATCTGCGAATAGGTGCCGTCCGGCTTCCAGACATAGAACACATAGTCGATCGCGGTGATGTCGCCCTTGGCGTCATAGCTGATCGGGCCGAGCACCGTGTCCCACTTGCCGGCGCGGATCGTCTCCGCGACCTTCTTGGCGTCGGTGGTGCCGGCCTTCTTGACCGCCTGCGACCAGATCTGCAGCGCCGCATAGGTGTAGAGCGTATAGCCTTCCGGATCGATGCCCTTGTCCTTGAAGCGCTTGACCACGGCCGCGGCGGTGGGCCGCGTGCGCGGGTCGGCGCCGAAAGTGAACATCATGCCCTTGCCGGCGTCGCCGGTGATCGACCAGAACTCGTTGGTGGCGATGGCGTCGCCGGCGATCATCTGCGCGTTGAGCCCTTGCGCGCGCATCTGGCGCAGAATCAGCCCGGCCTCGGTGTGGTAGCCGCCGACATAGACGACGTCGATGGCATTGGCCTTCATCTTGGAGACCAGCGCGTTGAAGTCCTTGTCGCCCTGCGTATAGGCCTCGTAGAGCTTCTCGCGCACGCCGGCCTTGTTGAGCGCCTTCTTCATCTCGTCGGCCAGGCCCTTGCCGTAGGTCGACTTGTCCTGAAGGATCGCGATGTTCTTGCCCTTGAACTGCTTGGCGATGTAGTCGCCGGCGACGGTGCCCTGCTGGTCGTCGCGGCCGCAGACGCGGAACGTGTTCCACATCTTGCGCTCGGTGAAGGTCGGATTGGTCGAGGCCGGGGTGATCTGCACCACACCGCCCTCGTTGTAGACCTCGGAGGCCGGGATCGAGGACGACGAGCAGTAGTGCCCGGCGACCAGCGGCACCTTCAGCCCTACCATCTTTTCCGCGACCGCGCGCGCCTGCTTGGGATCGCAGGCGTCGTCGCCGATCTCGAGCCTGATCTTCTTGCCGTTGACGCCGCCGGCGGCGTTGATGTCCTCGACCGCAAGCTCGGCGCCGTTCTTCAACTGCTGGCCGAAGGTGGCGTATTGGCCGGTCATCGGTCCGACCACGGCGACCGGAACATCCTGGGCAAGGGCCTGGCCGCAAAGCGCCAACCCGGCGCCGAGCGCCAGTCCGGCTGACCACAATGTCTTCATGTGCTGCTCCTGTTGATCCTGTCCGTGCCGTGCCTTCCGGGACGGCGGAATGCCGGTATCACCGACATTGTCGCAAAATCCGTGACCCTGTCACCACCGGTGTCGCGTCCGCGTCCCGCTCATTTCTGGGGATGGCGCGTGTCGGAGCGATCCGGCCGCTCGCGCCAGTTGAACAGGCCGGCCCGCTCGTACATCCAGGCATATTGACGCACCATCTTCGCGGCCAGCGTCATCCGCCACGAGGCCGAGGCGCACAATAGCAGGAACAGGGTATCGACAAGGTAGGACGGCAGTGACAGCAGCTCCGCCTCGAACAGCGCGAAATGGACGAAGCGGACCGCGGCGCCGAGCAGCAGCATGTAGAGCACGACGTTCCAATAGGGCCGCCAGGTCTCGGCGATGGCGCGGCCGGCGAGCGCGGCCGCGCCGCCGCCGATCAGCACGGTGATGAACAGGACCTGCGGCCAGGTCTCGCTGGCGTAGAGGCCGCTCATGGCGCCGCCTCCGGCCGGTGGCCGCCCTCGAGATAGGCGGCGCGAACCTCGGGCCGCCGCAGCAAGTCGCGGCCGCTGCCGGACATGGTGATGGCCCCGTTGACCATGACATAGCCGCGATGGGCGAGCTTGAGCGCATGGAAGGCGTTCTGCTCGACCAGGAACACGGTGAGGCGGTCCTGCTCGTTGAGGGTGCGGATCGCCTTGAAGATCTGCCGGACGAGAAGCGGCGCCAGGCCGAGCGAAGGCTCGTCGAGCAAGAGAAGCCGCGGCCGGCTCATCAGCGCGCGGCCGATCGCCAGCATCTGCTGCTCGCCGCCCGACAGCGTGCCGCCGCGCTGGGAGAGCCGCTCCTTGAGCCGCGGGAACAGCGTGAAGACGCGGACGAGGTCGTCGTCGAAATGCCGCGGATCGCCGGCGGTGGCGCCCATCTGCAGGTTCTCGAGCACGCTCATGCGCGAGAAGATGCGCCGGCCCTCCGGCGACTGCGCGATCCGCAGCCGCGCGATTTCGTGCGCCGGCAGGCCGGTGATGTCGCGGCCGTCGAACAGGATGGTGCCGGCGCGTGCGCGCGGATGGCCGAAGATCGTCATCATCAGCGTCGACTTGCCCGCGCCGTTGGCGCCGATCAGGGTGACGATCTCGCCTTCGCTGACCTCGAGATCGATGCCCTTCAGCGCGACGACGCGGCCGTAGGCAGCTTCGAGCCCGCGAATTTGCAGGAGCGGCGCGGTCACAGGCCGGCCTCCGCCTCGGCGGTATCGACGTCGTCCTCCTCGACGCCGAGATAGGCGGCGATCACCTTCGGATCGTCGCGCACCCGGGCCGGCGGGCCTTCCGCGATCTTGACGCCGTAATCGAGCACCACGATGCGGTCGCAGATCTTCATCACCACCGACATGTCATGCTCGATCAGCAGGATCGAGGTGTCGTGCTCGCTGCGGATGAACAGCAGGAGCTCGTCGAGCTCGGCGCTCTCGCGCGCATTGAGGCCGGCCGCCGGCTCGTCGAGGCAGAGCAGGCGCGGCACGGTGCACATCGCGCGCGCGATCTCGAGCCGGCGCTGCGCGCCATAGGGCAATTCGCCGGCGGGATCGTCGGCGCGCGCGGCAAGCCCGATGCGCTCGAGCCAGTAGCGTGCGCGCTCGATCGCCTCCTGTTCGGCCGCGGTAAAGGTCGGCCAGCCGACGAGGCCGAGCACGGTGAAGCCGGAGGCGCGCATCAGCGGATTGTGCTGCGCCACCATCAGGTTCTCGAGCAGACTCATGCCGGGGAACAGGCGGATGTTCTGGAAGGTGCGGGCGACGCGCGCCTCGCGCGCGATGCGGAAATCCGGCAGCCGCTCGAGGAGATGCTCCGCGCCGGCGTCGCCGGCGAGGCGGATGGTGCCGACCGTCGGCTTGTAGAAGCCGGTGACGCAATTGAACACGGTGGTCTTGCCGGCACCGTTCGGTCCGATCAGCGCGGTGATGGCGCCGCGCTCGGCCTCGAACGACAGGTCGTTGACCGCGACGAGGCCGCCGAACCGCATGGTGAGATGCTCGACGGTGAGGATCGCGCTCATCCGTGCCCTTCCTTGACGAGCGTGGCGTCGATCGCCTTGCGCTTTGCCAGGAACACCGAGGGCAGGCGGGTGCCGACGAGGCCGCGCGGCCGCCACGCCATCACCAGCACCATCGCCGCGCCGAACACCAGCATGCGGTAGACGGCGAATTCGCGGAACAGCTCGAAGCCGCCGATCGTCACCACCGCCGCCACCGCAACGCCGAGCTGCGAGCCCATGCCGCCGAGCACGACGATGGCGAGGATCAGCGCGGATTCCACGAAGCTGAACGATTCCGGGCTGATGAAGCCCTGCCGCGTGGCGAAGAACGCCCCGGCGAAGCCGCCGAACATCGCGCCGATCGCGAAGGCGGTGAGCTTGGTGTTGGTGGTGTTGATGCCGAGCGAGCGGCAGGCGATCTCGTCCTCGCGCAGCGCCTCCCAGGCGCGCCCGATCGGCAGCCGGCGCAGCCTGATCGTCACCCAGTTGGTGATGAGCGCGAGTGCCAGGATCAGATAGAACAGGAACACGATGCGGTGGGTGGCGCTGAATTCCAGCCCGAACAGCGCGGCGAAGCCATTGTCGTCGTTGTTGAACGGGATGCCGAAGAACGACGGCCGCGGGATCGAGGAGATGCCGTTCGGGCCGCCGGTGACGTCCTGCCAGTTCAGCAGCACGATGCGGATGATCTCGCCGAACGCCAGCGTGACGATGGCGAGATAGTCGCCGCGCAGCCGCAGCACCGGGAAGCCGAGCATGACGCCCCAGAACGCGGCGAGGATGCCGGCGAGCGGCAGGCAGATCCAGAACGACAGCCCGAAATGCTGCGCCAGCAGCGCATAGGAATAGGCGCCGACCGCGTAGAAGGCGACATAGCCGAGGTCGAGCAGGCCGGCGAGTCCGACCACGATGTTGAGGCCCCAGCCGAGCATCACATAGGTCAGCACCAGGATGCCGAGATCGAGCACGTAGCGGTTGTGGTAGAATACCACCGGCAGGATCAGCGCGAAGCCGAGCAGCGCCGGCGCGGCGAAGCGCGCGAGCGGCGCCGCGACGGCCTTCAGGCGTTCGGGAACGAGGCGGCCCCGCGCAATGCCGCTCCGGCCGAACAGCAGTTCGCGCGCCAGCGTGCCGGCGAACACCGCCGCGACCAGCAGCACGACATCGTCGAAGCGGGTGTAGTAGATCAGCGCGCCGGTCGGGCCGGTGTCGGTGCGCACGCCAACGATCAGCCCGAACAGGCCGAGCGCGGCGAGGCCGGCGAGCGTCGCGCTTTTCAGCGCGGCGGCGAGGTCGTGGCGGACCGCGGCGCGCGCCACCTTAGACCTTCTCCACCTCTGGCCGGCCGAGAATTCCGGTCGGCAGGAAGATCAACACCACGATCAGGATCGAGAACGCGGCGACGTCCTTGTATTCGATCGAGAAATAGGCCGACCAGAAGGTCTCGATCAGGCCGATCAGGAGCCCGCCCAGCATGGCGCCCGGAAGCGAGCCGATGCCGCCGAGCACCGCCGCGGTGAATGCCTTCACGCCGGCGACGAAGCCCATGTAGAAATCGACCACGCCATAATAGAGCAGGTACATGATGCCGGCGACCGCGGCGAGCGCGGCGCCGAGCACGAAGGTCAGCGAGATGGTGCGGTCGATGTCGACGCCGAGCAGCGAGGCCATGCGGGTGTCCTGCTCGCAGGCGCGCATATCGCGGCCGAGCCGTGTGCGCGTGATCAGGAAGGTGAAGCCGGCCATCGCCACCAGCGTGGTCACCACGATCAGGATCTGCACATAGGTGAGCTGGACGCGGAAAACGCCGTCGTCGAGCAGCGTGAAGCCGCCCTCGAACAGCGGCGGCAGCGGCTTGACTCGCGCGCCCTGCGCCACCTGGACGAAATTCTGCAGGATGATCGACATGCCGATCGCGGAGATCAGCGGCGCGAGACGGAACGAATGCCGCAGCGGCCGGTAGGCGATGCGCTCGACCGCGAAGCCGTAGAGCGCGGTCAGCGCCATCGCAATCAGGAGCACGAGGAACAGCGCGAGCGGCACCGCCGTGACGCCGATCGACACCAGCACGACGAAGGCGATCAGCGCGGTGAAGGCCCCGATCATGAAGATATCGCCGTGGGCGAAATTGATCATGCCGATGATGCCGTAGACCATCGTGTAGCCGATCGCGATCAGGCCGTAGATCGAGCCGAGCGCGAGGCCGTTGATGAGTTGCTGGAGAAAATAGTCCACGCTGCCCCCGCACCGTCCCCGCGATGGTCACGGAACTCTTAACAGGGCCCTCGCAACGCGGCAACGCCGCAGCGCGCGTGGAATTCTGAACGATTGGCGGCCATTTCCCGGGTTCCACGGGAACGCTGCCGGGCGGCCGCTCGTTGACATGCGCGAGCCTTCCAACAGGGAGTTCATGATGAACCAGAATCAGCAGCAGCAGAATCAGAAGCCGGGCCAGCAGCAGCAGGGCGGCAGCCAGAACCCCGGCCAGCAGCAGGGCGGCGGAAGCCGCGGCGGGCAGCAGCAGCAACAGCAGCAGCCCGGTCAGCGCCAGCAGGAGGGAAACCGCTAGCGGCGCTCCTCGTCCCGGAACGATCGGAAAGGCTCCGTCGCAAGGCGGAGCCTTTCTGCGCGTGAAGCGATCGGTGATCGGGAAGAGACGCTTAACGGGTAAGGTAAAGTTCCAGTATCTTTTGAAGCGTTGCTGCAAACCGCCTAGGCAGGAACCTCGCGGGAGGTTTCCATGCGCTATCCGGTCGCGGTCACGGCTTCGATCTTTTCCATCGCGCTGTATTTCACGCTGTTCTGGGGCTTCGACGGCCTGCGCATTCTGACCTCGTCGACTTACGGACTGGAAGACGCCTGGCGCTCGCAGACCGTCTACTGGATCGCGCGCTGGACCGGGCTCGGCCCGCACGGACTGCTGCACCTCGCCGCACTGTTCGGCGTGTTGAAGCTCGCGGCGGCAACGGTGTGCGCCATCCATATCGGCGACCGCCTCCGCTGCTTCAAAACCGGCAAGCCGGATGCCGACATTCTCGAACTGGCGCTGCTGCTGGTGGTGATCCTGAGCATCGTCAGCGTCGCGCCGGCGATCTGGCAGCATGATGCGGCGCTGATCCGTGCCTGCACGCTCAACCTGGTGCTGGCGAGCCTCGCCGCCGCGCTCGGAGCGCTCGAGCGCATGGAAGAGGAGACGCAGGCGGTCGACAGTCGCGAAGCGGCGGTGGCAGCGGAGGCGGCGCCGCTCGATGCCGAAGCCGCACAGGCCAAGCCGGTTTCGGCCTGGTTCTCGCCGTGGCGTTAGCTCAGCGTCTGGCGTCTGCGATCTCGGCCATCACTGCGCCCGCTTCCTTGAAGGCGTGATTGGCGGCCGGCACGCCGCAATAGATCGCCTGCTGCTGGATGATCTCCTTGATGTCGTCGGCGCTGAAGCCGCCTTCGGTGAGCGCCGCGCGCACATGCATGCGGAATTCGTCCCACTTGTCGAGCGCGAGCATGGTGCCGATCACCAGGATGCGGCGCGTGCGCTCGTCGAAATGACCGCGGGTCCAGATCTCGCCCCAGGCATAGCGCGTGATGAAATCCTGAAACTCGGCATTGAACGCGGTCTTGCCCTGCTCGGCGCGATCGACCCAGGCATCGCCGAGCACCTTGCGGCGCCGTGCCATGCCCTTGTCGTAGCGTTCTTTGTCGTCCATGACCGCGCTCCGTTCAGGCGAGGAATTTCAGCAGCGTCTCGGTATAGGCTTTCGGCTGCTCGACATTGGCGATGTGCGAGGCATCGATCGAGGCGATCTGCGATCCCTTGATCGCCTTGTGGATCGCCTCGCCGGCGGCGGGCGGCGTCGCCGGGTCCTGCGCGCCGACGATCACCAGCGTCGGCGCGGTGATGCGCGGATTGCTGTCGCGGAAATCCATGTCGCGCACCGCCTCGCAGCAGGCGATGTAGCCGGCGACCGGCGTCGCCACGAACATCTCCTTCATCCGCGCGATCGCCTGCGGCGCGCGCTCGCGGAAGCCGGCGGTGAACCAGCGCGTCATATTGGCGTCGACCATGCCGGCGAGCCCGACCTCCTGCACCGTCCTGATGCGGTCGTTCCACGGCGTCTTGTCGGGATACCAGGCGCTGGTATTGGACAGCACCAGCCTGTCGATGCGCTGCGGCGCGTTGGCGCCCAGCCATTGCCCAACCATGCCGCCCATCGATACGCCGCACCAGTTGACGCGCTCGATCTCGAGCGCGTCGAGGATCGCCAGCACATCGCGGCCGAGCCGCTCCATGGTGTAGGGACCCTTCGGCACGCCGGACTTGCCGTGGCCGCGGCGGTCATAGCGCAGGATGCGGAAGCGCGGCGCCAGCGCCGCAACCTGCTCGTCCCACATCCGCAGATCGGTGCCGAGCGAATTGGAGAACATCAGCACCGGCGCGCCGTCGCGGCCTTCGATCGCGACATTGAGCGGCGTGCCGTCGTCGGCGGTGATGATGGGCATGGCAGGGATCTCCGTGGCTCGGTGGGCGGTCGTCAGCGGGCCTGCCGCGCAGCGGCGAGCAGGCGGTCGATGAAGGCTTGCGCGGCGCCCTGGTAATGCGCGGGGTCGAACAGGCGCCGGATCTCATCGGGCGGCAGGATTGCGGTGACGGCGGGATCGGCGAGCAGCACGTCGCGGAGCGGCTTCCGTTCCTTGGCCGCGGTCTTGCCGGCGTCCTCGACCAGCTTGTGCGCTTGCTCTTTGCCGAGCTTGCGCGCCAGCGCGAAGCTCACCGCTTCCGACATGATGAGGCCGTGGGTGAGATCGAGATCGGCGCGCATGCGCGCGGCATCGACCTCGAGTCCCTGCGCGATGTCGGCGACCGCGGCGAGCGCGCCGGAGGCCACCAGGAGGAGGGCCGGGAAGGCCGGCCATTCCGCCTGCCAGCCGCCGAGCGCGCGCTCGTGCTCCTGCACGCCGGCGGCGAGGATGGTCGCGACCAGGTTCGGCGCCAGCGTGGCGCAGGTCAGCGCCGCGGCGGATGCGACCGGATTGCGCTTGTGCGGCATGGTCGAGGAGCCGCCGCGGCCGGCCCCCGCGGGCTCGAAGGCCTCGCCGACCTCGGTCTGCATCAGCAGTGACACGTCGCGCGCGATCTTGCCGCAGGTCGCGGTCAGGATGCCGAGCGCGGCGGCAATCTCGGCGAGCCGGTCGCGGTGGCTGTGCCACGGTGCTTCGGGGAGCGGCAGATCGAGCTGCGCGGCGAGCCGCTCCGCGACGGCGAGGCCCTTGTCGCCCAGCGCCGCCAGCGTGCCGGCAGCGCCGCCGAATTGCAGCACCAGTCCATCCCTCGCGGCGCGGGCGAGGCGGTCGCGGGCGCGCGACAGCGCCGCGGCATAGCCGGCGAGCTTGAGCCCGAACGGCATGGGCAGCGCATGCTGCAACCAGGTCCGCGCCACCGTCTCGGTTGTGCGGTGGCGCTCGGCGAGCGCGGCAAAGCCAGCGACCGCCCGGTCGAGGTCGGCGGCCAGCGCGGCGAGGCCGGCGCGCAATTCGAGCACCAGCGCGGTGTCGATGATGTCCTGGCTGGTGGCGCCCCAGTGCACGAAGCCGGCGGCTTCGGCATCTGCGGCCTTCACCGCCGCGGTGAGCTGCTTCACCAGCGGGATCGCGAGATTGCCGGCCGCCGCCGACGCCAGAGCGATGGCGTCACGGTCGAGGCGCTCCGCGCGGCAGGCGGCAGCGATCACGGCTGCCGCGCGCGCCGGGATCACACCGGCCTCGCCTTCGGCGCGGGCCAGCGCCGCCTCGACGTCGAGCATGCGCTGCAGCCGCGCGCCGTCGACGACGACCGCGCGCATCGCCGCGCTCGATGTGAGCGGCGCCAGCAGGTCGGACGCGGACAGCGGACCGGACATAAGCCAATCTGTGTAGCGGCCGCGGCGGGCCCCGCCAATCCCTGGAAGCCGCCGGTGGCTTGCATGCCCGCGGAAAATCCGCTTTGAGCGGCAGCCTATGTTCGATCTCACCTTGAGCTTCGACAATGGTCCGGACCCCGGCGCCACGCCCGGGGTGCTCGACGTGCTGGCGCGGCGCGGCATCCGCACGACCTTCTTCATCGTCGGCGACAAGCTCGTCGCGCCCGGCGGCCGGGCGCTCGCCGAGCGCGCACGGGCGGAGGGACACTGGATCGGCAATCACACCTTCACCCATTCCGGGCCGCTCGGGACCCGGCCGGAGGCCGACCTCGCGGAGCGCGAGATCGGCCGCACCCAGGCGGCGATCGGCGCGCTGGCGCATCCGCGCCGGCTGTTTCGTCCGCAAGGCGGCGGCGGGGCGCTCGGCCAGCATCTGTTCCGGCAGCGCGACATCGATTTCCTCGCGGCCAGCCGCATGACCTGCGTGCTGTGGAATGCGATTCCCGGCGACTGGAAGGATGCCGACGGCTGGGTGGCGCAGGCGCTGGCGCAGTGTCAGGCGCAGCCCTGGACCCTGATGGTGCTGCACGATCTGCCGACCGGGGCGATGCGCCACCTCGACGGGTTCCTGGATCGCGTCGCCGACATGGGAGCCCGGCTGCGGCAGGACTTCCCGCCGGATTGCATGCCCATCGTTGACGGGGTAGTCGTGCATCCCGTCGATGGTTTCGTAGCCGATCCGCGCAGGGGGTAATTCAATGGCGATGACGATGAACGGCGAATATCAGCTTCCCGCGACCAAGGAGGTCGTCTGGCAGAAGCTCAATGACGCCGAGGTGCTGAAAGCCTGCATCCCCGGTTGCGAGGAATTGAACAAGACCTCCGACACGTCGTTCGAAGCCACCGCCTCGATCAAGATCGGGCCGGTGAAGGCGCGCTTCAAAGGCAAGGTCGATCTCACCGACCTCGATCCGCCGAACGGCTATCGTATTTCAGGCGAGGGCTCGGGCGGGGTCGCGGGCTTCGCCAAGGGCGGCGCCACCGTGAAGCTCGAGGACAAGGACGGCGGCACGCTGCTCAAATACGACGTCGATGCCCAGATCGGCGGCAAGCTGGCGCAGCTC
>Ga0180222_1001921_pt1 | contig 18968 bp, 20 predicted proteins | sample eDN5th37CKraftOP_FD_151336 | JGI IMG/M metagenome (GOLD analysis project Ga0180222, IMG submission 151336) | Enriched Organic Plus compost microbial communities from Emeryville, California, USA - eDNA 5th pass 37_C Kraft OP (version 2) (version 2) ... | reverse complement strand
TCCGAGAAATCGTCACGCAGGCATGAGACCACCGCTCGGGCTACGCCCTCCCGGCGGTCTCATGCCTGCGCCGCAAGTGGCCGACTTTTACGCCGCCCATTGGCCTGATTTTGCTCCGCCGTTGACACCTTTTCTGCGGTAATGGCCTCCTCAGGCATCATCCGCGTCGGATGGATCAACAGGGAAGCATGCGGCTCAGCTATCCGGCGGTCACACCCCATAGCTGCGAGAAGTGCGCCTGACTCAGCGCGCCGGATGGTCGCAACCTTCTTCTTCGCCGGGTGATGGTGCAGAGCGACGAACAGGTCGAAGGAGGCCGCGAAATTGCCGCCGCTGCTGTCCACCCAAAGGCGGATTTCGTTAGCGCCCGCGTTTTCCCGCAAGGTGCTGCAGAGTGCGTCCGCGCTTCCACGTTCGATCGGACCGCAGAGTGCAAGATCCACCACGTTTGAAGCGGTTTTCTCCGAACTGCCAGGAGCTTCGGCTTTGCCCTCAGTAGGCGCCAGAACAGCAGTGGGGAGACGATAGTCGAGGTCAAACATCGATGATGCCTCCCGCCTTGAGGAGCTTATGCATCATCGGAAGCACAGCGGCTTCGAGACGAAGGCAGACGGCAGGCGCTGACGATCCTAATACGATGCCCGCCCGGGTGGCCTCCCGTTCAATTCGTGCGCCCTCGGCAATCAGCGAAGAGAGGCGATTAGAGGTCTCGGCAAGCTCACGCTGAAGCTCTGCAAGCGGTTTTTTGAGTGAGCGAGCCACTTGCGCATGATGATCAGCAAGGGCGAGACGGAAAGCCGCCTCAGCCTGTTCCACAGCATCAATGGCAGGTCCGATCTGAAGGGCCAGTTCGTCCACATTGGCTGCAGTGAGCGCGGAGGGCTCACCCGCTGATTGCGCACGATAGAGAAGGAGCGCTTCGCGGTGTTTGCCTTGGGCCTCTTCAAGTTGGAAGCGCGCTTCAATGAGACGTGCCCTGGCCTCAGCCAGAAGCGGCGTCTCCCTTTCGATTGTGATCTCCGCGAACTTCGCCATTAAAAAATTCTCCGTTCCTGAAAACGGAGTACCACGTGGCGAAAATCCGCGGAGTCACGCGTGACTCATCTACGGGCAAGCCCAAGAGACTGGATCAGATGGGCTCTGATAGCGCGGGAAACAGCCTCGGGCTGATCCGACACAAGCGACGGCAACAACCCTCGTTCCACAAGTGCATCAGCAACAGCAGCGTCCACTTCCACACGGAAGACTTCGACGCCTGCCCGCTGCCGGGCTCGCTGGCGGCGCTTGCGCTCGCGAGCCTTGGCGCGGCGACTGGTGAGCCCGCCATTGCCTTCCTCATCCCGGAAGGAAGGACCAGCCGCCTGTTTGGCTTGTTCAGCCATCGTCCAGGCCTCAGAGCGCACGGCCCGTTGTACGAGCGAACAGATCCTCCCCGCCATAGTGCAGGCGGATGTGGTGCCGTCTGCACAGCCAGCGAATATCGGTAGGCCGGTCGTAGCTGTCATGGTGCCCGTCGATCAACGCGCCATCTTCCGCTGTAACACCGCAGACTTCGCAGGGAGCCTTTGCAAGCGTGCCAGAAGCAAGAGCGCGCTGGACGGCAATGTGAGCCCGATACTTCTCAGGATTGGCCCGACGCCAGTTAGCCTGACGGGTATCAGTCTTGAGGTTCAGCTTGATCATGCTGCACCTCCCGGATGACCACGGCTTGCATAAGCCATTCGGTTGAGCTCTGCCTGCACCGCGTCGAAGAAACTACGTAGCTCTTGATCGATCACCTCTGTTTCGATGCCAGCCCGCTCCATTTGCCCACGCAGAGTGGAGACTGTTTGCTTCCAATAGGCCTCGGCAACGAAGCCGCTCTTTTGAGAGAGCTTCTCCGCGACATTGCGAACGCGAACAACTCGCCTAGCAAGGGGGAAGACGAGCACCCTCCGAGGAGGTTGCCAGTCCAGAAGATTAAGCTGCATCTCAATAGCCTCCGGATGCCTTCGCGTACTCGTTCTCGAAAACAGATCCCATAGTACCTTCCCTCTCTAGAGATATATCCTGAGGGGGAATTGTAGGGATATTGGCGGCATTATTTGCAGGGACATCCCCGAACTTTCTGCCGGGACAACACCTCTTGCGTCCCTGCAGATTTTGCCGGGACAGCGACTTCTTCGCCCGCTCCAGCCCCCGGTAGTAATCAAGGGTCACGGCCACGTACTGGCGGCTATCTTCCCACCAGGGGTTGTCGACGCGGAAGATGGAGGTCGAGCCATGTTTGCGCAGCATGTGCAGATACGTACGCTTGGCCGAGTTCTTCCCGGCGAGACGGGCGCGGCTTGCTCTAACCTGCCGGTCACTGAGCCCCGTCATGGCACGTGCGCGGCTTGTCGATAGCCACGCTTCACGTTCCGGCCATTGCAGCACAGCAGCGTAGGCAGCAATCAATTTCACATCGCTCGCCTTCATAACCGGATCAGCATTGACCGTCTCAATCAGGTTGAGCTTGAATGATGCCTTTGATGCATTTTCCTGTTTGGTCGTCACAGGGTCATCGTGGACGACGCCGTATTCGTCTACGAACTCTGCCATCTAGATGACCCTCGCTTGAATTAGCCGCGCTTCACGAATGGCTTCGCAAGCCTGTTCTGGTGTGAGGCCGAAGCGCCTGCGAAGTTGTGGAACAACAGCCCCACCGCGCAGATGCGGTGGGGTAGTGGCTAGCCAGCGAGCGGCCTCGTCGACCGCTGCGCAATGTTCGTGGGAAAGGCCGGTAGTGCCGCCGATTGGGAGATGTGAGGTCATACGGCAGCCTCCTGATCGCGCAGACGCAGGATGTCCTCTGCAAACCCGCAGATGAGGCCGATCATGCTGGGAGCGCCCTTAAATGCCTCGCACTCGCGCAAGACGAAATCTGCTTTGGCGTGAAGCGCCGCTGTGGTCTTCGGCTTGTAGGCATAGACGGCATTCTGCAGGCGGATGACTTTCTGCTCAGCGCTTCTGATCCGCGCCTTCAGATCCTCAACGCCTGACAGCTCGCGCAGGCGCTCCGTCTCCTCTTCATAGGCCTTGGCGAGCTCAAACTCCTTTTCGAGCTGCCGCAGCATGGCCTCTTGCTGCTTCCTTTGCCGAACCATACCGGCTGGTGTGCGTATCGGACGTGAGCGGACATCGGCGATTTGTTCAGCTAGGCGCTCGGAGGGCACCAGATGAAAGCTTTCCCGAGGATGCTTCTCGCGCCACTCCTTCGTGAAACGATGCGTCAGCGACGCCGTCTCACGTTCAAGCAGACGCCCTGCTATGTCGCGTTCGCACTTGTGCCAATTCGTGTCTTGGCGTCCGACGCCGCGAAGGATTTCCTCCGGGGCTAACGGCCAACGATGACGCCATTCATCAACCAGCCACTCAAGGTCTGATTTGGCCTTGCCGAGTTCCGCCTGGGCTACCGCGAATTGACTGATCAGGTCATATAGCGGTGCATCTGCAGCGCTGGACGAGGCTGCTTCGGAGTGGGCTGCGAAGACATAGGTTGGTGCAGCCGATGCCGCGCTAATGGCGAGCCCTGCGCCCAAAATGCCCCGTCGCGAGATAAGCGTTGTCGTCACGGCAGCAGCCGTGCTATTTGTGTGCTTGTTCATTTTCTGATCCTGCGGAGGATAGGGGATTGGACTTTGGCCCGACGTTGAGGTTGCCGCCTCCGTCGGGTCGTTTCGTTTTGACGAGAGGGCCTTCATGCAGCCCTCCCGAATGCCGTCTTAAGGCCAAGCTTTTCAGCCAGCGGTGCGACGGGGACCATGATCCGGCCTCCGATCTTGATTGTAGGGATATCCCCGTTTTTCGCAGCGTCGTAGGCGGCGTTTCGGCCCAAGCCGAAGAACAGCCGTCCCGCCACAGGAACAGGGATCGTCGGGCGGGCTAACGCTTCACCGAGTGTCATTTCCTTCCTTTCTTGTGCCTGCCGTGAACGAACGTGTAATGATCAATAGTACGAACACGAGAGGAACATATGTGACGGCGAAGGTCAAGGGGGGACCTTGTGTTACACACCCGAATTTTGTAATGAAGGATCAATGCATCTCGGGATCAATCATGGCGAAGAAGACTAGCGCACTAGCAAAGAGCGAGACCCTCTCAATCCGCCTGGACCCCAAGACACGGTTCATCCTGGACTATTTGGCGCGCCTAAGGGGCCAAACCATCACGACCGTTATCGAGCGCGCGGTATACGCAGCAGCGGACGGCGCAAAGATTGAGGATGATCGCTACTACGGGGGTGAGCTAGGCTGGACTGACTTCTGGGATGTTAGCGAAGGGGTGCGGGCCCTCAAAATGGCGAGTCACCGCGACTTTCTGCCCACGTATGAAGAAGAGAAGCGCTTAGCATTTGCGCGAGAACACTGGCCATTTTTCTATGCAAGCCAGTCATGCCGCATTCTCATCAATCATTACGTGGACCTGCTGTGGCCTCGGATAGACGAACTGGTTCAGCTACATGACGACAGCAAAGCCAATGGCACGGACGTCAACGCCGCAGCCAAACTTATGACTAGCATCATCAAGGGTGCAGGGCTGGAGCCGCCACAGTGGCCCCCCGCACCCAAGAAGGAAGTAAGTGCAAGCCAAGACCTAGATGCAGAAATACCGTTCTAGGAGCTGACATGAAAGGCCACATCCGCGAGCGCAGCCCCGGCACTTGGGCAATCGTCCTTGATCTTCACGACGAGAACGGCAAGCGCCGCAGGAAGTGGCACACCTTCAAAGGCACTAAGCGTCAGGCGCAGGAAGAATGCGCCCGCCTCGTCACTCAATTGAAGGCGGGCAACTATGTCGAGCCGACAAAGCAGACCGTAGCCGAGTTCCTTGATGAATGGCTGAACTTCATCAAGCCGTCAGTCGCTCCAAAGACCCATGAGCGTTATGCGGAGATCTGCAGGAAGGGGATAGCCCCCCTTCTCGGTGAAGTGACGCTTGCTAAGCTGAAAACCGACCGGATCGATGCAGCGTTTTCCAAGGCACTCAGCGAGCCACGATCCGGCAAGACCGCGCCGCTCGCACCGCGCACCGTCCATCACTACCGGCGAGTTCTAATCAAAGCGCTTCAGCAGGCTGTCGTTTGGGAAAGGCTGACGAAGAACCCCGCCCACGCCACGACGCCGCCGAAGGTCGAGCGCCAGCAGATGCTGGCTTATGACGCCAAGCAGACAGCAGAGCTTCTTGAGGCTTTCCGCGAAACGCGGATGTTCATCCCTGTGCTTCTCGCGGTGATGTGCGGCCTGCGCAGAGGAGAGATAGCCGCCCTCAGGTGGAAACACGTCAGCGACAACATGCAGGCACTGACAATCGCCGAAAGCGCCGAACAGACCAAAGCTGGGGTGCGCTACAAGGAGACGAAGAGCGGCCGCTCCCGCACCGTCGCGCTTTCCTCGACAGTCCTTGCCGAATTGCGGGCTCATCGCGTTCGTCAGGCCGAGGAACAGCTTCGTTTAGGCCTGAGGCCGGATGGAAATAGTTTCGTCGTCGCACAGCCGGACGGCAGCCCTTTGCAGCCGCGCTCGCTAACGCATGAGTGGGTGAGGCTCCTGAGCAAGACTACCCTGCCCCGCATCCGCTTTCACGACCTCAGGCACACCCATGCGAGCCAGATGCTGTCTGCGGGAGTGCACCCCAAGATCGCTAGCGAACGCCTCGGTCATTCCAGCATTGGGATCACGCTGGATCTCTACAGCCACGTCATGCCGGGAATGCAGGCAGACGCTGCAGAACAGGTTGACGCCGCGATCCGAGGCGCGCTAAAGCCGAGCACGTAAAAGCATTCGGTAGCAATATGGTAGCAAGGGCCCCAAGGGAGCCGGAAGCGAAGCCAGAAAAGCTAACGAAAACAATGCTGGAAGGGTGGCCGAGCGGTTTAAGGCACCGGTCTTGAAAACCGGCGAGGGTGTGAGCTCTCCGTGGGTTCGAATCCCACCCCTTCTGCCATTTCCTCCCCTTCTCCAGCTTCTTCAGGAACCGGATCATCTTCCTCAACGTTCCTGCCGCGCATTTTCGGTTGATTGAGGGACCGTATGACACTGCGCGTTGCGATCGTGGGCTCCGGCCCCACGGGTCTTTACACTTTCCAGAAGCTCATCGAGACCACCGAGCCGCTTTCGATCTTCATCTTCGAAAAGGGCGACCGGGCCGGCATCGGCATGCCCTATACCTCGGAGACGGCCGACCGGCGCATGCTGGCAAACATTGCCAGCATTGAAATCCCGCCGCTCAACCAGTCCTACCATGACTGGCTGACGAGCCAGCCAAAGGCCATCCTGCGCAGCTATGGTGTCGATCCGGACACCTTCGACGTGCGGACGTTCACGCCGCGCATGCTGCTCGGCGAATATTACCGCGCGCAGTTCGTGTCGCTGGTCGGCAAGGCGGAGGCGCGGGGGCATTTCGTCTCGATCCACGAAGGAACTGAGATCTCGGACGTCGTTCCAGAAGCCGGACACGTGCGGCTGGAAACAACGGTCGGTCCTATGTGCGAAAAATTCGACCGTGTGATCCTCGCCACCGGGCACATGTTCCCGATCGATGACGACCCAACCGACCACTATTATCCGAGCCCATGGTCCGGCCTCATCGATGCGGACATTCCGGCGGCGGAGGTCGGGGTCATGGGCACGTCGCTGAGTGCGATCGACGCAGCGATGGCGGTCGCGTGCCAGCACGGGCAGTTCCTGCAGGATCGCGACGGCGAGCTTTCCTTCCGACCAAAGGACTCGGGAACGAAGCTCCGGATCACGCTGCTTTCCCGCTCCGGCGTTCTGCCCGAGGCCGATTTCTACTGCCCGATCCCCTACGAACCGCTTGCGGTGTGCACGCCCGACGCGCTAGCCACTGAACGAGAACTCGGGGCCAGGGGGCTGCTCGATCGTGCCTACGCCCTGTTCATCGAGGAACTGGAGCACGACGATCCCGACTGGTCGAAATCGATCGGTCTGGATGAGCTCGACGCTGACAGCTTCGCCGACGCTTATTTCGCGGCGCGCCTCCAAAGCGACCCGTTCCGCTGGGCGCGAAAGAACCTGATCGAGGTCGAGCGGAATCGAGAGGCAAAGGTCACGGTAGCCTGGCGCTACGCTATCCTGCGCATGCACGAGGAGTTCGAGGATCTCTACCCGGAACTCGACGAGGAGGACCGCCAGCGGTTCGACCGCGGGCTGAAGCGGGTGTTCGTCGACAACTACGCGGCAGTGCCGCCGGAATCGATCCGCCGTCTGCTGGCGCTACGCGACGCAGGGCTGCTGAAGGTCGCGGGGATCGGCAGCGACTACGAGATGGACGTGCGGGAGGACCAGACGGTTATCCGAGCCGAAGACAGGACATACCGGTTCACGGTGTTCATCGACGCGCGCGGCCAGCAGCGTCTTGGCTCCAAAGACATCCCCTTCCCCACGCTGCGGGAAATCTTGCTGGGTGCCGCCAGCGAGGTGCCGGAAGTGGGAGACGATTACGGCCTGCTCGATCCGCCCGAGCTCGAGGGGCTGGTTAGCCTGGGCGCGCTGCCTTTCCTGATGCACGACCGGCCGTTCGTGCAGGGCATCACTGCCTGTGCCGAGATCGGCGCTGCCATGGGCCATGCCGTGCGCAAGCAATCAAGCCGCAAGCGGCGCCGGCTCGAAGCGGCGTGAGAACGTGAAGCCCCGAGGCGGAACCATCCGCCTCGCCTCCTGTTGAGCTTAACAAAACCAAGACAGGAGGCAACGATGTCCCCCAATTCCCCAAGAGACGGCCAACCCGGCACCACCGACCAGTCCCCGCGCTGGGAGGGGCCGGAAGAGACCCGTCCGGCAGGATACCTGCCGGCAATCGATGATCCCGACCATGAGCCGGATGCTGCCGGCGAGACCAACGCAAATCCGGACCGCAACTCGCTTTCCGATGCCGTTGCAATGCGCAACCGCGAGCAGGCGGCAAAGGCTCCGGAGGACACGCAGTATGCCGGCCACGAGGACTTTTCCCAGGATGCCGCCGGCAACAAGCCGCCGGAGGGCTTTGGCAACAGTGAACCTGCCGACGATGTCGACGCGAAGACGCGGCATTCCGATGGCGTGAATGCCGAGCCCGCCTCGCAGCAGCCGCTGCCGGGCGGCGGCCGCGAGAAAGGGCATCACGACAAGGACGCGTGGCGCCGCTGAGGCAGAACATCTCCTGTGACCTTTGCGTCGCACGTTCCCAAAAGTCGTGCGCGACGGGTGGAATGCGCCGCGGATGCCCGGTATTGTACCGGCGATTTCGTATCCGTGGCGCAAGCCAATTCAGGAGACCCATATGACAGACGATTTCGAGAAATCCGCCATTTTCATCATCGTCGTTTTCGGTGCGCTCACGCTCGGCGGCTTGATGGCGGCAAATCTCGTCTATGGGCACAGGACTGGCGTCCTGTTCGCGCTTGGCAGTTCCACCTGCGCATGGGTGGCGGGCTACGCGATGATCTACAACAAGCCGAGCGCCTTCCGGTGGCTGCTGGCTGGCGCATGCGTCCTTGGACTCGTCTCGACCTACTACCTGATCAGGTAGCTCTCATTCCTGCGCCGGTGCGATTTCGTTAAGCATCGGCGCTGTCTTATGCGTGAAGTCCGATTCTGCTTCGGGGACCACGCATGAACCGCACCTTCTCCGCCTTTGCCCTCGTTCTGGTGCTGACCGGCTTGCTTGCCGCCCTCAGCATCGCTGTCGAAGTCAAGGGCTATCCTTTCGGCAAGTTCGGGGTCGCTCGCCTCGACAATGTTGCAAGTGCCGCGACCTTCATTCCGCTTGCCGCCGTCTATGCCCTCTGCGGCGCGCTGATGATGCTGCTGCCGCTGCGCGCGGCTGGCTTTGTGATGGCGAATGGCGCCGTGCCGGTCTTCTCGACGACGCTTGTGCTGCTTGCGACCATCATAGGTGTTCAGCTGGCGCGCTTTGCCTTCGGCAACCGCGGCGCGCTTTCCGTACTCATCGACTGGCAGTTCATCTTCGCGGTGGTCATCATCGGCGCCCATCTCGCCATGAACGAGCTCAGGCGGAACGTGCTGCTGCGCACGCTGTTCTTCGTTGTCTTCCTCGCGGCGTGCCTGGCCTGCCTGTTCTGGACATTCCGGCTCTAGAACGAGGCCCATTGCTGCGGCCGGCGCGCGGGGATATTGCTCGACGCAGTTTCCCGAGAGGCACGCCATGTCCGAAATCATTACCGCCGCCATGATCGTCATCGGAGATGAGATTCTCTCCGGCCGGACCAAGGACAAGAATATCGGACACCTCGCTGACGTGATGACGGCGATCGGCATCGACCTCAAGGAAGTGCGGATAGTGTCCGACGACGAGGACGACATCGTCGCGGCGGTGAATGCGCTACGGGCGCGATACACCTATGTGTTCACCACCGGCGGCATCGGGCCGACGCATGACGACATCACTGCCGACTCGATCGCCAAGGCCTTTGGCGTCCCTTGCGAATACGACGAGAAGGCTTACAGGCTGCTCGAAGCCCACTATGCCCAGCGCGGGCTCGAATTCACCGAGGCACGCAAGCGTATGGCGCGCATGCCGGTGGGCGCCGAGCACATCGATAACCCGATCTCCATTGCGCCCGGCTTCCGGATCGGCAACGTTCATGTGATGGCGGGCGTGCCGTCGATCTTCCAGGCGATGCTGGACAATGTCGTGCCGACGCTGAAGACCGGCGCCAAGATGCTGTCGGCGATGATCCATTGCCCGTTCGGCGAAGGCGTCATCGGCGGACCGCTCGCCGAGATCCAGAAGGCGCATCCCGACACGATCATCGGGTCGTACCCAAAATTCCTGGACGGCAGCTTCTGGACGGAACTCGTGGTGCGCGCCCGCACGCAGGAGGCACTGGATGCCGCGGCCGGCGATGTGCAGGCGATGGTGAACGCGCTGAAGGCGAAGCAGCCCTGAGCTACCCTTCCTCCGGCTTGAATGCCCCAACGGCAGGTTTATGATCCGTCATTGACCTCGGTCAAAGCGAAACCTTCGGGGTGCGCAGAGTGTTGCAGTGGATGCGCGATCAGCGCAGGAGCCGGAGGCCAGTATGAGCTACAAGACCATTCTCGTCGTACTGCAGGACAAGTCGGATGCCGAGCGCGTGTTAGATTGCGCACTGCCCCTCGCCAGTCGCTTCTCCGCGCACGTCATTGCCGTGCATGCGGAGGCGATCCCCCTGCCCTACGTCTCGCCGATGGGCTTCCCGGACACCAATTTCATGACCCTCGACTCCGAGGCGAACCAGAAGCACAGCGACGAGCTGAAGAAGCTGTTCGAGAGCCGCGCAGAGCGGGAAGGGATCTCGCATGAGTGGCATGCGCTTGAAAGCGTTTCGGGTGACAGCGCCGTCGGCTCCCTGATCGTCGCGCGCGCCTGCGACCTCATCATCGTTCAGCAGGTCAATCCGGAAGCCGAGGCGGGCTCCTACGCGGATGTCGAGGCGTTGCTGTTCGAGAGCGGCCGCCCGGTGCTGTTCGTGCCTTATGCGATGCCGGCGAAGACCTCATTCCGGAAGGTGCTGATCGCCTGGAACGGCACCCAGCAGGCCGCACGCGCCGTGTTCGACGCCTTGCCCTTCATCCGCGAGGCTGAGGAGACGGAAATCCTAACCCTAGACGCGTCTGACAGCTGTCATGAAGACGGTGCGCTTGCCGGCGTCGACATTGCCGCCGCGCTTGCCCGTCATGGTGCGAAGATCACCTATTCGCCCTCAACCTCGGGCGAGATCGGGGTGGGTGCAGCGATCGAGAACCGCGTTGCCGAGAGTGGCGCCGAGTTGCTGGTGATGGGCGCCTACAGCCAGTCCTGGCTGAAGCAGCTGTTCTTCGGCGGCACCACGCGCACCATGATGCGCTCGATGCTGGTTCCGACGCTGATGGCCCGATAGCAGCCAGTTTTCGCAGTCTTGCCCGCAGAGTAATTCTGCCGGCGCTGCATGTAATGCCGCGGTTCGGCGAGCCCATCTTGCCAAGAGACCAGTATTCCGGCTAATTCCGGCTGCATTCCAGCCTACGCATATGCGCCAACCGGAGTGCAGTCTCATGTCCCTTCCCGAAAAGGCTTTCCCCGTCTCCTGGGATCAGTTTCATCGTGACGCCCGCGCTCTGGCGTGGCGCCTGTCCGGCCTGAACATGCAGTGGAAGGCGATCGTCTGCATCACGCGCGGCGGGCTCGTTCCGGCAGCAGTGATTGCACGCGAGCTCGGCATCCGCCTGATCGAGACAGTCTGCGTTGCCTCGTATCACGACTACACCGACCAGGGTGACCTGCGCGTGCTGAAGGAAATCAACGCCGAGCTTATGAAGGAAGAGGGCGCAGGCGTGCTGATCGTCGACGACCTCACCGACACCGGCAAGACGGCCGCAATCGTTCGCGCGATGATGCCGAAGGCGCACTTCGCCGCGGTTTATGCCAAGCCGAAAGGCCGCCCGATCATCGACACCTTCGTCACCGAAGTGTCGCAGGACACCTGGATCTACTTCCCGTGGGACATGGGGTTCACCTACCAGAAGCCGATTGCAGACAGCGCGGTTCGCTGACCGCCCAGATCTTGCGCGAGCTTGCTGACGCTGATGCAGGGCTTCGCGATCTTATTGAATTTCACACATTTTGCGCTTCCCTTCCGGGCGCCGTGCCGGCAATATTCGTAAGTCGGCAAAATTGTTTGGTTGAGGAGATCATGGTGTTCACCCGTGGCAGGCGCAAATGGCTGAAGGAGCGTGTCAGGCGTCTCTTCGGCGGGCTGCCGCGCCGCGTGCAGGTCGCTGCCCTTCCCTGGCGGCTGACGGAAAAAGGTGACTTCGAGATCCTGCTCGTCACCAGCCGCGGCACCGGCCGCTGGGTGCTGCCCAAGGGCTGGCCGGAAAAGCGCGAGGAGCCCTACGAGGCCGCCGCGCGCGAGGCGGCAGAGGAAGCGGGCGTTTCCGGCGGCATCTCCCGGCGCCCGATCGGCACCTACCTCTACCAGAAGAAGCTGCCCTCCGGCATGGAATGGGGCTGCGAGGTTTCAGTCTTCCCACTCGAGGTCGACGAGGTTGCCGACAAGTGGCCGGAGCGGAAGAAGCGCAAGCGGCGCTGGTTTGCGCCGAGGGACGCGGCCCGGCTCGTCGACGAGCCGGACCTTAGCGAGCTCATTGAATATTTCGCCGCCAATCCACGGCAATCTGCAGCCTGAGCATCTGACACAAGAAAGTCGTCTTGCTATCGGAATGCCGCTTTCTTAAGCGAGGGGCCGCTGTCACAGTTGCTGGCGGCGGCTAACCGATAGGACGCTCGATGACTGTCAACGCCACGGAAGCGCGCAAAGAAACGCTCGACAAGGATCTGGACAAGCTCGTCCATGTCGAGGAAGCGGCGTCGTTTCTGTCACGCGGGCTGGTGGCACCTGGCCTCGGCCTGCTGTTCCTGGCGCTCGCCGCGATCGTCGCCTCCTTCTTCGCCATCGGTGAGCCGCGCGCGGTGCTCGTCATCATCGCGGCCGCAATCGGCGGCTACATGGCGCTCAACATCGGCGCCAACGACGTCGCCAACAATGTCGGCCCGGCCGTCGGCGCCAAGGCGCTGACCATGGGCGGCGCGTTGGCCATCGCTGCCGTGTTCGAGAGTGCCGGCGCGCTTATTGCGGGCGGCGACGTCGTCACCACGATTTCCAGTGGCATTGTCGCGCCCGCCAGCCTGCCGACCGGCGACGCGTTCATCCGCCTGATGCTGGCGGCCCTCCTTTCTTCCGCGCTCTGGGTCAATCTCGCCACCTGGATCGGCGCGCCCGTCTCCACCACCCATGCAGTGGTCGGCGGCGTGGTTGGTGCTGGCATTGTCGCGGCGGGCTTCTACTCCATCAACTGGGCGATGATCGGAAACATTGCCCTCAGCTGGGTCGTCTCCCCGCTCCTCGGCGGTATCATTGCCGCCCTATTCCTGTTCTTCATCAAGACGACGATCATCTATCAGGACGACAAGATCACGGCCGCGCGCCGCTGGGTGCCGGTCCTGATCGCGATCATGGCGGGCTCGTTTGCCGCCTATCTCGTGACTAAGGGCCTGAAGCGCGTCATCGATCTTTCGGCACTGCAGATCACGCTGGTTGGCGTCGCCTGCTTCGTCGTCGCCTGGTATTTTTCGCGCATCAGCGTGAACCGCCAGTCGCGGGGCATGGAGAACCGAAACCAGTCGCTGCGCAAGCTGTTCAACATGCCGCTGATCCTGTCGGCTGCCCTGCTTTCCTTCGCCCACGGCGCCAATGACGTCGCCAACGCCGTCGGCCCGCTGGCCGCGCTCGTCCACGCGACGCAGGATGGAACGACGAGCGGTGAAGTGGTTATTCCGCTGTGGGTGATGGTGATCGGCGCCCTCGGCATCTCGGTTGGCCTTGTCCTGTTCGGCCCGAAGCTGATCCGCATGGTCGGCCAGCAAATCACCAAGCTCAATCCGATCCGCGCCTTCTGCGTCGCGCTGTCGGCTGCAGTCACGGTTATCGTGGCGTCGTGGTTTGGCCTGCCGGTGAGCTCGACGCACATCGCAATCGGCGCCGTGTTCGGGGTCGGCTTCTTCCGGGAGTGGTACACCGCTCATTCCGGCCGCCGCCGCGCCTATCTCGAGCGCAAGGTGGCACGTGCCCGCGCCGAGCGTGCAGCCGCGAATGGCGAAAACGGCAATGACGCCACCGAGGATGCCTACGATCTCGAGGAGAAGGGACCGCCGATGTCGCGCGAGGAAATTGCCCGCCGCAAGCTGGTCCGCCGAGCGCATGTGACGACCATCGCAACCGCCTGGGTGACCACCGTTCCGGCTGCGGCCGCACTCGCCGCGCTGGTGTTCGTCTCCCTTAATATGCTGCCGTAAAGGCAGATAGCTCCGGAAATCGGTGCGAAAAGTACCTTTTCCACCGGGAATTCAGAGCCATCGGGGCCGGCCCAGCGGCCCCCCTAAGTGGCAACGCCAGATCCCCTCTTCTCCCCGTTATCCACACGCCGCTGCACAACATATTGGGGCGCACAACGTGCTCCAAACGACTGCTTGACGAGGGTGTTCGAGTCGCCTTTTATGGTCGGCGCGTCCCGTTCGCGGACGTGGCCGGCGCGTACTTTCACTGGCCGTATTTTTCCGATCTGTCTGTGTCTTGCAGATGCTGGCAACGTCGTGGGGACTCAATCTCCGGGCGCGCTTTCGTGCGTCCATGCCCTGCGGCCGGGGGTACACGAAGTGGTGTGTAAATTGGCTGTTAACCGTACATTTAGTATTTGCGTCCCAAGATAACACTAGATAATGTGTTCGATGGGTCACCGGCTGCGGTGAGCTAGTAGCGGAAACGAGTAAGATTCAGGACCCGCCGCAGGCGGAAAAATCGTTGGGAGCCGGCATGTTTGGGCTTCCCGATCTTTTTCGAACCGCTGCGGCAGGAGAGAGCCGCCGCCACAAGGCGACGGCAGACGGCGGACCGGTGTCAGGAGAGTCGCTCAGCGCAGATGCGCGAGCGATCTCCGGGCACTACATTTAGGGACCATAGGGACTAAAAAGATGCGCATCGAACGTCGCTTCACCAAGGCAGGCCAGTCGGCATACGCGGATATCGAGTTCCGCAAGGCGACCAGCGAAATCAAGAATCCCGACGGTTCCATCGTGTTCCGCCTGGCCGATATCGACGTTCCCGCGCAGTTCAGCCAGGTCGCGGCTGACATTCTCGCGCAGAAGTATTTCCGCAAGGCCGGCGTCCCGGCACGGCTGAAGAAGGTCGAGGAGAACGACGTCCCTTCGTTCCTCTGGCGTTCGGTGGCCGATGAGGAGGCGCTCGCCGAGCTTCCCGAGGACAAGCGTTATGGCTCGGAGACCGATGCGCGGCAGGTCTTCGACCGTCTCGCTGGCACCTGGACCTACTGGGGCTGGAAGGGCCGCTACTTCGACTCCGAAGAAGACGCCCTCGCCTTCCGTGACGAGCTCGCGTACATGCTCGCGACCCAGCGTGTCGCACCGAACTCGCCGCAGTGGTTCAACACCGGCCTGCACTGGGCCTACGGCATCGACGGCCCCGGCCAGGGCCACTATTACGTCGACCCGTTCACCGGAAAACTGACCAAGTCGACCTCGGCCTACGAGCATCCGCAGCCGCACGCCTGCTTCATACAGTCGGTTGCCGACGACCTCGTCAACGAGGGCGGCATCATGGACCTGTGGGTGCGCGAGGCACGCCTGTTCAAGTACGGCTCGGGCACCGGCTCCAACTTCTCGCAGCTGCGCGGCGAAGGCGAGCGCCTGTCGGGCGGCGGCAAGTCGTCGGGCCTGATGAGCTTCCTCAAGATCGGTGACCGCGCCGCCGGCGCGATCAAGTCGGGCGGCACCACCCGCCGCGCCGCCAAGATGGTCGTGGTCGACATCGACCACCCGGACATCGAGGCCTACATCGACTGGAAGGTGACCGAGGAGCAGAAGGTTGCTGCGCTCGTCACCGGCTCGAAGATCGTCAAGCAGCACCTGACGGCCATCATGAAGGCCTGCGTCAACTGCGAAGGCGACAACGACGACTGCTACGACCCGGCCAAGAACCCGGTCCTGAAGCGCGAAATCCGCGCCGCCAAGAAGAACGCGGTGCCGGAAAACTACATCAAGCGCGTCATCCAGTTCGCCAAGCAGGGCTACACCTCGATCGAGTTCAAGACCTACGACACCGACTGGGATTCCGAGGCGTACCTGACCGTCTCCGGCCAGAACTCGAACAACTCCGTGTCGGTCAAGGACGACTTCCTGCGCGCAGTCGAGCAGGACGGCGACTGGAACCTGACCGCCCGCAAGGACGGCAAGGTGCTGAAGACGCTCAAGGCACGCGACCTGTGGGAGAAGATCGGCTACGCCGCTTGGGCGTCGGCTGATCCGGGCCTGCACTTCAACACGACGATGAACGACTGGCACACCTGCCCGGCTGCCGGCCCGATCCGCGCGTCGAACCCGTGCTCGGAATACATGTTCCTCGACGACACGGCGTGCAACCTCGCCTCGATCAACCTGCTGACCTATCGCAACAGCGACGGCTCGATCGACGTCGACGCCTATGAGCACACCGTGCGCCTGTGGACCATCGTCCTCGAGATCTCGGTGATGATGGCACAGTTCCCGTCGTGGAAGATCGCCAGGCTGTCTTACGAATACCGCACGCTCGGCCTCGGCTTCGCCAATATCGGCGGCCTGCTGATGACCTCCGGCATTCCGTATGACTCCGACGAGGGCCGCGCGCTCTGCGCCGTGCTGACCGCGATCATGACCGGCGTCGCTTATGCGACCTCGGCCGAGATGGCCGCCGAACTCGGCGCCTTCCCCGAGTACACCGCGAATGCGCCGCACATGCTGCGCGTGATCCGCAACCACCGCCGCGCCGCCTATGGCGAAACGGAAGGCTACGAGAACCTGGCGGTCACCCCGGTGCCGCTCGAGGAAGAGCATGTCTGGCAGAAGGAACTCGTCCAGCGCGCCCGCGCTGCCTGGGATCGCGCGCTCGACCTCGGCGCCGAGTACGGCTACCGCAACGCGCAGGCTACCGTCATTGCGCCGACCGGCACGATCGGCCTGGTCATGGACTGCGACACCACCGGCATCGAGCCTGACTTCGCGCTGGTGAAGTTCAAGAAGCTGGCTGGCGGCGGCTACTTCAAGATCATCAACCGCGCCGTTCCGGAAGCCCTGCGTACGCTCGGCTATACCGAGAGCCAGATCGCCGAGATCGAGGCCTACGCGGTTGGCCACGGCAACATCAACCAGGCGCCCGGCATCAACCCGTCGACGCTGAAGGCCAAGGGCTTCACCGGCGAGAAGATCGAGGCGATCAACGCCGCGCTCGGTTCCGCCTTCGACATCAAGTTCGTCTTCAACCAGTGGACGCTCGGCGCTGACTGGCTGAAGCAGACCTTCGGCTTCACCGACGAGCAGCTCAACGACTTCTCGTTCGAGATCCTGCCGGCGCTCGGCTTCTCGAAGAAGGACATCGAGGCCGCCAACATCCACGTCTGCGGCGCCATGACGCTCGAGGGCGCCCCACACCTGAAGGAAGAACACCTGCCGGTGTTCGACTGCGCGAACCCGTGCGGCAAGATCGGCAAGCGCTACCTCTCCGTCGAGAGCCACATCCGCATGATGGCGGCGGCACAGCCGTTCATCTCGGGCGCGATCTCCAAGACGATCAACATGCCGAACGAGGCAACCGTCGAGGACTGCAAGAACGCCTACATGCTGTCGTGGAAGCTCGGTCTCAAGGCGAACGCGCTCTACCGTGACGGCTCCAAGCTGTCGCAGCCGCTCAACGCCTCGCTGATCTCCGACGACGAGGAGGAAGCGGAAGAGGCGGTCGAGCAGATCGCAGCCGCGCCGGCCGCCGCCAAGGCGATCCAGGTCACCGAAAAGATCGTCGAGAAGATCGTCGAGCGCGAGGTGCGGTCGCTGCGCGAGAAGCTGCCGAACCGCCGCAAGGGCTACACCCAGAAAGCCGTCATCGGCGGTCACAAGGTGTACCTGCGTACGGGTGAGTTCGACGATGGACGCCTCGGCGAGATCTTCATCGACATGCACAAGGAAGGCGCTGCTTTCCGTGCGATGATGAACAACTTCGCCATCGCGATCTCGCTTGGCCTGCAGTACGGCGTGCCGCTCGAGGAGTATGTGGAGGCCTTCACCTTCACCAAGTTCGAGCCGGCCGGTATGGTCATCGGCAACGACGCGATCAAGAACGCGACGTCGATCCTCGACTACGTGTTCCGCGAGCTGGCGGTGTCCTATCTCGGCCGCCACGACCTCGCCCATGTCGACCTGTCGGACTTCTCCAACACGGCACTCGGCAAGGGGATCAACGAGGGCAAGGCAAGCCCGTACTCGCGCGGTCTCGTCCGTGGCGCCTCGCCGCTGAAGATCGTCTCTGGCGCCACAACCACCCCGGCCACCAACGCTCCTGCGGGCAACACGGCAGGCCGCACCGCCCCCGCCGGCTCGGCCCAGGCCTCCAACGTGCGCTCGATCAGCTCGGGTGCGACTGTGACGGCCCTGAAGCCGCTGACGTCGGAGCAGCCGGACAGCGCCACGGCCTTCAAGCGTGACTATGAGGAGCGTGCAAAGGATGTTGCCGAGGCAGCAGCCGCCGATACGGCGACCGCAGGCCTCTTCACCGACGCGGCGGCCCGCGAGGCAGCTGACGCCAAGGCGATCGCCGCCGAGCGCCGCCAGCAGTCGATGATGCAAGGCTACACCGGCAACTCGTGCTCGGAGTGTCAGAACTTCACGATGGTGCGCAACGGCACCTGCGAGAAGTGCGACACCTGCGGCGCGACCAGCGGCTGCAGCTGATCAATCAAAACTTAGAGGCCTGACGCGTCACTGAATCTCGCTCAACGTCAAGGTAGACTGCTCACCCGACGCACGAAGTCTGCTCACCTTCGACGTTAGGCCGAAGAAAACACAGGTTTCCCGGGCGCTTTTCGCGCCCGGGAATGCAAAAGGGAACAGATCAGGAACCGAACACGTCCCGCGAATTACAGACCGCACAATCGACCACATAGATCTGGTTGCAGCGCGGCCTCCCGGTGTGAACTCCCGTTAATTTCATTTTGAGGTAGCGAGGCGATCCCAAGCCCTTGGCGATAGGAGTAGGTATGTCGAACGTCTGGAAATATGATCGCGCCAAGTGGCCTGACCCCATAGGGTGGTCCGGTTTCAATCTTAGTTCATGATCGGCCTTGGGGCTATTGCCTGGGCAGATGACGGTGCTGCTCCGCTTGCTGGCGCAGGCCAGATGATGGCCTCGGGTGCCGGTGGCTTGTATCCAAGCGACGAGTGTGGCCTCTCGGTGTTGTAGTACCGCCGCCAGGCTTCGATGATGATCTTGGCCTCGGCGAGGCTGTAGAAGATCTCACCGTCGAGCAGTTCGTCGCGGAGCTTCGAGTTGAAGCTCTCGCAGTAGCCGTTCTCCCAAGGGCTTCCAGGTT
>Ga0180222_1001920_pt1 | contig 18971 bp, 13 predicted proteins | sample eDN5th37CKraftOP_FD_151336 | JGI IMG/M metagenome (GOLD analysis project Ga0180222, IMG submission 151336) | Enriched Organic Plus compost microbial communities from Emeryville, California, USA - eDNA 5th pass 37_C Kraft OP (version 2) (version 2) ... | reverse complement strand
CGATACGATCGTCCAAAGTATGTTCCGGATCGAACAGCAGCGTCAGCGGGGAGGTGCGGTCCACCGCCACCTCCACGCAGTTGACGTCGCGCACCTCGCGATGATCGGCGACGGCGCTGACCGGGCGCTTCTGCGCGTCGAGCACGCGAAAGCGGATGCGCGTCTTTTCCGGCAATATCGCCCCCCGCCAGCGGCGCGGGCGGAACGGGCTGATCGGCGTCAGTGCGATCAGGCCGGATCCCAGGGGCAGGATCGGGCCGTGGGCCGAGAGATTATAGGCGGTCGATCCGGCGGGCGTGGCGACCAGCACCCCGTCGCACACCAGTTCGGGCAAGGCGGCGCGATCGTTGACCATCACCTCGATCTTCGCGGTCTGGCGCGTTTCGCGCAGCAGCGACACCTCGTTGATCGCGGGCAGGGAGATATCCTCGCCGTCGATGGTGGTGACGTCCATGCGCAGCGGGTTCACCTTGAACGCCTTGGCGGCCTGTATCCGCTGGTCGAGCCGTTCCAGCCGCCATTCGTTCATCAGGAAGCCGACCGTGCCGAGGTTCATCCCGAACACGGGAATCCGGTGGCGGCGGGTTTCCAGCAGCGTGTGGAGCGTTTGCAGCATGAAGCCGTCGCCGCCCAGCGCGACGATCAGGTCGGCGTCGGCCGGGTCCACGAAATCATAATTGGCGCGCAGCCGCTCCTCCGCCGCGCGGGCGGCAGGGGTAGGGGAAGCGACGAGCGCCCGCCTTGTCTCCGGTGCGTTCATCCGCCGGTCACGCTCATGTGACGGCGCGTGACGCCGGTGACCCGATCCGGCCCGATGGCGAAATCATGGGCGAGCGGCTTGGCGATCAGCGCCCGGTCCAGCGCCGCGTCCACCGCCGCGATGCCGCCGGTGCGATAGGCGGTCTTGAGGTCGACATGATCCTCATGGCCGAGGCACATGAATATCTTCCCCTCACAGGTCAGGCGCATGCGGTTGCACCCGGCGCAGAAATTGTCGCTGAGCGGCGTGATCAGGCCCAGCCGGATGCCCGGCAGCCCCGCCGCCTCATAATAGCGCGCCGGGCCGCCGCTGGTGTAGCGCGAGGGCGTCAGCGGGTGGGCGGCCTCGATCTGCCGCACGGCCTCGGACAGCGGCAGATAGCGGTCCGTCCGGTCTTCCTCCACCTCGCCCAGCGGCATGGTTTCGATCAGCGTCAGGTCATGGCCTTCGCCCGCGCACCAGCGCAGCATCGGCAGATAGTCGCGGTCGTTCAGCCCCTTGAGCGCGACCATGTTGATCTTGACGCGGATTCCGGCCGCGCTCGCCGCCCTTATCCCCTCCAGCACCGTGTCGAGCCGCCCGCCTCTGGTGACGAAGGCGTAGGTTTCGGGATCGAGGCTGTCGATGCTGACATTGATGCGGCCCACCCCGGCGGCGGCGAGGTCGTCGGCATGCCGGGCGAGGCGCGTGCCGTTGGTGGTCAGCGTCAGTTCCCGCAGCGTGCCGTCATCCAGATGGCGCCCGATGCGCCGCACCAGATCGCCGAAATCGCGCCGCACCAGCGGCTCGCCGCCGCTCAGGCGGATCTTGCGCACCCCGCGCGCGATGAAGCGATCGGCGATGATCGCGATCTCCTCCAGCGTCAGCACCTCGTTGCGCGGCAGGAAGCTCATCTTCTCCGCCATGCAGTAGCGGCAGCGCAGGTCGCAGCGGTCCGTCACCGAAATGCGCAGATATTCGATGCGGCGGCCAAAGCCGTCGATCATCGGCGCGGCGGGGACGGAATGAACCGGTGTCATATCCCCTAGCTATGTCATGCAGGCCCCCCGCGCAAGGGACAGCGCCGATGTCCCACGTCGGGAAAGGAAGGAGAAAGAAGAAGATGTCGCCGATTGCGGTTGTCCTAAGGCATCGGTAACGTCCGCGCCTTAAAGATGGGCCGAACGCATGCGACAGGGTGGGGACCAAATGCCGGACAGGGCGGAATGACAGGACAGGATGAGCGGATCGTGCATATCGTCGCCCCCTGCCCGCCGGAGCGGGACGATGGGGACGACCCCGTTTCGCGGCTGCCGTCGATCGGGTGGAAGGTCGTTCCGGCGGGGGATGCGCCGCGCGGAACAGGGGATGCGCTCCGCCTTTTCCTGCTGGATGCGCGCCTGCCCGATGCGCTGGAAAAATGGGAGGAACTGGCGGACGGCGAGGCCGCGACCTGCCTCGCGCTGGTCGGGCGGGAGCAGGAAGCGGGCGACGGGCTGGTCGCGGCGTTGATCGCCGCCGGCGTCACCCATTTGCTGCCCTGGCCCGCCGACGACCGGGAACTGGCGCTGGCGCTGGAGGCGGCGCGGGGGCTCGCCCTGCGGCGGGGGATGGAACTGGCCGAGACGGGAGGCGAAGGGGAGGAAAGCCTGCTCACGCCGCTGCCCCATGATGCCCTGACCGGCCTTGTCAGCCGCGCCGCCGCGCGCCGCCGCCTCGCGCAGGAGCTTTCCGCGCCCGACGAGCCGGGAAGGAACGGCGTCACCATTTGCCTGTTGATCGGCATCAGCCAGTTCGACAGCGTGAACGCCGCCTATGGCAAGCCGGTCGGCGATGCGGTGCTGGTGCAGATCGCGCGGCGCATCAGCCGCTGCGTGGAGCAGGTCGCGGGGCCGGAGGCGCTGGTCGCGCGCATGGGCGGCACCGAATATCTGGTCGCCTTCCGCAGCCGGGGCGGCCGTCTGGTCGAGGGCGAGGCGCGGGATCTCGCCCGGCTGATCCTGACCGACGTGGCGCGCCCCTTCTGCGCGGACGACAATATGATCCGCCTGACCGCGCGTTGCGGCATCGCCGAATGCGCGCCGGGCGACGACGCCGCGCGCCTGCTGCGGCGGGCGAGCGCGGCGCTGGCCGATGCGCGGCGATCGGGGACGAGCGACATCTGGTTCCGGTCGGGCAGGCGGCATGGCGGCGAGGGCGCCGGCGGCGACCCGGACCGGCTCGATGCCGACCTGCGCCTCGCGCTGGACCGCAACGAGATCGCGATCGTCTACCAGCCGCAATATGACAGCCTGAAGGACGTGATCGTCGGCGTCGAGGCGCTGGCGCGGTGGAACCACCCCGCGCTGGGGCAGCTCGACGCGGGCACGCTGTTCGCGGCGGCCGACCGGTCCGACTATCTGCTGCCGCTCTCCCTCCATATCCAGCAGCGGGCGCTCAACGAGGCGGGGCAATGGCCAGAGGCGCTGAACCGGCTGCGCCTGTCGATCAACGTCACCTCGGTCGACCTGGCGCAGGACGATTTCGTGGAGCGCCTGCTCGCGATGGTCGGGGAAAGCGGCTTTCCGCCCGGCAGGCTGACGGTGGAGATCACCGAAAGCGGCCTCATCGAGAATATCGAGCGCGCGGCGGCGATTCTGCGGGACTTGCGCGGCCGGGGCATCCGCGTCGCCATCGACGATTTCGGCACCGGCTATTCCAGCCTCGCCTATCTGAAGGCGCTCTATCCCGATTATCTGAAGATCGACCACAGCCTCAGCCGCGACATATTGGGCACCTCGCGCGACCGCATCATCCTGCGCGCGATCATCGCGATGGCGCGCTCGCTGGCGCTGACGGTGATCGCCGAAGGGGTGGAGAGCGAGGAGCAACTGACCCTGCTGGCGCGCGAGGGGTGCGAAATCTATCAGGGCTTTTTGCGTTCGGCGGCGGTGACGTCGGCGGGATTGGCGGAGCTGGTGGCAAAGGCCTGAAGGAGTTCTGAAGGCTCGGCCGCTATAGCTCCAGCGCGATGCGGGCGATGAGGCGCGGGCCGCCATGGGCGGCGGCATCCCTGTCGATGCTGCTGTCGGCATAGCGCAGCCCCGCCGACCAGCGCCCGCGATGATAGTCGAGCGCGACGCCATGATCCCAATAGGTGCCGTCCGGGCGCAGGCGGCGCGAGCGGGCCGGGTCGTCGCTCTTGCCTGAGGAGCGCGCCAGATGGGCGGACAGGGTGAGCGGCGTGCGCGGGATGCCGATGGACAGGGCCGAGCCGAGCACCAGATTGTCCCCGCCCAGCGCGGATTGATCCGGCGCATAGCGGGCGAACAGGTCGAGTGCCGCCGGGCCGAACTGATAGCCGATGCCCCCGCCGATTTCGCCATAGCCCATGCCGGATGCGCCGGGGAAGGCGTGATAGCCGCCCAGCACCTGCCCCCGGAAAGCGCCCGCCTGCCTGGCGTAGCGCGCGCCGACGTCGATCGCCGCATCGGCCCCGCCATGCCGCTCGCTACCCCACAGCGATGTCGCCGCGATGTCGAAGGCCAGCGCGGAGCCCACCGGCAGGCTGACCGAAGCCTTGAGGACGGGGGCGCCGTCGCTCCAGCTGAGCCCCCGGCGCCGCTCGTCGCCGGCCGCTTCCAGCTGGAGGGAGGGGCCACCGTCCATGCCTTGCGCGAGGGCGGGGAGCTGGGCGCTCCAGAGCAGGCAGCCCCCCGCCAGAAGGAGGGGAGCCGCCCCCTTCATGCCTAGTTGGTTCCCCGGTGCCGGACCACGTCCAGCTCCGCCAGCAGCGGGGTGCGATCCCGCTCCGCCACCGCGAGCAGATGCGCGGTGATGGCGTCGTCGCGATTGGCGACTTCCTGCTCTATCGAGCGGCGCTTGCCTTCGGTGCAGGCGCCCGCGCGGCTGCCCGACAGCTCGCGGTCGCTGGAAATGACGCGCGGCGTGGCGGGATGGCCGCCGAGCTGGCGTTCCACGACCAGCGTGGCCTTCCACAGGCAGCGGCGCATGTCGGCGCGGTTCGGCACATAGGCGCCGACGGTGCGCGTCTCTATGTCCGCGCGGACGGTATAGACCGCCTCGACCGGCGACCCGGCATGCTGGATTTCGACATGATGCGTCGCGGCCGCAGCCGCGAGGAGGACGAGGCTAAAGGTCATGATAATCTCCTGCTCGACGCCGGGCTATCATGCCCGATCATCGGAGCCGGAATTAGGGCTCCACTGTTGCTCGACCATGTCTGAAGGGTGAAAAAGTCGGGCCGGGTTCAGCCCGCCACTTTCGCCAGCCCCTTAGAGAGTTGCAGCGCCGCGTGCAGTCGGGCCGCGCCGTCCTTCCATGTGCGGGTGATGACCAGCTTGTTGTCCGGACGCAGCTTGGCCGTGCCCGCAAGGCGCTGGACATAGCCGATGAGGCCCGCCGGATTGGCGAACTGGTCGTTGTGGAAGCCCACCAATGCGCCCTTCGGCCCGACATCGAGGCGGGCGATTCCCGCCTTCACGCAATTCTGCTTGATCTGGATGAGGGTGAGCAGGTTCTGCGTCGCGGACGGCAGTTTGCCGAAGCGGTCGATCAGTTCGGCGGCGAAGGCCTCCACCTCCTGTGCGCCGTCCAGCTCGTTGAGGCGGCGATAGAGGCCCATGCGCAGGTCGAGATCCGGCACATAGTCCTCCGGTATCTGCACCGGCGCGTCGATGGTGATCTGCGGCGAGAAGGCGTCCTTGGGCACGAAATCGGTGCTGCCGCCGGATTTCGCCTCCAGGATCGCTTCCTCCAGCATCGACTGGTACAGCTCGAAGCCGACTTCCTTGATGTGGCCGGACTGTTCGTCGCCCACCAGATTGCCCGCGCCGCGAATGTCGAGATCGTGGCTCGCCAATTGGAAACCCGCGCCCAGCGTGTCGAGATCGGACAGCACCTTCAGGCGCTTTTCCGCCGTTTCGGTGATGATGCGGTCGGCGGGCGTGGTGAAATAGGCGTAGGCGCGCGTCTTGGACCGGCCCACGCGCCCGCGAAGCTGGTAAAGCTGCGCCAGCCCGAAGCGGTCGGCGCGGTGGATGATGAGGGTGTTGGCGCTCGGAATGTCGAGGCCGCTCTCGACGATGGTGGTCGAGAGCAGCACGTCATATTTCCTGTCGTAGAAAGCCGACATGCGCTCTTCGACCTCGGAGGCCGCCATCTGGCCATGGGCGACGACCGGGCGGACCTCCGGCACCTGATCGCGCAGAAATTCCTCGATATCGGTTATGTCGGTGATGCGCGGCACGACGAAGAAGCTCTGCCCGCCGCGATAATGCTCACGCAGCAGCGCCTCGCGGATGACGACGCCGTCCCACGGCATCACATAGGTGCGCACCGCGAGGCGATCGACCGGAGGTGTCTGGATGACGGAGAGCTCGCGCAGGCCCGACATCGCCATTTGCAGCGTGCGCGGGATCGGTGTCGCGGTCAGCGTCAGCACATGCACGTCGGTGCGCAACTGCTTCAGCCGTTCCTTGTGGACGACGCCGAAGCGCTGTTCCTCGTCCACGATGACGAGGCCGAGGCGCTTGAACTCCAGCCCCTTGGCGAGCAGCGCATGGGTACCGACGACGATATCGATGGTGCCCGCCGCGAGCCCTTCCTTGGTCGCCTTGGCCTCGGCGGCGGGGACGAGGCGGGAAAGGCGGCCGATGTTGAGCGGGAAGCCGGAGAAACGCTCAACGAAATTGCGATGATGCTGGCGGGCGAGCAGGGTGGTGGGGCAGATCACCACCACCTGCAACCCCGCCATCGCCGCGACGAAGGCGGCGCGCAACGCGACTTCCGTCTTGCCGAAGCCGACATCGCCGCAGACGAGCCGGTCCATCGGGCGGCCTGCGCCCAGATCCTCGATCACGTCGCTGATCGCGCGGTCCTGATCCTCGGTCTCGTCATAGGGGAAGCGGTCGACGAAGGCGGGATAGCCGCCGCTGTCCGGTTCCGCGACCGGGGCGGGGCGCAGCGCGCGGGCGGCGGCGACCTTGAGCAACTCACCCGCGATCTCGCGGATGCGCTCCTTCATCTTCGCCTTGCGCCGCTGCCATGCTTCGCCGCCAAGGCGATCGAGCGCCGCGCCTTCCTCCGCGCCATAGCGGGAAAGCACGTCGATATTCTCGACCGGCACATAAAGCTTGTCGCCGCCCGCATATTCGAGCGCGACGCAATCATGGGGCGCATTGCCGACCGGGATCGACATCAGCCCTTCATATTTGCCGATGCCATGATCGGCGTGGACGACGAGGTCGCCCGGCGTCAGCGTCGCCAGTTCGGCAAGGAAGGCGTCGGCGCTCTTCTTGCGCTTGGCGCGGCGGACGAGGCGATCGCCGAGCATGTCCTGCTCGGTCAGCAGCGCGATATCGGCGCTGGTGTAGCCATGGTCGAGCGGCAGCACGACCAGCGCAGCGCTGCCCTTCGCCGCCAGCCCCTGCGCCTCCTGCCAGCTGTCGGCGAGCGCGAGGCGGCTTGCCTTATGGTCGCTCAGCAGGCCGGAGAGGCGTTCGCGCGCGCCGGCTGAATAGCTGGCGATGATGACCTTGCGGGCTTTCTTGCGCTCATTGTCGATATGGACGGCAACCGCGTCGTAGATGTTCGCGCCCTGCGTGCGTTCGGGCGCGAAATCGCGGGCGGCGTCGACCTCCAGATCGAGGACGGTCGCGCTTTCCGGTTCGTGGAAGGGCGAGGTGATGTGGATCGGGTGCGCAGCGACCTGCGCCGCCCATTCGTCGGCCGTCAGATAAAGTTGATCGGGGGCGAGCGGGCGATAGCTGCCGGGGTCGGACCCGCGCGAGGCGACGCGGTTGGCATGATAATCGGTGATCGCCTCGAACCGCGTCTGCGCCGCGCCGGTGACGCCGCCGTCACGCAGGATCAGCGCGTCCTCGCCGAAATGGTCGAGCAGCGGCACGAGGCGTTCCTCGAACAGCGGCAGCCAATGCTCCATGCCCGCCAGCCGTCGCCCGTCGCTCACCGCCTGATAGAGCGGGTCGCCGGTCGCCGTCGCGCCGAAGAGGTCGCGATAGCGTGTGCGGAAGCGCTTGATCGTGTCCTCGTCCAGCAGCGCCTCGGACGCGGGAAGCAGGATAAAGCTCGCAACGTCGCCGGTGGATCGCTGGGTGCCGGGGTCGAAGCTGCGCAGCGTCTCTATCTCGTCGCCGAAGAAGTCGAGCCGCATCGGTTCGGGCGCGCCGCCGGGGAACAGGTCGACGATGCCGCCGCGCACCGCGAACTCGCCCGCGTCATGCACGGTGTCGGTGCGCACATAGCCGTTTGCCTGCAACAGCGCGGTCAGCCGGTTGATGTCGATCCGCTCGCCCGGCGCGAGCCGAGCCACCAACTGCCGCACGCGGAAAGGCGTCAGCGTGCGCTGGGTGATCGCCGCCGCCGTGGTCAGCACCAGCTGCGGCGCCTTGACCGGCCCCTGCACGCCATGGAGGCCCGCGAGCCGCTGCGCCGCCGAGCGCAGCGAGGGCGAGGCGCGGTCATAGGGCAGGCAATCCCATGCCGGGATGAGGACGATCTCCAGCTCCGGCGCGAACCAGGGCGCGGTGTCGGCGATCGCCTGCATCGCCTGCTCGTCGGGCGCGACGAAGACGGTGCGCGCGGGCTTGCCGCTCCCCGCACTGGCCCGCGCGAGGTCCGCCAGCAGCACCGGCAGGAAGCCGGTCGGGGTCCCCGACAGGGTAAGGGGCTGACGGGCGGAAAGGATGCGCTGGGGGTCGATCATCGGGACTGGCGTTCGGGCCTCAGTTGCGGATCTTGATGAAATCGAGCTTTTTGAAAGCGTCCATCATCGGGCCTTTGAACCGTTCGGGCACCTCCGCCGTTCCCATGCCCCATGCCATGATGTCGACATCCTGCTCATCCAGCAGCGTTTCGAACCACTGGAACTCCTCCTCATTCCATGTCGAGGCGTAGCGGTCGAAAAAGCCGCCGACCATATAATCGGCCTCTCTTGTGCCTCTGTGCCATGCCTGGAAATAGAGGCGGCGCAGGCGGGGGTCTTCGTACATGATCGTGTCTGTCCTGTCCGGGTCTGCCCCTTCGCATTTGATCGCGGCGGGGCACTGGGCTATCGGTCAGGCCATAGCCATGCGACCCGAACTTCTCAATCCGCTCTTTGCCGAAATCTCCGTGCTGAAAGGCGTGGGCAATGCGCTGTCGAAACCGCTCGACCGGCTCGGCCTTTCGCGCATGGTGGACCTTGCCTTCCATCTGCCGACGGGGTGGGTGGAGCGCAAAAGGGTGACGCGGCTCGACCCCGCCGATGTAGGGCAGACGATCATCGTCACGCTGACCCCGGTGGAGTATCGGGCGAGCGGCGGCGTGCGCGCGCCTTTCCGGGTGGTGGCGGAGGATGAGGCGGGGAACAGCGCCAGCCTCGTCTATTTCGGCCGGAACAGCGGCTGGCCGAGGAAGCTGCTGCCCCTCAATGAACCGAAGGTGATTTCGGGCAAGCTGGAGGCATGGGGCGACTTTCTCCAGATCGTCCACCCCGATCATGTGTCCGAACCGGGCGAGGCCGCCGCCATTCAGGTGCGCGAGGCCGTCTATCCCCTCTCCGAAGGGATCAGCGGGGCGCGAATGCGCGACCTTGTCGGGCAGGCGCTGGAACGTGCGCCGGAGCTGCCCGAATGGATCGAACCATCGGTGCTGGCGCGGCGGGGGTGGAAGGACTGGCGCGCCTCGTTGCTCTCCGTCCATGCGACGCCCGACAGCCGCGATGCGCGCCGCCGCATCGCCTATGACGAGATATTCTCCGGCCAGCTTGCGCTGATGCTGGTGCGCGCCGCCGCCCGCAAGAGGAAGGCCGATCCGCTGCATCCCACCGGCAAGTTGCGCGATCTGGTGAAACTGCCCTTTGCGCCGACCGGCGCGCAGCTGCGCTCGCTGGGCGAGATCGACGGCGATATCCAGCAATCCGCGCCGATGCTGCGCCTGCTGCAAGGGGATGTCGGCGCGGGCAAGACATGGGTGGCGCTGATGGCGCTGCTGGGTGCGGTGGAATCGGGGATGCAGGGCGCGATGCTGGCGCCCACTGAGATCCTCGCGCGCCAGCATTATGAGGCGCTGCGGCGGATGCTCGCCGGGGTGCCGGTCAACATCGCGGTGCTGACCGGACGCGACAAGGGCAAGGCGCGCGAGGCGACGCTGATGGGGCTGGCGGACGGCAGCATCGACATTCTGGTGGGCACCCATGCGATCTTTCAGGAGGCGGTGAGCTACAAGCATCTGGGGCTTGCCGTGATCGACGAGCAGCACCGCTTCGGTGTGGTGCAGCGGATGATGCTGACGGCGAAGGCGCGGCTCAATCCGCATGTGCTGGTGATGACGGCGACGCCGATCCCGCGCACGCTGACGCTGACCTATTATGGCGACATGGAGGTCAGCCGCCTCGACGAGATGCCGCCCGGCCGCCAGCCGATCAGGACGCTGGTGATGTCGGTGGACCGCCTCGATGAGGTGATCGAGGCGCTGGGCCGCCACATATCGGGCGGGGAGCAGGCCTATTGGGTCTGCCCGCTGGTCGAGGAAAGCGAGGCCAGCGATCAGGCGGCGGCCGAGGCGCGGGCCGAGGCGCTGCGCATGCGCTTCGGCGCGGACAAGGTCGCGCTGGTCCATGGGCGTATGAAGGGGCCGGAGAAGGACGCGGTGATGGAGCGCTTTGCAACCGGTCAGGCGAGCGTGCTGGTCGCGACCACGGTGATCGAGGTCGGCGTCGATGTGCCCAACGCCTCGCTGATGATCATCGAGGGCGCGGACCGCTTCGGCCTTGCCCAGCTGCACCAGTTGCGCGGGCGCGTCGGGCGCGGGGACAAGGCATCCACCTGCCTGCTGCTGCGCGGCAACGGCCTGTCGGAGACGGCGCGGGCGCGGCTGGCCCTGATGCGGGAGAGCAATGACGGCTTCCGCATCGCCGAGGAGGACCTGAAGCTGCGCGGCGCGGGCGATTATCTCGGCACGCGCCAGTCGGGCGACCAGAGCTTCCGCCTCGCCACGCCGGAGGATATCAGCGAACTGATCGACCTCGCCCGCGACGACGCGCGCCTGCTGGTCGAGCGGGACGGCGGGCTCGCCTCCGAACGCGGGCAGGCGGCGCGGATCTGCCTCTATCTGTTCGAGCGGGACGCGGCGGTGGGGTTGCTCAAGGCCGGATGAATATCGTGCGGCAGGGCTGATTTTCGGCCAAATCTTGCCATCCCAGCACGTCATGCCAGCGAAGGCTGGCATCTTACGAGACGGCGCGCCACATGGCCTGAGACCCCAGCCTGCGCTGGGGTGACGGATGCAGGAAGGTGGCAGCTAACCACCTAAACCGCCACCCTGCCACGCTATCGGCCATAGCTAACCGCCACGGAAAAAGGCCGAATATCGGGAACATAATCTCCGCTTGCCCTTTTATTCGGCATGCAGCCATCGCAATTCCATATTGCCCTGGGTCATGCGGACTGGCGTGCGCTGGCCGGTCTTGCCATTGGCGTCGCCGTCGCGCTGGTCGTCCATTTCCTGGTTTTCCACCTGATCCGCCGCCTGTCCGGGCGCACCAAGACGAGTGGGGACGACCTGTTGTTGCAGGCCATCTACCAGCCGTCCCGCTGGTTACTCGCGCTGCTGGTGCTGATGGCGGGCATGGAGGGGGTGTCGCTCGGCCCGCAGGTCGCGCGATGGTGGGCGATCGGATCGGCGATGGCGCTCGCCGCCCTTGCCGGATGGCTCGCCCTGCGCGTCGCGGCGGCGGTGCAGCGGGTGATCGAGCTGCATTCCGACATCACGGTGGAGGATAATCTCGCCGCCCGCCGCCGCACGACGCGGGTGCGCATCCTGCACCGCATCGCCCAGGTGGGAATCCTGTTCCTCACCATCGCCTTCATGCTGCTGGCGATACCGGGGGTGCGGGCGATCGGCGTGACGCTGGTGGCGTCGGCGGGGCTGGCCGCGCTCGCGGTCGGCGCGGCGGCGCAGCCCGCGCTCAAGAACCTGATCTCCGGCATGCAGATGGCCTTCACCGAGCCGATCCGGCTGGACGACATCGTCGTGGTCGAAGGGGAATGGGGCCGGATCGAGGATATTCGCCTGACCTATGTGGTGATGCGCCTGTGGGATGACCGGCGCATGGTGGTGCCGGTGTCCTATTTCCTCGAACGGCCGTTCCAGAACTGGACGCGGGAGCGGGCGGACCTGCTCGGCACCGTGCTGTTCCATGTCCATGCCTCGGCCGATATAGAGCGCATTCGCAAGGCGTTCGTGGAGGCCGTACAGACGAACCGGCATTGGGACGGGCGCGTCGCGCTCCTTCAGGTGACGGAGCAGCGGCCCGGCGCGCTGGAACTGCGCGGCCTGTTGAGCGCGCGTTATGCGGGCGTGGTTTTCGACCTGCGCTGCGAGGTGCGCGAGGCCGTGGTGGCGTTCATCCGCCGGGAAATGCCCGACGCCTTCGCCTGAGGGGAAGGCGGGGCGAAGGGGCTCAGCCCTCCGCCACGATGCCGTGCTTCTTCGCGCCGAAGCTCACCTTGTCGCCCGCCTTCAGCGCGAAATGGGGATCTTTCACCACCTCCCCGTTCACGCGGATCGCGCCTTCCTCCAGCTTGCGGCGGACCTCCTTGTTGGAGGCGGCGAAGCCCAGTGCGGTGGTCGCCGCCAGCACCGTGCCCGCCTGCGACAGCGCAACGCTCGGCAGGTCCGCGCCCGCGCCGCCCGCGAAGGTCGCCGCGGCGGTCCTTTCGGCGGTTTCGGCGGCCTCGCGCCCCCGGCACAGCGCGGTCGCCTCATTGGCGAGGATGCGCTTCGCCTCGTTGATTTCGGAGCCTTGCAGCGCGGAAAGGCGCTTCACCTCGTCCATCGGCAGGTCGGTGAACAGCCGCAGCCGGTTATACACATCGGCGTCGGCGGTGTTGCGCCAGAATTGCCAATAATCATAGCTCGGCAGCTGATCCTCGTTGAGCCAGACCGCGCCGCCGACCGTCTTGCCCATCTTGCTGCCGTCCGCATTGGTGAGCAGCGGCGTCGTCAGGCCGAACACATGGGTGCCGTCGACCCGGCGGGCGAGCTCGATGCCGTTGACGATATTGCCCCACTGGTCCGACCCGCCCATTTGCAGGCGGCACGCCGACCGGCGCGACAGCTCCAGGAAATCATAGGCTTGAAGGATCATGTAGTTGAATTCGAGGAAGCTGAGCGACTGCTCGCGGTCGAGCCGCATCTTCACCGAATCGAAGCTCAGCATCCGGTTGACCGAGAAATGCTGGCCGATATCGCGCAGGAACGGGATATATTCGAGGGCATCGAGCCATTCGGCATTGTCGAGCATGATGGCGTCGGTCGGGCCGTCGCCGAAGGTCAGGAAGCGGGCAAAGACGCGCTTGATGCTGGCGACATTTTCCGCGATCAGCTCGGTGGTGAGCAGCTTGCGCGCCTCGTCCTTGAAGCTGGGGTCGCCGATCTTGCCGGTGCCGCCGCCCATCAGCACGATCGGCTTGTGCCCGGCGCGCTGCAACTGGCGCAGCATCATGATCGACACCAGATGCCCGACATGCAGCGACGGCGCGGTCGGATCGAAGCCGATATAGCCGGGCACCACCTCTTTCGCGGCGAGCGCATCCAGCCCTTCCGCATCGGTCAACTGGTGGATATAGCCCCGCTCATCGAGCAGGCGCAGCAGATCGGATGTGTAGTTGGTCATGGGCGGGCGCTCTAGCATGGGGTATGCCTGAATCTCAACAACCGGTTGGATATAAGATGCCAGAAAACCGTTCGCCCTGAGCTTGTCGAAGGGCTGTTCTTCTTCCATGGGTAAGGCCATGCCTTTCTGGACCTACATGCTTCATTGTCGCGGCGGTTCTTTCTACACTGGACATACCGATGATCTGGAGCGGCGATTGGCGGAGCATGAATTGAGCGTCCTGCCCGGCTTTGTTGCCGATCATCGGCCGTTCAAGCTGGTGTGGTCGGCGGAGTTTTCCAGCCGCGAGGAGGCTCTGGCGATGGAGCGTAGGATCAAGGGCTGGACCAGAGCCAAGAAAATGGCGCTGATCCGCGGTGATTGGGAGGGGGTGGCGCGTTTGGCAAAGAGCAAGGACAGCCCTTCGACAGGCTCAGGGCGAACGGGGGGAGGGGAGGTGCTGTCGCTCTGGCCTCACCCTGACACGCCTTGCTGTGCGCGGATACAGCTTGTTGCGCGTGTTGAGAGGAAGATGGGCCTCGTCTCCGTCCACTACCATATCACCGGCGAGGTCGGCCGGCTGCTCTTTGCCGCTCCCGTAGACCCTTGCCGCGCCGACGGCCTGTGGCAGACGACCTGCCTTGAGTTGTTCCTGCGGGACGCGAACGAACCGGCGGCCTATCGCGAGCATAATTTCGCGCCGTCCCTCGCCTGGGCGGCCTATGACTTCACCGGTTATCGGGAAGGCATGCGGGGTGCGAACATGCCGGCACCGGCGATCTCCATCGAACAGGGGCCGGATCGCTTCGACCTCATCGCGCACATCGCGCTCCCCTCGCAAGCGCCGCTGCATATCGGCCTCTCCGCCGTGATCGAGGAGAAGGACGGCACGAAAAGCTATTGGGCGCTCGCGCATCCGCCCGGCAAGCCCGATTTCCATCATCCGGCTTGCTTTGCGCTCGAACTCCCGGCACCTAGCGCATCATGAAGAACGGTATCGACCGGCTGATCGCCGACCCTTCCCTGCGCGCGCCTCTCGTCGGCAAGCGCGTCGCCCTGCTCGCCCATCCCGCTTCCGTCACGGCGGAGCTGACGCACAGCCTCGATGCGCTGGCGGCGCTGCCCGATATCCGCCTCTCTTCCGCCTTCGGGCCGCAACACGGGCTGCGCGGCGACAAGCAGGACAATATGATGGAAAGCCCGGATTTCACCGATCCGGCGCTCGGCATCCCGGTGTTCAGCCTTTATGGCGAGGTGCGCCGCCCCACGGCCGCGATGATGGACAGCTTCGACGTGCTGCTGTTCGATCTTCAGGACCTGGGCTGCCGCATCTACACCTTCGTCACCACGCTGCTCTATGTGCTGGAGGAAAGCGCGAAGCACGGCAAGTCGGTCTGGGTGCTCGACCGCCCCAACCCGGCGGGCCGCCCGGTCGAGGGGCTGAGCCTGCGTCCCGGCTGGGAAAGCTTCGTCGGCGCCGGGCCGATGCCGATGCGGCACGGGCTGACGCTGGGCGAGCTGGGCCATTGGTTCATCGCCCATTATGGCCTCGATGTGAACTATCGCGTGATCGCGATGGAGGGGTGGGAGCCGGAGGCGGCGCCCGGCTTCGGCTGGCCTGTCGATCGCCTCTGGATCAACCCCAGCCCCAATGCGCCCAATCTCAACATGGCGCGGGCCTATTCCGGCACGGTGATGCTGGAGGGCGCGACGCTGAGCGAGGGCAGGGGGACGACGCGCCCGCTCGAACTGTTCGGCGCGCCGGATATCGATGCGCGGGCGGTGATCGCGGAAATGCGCGCGCTCGCACCGCAATGGCTTGAAGGCTGCGCGCTGCGCGAATGCTGGTTCGAGCCGACCTTCCACAAGCATGTGGGGCGGCAATGCGCGGGTGTGCATATCCATGCCGAGGGCGGTTTCTACGATCATGCGGCTTTCCGGCCATGGCGGTTGCAGGCGCTGGCGTTCAAGGCGATCCGGCGGCTGTACCCCGATTATGAGCTGTGGCGCGATTTCCCCTATGAATATGAATTCGGAAAGCTGCCGATCGACGTCATCAACGGCTCCCCATTGCTGCGGGAATGGGTGGACGATGCCGCCGCCACGCCCGCCGATCTCGATGCGCTGACCGCGCCGGACGAACAGGCGTGGGAGGAAGAACGCGGGGCGCATCTGCTCTATCGGTGATGGGGCGGGGGACCGCTTGCGGCCATGAGCTGACGCGGCCAGCCACGCATATATAATCACGCGGAGACGCGGAGACGCGGAGATAATAATCGCGAAGCATTCTTTCCCATGCCGACGGTTGGGACCGAAGGCGAAATGGGCACAAAGAGCCTGCGGCTCATCCCCTCTCCGCGTCTCCGCGCCTCCGCGTGAACTTATTGCTTAAACGGTCGATGCCGCTCTCACGTCATGCCAGCGCAGGCTGGCATCGTTCTCGATCGTACGGAACATGGCCGTCAACGATACTGGCCGGTGCCGGAATGACGGAATTTTTCCCAATCACCGCTTCCGGCTCAGCTCCCGCATCGCCTCGTCCAGCCCGTCGAGCGTCAGCGGGTACATGCGGTCGTCCATCAGCTGCCGAATTATCCGGTTGGACTGGCTGTAGTCCCAGCTCTCCCGCCGGTCCGGGTTGATCCACACGGTCGCGGGATAGGTGTTCGTCACCCGTTCCAGCCAGAGCGCGCCCGGTTCCTCGTTATGATGTTCCACGCTGCCGCCCGCATGGGTCAGCTCATAGGGAGACATCGCCGCGTCGCCGACGAATATCACCTTATAATCATGGCCATATTTGTGGAGGATATCCCAGGTCGGCAGGCGCTCGGCGAAGCGGCGGCGGTTGTCCTTCCACACGCCTTCGTACAGGCAATTGTGGAAATAGAAGAATTCCAGATTCTTGAACTCGCTCACCGCGGCGCTGAACAGCTCCTCGGTCATGGTCACATAAGGGTCCATCGATCCGCCGACGTCGAGGAACAGCAGCAGTTTCACCGCATTGCGCCGCTCCGGCCGCATCCGCACGTCGAGGAAACCGCGCCGCGCGGTGCCGGATATGGTTGCGTCGAGGTCCAGTTCCTCGGCCGCGCCTTCGCGGGCGAAGCGGCGCAGGCGACGCAGCGCGACCTTGATCGTGCGCGTGCCCAACTCGCGCGTGCTGTCGAGATTTGCGAACTCGCGCTTTTCCCACACCTTGACCGCGCGCCTGTGGCGGCTTTCCCCGCCGATGCGCACGCCCGCCGGATTATAGCCGCTGTTGCCGAAGGGCGAGGTGCCGCCGGTGCCGATCCATTTATTGCCGCCCTGATGCCGTCCCTGCTGTTCCTCCAGCCGCTGGCGCAGTGTTTCCATTATCTCTTCCCAGCTGCCCAGCGCCTCGATCTTCGCCATTTCCTCCGGCGTCAGATATTTCTCCGCGGCCGCGCGCAGCCACTCTTCCGGCAGGGAGGCCGCCTCTTCCCCCTCCGGACCGAGCACGCCCCGGAAATGCTGCTGGAACACGCGGTCGAAGCGGTCGATCAGCCCTTCGTCCTTCACATAGATGGTGCGGGCGAGATAATAGAAATCTTCGGGCCTGCGCCCGGCCACGTCGCGGTCGAGCGCTTCGAGCAGGGTCAGATGCTCCTTGATGCCGACCGGCAAGCCCGCTGCGCGCAGGGCGTCGAGGAAAGACAGAAACATCGCCCCCGCTTACAGCAAGCCGCGCCTTCCCGCCAGAGCAAGGCTGTCGCCGGATGGTGGAGAAGTATCTTGCATCGCAACAAAATTGTTGCACTATGTCATTTCCGGCAACGGCAGGAAATAATATGGAAAACAATATTTTGCTTTCCGAGATCGGGGAAAGATGCGGCGATGTTTCATTGCAGTGCAGCGATATCGCGGGCTATCTCAACCAGCTGAACGCCAACATACAGGGGGACGTGTCGCGGCTGATCGACCTGCGGCAGGTGATGGCGGCCCTTTCCCGTACCCAGGCGGAAAACAGCAATGCCGCCCGCCATCTCCAGGACACGTCGCTCAGCGCCGAGGATATTATCGGCCAATGCCGCGCGGCCATCGCGGAATCGCTCGATCATGTGACCAGCCTCGTCCAGCGCGTGACGGGGCTGGAAAGCCGGTTGCGGGATTTCCTGCCGATCATCGAAACGGTCGGCGGCATTTCGGAACAGTTGCGGGAGATTGCGCGCAAGACGCGAATGCTGGGCCTCAATGCCTCGATCGAGGCCGCGCGCGGCGGCGAGGCGACGCGCAGCTTCACGGTGGTGGCCGACGAGATCCGTTTCCTTGCCGAACGGGCGGATCATTCGGCCGCGTCCGTCGGCGAGCAGCTGGGCGAGCTGGACAAGCGCGCGCGGGCGCTGATCGGCGGGGTCGAGGAGAATATCCGGCAGGGGCAGAGCACCGGTATCCATATCGACGAGCTGCGCACCGCGATGGACAGGATCGGCGGGCTGGTCACGGCATTCCGTGCCCGGTCCTCCGACATCGCGGACAGCACGGCCGAAGCCAGCCATGACGTCCGCCAGCTGTCGCAAGGGCTGGACCATTTCAGCACCGCCTCGATGGAGCATGCCCGGCAGCTCGATGAGGTGGTGGAGCGCGTCGACCGGCTGGAAGGCTATGCCAACGACATGTTCAACAGCGCCGCCCATGCGGGCCTCGAATCGCGCAACAGCCGGTTTATCGCGCTGGGGCTGGAAGGCGCGGCGGAGGTCGTCCGCGCGATCGAGGACGGCCTTGCGCGCGGGCTGCTGGGCCGGGCAGCGCTGTTCGATACCGACTATCAGCCGCTGCCGGGGACGGACCCGGTGCAATATCGCAACCGCTTCGTGCCCTTCGCCGACACGGCGATCCGCCCGCTGCTCGACGCGCAGACGGCCCGCGACCAGGCGATCGTCGGCTGTTGCCTGATCGACCGCAACGGCTTCCTGCCCACCCATATCAGCGAGAAGAGCCAGCCGCAGCGGCAGGGGCAGCGCAAGTGGAATCTGGAAAATGCGCGCAACCGGCAGATATTCATGGATTCCCAGACCCGTCGCGCGCTGGACGATGAAGGGGATTTCTTCCTCTACAGCTATCGGCAGGATTTCGGCGACGGCCATTATCGCGCGCTGCGCAGCGTGTTCGTGCCGCTGCGCTTCGACGGACAGCGCTGGGGGCTATATGAGCTGGGCTATCTGATCTGAGAGCGGGCGGGCGGGCCGCCGGCTTCCCGTCCTTCGCCCCTTCACCGCTCCCGGCGGGCCATGAAGGCGAGGCGCTCGAACAGCATCACGTCCTGCTCGTTCTTCAGCAGTGCGCCGTGCAGCGGCGGGATCGCCTTGCGCACGTCGCGCGATTGCAGCACGTCGAGCGGCATGTCCTCGGCCAGCAGCAGCTTCAGCCAGTCGAGCAGTTCCGAGGTCGAGGGCTTCTTGCGCAGGCCCGGCACGTCGCGCACCTCGTAGAAGATGTCGAGCGCGCGGCTGACCAGCACCTTCTGGATGCCGGGGAAATGCACGTCGATGATCGCCTGCATCGTCTCCCGGTCGGGGAAGCGGATATAGTGGAAGAAGCAGCGGCGCAGGAAGG
>Ga0180222_1001916_pt1 | contig 19017 bp, 17 predicted proteins | sample eDN5th37CKraftOP_FD_151336 | JGI IMG/M metagenome (GOLD analysis project Ga0180222, IMG submission 151336) | Enriched Organic Plus compost microbial communities from Emeryville, California, USA - eDNA 5th pass 37_C Kraft OP (version 2) (version 2) ... | reverse complement strand
CTCGCTCAATCCGATCCTGACCATCGGATTGCAGATCACCGAGCCCTTGCGCATCCATCTCGGCATGACCGAGCAGCAGGCCCGCGATCGCGCCATCGAATTGCTGGGTCTCGTAGGCATTCCGGACCCGGCACGGCGGCTCGAGCAATATCCTCACCAGTTCTCCGGCGGCATGCGCCAGCGCGTCATGATCGCCATCGGGCTCGCCTGCAACCCGAAGCTTATCATCGCCGACGAACCGACCACTGCGCTCGACGTCACCATCCAGGCGCAGATCCTCGAACTGATGAAGGACCTGTCGCGCCGGCTGAATATTGCGCTGATCGTCATCACCCATAACCTGGGCGTCGTGGCACGCTACGCCGACCGGGTCATCGTGATGTATGCCTCGCGGCTCGTCGAGGAAGGCGACGCCGACGACGTCTTCCACCGGCCGCGCCACCCTTATTCCATGGGACTTTTGCGCTCCGTGCCGCGCCTCGACCGGCCGAGGGGGGCCAAGCTGGAGACCATTGAGGGCCTGCCGCCGAACGCGGCGTCGCCCCCGCCCGGCTGCCGTTTCGCGCCGCGCTGTCCCTACAAGATCGCGATCTGCGAGACCGAGCCCGCGCTGCTGCGGACCGATACCGGCGGACTGTCGCGATGCCACCGTTATGCCGAAATCGCCGAAGGGAAACTGACCTGGGCCGCGGCCGCGGCGGGTACGGCGCGCGTCGAAGGCAAGACCGGCGATCCGCTGCTGTCGGTGCGCAATCTGACCAAGCATTTCGAGGTCCGCGGAGGCTTTCGCGGCGCCAGCGGCACGGTTCGCGCGGTGCAGGATGTCTCCTTCGACATCTTTCCCGGCGAAACGCTCGGTCTCGTCGGCGAATCGGGCTGCGGCAAGACCACAGTCGGCCGCCTGATCCTGAAGCTGGACGAACCGACCGGCGGCGAGATCGTGTTCGATCGCGTCAATCTCGCCTCCGCATCGAGCGGCGACATGAAGGCGATGCGGCGAAAGATCCAGGTGATCTTTCAAGACCCCTATTCCTCTCTCAATCCTCGCATGACGGTCGGCCAGATCATCTGCGAACCTCTGCATGTCTATCGGCTCGTGCCCGGCCGCAAGCAGGAGCAGGAGCGGGTCGCCCAGCTCCTCGAACAGGTCGGCCTGCGCCCGGAAATGGCGACGCGTTATCCCCATCAGCTGTCGGGCGGACAGCGTCAGCGCGTCGGCATCGCACGGGCGCTCGCGATGGAACCCTCCTTCATCGTCTGCGACGAGGCCGTATCGGCGCTAGACGTGTCGATCCAGGGCCAGATCATCAATCTGCTGGAGGACCTGCAGCGGCGCCTCGGCCTCGCCTATCTCTTCATCGCGCACGATCTTGCCGTGGTGCGCCACATCTCGATGCGCGTCGTCGTCATGTATTTCGGCCGCGTGATGGAGGTCGCCGATCGCGACACCATCTACAGCGAGCCGCTGCATCCCTACACCAAAGTACTGCTCGACGCCGCGCCAATTCCCGATCCGACCGTGGAGAAAGGCCGCGAACCTCGCCTGATCAAAGGCGAGTTGCCGTCGCACTTGTCGCCGCCAGCCGGTTGCGTTTTCAATACCCGCTGCCCCATGGCAAGCGAGGAGTGCCGGCACGTCGTGCCGGCGCTGGAAGAGAAACGGCCGGGTCACTTTGCGGCATGCATCAAGGTCTGATCAACGGAAAGGAAATCGGGTTAACGCTGACGACAAAGTGGGACGACAAGTGACGACCGGCAAAATGCCGGCGAAAGGGAGGAACCATGAAAATTTCAAGACGCGCAGCTCTCAAGGGAACCGCCGGCGCACTCGCGCTCGGACTTGGCGGGATGAATTTCGATCTGAGCCGTGCCTATGCCCAGGCCGACAAGCCGAAGCGCGGCGGCAATCTCAATTTCGCGATCAGCGCCGAGGCACCGCATTACGATCCGCATGCCAGCGACACCTACGCGACGCTGCATCTTGTTGCGCCGTTCTACTCCACCCTCCTGCGGTACAATCTCGACAAGTTCCCGGACGTCGAAGGCGACCTCGCCGAGTCGTGGCAAGTCGCGCCCGACCAGATGAGCTACACCTTCAAGCTCAAGCCGAATGTCAAATTCCACGACGGAACGCCGCTCACCTCCGCCGACGTCAAGGCGACCTATGATCGGCTGCGCAATCCGCCTCAGGGCGTGGTGTCGAACCGCAAGGCGACATTCTCCGATATCGACACCATCGAGACGCCGGACCCGCTCACCGTTGTCTTCAAGATGAAGGCGTCCAACTCGTCCATGCTCGACCACTTTGCGAGCCCATGGAACGTGATCTATTCCGCCAAGGATCTGGCCGAAAACCCTGCGCTTCCACGCACCAAGGTCAACGGAACCGGCCCCTTCGTCTTTGTCGAGCACGTGAAGGGAAGCCACGTCTCGGGCAAGCGCAACGAGAATTACTTCAAGAAGGATCTGCCCTATCTCGATACGTTCCGCGGCATCTTCACGCTGCAGGCGGCGGCGATGCTGAACGCGCTGCAGGGCGGCCAGGTGCTTGGCGAGTTCCGTGGCGTTTCTCCAGCGGAGCGCGATCGCCTCGTATCCGCCATGGGCGACAAGCTGCGGGTTGAGGAATCGAGCTGGACGTTGAACCTTCTCGTCTGCTTCAACGTCGAGAAGCCGCCATTTGACGACGTGCGGGTACGCCGCGCCCTGCTCATGGCAATCGACCGCTGGGGCGGAAGCAAAGGCCTGTCGCGCATTTCCACCCTGCGCTCGGTCGGCGGCGTGGTCCGTCCCGGCTCGCCTCTGGCGACCCCCGAAGATGAACTGGCCAAGCTCCCGGGCTTCAACAGGGACATCAAGAAATCGCGCGAGGAAGCACGCAAGCTCCTCAAGGAAGCCGGACAGGAGAACCTGAAATTCGTTCTCTGGAACCGGAACCTGGCGATGCCTTACACGCCGGCCGGCATTTTCCTCGTCGACCAGTGGCGGCAGATCGGCGTCACCGCCGAACACAAGCAGTCAGACACGGCGCCCTATATCGCCGCCCTGAACAGCGGCAATTATGAGGTGGGGATCGACTTCTCGAACCTGTTCAACGACGATCCGACGCTGTCGATGACCAAGTTCCTGTCGCGCAAGAACAATCCTCTGAACATGTCGCGTTCCAATGACGAGGAGATCGACAAGCTCTACGAGATGCAATTGCGCGAACGCGATCCCGAGAAGCGCAAGGCGCATATCCGTGCGCTGGAGAAGCGCCTGTTCGAACAGGCCTATCAGCAGCCGCTGTTCTGGTGGCATCGCATCGTGCTGACGCACAAGAACCTGAGGGGCTGGCAAATGTCGCCAAGCCACAATCTCGGCGCGCAGCTCGAAGGCGTCTGGCTCGAAAGCTGATCTGTTCCGCCCTCTCCTGGTCACCGCACCGGGAGAGGGCAACCCTCGATCGGAATACCGCTGATGCTTCGCTACACCGTCAACCGCGTGTTGCTGATGATCCCGACCTTGCTCGGCGTCGCGGTGCTCGTGTTCTTCATGCTGCGCGTGGTGCCCGGCGACATCGTGGAAGTGAAGCTGCGGGGCGACGGCGGCAACGTCACGCAGGAGGTGGTCGAGGCCGAACGCAAACGGCTCGGGCTCGACCGGCCATTGCTCACACAATTCGGTGAGTGGATGGTCAACATGATGAAGGGCGATTTCGGCATCTCGATGTGGACCGAGCGGCCGGTCCTGGAGGAGATTTCGCTTCGGCTCGAATTGTCCCTTCAGGTCGCGCTCATGGCGACGATCATCGCCGTGCTGCTCGCAATACCGATGGGAACATTGGCGGCGCTGTTCCGCGACACCTGGATCGACTATCTGGTCCGCATCCTGACGATCGGCGGATTGTCGATCCCCTCCTTCTGGTTCGGCATGCTGATCATGCTGAGCCTGCTCGCCTTCTTCAACTGGCTGCCGCCGATCACCTTCACGCCGTTCTATGTCGACCCCTGGGCCAATTTCACGCAATTGATCTGGCCGGCGCTGGCGGTGGGCTACCGCTATTGCGCGGTCGTCGCCCGGATGATCCGTTCCTCGCTGCTCGAGGTTCTGAACGAAGACTATATCCGCACCGCCCGCGCCAAGGGCGTCTACGAAAAGCTGGTGATCTCGCGGCACGCACTGCGCAATGCGCTGCTGCCGGCGATCACCGTGATCGGCCTCGAATTCACCTTCCTGATCGGCGGCCTCGTGGTCACCGAACAGGTATTCAACCTCAACGGCATCGGCCAGCTCTTCGTGCAGAGCGTCGCGCGCAACGACTTCATGCTGATTCAGGGCATGGTGATGCTGATCGCCGCCTTCTACGTGTTTGTGAATCTCATCGTCGACCTGCTCTATGCGGTGTTCGATCCGCGCATCCGCTACGGTAGCTGATTATGTCCGTCGTCACGCTTGAAACCCCGCGTATCCGCAAGCCGCGCGGTCCAATTGCAGAGTTCACGCTTCAGCAGCCGCTCGGCGCGATCTCGTTCGTCATCATCGCGGCGATGATGTTCGCCGGCATCTTTTCGGAATGGGTTGCGCCTTACGACCCCTTGCAGATCGATTTCGCCGCGATCCTGTCGCCGCCGTCCTGGGAGCATTGGTGCGGCACCGACGCCTATGGCCGCGACATCTGCTCGCGCCTGATCTACGGCTCGCGCACGGCCTTGGTGATCGGATTCTTCTCCTCGTTCATCGGCTCCTCGCTCGGCGCCATTCTCGGCATCGCATCGGCCTATTTTGGCGGGCGGATCGACAACATCATCCAGCGGATCGTGGATATCCTGCTCGCCTTCCCGCTGATCGTCCTTGCTCTGGTGGTCGTCGCCGCGCTGCGCCGCTTCGTGATCGGCGGCGTCGACGTCAACCTGATCTTCGCCATCGCGATCCCGATCATCCCGCGCGTGGCGCGCGTCGTTCGTGCCGCAGCCCTCGGCGTCCGGGTGATGCCCTATGTCGATGCGGCTCGGGCCGCGGGCTATTCCAACAGCCGCATCATTTTCCGCCACATGGCGCCGAATGTGGTCGCGCCTTACCTGATCATGCTCACGGCTTTCATCGCCCAGGCGATCCTTGCCGAAGCGTCGCTCTCATTTCTCGGCCTCGGCGTCGCCGAGCCGACCGCGGCCTGGGGTCTGATGCTCTCCGGCAACGCGGCGGATTTCTACCGCGAGGCGCCATGGATGATCCTGTTTCCGGGCGCGGCGATCTCGCTGGCTGTGTTCGCCTTCAATTTGTTCGGCGACAGCTTGCGCGACTTCCTCGATCCGCGCTTCAAGGTGTAGGGCGCGCGCGAGACGCCTGATCCGGTTCAATGCCGGAACAGCATCTGCCGCGTGAATTCATCAAGGTGCCGGACTGCCTGCAAGGCCGTTTGCAGTCGCTCGCGCTGCCGCGACGACAGCCGCTTCACCGCAACCGTGTTCGCCGGCGCCTTGCCCGCCTGGATGTCTTCAAGCTGCTGCGCCAGGATGAAATCGACAAAAGCAGCATGCGCCTCATCCAGCGCATCGAGATCCTTCTCGCCGCCAAGACCGAGTGCGCGCACACCGAGAAGGCGCGCCGGCGTCGCCCGCTCGACGACGTGGTGCCGGATCGCCAGCACACGCGCGCTCGACACGATCCCGAACAATCCGGCGCGCTTCAGATCGAGGCGGCCATGCGTCGTCTGGAAGCCGCCGAAGAAGCCGAGCGCGTTCTCCGGGCGGCCCGCCGCCTCGGCCAGCAGCTTGGCGAACTCGACCTCGCCGTTCGCCACTGCGAATCCATGCCGCCACAGGCGCTCGGACAGCGCGAGATTTCCATGGACGCCGCGCATATCGAAAAAAATGTCGACGGAGAGAAGGTCGTCCGGCCGCGAGCGACCGATCCAGTCCGCGATGCGGTTATGCCAGGTGCGGACCGAGCCGCGCCATTGCGGATTGCTCGCCATCACACCGCCCTGGCAATAGGGCACGCCGACCTCGTTGAGGATGTCGGCGACATGGCTGCCGAGCGCGCCGAACCAGGCATCCTCCGGGCCACCGGGTTCGCCGTGCTTGAAAACGATGGCGTTGTCCTGGTCCATGGCGAGCAGGCTTTCGCCGCGGCCACCCGAGCCGAGCAAGGTCATGGCATAATCGCACGGCGGCCCGCCCTGCCCGGCCTCGCGCATCCGGCGTTCGGCAATCACCGCCGCCCGCCGCGTCAGGGCGCCAAGCTCGCGTGAAATGATCCCGGCAATGTCGCGCGCGCCGACGCCTTCGGCCAGCAGCGCTGAGCAGACATAAGGCAGCTTCGCCCAGGCTGCGCCGAGCGCCGGGACGGTCTCGGCTTCGTCGATCTCGTCGCCGAGCGAAATTGCCGCCCCGGTCCGCAGCCGCAACAGGTCGCGCGCCGACAGCGCGCCGACGATGTGGCCGAGGTCGTCGGTCACCGCGAGATGCCGGATCTTCATCCGGGTCATGCGGCCGATGGCGCGATAGACGAAATCGTCCGACGGAACGCTGATGAGGGGCCTGCTCGCGAATTGCGCGACACCGCGTTGAAGCGCGCCTTCGCCCTCGCCTGCCAAGGCGCGGAGAATGTCGCGCTCGGTCACGATGCCCGCCGCAGCGGCCGATAGCGCGTCGGGAACGATGTCGTCCGGCGCCACGAACAGCGAGGAGATCCGGTCCCCGATCATCTGCGTCAGCGCATCGCCGAGCTTGCGTTCCGCCGAAATGAATCGGGGCGGGACCGTCATCACATCGCGGATACGGCGGCGATAGGGGTAGGTATCGAAGCGCTCCACCGAATCGCCTGGCTGTTCGGGGACCGGCGCATCGGCAACCTCGGCCCAGCCCGCGCGATGCTGCCTGTCGAGAATGTCGGTGAAGGCGCGGCACGCTTGCCTCGCTTCGGCGAGGGTCCGGATGCCCCGGTCGCGCAAGAGCGGAATGAGCGCATTGAAGATGCGGCCCGTGGTGATCGCATCCCCAAGTGCCGAATGGCGGTCGGCGATCTCGACACCCAGCCAGTCGGCAAGCTGCTCGAGCGACAGGCCGCCGACATTCGGCTCCGCCACCAGCATCAGCAGCTGCGTGTCGAGGGCTGGCGGCCGCTTCCAGTCGATCCCGCTGCGCGCGCATTCGCGCTGGATGATGGAGAAATCGAAACCCAGCGTGTGGCCGATGAAAACGGCGTCGCCGGCGAACGCAACGAAGTCCGGCCAGACGCTCGCGAAGTCCGGCACATCGGCAACGGCGCTGTCGTCGATGTGGTGAATCTCCGTCGATGCGGGAGGGATCGGCACCGGAGGCCGCACCAGGCGGCGGAAGGTCTGGCTCGGATCGACGCGGCCGCCGACCACCTTCACCGCGCCGATTTCGACAATGCAGGACTTGCGCGGATCGAGCCCCGTCGTTTCGGTATCGATCGCAACCGCATCGAGGGAAATCAACGGCGTCGCATTGGTCACGATGGCCATGGCGCGATCCCTTGCGGATGCTAGTGATCGCGCCGCAGCTGCCTGATCATCTCCGCCGGATCCATGCGGCTGGTCAATTCCTCGTGGACCTTGACGAGCTGAAGCTGCATGAAGCCGCGCGCCGTCGGGGCATCGGGTGTCAGGAACGGCTTGTCGAACGGCATCATCTCGAAATAGCGGTCGGCAAACGGCACCGGGATGTCGATGATCCGCTTCGGCGGATGCGTCGACAGCCGGTCGAGATGAAGCGCGAGATCGGCGCGCCCGCTCGCCCATTCCTCATCCGTCAGTTCGGGCGGCCGCGGATAGCGATCGTGGACCGACAGCACGAGGTCCCGGATCGCATCGATCTCGCCGCGGCGATCGCCGCCGGCATGCGGCGCGAGCGTTGCTTCGATCGTCTCGCCGACCATCGCCAGTCCCAGAGGAAAGGCCCGCCATCGCGCGCGATTGAGCGTACGCTGAAAGCCTTCATCGGCCAGCATGATCTTGGCGAAATGCCCGGCGCGGGCGCGCGAATAATCGTAGATGCCCTTCTGCGCCAGAAACGCCGCCTGTTGATCGATGAAGTCCGCGAGCGCACCCGGCGTATCGATCTTCGCTTTGCGGCGCAGCAAAAAATCCAGCAGCCCCATTCCTCACCTCGTGAAGCGCATCATTCGCTGCATCGCAGTTGTGTATCTCGCAGATGCGAACGCGCTCGTTCGACGAAAGACTAGCAAATTCAGAGGGTAAAAGCCGCGTTTTGGCCGAAAGTCTTATAAGGCCCGCGCCGTGCGCAATGTTAATTTTCCGTATTGTTCTGCAAGCGCGACAGAAAGATTGCGTGTCAGACAGCGGCAAACTGGGGAGGTGCCGCATATGCCAGCCGGGTCAGCCGGCTCTCCCCGAACAAGCAATCCGGATGCGCGCGCTTCCGGCTTATTCAAATGGGAGGGCAACCGACCGATGTCACAGCAGACAACAACGTCTTCGACGTCTGCCAATGACCAGGCTCATTGGCGCAAGACGACCAACCTCATGTGGATCCATCTCGCGATCTGGTTCTTCTTCGGATACATCATCCACATGTTCGCGCCGGTGTTGAACAAGATCGTCATCGCCGGCTTCCCACTCGGCTTCTACATGGCCGCGCAAGGCTCGCTGATCGCGTTCGTGGTCCAGCTCTTCGTATTCGCGAAGCAGCAGGACAAGATCGACCGCGAATTCGGCGTTGCTGAAGACGATTGAGGGAGAACAAACACATGGCTACTCCCGCTCAAACCTCTGGCGGCAACGACTTCATCAATAATCTCGGCAAGATCTACGGTATGTATACCGGCGGATTCCTTGCCTTCGTCGTGTTTCTGGCAATCCTCGAGCAGGTCGGGGTACCGAACAGAGTCCTCGGTTATCTGTTCGTGTTCTTCACCATTGCGGTCTACGCGATCATCGGCGTGCTCTCGCGTACGGCGCAGGTCTCCGAATATTACGTCGCAGGCCGCCGCGTTCCGGCGCTCTATAACGGCATGGCCACCGGCGCGGACTGGATGTCGGCGGCTTCGTTCGTCGGCATGGCCGGCACGCTGTTCCTGCTCGGCTATGACGGCCTTGCCTGGGTGCTCGGCTGGACCGGCGGCTACGTGCTCGTCTCGGTGCTGGTCGGCCCGTATCTGCGCAAGTTCGGCGCCTATACCGTTCCGGACTTCATGTCCTTCCGGTTCGGCGGCAACTTCGCCCGCTTCCTCGCCGTGATCGTGCTGGTCTGCTGCTCCTTCACTTACGTGACGGCGCAGATCTACGGCACCGGCATCATCGCCTCCCGCTTCCTCGGCATGAACTTCGAGGTCGCGGTGTTCGTGGGCCTCGCCGGCATCCTGCTCTGCTCGATGCTGGGCGGCATGCGGGCGGTGACCTGGACGCAGATCGCTCAGTACATCGTGCTGATCGTGGCTTACCTCACCCCGATCGTGATCCTGTCCACGCAGAAGTATGGGCTCCCGATCCCGCAGCTGACCTATGGTCAGGCGATTGCCGACATCACCGCTCGCGAAGCAGCGATGGTGAAGGACGGCCTGGCGGCCGCGGGCGCGCTGAAGCCGCATATCCAGCCGTGGCTCAACTACACGCCGCTCAACTTCTTCGGGATCATCTTCTGCATGATGGTGGGCACCGCTTCGCTGCCGCACATCCTGATGCGTTACTTCACCACCCCGTCGGTGCGTGAAGCCCGTCAGTCGGTGGCGTGGTCGCTGTTCTTCATCTTCCTCCTGTACTTCTCTGCGCCGGCCTATGCGGCGTTCTCGAAGCTGGAGGTTTACACCAACATCATCGGCCGCAATGTGACGGACATCCGGCCGTGGATGTTCACCTGGGGCGAGCTCGGTCTGATCAAGGTCTGCGGCAAGGATGCTGCCAGCCTCCAGGCCGTGATCGACGCCTGTAAGGCGGCGGGCACGCAGGTCGTGCGCTTCCAGGACTTCTCGATCAATACGGACGTGATCGTTCTCTCCACACCGGAGATCGCGGGATTGCCGTATGTGATCTCGGGTCTGGTCGCCGCCGGCGGTCTCGCCGCCGCGCTCTCGACCGCGGACGGTCTGCTGCTCGCCATCGCCAACGCGCTCTCGCACGACATCTATTACAAGATGATCGATCCGAACGCGCCGACGGTGAAGCGGCTGACAGTTGCTCGCATCCTGCTGGTGCTCGTCGCGGTGTGTGCCGCGGCTACCGCGGCGACAAAGCCTGCCGACATTCTCGCGATGGTCGGCTGGGCCTTCTCGCTCGCGATGGCCGGCAACTTCCCGGCGCTCGTCATGGGCATCTGGTGGAAGCGGGCCACGACAGCAGGCGCCATCGCCGGCATCATCGGCGGCTTCGGCATCGCGCTGGGGTACCTCGTGGTCAGCCGGTACTTCCCCGGCTTCGGCGTGAAGTATCTCGCCATGACGTCCCTGCCCAATCCGGCCGGCAATCCGCTGGTCGATCTGACCAAGGCGATGGCGGCACCCAACGCGATGGACAGCTGGGTCCCGGCAACCCACCCGATGGCAAGCCGCGTCGGCTGGTTCGGTATCAACAACATCGCGGCCGGCCTGATCGGCATGCCGGTCGGCTTCCTGCTGATCTATGTGGTGTCGTTGATGGGCAAGGAGCCGTCGAAGGAAATGCAGGCCTTCGTCGACGAAATCCGCAAGCCGCGCGGCCGCACCGTGCTGCAGGAAAAGGACTAAGCCTCTTCAAGAAGGCGTCAAACAAGGCGGGGCCCGGGTCATCTCCGGGCCCCGTTTTCTTTTGCGGTCATGATGGAGCCCCGCACTTCGCGAAAGCGATGCAAAACGCGTGAGGCTGGGTTAAAAGCGCGTCCGGCTTCCTTCGGAGCCACGGGACGCTAACGGCAAGGCTGGATCGCGTGCAGCAATCGTTCTGGAGCCTCTGGTTTTTCAACCTGCCCAATTTCGTTCTGGCCGTGGTGATGTACACCATGCTCGGCCGTGCGCTGCTCGGGCTCTTCGTCGATCCGGAATCGAAGAATTACATCTGGCGCGCCTTTTGCGCGATCACCGATCCGTTCCTGAAGGTCATCCGTGTGGTGACGCCGAATGCGACGGCGCCGGTGGTTCTGTGGCTGTTCGGCTTTGTCTGGATGTTCTGGCTGCGTGTTCTGTTGTTCGTGATGTTCTTCGCCACCGGCCTGCTGAAGATTGGTGGCGGACAATGAACGAGCGCAGCTTTTACTATATCGGCATCGCCTTCTTCGGGATGATCAACGGCATTTTCAATCCGTTCTTCGTCATCGTTTTCCAGATCTCGATCTACCTCATGGCCGCTCCGCTGTTCGAATCGACGGCCGCCATCGCCTATTTCTCCTCGCTGATGCTGTCCACGGCGACGGTGATCCTCGGGGGAATCCCGGCGGCCCTGTACGAGCGCTTTATTGGCGCAAAGGACGATTCGACCGTGACGTCGCTGTGGATCTGGCTCGCCGGCACCGCGATCCTGTCGATCCCGGCGATCGGAAACTTCCTGAAATTCGGCCTGTAAACGCCAGTCTTCTCACTTTTCAGTGCTTTCGCCGAAATTTGCGGCTCAGGCCTTTTCCTGCCGGATTCGGGAACCAGCTTAATGGCGAGGCGTTCCCGTCCAGCGCGGGAGGCCGGCTGTTCTGTCTTTGAAAACCAGATTGGGGACACACTTAACGTTCTTTCAAGGAGCCCCGCATGGATACCTTTGCGCGGTTTGCATTTTTCACGATCGCTCGCGACGCCGCCGTTTCGGCCTTCGCCGGCGCGATCCTGATGGTGGCGTACAGCTTCAATCCTCCGATGGCCCTGGTCCTGGGTGGCTCGGTCGCCATGTTCTTCGCAGGCACGATGCTGGTCCGGGCCTTCTTCCTGAACGAGGACAGGCTGGTGGCTTCGGAGCCGTGGCAGGTCATGGAGCCGGAGCAACGGCCGATCGGTGAGAATGTCCGCACGGCGGCCTGCGAACGGCTCGAAACCATGCTGCTGGCCGCAGCCAAGAACGCGTCCGGCATCGCCGCGCTGATGTTCGGACTTGGCCTGCTCAGTTCATGGGCATGAGAGGTTGCGGCACTGCACACACCGCTTCGTGAGCGGCAACCATGGCGCCGCTTTGTTAATCTGACGGTCCCCATTCCGAGAGGGCGACAATGGAGCACATGCGCCGGGTTGCGTACGAAACCGTGTTGCGCGCCTGCGGCTTTGCCTCTCTCGGTATTTTCTGCGTGATGACCGGGATGTCGTTCAACCCCCGGCTGGCCTTTCAGGCGGGGGGATTTCTCACCACCATCATGGCGTTCGTGCTCGTTCTCAAGGCGCGCGAGGCGCTCACCAAGGATTATCGCCGCACCGAGATGTGGCTGTATATCGACAAGAATTTCCGGCCGCCCGAAGCCTACGCGCAATGGGCCAGTTCCACGATCCTGCGCGATACCTACCTCACCTTCGCGATGTGGACTGCGCTGATCTCGGTCGTGATGTGGGTGCTGGCCTTGGCATTCTCGCTGTTCGGCGCGCAATCCACCCTCGCCCGGGACAACGCCGCCCCGCCGTCCCGCCCGGCCGCGGTTCGAACCGAAAAGCCGCCACCGCCTTTGGCGATGGAGAGCACCCTGGCGCCGGAGCCGCGACGTCCCGTTCCGTCGATCCGGTATCAGGTCTTTCCCTGAGCGGGGCACGCCCGGCGCGGGGCCGGTGGCAGGTCGGCCCTGTTCAAGCTTGGGCGGATGGCGGTGCCCCTGCCAGGTCCGTGATCTTCATGGCGGTAGCACAAGGCAGGACGGCCTTGGCCGGGAGCATGTTGGCGTGAGCCCGCCAACCCTCTTTGGGAGCCTGCGCGGCGCCGTGGAGGCTGGGCACAGCTCATTGGGGGCTGCGAGGCGACGTCCTTTCGGAAGGTTTCGTCCTCGACGCAGGACCGGATTTGCCCCGCCGAAAATGAGAATGGTTCGCAACTGGCTTGACGGCACCGCCATGACAATTTATGTTGCGAATAATTCGCAATAGCAGTTTTTCAGCCGGAGATCGCATGCTGCCCGCTGGTCGTCTCGTCGGCGCTGTCTTCCTCGCACTGGCTGGCCTTGTGGCATCGGCGGTTGCTCAGGAGCAGAAGAAGCCCTTCCGCGTTGTCACCACTTTCACCGTGATCCAGGACATCGCGCAGAATGTCGCCGGCGACCGAGCCATCGTGGAATCGATCACCAAGCCCGGCGCGGAAATCCATGATTACCAGCCGACGCCGCTCGACATCGTCAAGGCGCAGGCGGCCGATCTCGTGCTCTGGAACGGATTCAATCTCGAGCGCTGGTTCGAGCGCTTCTTCGATAACGTCAAGGACGTGCCGAGCGTCGTCGTCACCGAGGGCATCGAGCCGGTGGGAATTTCCGAGGGGCCGTATACCGGCAAGCCCAATCCCCACGCATGGATGTCGCCGTCCAATGCCCTGATTTACGTCGAAAACATCCGCAAGGCGCTGGTCAAACATGATCCAAAGAACGCCGACACCTACAACAAGAATGCCACCGCCTATGCCGCAAAGATCAAGGCGCTGGACGAGCCGCTGCGCAAGCGGCTCTCCGAAATCCCGGAAGAACAGCGCTGGCTGGTCTCGAGCGAAGGCGCCTTCAGCTATCTGACGCGCGACTATAACATGAAGGAAGCCTATCTTTGGCCGATCAATGCCGACGAGCAGGGCACGCCCAAGCAGGTGCGAAAGGTCATCGATCTGGTGCGCAAGAACAAGATTCCCGTGGTGTTCAGCGAGAGCACCATTTCCGACCGCGCCGCCAAACAGGTCGCACGGGAGACCGGCGCCAAATACGGCGGTGTGCTCTATGTCGATTCGCTCAGCGCGGCGAACGGACCGGTCCCGTCCTATCTCGACCTGCTCAAGGTCACGGTCGAGACCATCGCGAAAGGCTTCGGCAAGTGAAGCGCTTGGGCAAGTAGAGGCCGACGACAGTGACCGCGCCCGTTCAAACGCTCGCAAGGCTCGATATCGGACGCGGCACCTCGATTGCGGTGCGCAATCTCAGCGTCACCTATCCGAACGGATTCACCGCGATACGCGACGCCAGCTTCGAGCTCGATCCCGGCACCATCTGCGCGCTGGTCGGCATCAATGGCAGCGGCAAGTCGACGATCTTCAAGGCCATCATGGGCTTCGTGCGACCCTCCGCCGGAGAGGTGCGCCTGTGCGGGCTCCCGGTCGACGAGGCGATCAGGCAGAATATCGTCGCCTATGTGCCGCAAAGCGAGGACGTCGACTGGAATTTCCCGGTTCTGGTCGAGACCGTCGTCATGATGGGCCGCTACGGCCACATGAATTTCCTGCGGATGCCTTCGCGTGTCGACCGATACAAGGTCGACCAGGCGCTGGAGCGTGTCGGCATGAGCGCATTCCGCCACCGCCAGATCGGCGAATTGTCGGGCGGCCAGAAAAAGCGCGTGTTCCTCGCCCGCTCGCTGGCCCAGGAAGGCCGGATCATTCTTCTCGACGAGCCGTTTACCGGTGTCGACGTCAAGACCGAGACCGCGATCATCGCCCTGCTGCGTGAATTGCGCGACTCGGGCCACCTGATCCTCGTCTCCACGCACAATCTCGGCAGCGTCCCGGATTTCTGCGACCAGGTGGTGCTGATCAATCGCACGGTGCTCGCGGCCGGACCCACCGCGCAGGTTTTCACGCAGAAAAATCTCGAGCGCGCCTTCGGCGGCGTATTGCGCAACTTCCAGCTCGGCGGACGCGATCTGCACGACGATGACGATGCGCGCAGCGTGACCGTGCTGACCGACGACGAGCGTCCGCTTGTTTTCTATGGCGAGCGAGCCGAACGCCGGAAAATCGCCGATTCGAACGATCAGGGCGGCACAAACGAGCAGGGCGGCTCATGAGCGCGCTGCTCGCCGAATTGCTGGTGCCGTTCAGCTACAACTACATGCTGAAAGCCATGTGGGTGAGCGCGCTGGTCGGCGGTGTCTGCGCCTTTCTGTCGGCCTATCTCATGCTCAAGGGCTGGTCGCTGATGGGCGATGCCCTCGCCCATTCCATCGTCCCCGGCGTCGCCGGTGCGTATATCCTCGGCGCTCCGTTCGCGGTCGGCGCCTTCTTTGCCGGCATCATCGCCTCGCTCGCAATGCAATTCGTCAAGCAGAAGTCGCGGCTGCGCGAGGATGCCGTGATCGGCCTCGTCTTCACTGCTCTGTTCGCGCTCGGCCTGTTGATGGCCTCGATCTGGCCGACGTCGGTGTCGATCCAGACCATCGTGCTCGGCAATATCCTCGCCATATCCGACGAGGACGTGGTGCAGGTCGCGGCCATCGCCGCGATTTCGCTCGCGATCCTCCTCTTCATCTGGAAGGACCTGATGGTCACCTTCTTCGATGAAAATCACGCGCGCTCCATCGGCATCAGAACCGGCGCCCTGAAGATCGTGTTCTTCACGTTGCTCTCCGCCTGTACTGTCGCTGCTCTGCAGACCGTCGGCGCATGTCTGGTGATTGCGATGGTGGTGACCCCCGGCGCCACCGCCTATCTCCTCACCGACCGGTTCGGGCGGCTGATCCTGATTTCGGTCGCCCTCGGCATCACCACGAGTTTCGTCGGCGCCTATCTCAGCTTCTTCCTCGATGGTGCGACCGGCGGCGTCATCGTCAGCCTGCAGACGCTGGTCTTCCTGGCCGCCTTCATCTTCGCACCCAAGCACGGCCTCATCGCAGCGCGGCGGCGCCGGCTGTCCGGCGCGGAGATGGCGGCATGACCTTCCCTTACGACATCTTCGTCGTGCCGCTGTCCTATCCCTTCATGCAGCGCGCGCTGATCGTCTCGCTGCTGGTCGCGGCGGTGTGCGCGGTCCTGTCCTGCTACCTCGTCCTGAAGGGCTGGTCGCTGATGGGCGACGCCATCTCGCATGCGGTGCTGCCCGGCATCGTCGTCGCCTATATCCTCAATATTCCGCTTGCGATCGGCGCCTTCATCGCCGGGCTGAGCTGCGCCGTCTTCACCGGTTATCTGAAGGAGAACAGCCGCATCAAGGAAGACACCGTGATGGGCATCGTGTTCTCAGGGATGTTCGGATTTGGCCTCGTGATCTTCACCAAGGTCGAAACCGACCAGCACCTGAACCATATCCTGTTCGGAAATGTGCTCGGCGTCACCGTGCGCGACCTGATCGAAACCGCAATCGTCGCCGGAACGACGCTCGTCATCGTGCTCCTGAAGCGGCGGGACCTCCTGCTTTATTGCTTCGATCCCAATCATGCGCGTTCGATCGGGCTATCGGTCCGCGTCCTGCATTATGGCTTGCTGGTCCTCCTCGCGGCCACCATCGTCGCCTCGCTGAAGGCGGTCGGCATCATTCTGGTCATCGCAATGCTGATCGGTCCCGGCGCAACGGCCTATCTCCTCACCGACAGCTTCGAGCGCATGCTGGTCATCGCGACCGGCGTGGCGATGGCGTCAGCCTTGGTCGGGACCGTTGCGAGCTTTCATCTCGATGGCGCGACCGGCGCCTGCATCGTCCTTGTCCAGACGCTGCTGTTCATCGCCGCATTCCTGTTCGCACCGAAAGGCGGAATTCTGCGACAGCGCCCCGAACGCGCCGGGTGATTCAAAGCACCATCGCTGGCGCAAGACGTGGCGAACCGCTTCTCAGGCCACAGCGGCCCGTCACGCCTCGTCGGTGTTGTTCCGCCCGTAAAACTTCGTGCCGATCTCGATCGGCTCGCGGCCCTGGCTGCGGCGATGCAGGTTGGTGTCGCGGAGCGAATAGACGCAGCCGCAATATTCCTGCTGATAGAACCCCTCGCGCTTCGATATCTCGATCATGCGCGCCGCGCCGCCACCCTTGCGCCAGTTGAAATCCCAATAGCTCAAGCCCTCATAGCGGGACGCCGCGCGGTGGCCGCAATCGTTGATCTGCGCCATGTTCTTCCAGCGCGAAATCCCGAGCGACGACGTCATGACCGGGAAGTCGTGCTCGTGAGCGTAAAGGGCCGTGCGCTCGAAACGCATGTCGAAGCACATGGTGCAGCGGATGCCGCGCTCCGGCTCCCATTCCATGCCCTTGGCGCGCGCGAACCAATTGTCCTTGTCGTAATCCGCATCCACGAAGGGCACGCCGTGCTTCTCGGCGAAGCGGATATTCTCGTCCTTGCGCAAGAGATATTCGCGCTCGGGATGGATGTTCGGATTGTAGAAGAAAATCGTGTAGTCGATGCCGGACGCCAGCATCGCTTCCATGACCTCGCCCGAGCAGGGCGCACAGCAGGAGTGCAGAAGCACCTTCTTGTGCCCGGCAGGAGGGGTCAGCGGCTTGCGGTCGTAGGTCTGCATGGCCGGCCTTTTAGCCGATCGGGCGACGGCGCGCCACCGCGCTTCGCAGGTTCGTGACCCCCTCCGGGGTCCAACGCTGGCTGGCGGCCGGCGGTTTCTTTACACTTGTGGTGGTTTACGCCTCGACACGTTTGCGGCCAAGGAGCTGAATTGTACAAAGCCGAATCCCAACCGCCGTTGGAGAGTTTGCTCGCGTGACCGCCAAATCCGCATCATTCGCCATTGAGGTTCCGGGCCACGGATCAGTGTCGGCGCTGCTGACGGCGTCCGCCCGTCCGACCGCCTGTTTCGTCCTCGCACATGGCGCAGGCGCCGGCATGACGCACAAATTCATGGAAGCGGTCGCGCAAGGCCTCGCGGCGCGCCACCTCGCGACGCTGCGCTACCAGTTTCCCTATATGGAGCAAGGCAAGAAGCGGCCAGACACACCGGCCGTCGCCCATGCGACCGTTCGTGCCGCGGTGGCGGCCGCCGCGCAGCGGCAGCCAGGTCTGCCTCTCATCGCCGGCGGAAAATCATTTGGCGGCCGCATGACCTCGCAAGCCCAGGCGCAGGAGCCGCTGCCGGGCGTGCGTGGCCTGTGCTTCTTCGGCTTTCCGCTTCATCCCGCCGGCAAGCCCGGCACGGACCGCGCTGCGCATCTGTCGAGCGTCAGCATTCCGATGCTGTTCCTGCAAGGAACGCGGGACGCGCTGGCCGAGGTGAGCCTGATCACCTCGATCACCGCCTCGCTCGGGTCGCGCGCGACCCTGAATCTGATTGCCGATGCCGATCACTCCTTCCACGTACCGGCGAAGAGCGGACGCAAGGACGCGCAGGTGCTGGAGGAGATGCTCGACGAAGTGGCCGCCTGGACGGCGCGGATCACCCGCGGCGCGTGAGGCGATCCCAACTTTGCGGCCGGGCTATTTCGCAGCGAAGAACAGATTCTCGCCGGGCGGCTGTCCGTAGATGAAGGGCTGCTGCTTGCGCCCGGTCGACGCCATCACATCGTCGGCGACCCGGCGGAACATCAGCCCGATGTCCAGCCGCGGGGTCTTGATGTGCTTGAGCAACGCGGCGACGAACGGGCTGCGCTGCCCGGCCGCGCCATCGAACGCGACCTGCCCGCCGCGCGCGGCGTAAGCCACGATCACGCCGCCCTCCGGCTCGATATCGGCGAGGCCCTTGCCGCCTTCACGGGTGAACAGGCGCCGCATCTTGCCGACGAACGGGTTGTCGCGACAGGCGTCAAGAACGATGAGACGCAGCTTCTTGGTCTGCTGCAGCGACAGCATGATGCGTTCCAGCGGCACCGCCTCGTCGCCGACGTCGCGGTCGGTCGACAGCGCCGCGTCCACGGGGATCAGATAATTGACGCCGCCGATCTCGATTCCATGGCCGGCATAATAGATGACCGCCCAATCGGCCTTCTCGGCCTCGAGCTCGAATTCGCGCAAGGCCGCCAACAGCTTCCTGCGATCGAGGTCATGGCGCACGAAGACCTTGTCGAAGCCGACTGCGGTCAGCGCCGCGCCGATGGCCTCGGCATCGCCTGCCGGGTTCGTCAGCGCGCCGACATTCTGATACTTGGCGTTGCCGATCACGAGGGCCACCCGGCGGCCCATGTCGATAGCCGGCTCCGGCTTGGCCTTGCTGGCGGCCTCGTCGCGCTTGCGCTTTTCCGATTCCAGCAATTCGCGCAGATTGCGGGTCTGCTCTTCGAGCTC
>Ga0180222_1001915_pt1 | contig 19032 bp, 18 predicted proteins | sample eDN5th37CKraftOP_FD_151336 | JGI IMG/M metagenome (GOLD analysis project Ga0180222, IMG submission 151336) | Enriched Organic Plus compost microbial communities from Emeryville, California, USA - eDNA 5th pass 37_C Kraft OP (version 2) (version 2) ... | reverse complement strand
CTGAAAAGAGCAGCGATGCACAAGGCTACCGCAAGCAATATGATGGTGAGCCGCGCGCGTGCTGCGCGATCTCCCGTGACATTTTCTGGATGACGCGCTGCAATGCGCTGTTCGCGCGCCACGCGACGTTGGATCGTCATTTCGAATTATCCTTGCAGTCAGGCTCGCGCTTGAACCACGCAAGGCTGACCATGTTATTGCCCCACGGGCGCGCCATAGAGTTTTGCCGACAGGTCACGAATGGCAGCGCCGGTTCGCGGGCCGAAACCCAACAGATAGGACGCCTCCATCGACACGATGTTGCCGTTACGGCCAGCTGGCGTTCCCGCGATAACCGGATTTTTCATGAGCGATTCCGCCGTCATCCCATCCGCACGTGTATCCATGATCAGGACCATATCAGGCGCGGCCTTTTCAATGGCCTCATCGGTCAGTTGCTTGTATCCGTGATACTCGCTGATGACGTTTTCACCGCCGGCAAGCTTGATCATGCCATCCGCCGCAGTGCCGGTGCCCGAGGCCATCATGCGCCCTCCCGGAGCCGACAGCACGAAAAGCACACGCTTGCGGGGAGCATGCCCCGCTGCGGCCTTTTTAGCGGCTTCAATATCACCAGAAACTTCGGCGGCGAGTTTCTTGGCCCTGTCTTCTTGACCGAGGGCTTTGCCCACGATCTCGATTTTCCTGACGACGCTTTCGCCTGTGAAAGCCTCCGGCACGACAATCATCGGCACGGACGCTTTTTTCAGAACATCGAGCGTATCCTGCGGGCCACTTCCTTCGAGGAGCAGAATGCCGGTCGGATTAACCGAAAGAACGCCTTCGGGCGCAAGCTGGCGCATATAGCCGACATCGTGCAGCTTCTTCACGTCCTCGGGATAAACGCTCGTCTGGTCACGTCCGGCGAGCATCTTTTCCGCGCCGAGAGCATAGACAATTTCCGTCAGCGACCCGCCAACGGAAACGATGCGCGACGTGTCGGTGAAACGATCGACCGTCTCGGCGCGTGCGGAACCAGTTGCCAGCGACAAAGCGACAGCGACCAGAGCGGCTCCATGCCTGAATCGCAATGAAATGAACGACATCGCGGCCACCCTATGCAGCCGACGACTGCGGCAGACGCGGAAGATTTTCCACGATCATGCGCCAGTCCGCCAGTTCCACTTCGCCTTCGTGACGCTCACCGAAGAACTGAACGATCAGTTCGCCCCTGGCATCATAGGCTTCAAGCGACGTGACATGACCGTCCTTCGTCGGCTTGCGCACGACCCATACGTCGGCAATATGATCGGTGCGCAGATGCATATGGAAAGTCGGGTCCAGAACATTCAGCCACGGGCCCATCATCTTGATCTCGTGGATCGGCCCCGTATGAATCTGGATGCAGCCGCGGCTACCGACAAAACACATGATCGGCAGCTTTTCCTGCACCGCATGGTTCATCATGGCCTCGACCGACGACGTATCGACCCGCCACGCGAAATCGTGACCGGCAAGATGCACGGCCTGATGCCGGTCAACACCGAAATCCTTCAACAGCCCGACGAACTGATGCACGTCGGTGAGAGCGCCCCAGCGCTCGCGGAATGCGTCGATATCGAGCAGCGACACATCCGCCTTCGGCCCCTTGGGAGCGAGGATGCTTGTTTCGATGACCGGGGCCTGATCGTCCAGCAGCATATCTGCAACGAGCGCCTCATAGGCTTCAACATTGGAAGCCGGGCGCAGGTGAATTTTGAAAACTGCCTCGCCGGTTGCGTCGAAGAATTGCAAGCTGCGGCGCGTTGCCTCGCCATCTTGCTTTGCGACGGCAAAACCGTGCACCCAGTGCTTCGGGAAAATGCGAAGGTCGATTTCCTTGCCGAGCGCCAGCGAAGCATGCGCGCCCCACACGGTCTTTTCAAAAGGGCCGATCTTTTCATGGACCACGCTTTCATTGCGTGTCAGCGCCATGATTTCGCCGACAGATGCGATACGGTTCAAGAGCATTTCGACATCGGCGCGAATGCGCCGAGCCGAAATCGGCATCGTTTCCGGCTGTCCGCAATGTGCAGCAACAAAATCGGCTTCTGATATACCGAGGAACTGCGCAAAATCACGTTCGCGCATTTTCGGATTCTCAGCCCGTGCCTTGAGAATCTCCTCTGGGGAGGGCTTGGTATGGGTCGTCATCTGATGTTGCCTACTTGTTTAGGATGAGCTTGCCTTGGCGGGTGATCTTCAGGCGATAGAGCGAGCCGCCATGCTCTATGCCCACTTCCCGGGAGCCGTCGAAAAGTTCGCGGCTACCATAGGTTTTCAGTCGCGGCTCAAGCGCGCTCTCGCTGAAGCAAGATTTTGTCTGAACCGGAATAGATCCGTTCGAATCGCTGTGAAGCTGGCTTTCGGAAATGCGATTTGCGGCGCGTTCGGAAACGGGTCCGCGCGGCAAACGCACCTGCATGTCGATATGGATTCGCCTGTTCATTTTCTCGCCTCAGCATCGACTTTCCGCATGGTGATGGCAGCAAATTTGTTTTGTTGACATCAATACTCATGTTTATTAATCACTGCATTACTGGAATAAACGAGTCAAGTTTAAATCTCGTTTTTTCCACGCAAGCCAGGGAGATGCTTTCTTCCCAGCCAGCACGCGGCCCTTCTCTTGAGGGGGAAGTCTTAAACAATTGAAATTTTTCGGTTTCTTCGCTGTCCGCGGGACTGGCGAAGCGTGTCTGGTCATGAAGGAAACATTGGAAATGCGGGCGACTGGTGGGGTTCAAAGAAGATCATTCAAGGCGAGCACGGGGCTTGCCGTTATTCTGGCGGCGATGACGTCACAAGCATTGGCGCAGGAGCAGAAAAACCCCGACGAGGAAGCCGGCGTCGCGCTGAAAACAATCACCATTCGCCGGCCGAATGACGCGCAGGTGCCGACCGCCGTCCCCGCGCCAGTGGGCAAGGTGAGCCGCGAGGAGATCAATCGCTTCGGTGGCGCGAAACTCGACGATGTGCTGCGCGGCACCGCTGGCGTATTCACCCTAGAGAGCGGCTCCAATCCGGGCGTGGCCGTCAATATTCGCGGCTTTGAAGGTTCCGGTCGCGTCAACATGATGATCGACGGCGTGCCGCAGAACTATCGCAACACCGCGCATGACGCGCAGGGCTACGCCTATATCGACCCCAACCTGCTGTCGGAAATCGATGTGGCGCGCGGCGCTGTTACGACCGAAGGCGGCACCGGGCTTGCCGGCAGCGTGAATTTCCGCACACTGGGCGTCGACGATGTCATTCTGGACGGCAAGGACAAGGGTGTTCTCGGCCGCGCATCCTGGGGCAGCAATGGCACGGGCTTCTCCGAAATGCTGGCGGGTGCGGCCCGCGTCAATTCCATCGGGCTTGTTGCCGCAATCAGCCGCCACGATTCCAACGATTACAAGAACGGCGACGGCGTTACTGTCGAGAAGTCCGGCGAGGAACTGACCTCCGGGCTGTTCAAGGCTGAGTTCGGCCTTGGCGAAGATCAGAAGCTGACGCTTGGCGGCGTTCTCTACAACAACCATTATGGGTCATATGCGGCGGGCTACCGTCCGGGAACCTATACGACCTACGATATGTTCCTGCAGAACCGCACGTTCTTTGCACAGTATAACTACAATCCGTCCGACAACGATCTCATTGGCATCGACGTCAACCTCTACCACAACAGCACATTGCAGAACTGGGTGGATGGCAATGGCAGCTTCGTGGGCAGGCAGATTTCGACCGAGACCACCGGCATAACCGCCTCGAACACGTCGCGCTTTACTTTTGGCGATGTGGCGGTCGCGTGGAAAAACGGCTTTGAAGTCAATCGCGACAATGCGGGCGGCACCAAGACCGGCGTCAACCCGACCGATGCCAACTCCAATCGCGGCGCGGTGTTCTCGGAGGCGACCTGGACTTATCAGGCCCTGCAAGTCGTTACCGGCTTTCGCTATGATTACTTCAAGCTCGAAAGCGAAGACAGTTCCATTTCGAACAGCGACAGCGAGTTCAGCCCCAAGGTCACCGTTGCCTATAACCTGACCGACTGGCTGCAGCCGTATATCACCTATGCGCATTCCATGCGTTCGCCGACCTTGCAGGAAACCTTCCTGGGCGGCGTGGCCCACGCCGGAACGGGCATGATGCACGGCAACCCCAATCTTCGGCCTGAAAAGCAGCGCGGGTGGGAATTCGGCGTCAATATCGCCCGCGATGGTATCCTGACCGCTGAAGATGGGGTGCGCCTCAAGGCCAATTACTACACGATGCGCGTTGAGGACTATATCACGGCTGCATCCGACTATAGCCAGTTCGTCAATGTTGACGGCACCTCGACAGTCAAAGGCTTCGAACTGGATGCGCGTTACGATGCGGGCTTCGCGTTCGGGGGGATTGCCTATACGCATTCCACCTCCGAACTGCCCGAACAGACAGCCGGCATGGGTGCAAACCAATATCTGCCCGAAGATGTCGTGACGGTTACCGCCGGTGCGCGCTTCTTCGAGCGCAAGCTCGAAAGCGGCTTGCGTGTCCAGCATGTTTCGAGCGGTAGGACCATCAGCGGAAGCGACACTGATCCTTACACGCTGGTGGACGTCTTCGCGAAGTACAAGTTCACCGACACCGTCGATCTTTCGCTCCAGGTGCTCAACATTGCCGACAAGGAATATACCCCTGCCCTCAGCACTTACGGTTCTGGCCGCGGACGCACTTTCCTCGTCGCGACCCAGTTCCAGTTCTAGAACTTCGGGAGGCGTTTTCGCCTCTCTCTTGAGATCGTCACCTCTGCCAGGGCCGGCCAACCTGACCGCGGGCGGCCCCTGATCCCGAGATGTGACGCGGCGAGTGCAGCCCCTACCGCTGCACTCGCCGGAACTTATATTGTGAGAGCATTCCGCGTTGCACTTTCCGGGATGCGCTATAGCCAGTCCCAACCTGATGGAAAAGGATCAGCAATGTTCATAGCCATGAATCGCTTCAAGGTTCGCGTCGGCAGCGAGGCCGACTTCGAGACCGTCTGGAAGAACCGCGACTCCAGATTGGCGGAGCTCCCCGGCTTCGAAAGCTTTCACCTGCTTCGCGGCGCGACCAACGAAGAGGAAGGCTACACGCTCTATGCTTCGCACACGGTCTGGCGCAGTCGCGACGATTTCGTCGCCTGGACCAAATCCGAGCAATTCCGCGATGCACATCGCAACGCCGGAGAAAACAAGCCCCTCTATCTTGGTCCTCCGCAGTTTGAAGGGTTCAGCGCCGTTCTGGGCGCATGATGAGCACCTGCCTATCCACAAAGGTGCGGCGAAATGGCGCACAAGGCCGTGGCGGCGCGATTTCTGCGCCGCCACGGGACCGTCAGACACCAATTATCTTTTAAAGATGGGTGGTTAACTCATATTTAGAATGATTCCAAGTTATTGATTTTTAGAACATTTCAAAAACATAAAAATTGACAGAACGGAGCTCTAGGGGCCATAACCTGACCTAAATGGGTGGGTTTTATAAACACTACCCAAGTAATGCCTTTAATGTTCGGGCCTTTAACCCTTGCAGTTGGAGGAACCATTGACCGGTTCAGTTCGGCCTTGCGCCACGAGTGAAATAAAGCTGTCAGTTTTTCTGCGCAGCCATACAGTTGAAGTTCAGTTTGAGCCGGTAAAGTCTCTTCGTTCGGTGCTTTTCGCATCCGATTTATGCTGTTCATGCATGGGAGATAGTTCCTCATGCTAGTGTGCAGCTGCAACGTTATTACCGATAAAGACATTGAAGCCGTCGTTGTCGAGCTTCTCGATCAGGATTGCTGGCAACTTATTGTCCCTGGCACCGTCTATAATATCATGTCCAAGCGCGGCCGTTGCTGTGGCTGCTTCCCAAACGTCGTGGAAACGATCATAAGGGTGACTGAAGAGTATCATCTTCGTCATAACCAAATGGACGAAAACGTGGTCCAGTTCATGGATCGTGTACGTTCTCTACGCGACAAATTCGGGAGTTCATGGAATGAAAGGCGAACCAAAGGTCATCGAGCGGCTTAACGAGGCACTTTTCCTCGAGCTAGGCGCTGTAAACCAGTATTGGCTTCACTACCGCCTCCTCAACGACTGGGGCTTCACGCGTCTTGCCAAGAAGGAACGTGAAGAGTCTATCGAAGAAATGCATCACGCTGACAAGCTGATTGACCGCATTATCTTCCTGGAAGGTTTTCCAAACCTGCAGACCGTAGCTCCGCTGCGCATCGGCCAGAACGTCAAGGAGGTTCTGGAAGCCGATCTTGCAGGTGAATACGACGCCCGCGCTTCTTACAAGAAGTCCCGCGAAATCTGCGACGAACTCGGCGACTACGTTTCCAAGCAACTTTTTGATGAACTTCTGGCTGATGAGGAAGGCCATATCGACTTCCTCGAAACCCAGCTCGACCTTCTCGCCAAGATCGGTGAAGAGCGTTATGGCCAGCTCAACGCGGCTCCCGCCGACCAAGCCGAGTAAGCCGATCGCAGCCTGACAATTGGAAGCCGGAGCCCTGCGCTCCGGCTTTTTTTGTCATCTCAACTTTACCGTTGCCCCTTTGTCGTGATATTGCGCGCCCAATTTCCGATATTTTGCAAGGTTTCCCCAATGAGCGCACCGCGCGTCAGTTTCGTTTCTCTTGGCTGCCCGAAGGCGCTTGTCGATTCCGAACGCATCATCACCAGCCTTCGCTCCGAGGGCTATGAAATCTCCCGCAAGCATGACGGCGCCGATCTCGTGATCGTCAATACCTGCGGCTTCCTCGATTCCGCGCGCGATGAATCGCTCGATGCCATCGGCCTTGCGCTGAACGAAAACGGCAAGGTGATCGTGACCGGCTGCCTTGGTGCGGAGCCGGAAGTTATCCGCCAGCGCCACCCGAACGTGCTCGCCATCACCGGCCCGCAAGCCTATGAAAGTGTGATGAGCGCGGTGCATGAAGCGGCTCCTCCCGCACACGACCCGTTTGTCGATCTGGTGCCGCCGCAGGGCGTGAAGCTGACCCCGCGCCACTACGCTTACTTGAAAATCTCCGAAGGCTGCTCGAACCGCTGCTCCTTCTGCATCATTCCGGCACTGCGCGGCGATCTCGTTTCGCGTCCGATTGATCAGGTGCTGCGCGAAGCGGAAAAGCTGGTCAAGGCTGGCGTCAAGGAAATCCTTGTCATCTCGCAGGATACGAGCGCCTATGGCCTCGACATCAAGTATCAGGAAGCCATGTGGCAGGACCGCACGGTTCGCACCAAATTCCTCGATCTCTCGCGGGAACTGGGCGAGATGGGCGTGTGGGTGCGTATGCATTATGTCTACCCATACCCGCATGTCGATGAGGTCATTCCATTGATGGCTGAAGGCAAGATTCTGCCTTATCTGGACATTCCCTTCCAGCACGCCTCGCCTGCGGTGCTGAAGAACATGCGCCGTCCCGCGCATCAGGAAAAGACGTCGCGCCGCATTCAGGCATGGCGCGAGACCTGCCCGGACCTGGCCGTGCGCTCCACCTTCATCGTCGGCTATCCGGGCGAAACGGAAGAAGACTTCCAGATGCTGCTCGACTGGCTCGATGAAGCCAAGATCGAACGCGCTGGCTGCTTCAAATATGAGCCGGTCAAGGGCGCGAAGGCCAACGACCTTGGCCTTGATCAGGTTCCAGAAGAAATCAAGGAAGCGCGCTGGCATCGTTTCATGGCCAAGCAGCAGCAGATTTCGACCAACCTTCTCAAGAAGAAGGTTGGTAAGCGCCTGCCTGTTATCATCGATGAAGCAAACGGCACCATTGGCAAGGGCCGCACGCGCTACGATGCGCCGGAAATCGACGGCAGCGTTCACATCCAGTCGCGCCGTCCGCTCCGTGTCGGCGACATCGTGACGGTGAAGATCGAGGCAAGCGACGCTTACGATCTGCACGGCATCGCGGTCTGATGACGGCGGAACCGGCCATAGCGATCAGAAAAGCCGCCTCGGCTGACGTGGCTGCGATTGTCGCCATGCTGGCCGACGACGCGCTGGGCGCAAAGCGCGAAGATGCGAGTCTTCCCTTGCGGGATTCCTATCGCAGCGCCTTTGCAGCCATCGACGCCGATCCCAACCAGCTTCTGGCTGTCGTGGAACAGGGTGGCGAGATCATCGGCTGCATGCAGATCAGCTTCATACCCGGCCTGTCCCGGTTGGGCATGTGGCGCGGGCAGATCGAAAGCGTGCGGATTGCAAGCCATATTCGCGGCGGCGGCATCGGTCGACGGATGATCGAGTGGGCAATCGAGCAATGCCGCGAACGCGGCTGCCGCCTCGTGCAGCTGACGACGGACAAAGCGCGCTCGGATGCGCTGCGTTTCTATCAATCGCTCGGCTTCGTCGATAGTCACGAAGGGCTTAAGCTATCGCTTTAACAGCTGACTTTAATAGAGTGTAAGAAAAGAAAAAGGGCGCGGTGAGCGCCCTTTTCTGTTTCAGCATGGAAAAGCTTACTGCGGCAGCTTGTCATCCACGCCGGCGACATAGAAATTCAGGCCCAGCAGTGTCTTGTCATCGGCCTGTTCACCTTCCTTGAGCCAAACGGAACCGTCCTGCTTCTTGATCGGGCCGGTGAAAGGCTTCAATTCGCCCGACTTGATCTTGGCTTCGGTTTCTTCCGCCAGCTTCTTCACGTCGTCCGGCATGTTGGTATAAGGCGCCATCTTGACGAGACCTTCCTTCATGCCCCACCAGACATTCTGGCTCTTCCAGCTGCCGTCGAGAACGGCCTTGGTACGGTCGATATAGTATGGACCCCATTCGTCCACGACAGCGGTAAGCTGCGTGTCGGGCGCAAACTTGATCATGTCCGAAGCCTGACCGAATGCCTTGATGCCGCGATCATGCGCCACCTGAATGGCGGCAGTGGAATCGGTGTGCTGGGTGATGATATCGACGCCCTGATCGATCAAAGCCTTGGCCGCATCGGCTTCCTTGCCCGGATCGAACCAGGAATTGGCCCAGATCACCTTGACCTTGAAGTCAGGATTGACGGACTGCGCGCCGAGCATGAATGCGTTGATGCCCTGCACGACTTCCGGCACCGGCACGGATGCGATGTAACCGGCGACACCCTTCGTGGACATTTTGGCAGCGATCACGCCCTGCACATAACGGCCTTCATAGAAGCGCGCATTGTAGGCGGACATGTTGTCGGCAGTCTTGTAGCCGGTCGCATGCTCAAACTTCACATCCGGGAATTTCTTGGCGACCTTCAAGGTCGGGTCCATATAACCGAACGATGTCGTGAAGATCAGCTTGTTGCCTGCGCGCGCCAGACGTTCGATGGAACGTTCGGCGTCGGCACCTTCCGGCACGTTTTCCAGAAAGGTGGTTTCGATCTTGTCGCCGAGTGCCTCGATCAGTTCCTTGCGTGCCTGATCATGCTGATAGGTCCAGCCGAAGTCGCCCGGAGGTCCGATATAGATGAAGCCGATTTTCAGCTTTTCTTCTGCATGTGCCGCGCCGCCGAGCATAAAGCTCGTCGCGGTGGCAATCGCCATAAGCGTCTTTTTCATGTTCCCTGCACTCCTTGTTTGTACCCACTAACCACAACAAAAATCCTTGGGAGTGATTTTCGTTACCCCTTAACCGCACGCCTTACCTGTCCGGCACGAACGGCTTGCCGAGCGAAGCCGGCGTATTCATCATCGTCAGACGCTTGTTGCGCGAAATGATGACCAGCACCACAATCGTCGCAAGATAAGGCAGCGCAGACAGAAACTGTGACGGCAGGCCGAAGCCGAGCGCCTGCGCGTGGAGCTGGCCGATAGTGACAGCGCCGAACAAATAAGCACCGATCAACACCCGCCACGGCCGCCATGAAGCGAACACGACGAGAGCAAGCGCGATCCAGCCGCGGCCAGCAGTCATGTTTTCCACCCACTGCGGCACATAGACGAGCGACAATTGCGCACCTGCGAGACCGGCACAGGCCCCGCCGAACAGCACCGCCAGATAACGCGTGCGCACCACGTGTACGCCGAGCGCATGGGCCGAGCCATGGCTGTCGCCAATGGCACGCAATGTGAGCCCTGCCCGTGTGCGGAACAGAAACCATGCAACGCCAACAACCAGCAGAATGGACATGTAGAAGATGGGATCCTGACCGAAGATGAACCGCCCGACAAGCGGCACATCGGTCAGATAGGGAATATGAACCGCTTCAAGCCGAACGCCGGGAAGCCCGACAAAGCTTTCGCCGAGCAAGGCCGATGCCCCAACGCCAAGGATTGTGAGCGCCAGCCCGGTCGCCACCTGATTGGTGACAAGCGTGAGCGTGAGAAAGCCAAAGATTGCCGCAAAAAGCACGCCAACCAGAACAGCAGCAATCAGTCCCAACCATGCCGAACCGGTCATCTGCGCGATGGCAAAACCGGATACCGCGCCCATAAGCATCATGCCTTCGACGCCGAGATTGAGCACGCCGGAGCGTTCGACCACCAGTTCGCCGATGGCAGCGATCAGGAGCGGCGTTGCGGCGGTTGCTATCGTGAGGAGAATAGCCTGTGTCAAATCCATGAGATCAGGCCTTTCCCGCTCGAGCTGCGGATATGAAGCGAATGCGATAGAGAATAAGCGTATCGCAAGCGAGCACGAAGAACAGGATCATGCCCTGAAACACGCGCGCGGATTTTTCCGAGATGCCGATGGAAACCTGTGCGGCCTCACCGCCAAGATAGGAAAGCGCCAGCACCAGACCGGCTGCAATTGCTCCCAATGGATTGAGACGTCCGAGAAACGCGACAATAATTGCCGTGAAACCATAGCCCGGAGAAATGACGGGACGGAGCTGGCCGATAGCGCCGGAAGTTTCCGCAATCCCCGCAAGACCGGCAAGAGCACCCGAAACCGCAAAGACGAAGAACACCATCTTGCCCGCACTGAAACCCGCAAAGCGCCCTGCCCGCGGACTTTGGCCGATAACCTTGATCTCGAAGCCTTTCAGCGTGTGCTTGAGCAGAAACCAGACAGCCACCGCCGCCACAAGCGCGAAGATGAAACCCCAATGGGCACGGCCCGATGCGCTCCAGATTCCCGGCAGAATGGCGCTATCGTTGAACTGGCGGGTTTCCGGGAAATTATAGCCTTCGGGGTTGCGCCAGGCGCCGCGCACCAGCCAGTCGAGAAAGAGCTGCGCAACATAGACCAGCATAAGGCTGGTCAGGATTTCGTTCGTGTTGAAGCGTACCTTCAGAAAGGCGGGTATGGATGCATATGCCGCACCGCCCGCCATCCCCATAAGCATCATCAAGGGCAGAACCACCCATGACTGCAAATCCGGGAACATGACGGGCAAGACCGACCCGGCTATCGCACCGGCGATGAATTGCCCCTCGGCACCGATATTCCAGTTGTTGGACAAAAAACAGACGCAAAGGCCAACCGCAATCAGGATCAGCGGCGCGGCTTTCACGAGTAATTCATGCCACGACCAGATGTCGAACAAGGGCTCGACAAAAAAGACATAGAGCGCATGCAGCGGTTCCTTGCCCATCAGCGCAAAAGCAAGACCGCCGAAAATCAGCGTCAGCGACAGCGCAAGCAGTGGCGACAGGGCGCTGAAAAGTTTTGAGGGCTGCGGGCGTTTAACGAGTTCGATCCGCATCATGCAGCCTCTCCGGAAACGCCGCCCATCAGGAGGCCGATCTTTTCCAGCGTGACTTCGGCAATCGGCATTGGATCGGAAAGCTGGCCATGATTCATGACCGCGATCCGGTCGCTGATTTCAAGAAGTTCATCAAGATCCTGGCTGATAACGAGAACTGCGGAACCGGAACGCGCAAGATCGACGAGCGCCTGCCGAATATGCGCCGCAGCGCCAGCATCGACGCCCCATGTGGGCTGGTTCACGACCATGACCGAGGGGGAACGGTCAAGCTCGCGCCCGATGATGAATTTTTGCAGATTGCCGCCGGAGAGCGCGGACGCAGGCGGATTTTCAGCGCTCTTGCGCACATCCATCCGTTCGATGATGCGTTTCGCAGCCGACCGTAGCGCGCTCTCTGCGACCAGCTTCAGTTTGCCACCGCGCAGGAACATTTTTGAGTCGGTCTTGTAGCGGGACAAGAACAGATTGTCGGTCAGCGTCATCGTCGGAACGGCACCATGTCCAAGCCGTTCTTCCGGTACGAAGGCCGCGCCCATCATGCGCCTTTCGCTAATGCCAGCCTTGCCGGCATCTTTACCCCGAATACGCACATGCGAGGCACTAGGCTGCAACACTTCACCGGAAACAGCTTCGAAAAATTCGCCCTGCCCGTTGCCCGCAACGCCCGCTATGCCAACCACTTCGCCAGCAGCGACCGAAAGTGAAATATCCTTCAATGCCGTCGAGAACGGTCCGCGCGGCGGCTGTGACAGGGACCTGATTTCAAAAAGCGCATCATCGCCGACATTTGCCGCCGCAATGGGATTGCGCGCCACGACATTGATGTCGTTTCCAACCATCATGCGGGCAAGCGACGCGGCGGTTTCCTTGCGCGGATCACAATGCGCGACGACCTTGCCATGCCGCAGCACGGTTGCGCGGTCACAAAGGCGCTTCACTTCCTCCAGACGGTGGCTGATATAGAGGATGGACTTGCCTTCGGCTTTCAGGCGTTCCAGCGTTTCAAACAGCCTGTCGGCTTCCTGCGGCGTCAGCACGGAAGTCGGCTCATCAAGGATGATGAGGTCGGGTTCCTGAAGAAGGCATCGCACGATCTCAATACGCTGGCGTTCGCCAACGGACAGATCGCCAACATGGGCCTGCGGATCAACCGGAAGTCCGTATGTCTTGCCAACCTCACGCGCACGTTTTGCAACATCTGAAAGCGGCAGCGAACGATCCAGCGACAAGGCGATGTTTTCAGCGGCCGTAAGTGAATCAAACAGCGAAAAATGCTGGAAAACCATACCAATGCCGAGTTTTCTTGCGGCGGCAGGTTCATCTATCGCGACCGGCTGGCCCTTCCAGACGATTTCACCTTCCAGAGGCTGGAGCGCGCCGAACAGCATTTTTACGAAGGTGGATTTTCCAGCGCCGTTCTCGCCCAGAAGCGCGTGAATCTCCCCTTTCCCGATGGTGAGGTCAACACCATCACAGGCCCGCAACTGACCAAATACTTTCGTGAGCCGGCGGACATCCAGAAGAGGCCGGTCGGTTAAAGGCGCTGTCATTGTTCCCCATTTGTATTTTTGAGCGACCTTAGCCAGCAAGTCTGCTCTTGAAAAGCCCAAAAGCAAGCAGCGGTGGACATATGCACACCGCTGCAATCATCAGTCAGTTCATGGTATCAGAATGGTTGTACCGGTCGTCTTGCGTGCTTCCAGATCCTCATGCGCCTTGCCCGCGTCCTCGAGCGCATAGGTCTGGTTGATCTCGATCTTGACGGCTCCGCTTCCAACCACATCGAAAAGCTCGGCGGCGGTCTTTTCGAGGTCGGCTCGCTTGGCGATATAATTGAACAAGGTAGGCCGCGTGGCGAAAAGCGAGCCCTTCTGCGCAAGAATGCCGAGATCGAATGGCGGAATGACGCCGGACGACTGACCGAAGCAGGCAAACATGCCAAGCGGCTTCAGCACATCCAGCGAGCCCATATAGGTATCGCGGCCAACGGAATCATAGACCACATCTACGCCCGCTCCATCCGTCAGTTCTTTCACCTTTTCGGCGAAGTTTTCGGTACGGTAATTGATGACGTGATCGTAGCCATGCTTTTCGGCCAGCGCGATCTTTTCTTCCGATCCCGCCGTACCGATAACGGTAGCGCCGAGATGTTTCGCCCACTGCCCGGCAATCAGGCCCACACCGCCCGCGGCTGCATGGAAAAGGATCGTCTGTCCCGGCTCGACCCTGAATGTCCGCCGCAGAAGATATTGTGCAGTCATGCCTTTCAGCATCATGGAGGCAGCGGTTTTCAGATCGACATTATCCGGAACCTTGACCAGCCGGTCGGCTGGCAGAATGCGCTCATCCGCATAGGAGCCCGGTGTCGCCACATAGGCAACGCGGTCACCAACGCGAACATCGTTGACGCCCGGACCAACCGCTACGACCATGCCCGCGCCTTCGTTTCCGGGCGTGAATGGCATCTGCGCGGCCTTGTAGAGTCCCGTGCGGAAATAGACATCGATGAAATTGAGACCGACGGCTTCGTGGCGCACCTTCGCCTCGCCCGGACCGGGTTCACCGATCTCGATCTGTTCATATTTCATGACTTCCGGCCCGCCGGTCTGGTGGACGCGAATAGCGTTGATCATCATACTTCTCCACTCTTCCTTGCGGCGGCGGCTTTCTCAGCCGCAATGACGGTTGCAGTTCTTCCCAGCCCCGGGAAAAACTGCATAACAGCGCCGATGAAATAGATGTAGAGGCCCGTCACGGATATGCCGACGCGGACCCATAGCGGCGCATCCAGAGTATAATAGAGCGCAGCCGCGCCAAAGGCACACCAGAGCAGAAAAACGGTCAGATTAAGCGGTCGCAGGCGCACGACGCGCACGGGATGCAGGAAGTTGATCGGCAGAAACGACAGGATCGCCGACACGACGACCGTTGCAAACGCCACCCACTCGCCCGGCCTGACGATGAAGAGCGTGAAGACCACCATGTTCCAGACAACCGGAAACCCCTTGAAGAAGTTTTCCTTCGTCTTCATGCCCGTATCGGCATAATAAATCGCACTCGAAACCACGATGATTGCGCCGGATATGAAGGACAAATAGGTTCCCATGAACCCGCTTTGATAGAGCGCGAAGGCGGGTATCAAAACATAGGTGACGTAATCGATGATGTTGTCGAGAAGCTCGCCCGACCAGTTCGGCAGGACATATTTGACCTCAAGCTTGCGCGCGATGGGGCCATCAATACCGTCGACGAAAAGCGCCAATCCCAGCCACCACCACATCGCCGTATAGCGTCCGTCGCTGGCCGCCACGATGGAAAGGAATGCCAGAAACGAACCCGATGCCGTCAGAAGATGTACCGAAAACGCCTTGGCTTGCGGCGCGGTGACTTTCTTGGCTTTGAGTTTTCCGGTCAGTTTGGTTTTCACGCCGTCCGCCATTTCAATTTGTCGCCGCGCTTATCCCGCCCAAGACAATCCCCGAGGCGGCGAGTATATTCAATCAATCGGGGAACGCGTACACCACACAAACTGACATCCCCAAAACTTATGATCATCGAAACAATTTTTCCCTCGGGAAAAACGCCATGATCCTGTAGCAGCTTTTCCTGAATAAGCGCAAAAGAGCAAGTAATGCGTGAGGCAAATCCGCCATAATCCCACGGAAGAATGGCCTTCTGGCTGCAATTCGGTTTAATTGCGGCTGGAATCATCAGACGGTGCACGAGGTCCGCACTGTTGGATCAGGGACGAAACACGATGAACGATCTTGTTGTGAACAAGCCACTCACCGACATTGTCATCAGCGGCAGCGGGCCTGCCGGGATGATGGCTGCGCTGGCACTCGGCGCGAAAGGCTATCGCACCATCCTGCTCGGACCGGAGACCGACAAGGGAGACCGCCGCACGACAGCGCTCATGATGCCCGCCATCCGATTGTTGGAAGAATTGGGCGTCTGGCCGGATATCGAGCCAGAAGCTGCCGCCCTCGCCTCCATGCGCATTATCGATGCGACGCGGCGTCTTGTGCGAAGCCCAGTCGTGACTTTCCGTGCCGGTGAAATCGACGAAACTGCGTTCGGCTACAATATTCCCAATGCCGTTTTGAACCAGAAGCTTTCAGAAGCGGTTGCACGCAACCCGAACATTGAGCGCATCAATGCGCCCGTCATCGAATATCGCCACAATGGCGATCATGTGACCGTCACCCTTTCTGGCGGCGACACGTTGCATGCAAGGCTGGTCGTTGCTGCGGATGGACGCAATTCCATGGCCCGTGAAGCAGCCGGCATCCGCACACGCCGCTGGAGTTATCCGCAGACAGCCGTCGTGCTTTCCTTTTCCCACACTGTCGATCATGAGAACATTTCGACAGAGTTTCACACCGAGGAAGGCCCGTTCACGCAGGTGCCGCTGAAAGGCAAGCGCTCAAGCCTCGTCTGGGTGGTCAATCCGGGGCGCGCCGAAACGCTTCTTGCACTTGACGACGCCACACTCGCCAGGCGTATCGAGGACATGATGCAGTCCATGCTCGGCAAGATCACGCTCGACATTCAGCCGCAGGCCTGGCCTCTTTCGGGCCTGGTGCCTCACGTCTTTGCGGCCAAGCGCACGATTCTCATCGGCGAAGCCGCTCACGTCTTTCCGCCAATCGGCGCGCAAGGCCTCAATCTGGGTTCGCGCGATGTCGAAACGCTGGCCAAGGCTATCGAAAGCGATCCGGTCGATCCCGGTTCGGATAGGGTCATACGCGCCTATGACCGTGCGCGACGCCCGGATATTCTGGCACGCACAGGCTCCGTCGATGCGCTCAATCGTTCGCTTCTTTCCGGAATGCTGCCAGCGCAGATCGTGCGCGGCGTGGGACTGGAAATGCTTCGCTCCTTTGCGCCGCTACGCGCGTTCTTCATGCGCGAAGGGCTTCGGCCCGGCAGCGGTTTCTCGCACCTTCTTCCGAAACTGCCAAGCCTTCCGCACCGAGGCGACGGAAAACGTTCCGGCTAACCAGATTTCGGATCAACTGAGAGATAGAACTGAGAGAATTGCCGGTCTCCGCCGACTTTAATTTGTCATGCGGTGAACTACATAATGTTGCATGGGTATGACACAGATAAAGCACGCGAAATTCCAGATTGGGCAGGTTGTCAAGCACCGGCTGTTCCCCTTCCGCGGGGTCATCTTCGACGTCGATCCAGAATTCGCGAATACCGAAGAATGGTACGAATCCATTCCCGAGGAAGCGCGCCCGCATCGCGATCAACCCTTTTATCATCTGCTCGCTGAAAACGCGGAATCCGAATATGTCGCTTATGTATCGGAACAGAACCTCGTACCGGATTTGAGCGGCGAGCCTTTGCGTCATCCTCAGATTGAAGAAATGTTCGACCGGCTGGACAATGGCTCCTATCGCGTAAAAGCGCAGCATTCTAATTAAGATAGAGCTTGATCTTACAGTCTTGGTTCAAAACAAAAGGGACGCACGAAGCGTCCCTTTTCATATCCGGTTTGTCAGACGAAAGCTTAGTTGGCCGCGCCCTTTGCCTTGTCCTGTTCAGCCTTCATCTTGGCTTCAAAGTCTTTCTGCTTCTTCTGGACGGCGTCCTGAAGTTCCTTCTGGCGTTCTTCCAGTTCCGACTGCTTGAGGGCCGGGCCAGTCAAAGCGCCGGAGAAGCCGGTCAGAGCAACCGGAATCGGATTCGGCTTGTTCTGATAGTTGACCGAAGTCAGGGTCAGCTTGCCGCCCTTCTTGAGCGCATTGGTGAGATCGTCGGTCAGTGGAGCTTCGGCGATGCAGCGATCCGGGAAGCAGATGCCGTATTCAAGCTTGACCGGCTTGTTGTTGTCGATCTGGAGGCCGACGCCGGCAGGGATCAAACGGCCGATAGGAACGGTCACCTGAAAGATCTTGCGGTTGATCTTGCCTTTGATCTCGATGAGATTGACGGCGGTCAGGAGCTGGCCGGAATCCGCGGTGACGATGTTCTGCGTGTTGCAGATGTCATTGTCTTCCTGCTTCGAGCAGACCTTGAACCAGCCCTGTGGCGGCTGCTGCGCCGATGCAGGCATCGTCGCGGAGGCAAGCAGGGCGAACGCGCCAGCAATGGCAGATGCGGCAGCGATTGTCTTCGTGCTGGACATGATCAACAGGTTCCTTTCAACACTCTGATCTATAGTTCCCGTTCTGTATTTAAGTCAGCGATAGACCGTCACTGGTTTGAAAATGCGGCAACAGCGTGACCTTGAGGGTTTTAGCCCCCGTTCGGACCCTACTCCGAGCCCAATTCGGAGCCGTGTTACAACGACTGGAGGCATGAATCCAGATGAGTTTCGACATTCCATACCCGGAATCCGCCAAAAACTTTGTTTTAGCTCCCACTGTCACGTGAGGGACACGCCCTAATTCCGCACTTAATGTACGATCATGCTAGTTTTCGTTTCCGAATCGACGCTTCCCGGCGGCGACCATCAAACTTGTTTACAATGGACGATTGAAGTTGAACGGATTGATTGCGTTTCTCCGCAGGGCGGTTCTTGCGGGCTTTGCTGTAGCTGCTGTTGCCACCACGCCGTTACAGGCAATGGCCCAGTCACAGCCGGACTATGCGCTCTCAATGCATGGGGACGTGGCTCTGCCGGCCGACTTCACCCATTTTCCCTACGCAAACGCCGACGCGCCGAAGGGCGGCACGCTCGCAATGGGTGTCGTCGGTACCTTCGACAGTCTCAATCCATTCATTCTAAAAAATATGCGTACGACGGCAGTTGGACTGTTCGGCGATGGTGAAAATTTCGTCTACGAAAGTCTGATGCAGCGCTCGCGGGATGAACCTTTCACGCTTTATCCCCTGCTGGCCGAAAAGGTCGCCACGGATCCAAAGCGAACATGGGTGGAATTCACGCTCAATGCCCAGGCAAAATGGTCGGACGGGCAACCGGTAACGGTGGATGATGTCATCTTCACCTATGACATTCTGACAGAAAAGGGGCGCCCTCCCTACAACAACCGCATGAGCCGCATCGAAAAGATCGAGAAGACGGGAGAACGTTCCGTTCGCTTCACCTTCAACGACAAATCGGATCGCGAATTTCCGCTGTTGATCGCCGCCTCTATGCCGGTTTTGCCCAAACATGCAATCGATGCCGCAAGCTTCGGCAATTCGACGCTGAAACCTCCGGTCGGAAGCGGCCCCTACATAGTGTCAGATGTGCGGCCCGGGGAGCGCATCGTCTACAAGCGCAATCCCGATTACTGGGGCAAGGATCTGCCAACGCGGCGCGGCCTGAATAATTTCGATATCTATAGCATCGAATATTTTCGCAATGAAACGGCGCTGTTCGAGACCTTCAAGAAAGGCCTGCTGGATGTTTTCATTGAAGCGAATCCCACGCGCTGGGAAAA
>Ga0180222_1001911_pt1 | contig 19132 bp, 17 predicted proteins | sample eDN5th37CKraftOP_FD_151336 | JGI IMG/M metagenome (GOLD analysis project Ga0180222, IMG submission 151336) | Enriched Organic Plus compost microbial communities from Emeryville, California, USA - eDNA 5th pass 37_C Kraft OP (version 2) (version 2) ... | reverse complement strand
CTTCGCGCATAATCCGCACTACGCCATCGAGCTGCTGCACGACTCGCTCAACGACCTCGGCGCCAAGGTGAAGGTCGATCTCGGCAAGGCGACGCGGCCGTAGCGGCCGGCCACGCATCCCCGGCCGCGCATCGCCGGCCGGCCGGCGAGCCTCGGTTCGGCGCCGCAGGCCGGGCGCACCGCCAACAAAAACGCCCGGCCGTGCGGCCGGGCGTTGCAATGCCAACGGTGCTGTTGCGCTTATTCGGCCGGCGTAGCCATCGGCCTGGCCTTGCCGCCGGTCTGCTGCATCTGTTCCTCGACCCAGAGGCTGTGATGCTCCTTGGCCCAATTGACGTCGACGGTGCCATCGACCATCGACTCGAAGGCGCCTTCCATGCCGAGCGTGCCGAGATAGATGTGGGCGAGGATCAGCGCCACGAACAGCACGCCGATCACGCCGTGGAAGACTTCGGCAAGCTCCATGTTCCCGACGGTGAGGCCGCCGTAGAACGGGAAGATCAGGATATAGCCGGTGATGATCATCGCCGCGCCGCCGAGCACGACGAACCAGTACAGCAGCTTCTGCCCGGCATTGAACTTGTAAGCCGGCGCATGCCCGCCGCCTTTGCCCATGCCGCCGCCCATCTTGAACCAGGTGATGTCGGCCGCGGTCGGGAAATTCTGGCCGACCCACATCAGGAACATCAGCACGACGCCGATGGTGAAGGCGAAGCTGAGATAGTTATGGGCGTATTTGGCCCATTCCGACCAGGCGCTGAAGGCTTCCGGGCCCAGCCAGGGCAGAACCAGGGCGCGGCCGAAAGTGATGTTGAGCCCGGTGATGCCGAGAATGACGAAGGTGCTGGCGGTGAGCCAGTGCGTGAAGCGCTCGAAGCCGTTGAAGCGGACGATCTTGCGCCCCGAACGGCCGCCCTCGATCGCGATGGTGCCGCGCCACAGATAGAAGATGACCAGAAGCGCCAGCATGCCGAGGATCGCGACGCCGCCGATCCACTTCAGCGTGACGGTGTGGAAGGTGCGCCAGTCGCGGCCGGCCGGATGAATGAGATTGGCCGCCTTCTTGTCCGGAATGCTGACCTGACCGGCGATCACGCCGCCCTTGAGCTGCTGCAGGAGCTGCTGCTCGCTGGTGGCAGCCGTCGGCCCGCCCTGCGCCGAGGCGGGCGCGGGCGCCGCCAGCGCCACCAGAAAAGCGAGCGCGAGAGCGCCGGCGACGAAGCGGATATGTGCGAAAAGTCTCGCCATGGCATCCTCTCCCGTTTCACATCGAACTTATCGTTGCAGAAAGCAGAAGCGGCGCGGGACGGGTCCTGCGCCGCTTGAATGAATCAGGTGGCGATCGATTCGCGATAGGCCGTCTGCCAGCCCCAGGCGCCCGAACCGTAGCCGCGCTTGGAGACGCGCTCCTTGTAGATCTGCGCGATCACCTCGCCGTCGCCGGCGAGCAAGGCCTTGGTCGAGCACATCTCGGCGCACAGCGGCAGCTTGCCCTCGGCCAGCCGGTTGGCGCCGTATTTCTCGTACTCTTCCTTGCTGCCGTCGGCTTCCGGGCCGCCGGCGCAGTAGGTGCATTTGTCCATCTTGCCGCGCGAACCGAAGTTGCCGACCTTCGGATACTGCGGCGCGCCGAACGGGCAGGCGTAGAAGCAGTAGCCGCAGCCGATGCACAGGTCCTTGGAGTGCAGAACCACGCCGTCGGCGGTCGTGTAGAACACGTTCACCGGGCAGACCGCCGCGCAGGGCGCATCGGTGCAGTGCATGCAGGCCATGGAGACCGACCGCTCGCCCGGCTTGCCGTCGTTGAGCGTGACGACGCGCCGGCGGTTGATGCCCCAGGGCACATCGTTTTCGTTTTTGCAGGCGGTGACGCAGGCGTTGCATTCGATGCAACGGTCGGCGTCGCAAAGGAACTTCATGCGTGCCATGTCAAATCTCCTTCACCGGCGCCCTAGGCCGCCTCGATGCGACACAGAGTGACTTTGGTTTCCTGCATCTGCGTGACCGAGTCGTAACCGTAGGTCCCGCATATGTTCGATGCTTCGCCCAACACGATGGGATCGTGGCCCTTGGGATATTTCGCGCGCAGATCGGCGCCCTGCCAGAACCCGCCGAAGTGGAACGGCATGAACGCGACGCCGGCGGCGACACGCTCGGTCACCATCGCCTTCACCCGCACCTTGCCGCCCTCCGGGCTGTGCACCCACATGTCCGCACCGTCCTTGATGCCGAGCCGGCCGGCGTCGGCCGGATTGACCTCGCAGAACATGTTCTGCTGCAGTTCGGCGAGCCACTTGTTGGAGCGCGACTCGTCGCCGCCGCCCTCGTATTCGACCAGACGGCCGGACGTGAGGATGATCGGGAACTGCTTGGAGTAGTCGTTCTTCTGGATCGACGCGTAGAGCGTCGGCAGGCGCCAGGCCTTGCGGTCCGTATAGGTCGGATACTTGGCGACCAGATCGCGCCGCGGCGTGTAGAGCGGCTCGCGGTGGAGCGGGATCGGATCCGGGAACTCCCACACGAAGGTGCGGGCCTTGGCGTTACCGAACGGCGCGCAGCCGTGCTTGATCGCCACGCGCTGAATGCCGCCGGACAGGTCGATCTTCCAGTTCACGCCACCGATCTTCTTGTCGTAGGCGGCGACCGCGGCGGCGTCGGCCGGATCGGCGGGCCTCGTCGCCCCCGCCACCTTCTCGATCGCGCTGAGCTCGGCGTCGGTGAGATCCTTGTCCCAGCCGAGCTTCTTCAGCATGGCCATGGTGAATTCGGGATAACCGTCCTTGAGCTCCGAGCCGACCGAATAGGAGCCGTCGGCCAGGATGTTCGTGCCCTTGTGCTCGACGCCGAAGCGCGCACGGAAGGTGAGCCCGCCCTCGGCCACCGACTTGGAGGTGTCGTACAGGATCGGCGTGCCGGGGTGCTTCATTTCCGGCGTGCCCCATGCCGGCCACGGCAGGCCGTAATAGTCGCCGTCGACCGGCCCGCCCTTGGCCTTCAGCGTGGTCGGGTCGAACAGGTGCTGATTGGCCATGTGCGCCTTCAGACGCTCCGGCGACTGGCCGGTATAGCCGATCGTCCACATGCCCCTGTTGTATTCGCGCGTGATGTCCTCGATCACCGGCTCGTCGTTCTTGACGGCGATGTGCTTGAACATCTCCTTCTCGAAGCCGAACTTCTTGGCGAACAGATACATGATCTGGTGGTCCGGCTTGGCTTCGAACCACGGGTCGAACACCTTGTCGCGCCATTGCAGCGAGCGGTTCGACGCCGTCACCGAGCCGGAGGTCTCGAACTGCGTGGTCGCCGGCAGCACGTAGATGCCGTCCTTGCGATCGGGAATGACCGAGGCGAAGGTCGGCACCGGATCGACCACGACCATCAGGTCGAGCTTCTCCATCGCCTTCTTCATCTCGGGCAGACGGGTCTGCGAGTTGACCGCGTGGCCCCAATAGATCATGGCCCGGATGTTGTCGGGCTGATCGATGTTTTCCTTCTTCTCGAGCACGCCGTCGATCCAGCGCGACACCGGAATGCCCTTGCTCTCCATCAGCTTCTGGCTGGCGAAGCGGCCCTTCAGGTATTCGTAATCGACGTCCCAGACGCGCGCCCAGTGCTTCCAGGAACCGGTCGCCAGGCCGTAATAGCCGGGCAGCGTGTCCGCGAGCACGCCCATGTCGGTGGCGCCCTGCACGTTGTCGTGGCCGCGGAAGATGTTGGCGCCGCCGCCGGCGACGCCGATATTGCCGAGCGCGAGCTGCAGCACGCAGTAGGCGCGCGTGTTGTTGTTGCCGTTGGTGTGCTGGGTGCCGCCCATGCACCAGACCAGCGTGCCGGGCTTGTTCTCATGCAGCATCTTGGCCACGCGCTCGATCTGCGCGGCCGGAACGCCGGTGACCCTTTCGGTTTCTTCCGGCGTCCACTTCATGATCTCCTTGAGCGTTTCCTCGAAGCCGTAGACGCGCTGCTTGATGTATTCCTTGTCTTCCCAGCCGTTCTTGAAGATCTGGTAGGTGATGCCCCAGACCAGCGCCACGTCGGTGCCGGGACGGAAGCGCACATATTCGTCGGCATGCGCCGCCGTGCGCGTGAAGCGCGGGTCCAGCACGATGAGCTTGGACTTGTTGACTTCCTTGGCATGCAGGATGTGCTGCACGGCGACCGGATGAGCCTCGGCCGGATTCGAGCCGAACAGGATCATCAGCTTCGAATTGTGCATGTCGTTGTAGGAATTGGTCATCGCGCCGTAGCCCCACGTGTTCGCGACGCCCGCGACGGTGGTGGAGTGGCAGATGCGCGCCTGGTGGTCGCCGTTGTTGGAGCCCCAGAACGCGTAGAACTTGCGGAAGAGATAGGACTGCTCGTTGTTGAACTTGGCCGAGCCGAGCCAGTAGACCGAATCGGGGCCCGACTTCTTGCGGATGTCGAGGAGCTTGTCGCCGATCTCGTCGATCGCCTGCTGCCACGTAATGCGCTTCCACTGGCCGCCTTCCAGCTTGAGCGGATATTTCAGCCGGCGCTCGTTATGCGCATGCTCGCGCACCGAGGCGCCCTTGGCGCAATGCGAGCCCATGTTGAACGGGCTTTCCCAACCCGGCTCCTGACCGACCCAAACGCCGTTCTTGACTTCGGCGATCACGGTGCAGCCGACCGAGCAATGGGTGCAGATGGATTTCACGCGCGTGGCGCCCGACACCAGCGGGCCGGCCGCGGCGGCATCGGCTTTGCGCACGGCGCCGGCCGGCATCACGCTCGCCAAGGCGGCGCCGCCGGTCAGAAGACCCGACCGCGCCAGGAATGCGCGCCGGTCGAGCGAGCCGCCCGCGGCGGAAGCCAGCGATTGACTGAGACGCGTGGCCCTTGCGGTGCCGCTGGATTTCTTCCTCAGCATTTTTCCCTCCTGAAGTGGGATCCGCCCGGCCCGGCGCGACGCGCCCGGCGGCGGCAATCACGGGTGTCGGTCAGAAGCGCGCGAGCTTGTAGTAGGTCAGCACATCCTTGGTTTCCCGATAGCCGGCCGAGCGGGCCGGGCTCGTGCCGGGCGCCGCGCTCGTTCCGTCGGCCGCCTTCGCCACGGTTGCGCCCGCGGCTCCGATCGCGAGAGTCGCGCCCTTCAGCAGGCTGCGGCGATCGATTCGCGCGGATTTTTCCTGCTTGGTTTCGCTCATCGTTTCGCTCATCGCAGTTTCGCTCATCGCAAACTCCTCCGATGGTACTTTCACCGACGCGCCATAAGGCTCGCGCTCGCGGCTCGGGAAAGGTCAGACGATCCTTCGTGACTGTGGGCGTCCCCGCTTCCTGTTCTTGCTTGGCTAGAGGGTTCGACCCGCAAGCAGACCGTCTTTTTAGAACGGATGAAAATTATAGCTTTGAGCTATGCATAGACAATCGATTTTGTGTGATCGAAATTGTCGATCGTCATATTGCAAAATTTGAATATTGCGCCGCAACAGCCGATCGACGAGCGTTTATTTTTCGCGATCTTCCACGCTTTCCGAATTCGCCGCGGAAATGGAACCGGGCATCGCATGTTGCGGCGCGGCAGACGCGGCATCCTCATCTGCGTCATTGTTGCTCACAGTATGATCCAACGGCTCCCCGGCGGGATCGGGCTGCGATTCGGCCGAGCGCGATTCGGTCGATGGCGAATCGGCCGAACGCGCTTGCTCCGACGGCGATTCGCCCGGCGGCGATTCGCCGGACTCCGCCAGCCGTTCCTGCACCTCGTCGAAATAGCCCTTGCCCACCTTGTAGCTGGTCTGGTCGGCGGTGATCGACATGTCGATCAGGTGATGGTCTTCGTCGTAGTCGTTGAGACCGTCGAGATTGGCGAGAACCGGATCGCTCACCCATAGCTTGCGCAATGCCGCCCGCCGGATGGCTTCCGGCACATTCTTCGCCATGAACGCGGTGAAGTCCGACTGGAAGTCGAGTTGGTCGATCGGCGGCAGATCGGGAAGCTCGGCGTCGGCGGCGGCGGGCGCGGTATCATGATCCGCCGCGGCATCGGCGGCCGGCGGCGCCGACGGAACCGACGACGCCTCGGCCTCGGCGACGCGCGCGTCAGCCGCCCGCGGCTGGTCGGGCTCCTCCGGCAAAGCGCCGCCGCGGCGCGCCGCCGCTTTCCGCCGCGACCAGCGGGCGAGCCTGTCGCTGAGCGCGTCGCTCACGACAGGCCTCGGCCGCGCTCGGCGACCGGCGCCTTGCCGCCGTAGTCGTCTTCATGCCGCTTGTTCTTGCGCTTGATGAAGGGCTCGTCGACATGGTGGAGCGCGACGAACTCGCCGACCCAGGCCAGGATTTCCGGCGGCATCGGCACGCCTTCGACGATCTCCTCGCCGGCCGCGCCATAGCTCATGGCCTCGTAGGGACATGCCGTCACCAGGAACGGCTCGTATTCCAGCCCGTCGTCGCTTTCGCTCCGCCGCAGAACGACGAAAACGACCGGCGGGTTTTGCGACAGATTGCTGAGATAGCCTTCGGTCTCGCGGCGGAACAGTTCGAGATCGAGCCCGCCGGCGTCGTATTGCTCCCAGCCGTCGCCCGACGCCAGCAGCGTGCCGCGCGCGCCCTTGAAGCGCGGCAGAACGCCGACCGCGTGCCACGTATGGTCGCACCACGGATTGCTGCTGACGCGCCGCTCGATGACGACGCTGACGGGCATTACGGCGTCGGCCGGCATAGGACTGATACTCCGATCTGGGCGCGGGCCGTCCAGCCTCTCCGGCCCGACGAATCGCCGCTCTTAGAACCGATTGACGCGGTAGAAGTTCTTCACGTCCTCGGAATTCGCGTTGTAGCGGGCCTTCGTCTTCTCGGCGTCGCTTTCGGTCGCGGCCGCCTCGGTGGCGAGCGGCGCGGCCGCCGTCACCGCCAAGCCCGCGCCGGCGCCGATCGCGCGCAGAAAGTCACGACGGCCCAGCTTCGTCTTGTCCTGTTGCTTCATCGCCGTTCCTCCTTCCAATGAATCGCGTTGCGGCTTCGCCCGCCTCACGCCGGCAGGTCGAAGGCTTCCGCTTCGATGTCCATGAATACGCGGCCGACCGTTCCGACCCGGCGGTAGAAATCCGCCGTCTCGGCGTTTTCCAGATCGCTGAAGAAACGGCCGATCCACGGCGCCATGTGCCGTTCGAAGACAAGCCGGTCGGAACCGGGCGGCGCCGGCAACCGGCGGCTCGCCAATCCCGACATGATTTCGCACAGGATGCCGGCATGATCCTCCGGCTCCATCACGCCTTCCGAACGCGCCACGCCGATCTCGGCGAGATCCCCGCGCAGCCGCGCGAGCGGGCGCTCGTTGAGGAAGCCGGTGAGATAATAAGAAGCATAGGGCAGCAGCTCGCCGCGCCCGATGCCGATGAACAGGTCGAAGAATTCGCGTTCGACGCGCTCGACCTCGGCACCGGCGGCGGCCTGCGACAGCGCCGCATGCGCCAGGCCGAGCGGAGTCGCGTCGCCGCGCAATTGCGCCAGGTCGGCCAACAGCCGCGCATCGGGCGCCCGCATCAGCAGCACGGCGAGCAGCGCATATTCCTGCGCGCGCGCCGCATCGATTTCGTCGACTTCTCCGGCCATGTCCGTCTTGCCATACAAGTCCGGCCGCAGCACCGAACGATTCACACCGGTGACGGCTTCGACCGAGATCACGCGTTCGGCCGGCACGCGAAGCCAATTGGAAACCGAAGGCTGCGAGATGCCGATCTGGCGCGCCAGTTCACTGACGCCGCCGGCGGCGCGGATCGCTTCCAAGAGGCCAGCATCACGCATCGAACGAACTCTTCCCGATGCATTCATTTCTTTGGTGCAACAAAGAGATAACGGCCCGCCGCGGGACGGGTCAATAGCCGAAGCCGCTCAAAAGCCATCACCATTGCGCGAATAGGCGCGGCAACGCCGGGGCGCGGCGCCGGAACGCGCCGTTTTCGCGCAAAAATTCTTGCTGCACAGCAATATGGCCGCCCGCCGCGCAATCCGCGGCGGGAACCGCGAATCACCGCGCCGCCGCCGCTCAGCTCGCGGCCTCCAGATGCCGGATCGGAAGACCGACCACGAGATTCTGCGGCTTCATGCGGATGGTCTTGTCCGGCGTCATCGCCAGGATGAGATAGACCGGCTCGCCTTTCACCTCGTCGACCACGAAGGACGGATCGGCGAAGTCGAGCCGGAACAACCCGACCACCCGCGTCGCGGTGGCTTCGTCGATCTCGTCATTGTTCCACAGCATGTCGCCGATCGCCGTGGCGTCGGCATCGAGCCCGACATACCAGGACAGATCGACCTCGTTGAGTTCCTTGATCGCCTCGATCTCGACCTCGATGCCGAGCACATGCGCGATCCAGAGCCGCATGGCGGTGGCCAGCGCGTCGAGGCCCTCGCGCCCGGCGGTGAGGTCGATGGCCATGTCGAAGCGGTCGCTGCGCTCCCAATAGGTCTCGGCATTGTCGTCGTTGATGACGTCGACATGCGCCTCGGCCGGAATGCCCAGCATCGAGACCAGGGGCGAAACCGGCTGCGTATTGATGCCGCCGATGGTTTCTTCGTCGGCCGCGATCAGCGAACCGTCGTGCAGCGTGACGCGCTGGGTGCGGTAAAAGAGTTCGGCGGCGCGCAGCACGCGCGGATCGGTGACGCCGTCGAGCGCATTGCGCAGGATCAGGTGCACGAGCTGGTTGATGAACAGCGGCGGGATACGGCCGACGCCGTTGCGCACCAGATTGGCATAGGCCGATTCGATGGTCTTGTAGCGCAGCAGATGATCGCGGAACGCGATCAGCAGCTGCCAGTTCTCGCGCGCATCCGCATCCTCGATCGCCGCGATATCGGACACCGATACCGGCATGCGCGGATCGGCGAGCAGCGCGCCATAGAGGCCGCGCTCGGCCGCGCAGGCTTCCGGCGGCGGCACCAGTTCCGGCCGCGCCAGATACACTTTCAGAAAATCGTCGGTCACCACCAGCCCGCCGCCTTCGTCGCGGTCGAGCAGATGATGGCCGCTCGAAAGCCAGAAATCGCTCATGGCCGCCTCCCCGTCCCCCAAGCGCCCATGCGCGCGGCGGGGAAGCGTTGCAGGCGGGGGATCGCATCTCCGTTCATTTTTGCGCTCGCTCGGCCAAGGCGACGAGATCGACCTGTTCGCCCGGCGCTTCCTCGTCCTCGCCTTCCACTTCCATGAAGGAGAAGGCGCGCGCGGGCTTCGGGCCGTTGCGCGGGCGCAGCGTGCGGAAGGTCTCGCGCACGTCGCCGCCCTCGATGCGGCGATGCACGGCGATCAGCGTATCCTGCGGCTGGCTGCAAAGAGACTCCGCGAAGGCGACCTCGTCTTCCGCCGCCGCGCGCGCCGCCGCCGCATCGGGCGCGCCGAAATGGCGCAGCAATTGTTGCGCCAAGAGATCGACCAGTTGCGCGCGGTCGGCCTCGCTCGCCTCCACGATCTGCACCAGCGTCGACCAGCCGAGCGATTGCACGCCGAGAAAGCCGCCGCGGAAGGCCGAGCGCGCCTTGCCTTCGAGCTTTGCCGGGTCGAGCGCCCAGAACGCGAATGCACCGGACACGGCCCATTCGCCCGGCTCGGCCGGCGTCTCGAACACGAAAGTGTCCGAACTATCGAGCCTGATGGTGCGCAACAGCTTCACGAACGCGGCCCCTTGGCTATCGGATCGTACCACGCGGGCTGCGCCAGCCGCGGCAAAAGCGCCATGCGCTCGACGTCCGGCTTGGCCGTCCGGCGGACCAGAAGATCGCCATTGTCGTCGATGTCGCGGCGCAGGCCGCTCTCGCGCGGCAGCCGCTCCAGGTAGGTCTTCGCGACCGCAGCAAAGCCGCTCTCCTGCCAGGCATCGAGAGCGACCATGAAATTGCGCGCGAAGCTCTCCACGATCTGACCCGACATCACTTCGCCGAAACCTTCTTCGTCGAGCGCGGTGATCTGCGGATTCAAGCCCGGTTCCACCATGTTCGACGCGGCGCGGATCATGGCGCCGAACACCAGCCAGGCGGGAACTTCGTCGTCGGCCGTGCCGGCGGGCCAGGCGATGCGTCCGCCACCGACCAGGCCGGCATTGACCATGATCGCGTCCGGCCAGTCGATATTGACGGCGGTTTCCGGCTGCGCGTGAGCGATCAATGCATCGGCCAAGGCGGCCATTCCGGCGTAGAGCGCGCGCCGTGCCTGCACGAGCGGCTCTTCCGGCTCCAGCACCAGTGCGAACTCGACCAGATCGAAGCGGCCGACATGGACCAGGGTTCCGGCGCCCTGCTCGGCCGCGACCGAGACGGCATGGTCGAAAGCGTCGCCTAGTTCGCGCAGGCGCACCAGCGTGAACGGCGGCGGCAGCCGCATATCGGCCGGATTCTGCATCCGCGCACTGGCCGTCTCGACCGCCATAGCTTCCGGCTCACCCTTTCTTGTTCGAATGACTATAATTATAGCTTGGGGGGTCGCGAGGCCAGAGCCGCGAGCGGGATGCGCCCGTCGTCGGTGCGGGGCATCAATGAAGAAGGGCGATCGATGGCGGAAAGGCCGCGCAACATCCTGATCTGTTCCTGCGAGGACACCATGCCGCTCGCGGGCGACGTGGTGCGGCGCGCCTGTGGCGATGCGAAAGTAGCCGAAGGCCGGCAGTTCTGCCGGGCCGAACTCGAGCGTTTCCGCAAACTGGCCGCGAGCGGCGAGCCGATCACGGTCGCCTGCGTTCAGGAGGCCCCGCTGTTTGCGGAGGTCGCCGGCGAGGCGGCGGACGCCGGCGCGCTGACCTTCGTCAATATTCGCGAGACCGCCGGCTGGTCGAAGGATGCCGGCGCGGCCGGCGCGAAAATGGCCGCGCTGATTGCGGCCGCGGCCGAGCCCGCGCCGGAGATTCCCTTCGTCACCATCGAGAGCGAGGGCGTGACGCTCATCTACGGCAAGGATGAGCGGGCGCTCGAGGTCGCCGAACTCCTGAAAGAGCATCTCGACATCACGGTACTGTTGAAGCCGGGCGCCGACGTGCCGCCGCCGCATGCCACCGAATTCCCGGTGGTGCAGGGCACGATCCGCGCGGCCAAGGGACAGCTCGGCGGTTTCGAACTCACGGTCGACAATTACGCCACGGCACGGCCCTCGTCGCGCGACGCGTTCCGCTTCGGACCGGCGCGCAACGACGCGGTGTCGCGCTGCGACATCGTGATCGATCTGTCGGGCGGCCCCTCGCTGTTCCCGGCCGCCGACCTGCGCGACGGCTACCTGCGTGCCGATCCGGGCGATCCGGCCGCCGCCATGCGCATGGCGCTGAAGGCGCGCGACCTCACCGGCTCGTTCGACAAGCCGCGTTACGTGAAGTTCGGCGCCGACCTGTGCGCGCATTCGCGCTCGGGCATCGTCGGCTGCCGCCGCTGCCTCGATCTGTGCCCGACCGGCGCGATCGCGCCCGCCGGCGATCATGTCGCGATCGACGCGAAGATCTGCGCCGGCTGCGGGCAATGCGCGAGCGCCTGCCCGACCGGCGCCGCCGCTTACGCGCTGCCGCCGTCCGATTTCCTCATGCGCAAACTGCGCACGCTGCTGCGGACCTATGCGCAAGCCGGCGGCACGCAGGCCATCGTGATGTTCCACGATGGCGAGCACGGCCTTGCAATGATCGATGCACTGGCGCGATTCGGCGACGGCCTGCCGGCGAACGTGCTGCCGGTCGAGGTCAACGAGCTGACCCAGCTCGGCCTCGAAGCGGTGGCGGCGGCCTTCGCCTATGGCGCGAGCGCCGTGCGGTTCCTGACCCGCGCGAAGCCGCGGCACGATATCGCCGGCCTGCACAAGACCATCGCGCTCGCCGAGCCGGTCCTCGCCGGCTTGGGCTTTGCCGGCGCGCGCGTCGGCCTGATCGAGACCGACGATCCCGACGCGCTCGGCGAGGCGCTGCGCGCCATCGCGCCGATGGACGGCGCGGCGCGGCCCGCCGCCTTCGCCGCCGTCGGCAACAAGCGCGAGCTGGTGCGGCTGGCTTTGCGCGAACTGCATGCGGTCGCGCCGGCGCCGGTCGACGTGGTGGCGCTGCCGGAAGGCGCGCCGTTCGGCGGCGTCGAGATCAATGTCGAAGGCTGCACGCTGTGCCTGTCCTGCGTGTCGGCCTGCCCGACCGGCGCGCTCGGCGACGATCCCGACCGGCCGATGCTGCGCTTTTCCGAAGACGCCTGCGTGCAATGCGGGCTGTGCAAGGCGACCTGCCCCGAAAAGGTGATCGGCCTGAAACCGCGGATCGACTTCCGCGCCGCCACCGCATCGAGCCGCATCATCAAGCAGGAAGAGCCGGCCGAGTGCATCCGCTGCGGCAAGCCGTTCGGCGTGAAGAGCACGGTCGAGCGCGTGGTCGCCAAGCTCGAAGGCAAGCACTGGATGTTCAAGGATTCGAAAAAACGGATCGACGTCATCCGCATGTGCGAGGATTGCCGGGTGCAGGCGATGGCGGAGGAGAATTTCGACCCCTTCGGCGCGCCGGGCCGGCCCAAGGTGCGCACCAGCGACGACTATCTGCGCGAGCGGGAAAAAGGCGAGGATTGAAGCCGTCCACGGGCCGTCATCGTCCGCGCAAGCGGACGATCCAGTACGCCGCGGCGTTTCGGTTCCAAGTCGAAGATCGTGATTACCGGATCCCCGCTTGCGCGGGGGATGACGGCCGCGGCTTCGGCGTCACCTGTGCGTGGTCGCCTTCTCCAAGAACTCCACCAGCGCCTTGCGGTCCTCGGGCGACGTGATGCGCTGTTCCGGCATCTTGGTGCCGGGCGTGTATTGCGCCGGGCCGAGCTCGAACAGTTTCGAGATCGTCTCCGGCGTCCACACGATACTGAGCTTCTTGAGCGCGGGCGAGAAATTGTAGTCCGGCAGCGTCGCGATCCTGCGCCCGAACACGCCGGCCAAAGTCGGGCCGGCCCGGTTGCCCTCGTCGCGCGACAGCGTGTGACAGGCGACGCAGGCGCGAAACACCTGGGCGCCGTGGTCGTCCTTATAGGCCGCCAGCGGGTCGCTCGGCGCGCCCACGACCACCGAATCGATCGGCTCGCCCGTCGCCGCGTTCCAGCGCCGGATCGTGCGATCCGCGCCGCCGGTCAACAAGGTCCGGCTGTCCGGAAAGAAGGCGACCGACCACACCGGCAGGCCGGGGCCGACCAGCGTATGCGCGAGCTTGCGCGGCGCGCGCTCGATCACCGCGACCGAACCGCGGATGCCGGCGGCGGCGACGAGCTTGCCGTCGGCAGACAGCGCCAATGCGATGATCGGCGTGGGCGAGGCCTTCACCTCGGCACGCACGTCGCCTGCCGGCGACAGGAAATAAACCTTGCCGTCGGCGCCGCCGGTGACGAGTTCGCCGTCGGGCGCGATCGCGACCGCGTTGAGCGGCGTCGGCAGATTGCGCACGATGTCGGACCCGCCCGCAAGCGGCCAGATGCGCAAGGTGGCGTCGTAGCCGGCGCTCACGAGGCTCTTGCCGTCCGGCGCGAAGGCGACGCCGTTGACGTTCTGCGTGTGGCCTTCGAGCACGCGCGGCGCGCCGCCCGCGAGCGGCCACAGCCGCACGGTGCGATCCCAGGCGGCGGACGCGAGCGTGCCGCCGTCGGGCGAGAGCGCGAGCCCCGCGATCGGGCCTTTGTGTCCGTCGAGCACCGTGTCGGGCGCGGAGCGTCCCGGCGTCCAGAGCGCGATATGCGCATCGGCGCCGGCGCTGGCGATGCGGCCGTCCTTGAGCCAGATGACGGCGTTCACGGCGGCATCGTGGAAGCGCATCACCTGTTCGGCCGCGTTGCGCGTCAGCGACCAGCGGATCGCGGACGTGTCGAAGCTGCCCGACACCGCCTCCTTGCCGTCGGACGAGATGGCGAGCGCGCGCACCGGCCCGCCGTGGCCGCGCAATTGCGCCTGCGCCGACCCGAACGGAAGCGCCAGCAGCAACAGAACGGCAAGGGCACGCGTCATCGCAACCGTCATGGCAACCGTCATGGCAACCGTTATGGCGAGCTCGATTAGAGCGCCAGAATAGGACGGAAATGCGTGCGCCGGCTATCGTGCTACCGCCAGCGGCGCGAATTCCCGCACCACCCGTTCATAGGTCGGCCGCTTGAACGGCACCACCAGATCGGGAAGCTCGGCCATCGCGACCCAGCGCCAGTCGATGAATTCCGGCGCGTGCCGGCCGCCCGCGGGCGAGCTGATGTTGATCTCGCGCTCCTCGCCGGTGAAGCGCAGCGCGTACCATTTCTGTTTCTGCCCGCGATATTTGCCGCCCCAGGCCTCGCCGACGATCTCGCGCGGGATGTCGTAAGTGAGCCAGTCGGCGATCTCGCCGAGCTTCTCGACCGAGCGGATATTGGTTTCCTCGTACAGTTCGCGCAGCGCGGCCTGGTAGGGATCCTCGTCGTCGTCGATGCCGCCCTGCGGCATCTGCCAGATATGCGTGGCATCGACATGTTCCGGCCCGCCGGCGCGGCGGCCGACGAACACGCGGCCTTGCGCGTTGAGCACCATGATCCCGGCGCAGGGACGGTAGGGCAGCGATTCGAAAGGGGGCATGCGGATGACCGGCGAGTAACGAGTAACGAGTAACGAGTAACGAGTAACGAGTAGCGAGTAGCGAGTAGCGAGTAGCGAGTAGATAGTCTTTCTATTCGCTATTCGCTACTCGTTCCTCAAGACGACTTCGCCTTCACCGCCACCATGCTGATCGGCACCAGCACGAAGCCGCGCTCCTCCACCTTCTTCGCCCATGCGGCGATGCGCGCGATCGTGGCCGGCTGCGCGGCGGCGACAGCGACCGCGTTGCCGTTCTCGCGCGCGGTCAATTCGAGACGGGCGAGCGCGCGGTCGATCTCGGTCGGCGTCGGCACCGCGTCGAGCACGATATCGGCCTTGGCGAAGGGCAGACTGCGGCCGCCGGCGATCTGGCCGGCGACGCTGCGCGGCGAGGAACCGTCGTCGACATAGATCAAGCCGCGCTTGGCGGCCTCGGTCAGCACCGGGCCGATCGACTGTTCAGACGAGGAAAAGCGCGCGCCCATGTAGCTCACGAGCCCGACATAGCCGGAAAAGCGGCTCATCAGCCAATGCAGGCGGTCGATATTCTGGTCGGCCGACAATGTGCTGAGCAGCGTCTGCGGGCCGGGATCGTTGTCGGGATAGTCGAACGGCTCCATCGGCACCTGCAGCAGCAGCTCGTGGCCCTCCGCGCGCGCGCGCGCGGCGAGCTTCGGCAGGTCGGCGGCGTAAGGCGCGAGCGCGAACGTGACCGCCTTCGGCAAGTCGGACATCGCGGCGGCGGTGCCCGAGGCGCTGATCCCGATGCCGCCGACGATGATCGCGATGCGGGGGAAATCCTTGCGGCCCGCCGGCAGCACGCGCGGATGCGCGTAGACGACGGCCGCGCGCGCGCCGTCCGGCCCGACCTTCGGGATGGCGCCGTGCCGCGTGGTCTCCAGCAGTTTGCGATCGACCGGCGGCGCCGGCGTCTTCTCGCCGGCCGCGCCGGTGCCGGGAACGACCACCTCCTGGCGCTCGCCGCTCGAGCCGTCGATGATCGTGATGGTCTTGGCGCCCGGCGGCACCGCGGCTTTCGCCGGCGGCGCGGCGGCGGCCTGCGGGCCGTCGCTCTGCAAGCCGTCGTGCCGCGCATGATGCGCGCCGTCGCCCGCGGCCTCGGGCATCGTCTTGCCGGCGGCCTGCGGCGCGGTCGCGACGACCGCCACCGGCTCGCCGCCGAGCGGGTCATTCACAAAGGCCGCCCAGCCCACCACCACGAGGCCGCACAGCCCGAGCAGGCCGGCCAATATCTGCGGCACGGTGACGGGCAGCTTCGGCAGCTTCCTGGGTTTGTCCTGGCCGAGCGGCGCGTTCAGTTCATCCGGTGCCACAGGCCCGATCCTCGCGAATCATTGCGCGAGTCTAGCACGTGCGTCCGGTCCCTCTCGCCGTTTACCGGCAGCGGACGGCGCGCCGGGCACGGCCGGGCGAGGGAGATGTCGCTGCGTTTCGGCGCGCGCGGCGAGCGCCCCGCCCGCAAAACGAAACGGGGCGGCTCATCGCCGCCCCGCCGTCATTCGCGATGCCGAGCGCGCTCAGTTCGGGATCGGCGTCTTCGGGTCCGGCGGGAACGCCGAATTCACCTTGATGCCGCGCAGCAGATCCTCGGCCATGTGCAGCGCCTTGTCGTCCTTCGGATCGGGCGGCACGTAGGACTGCGAGCCGGTCTGCTCCTTGCCGGCATCGCCCTTGAGATGCCCGCGCAGCGAGGCTTCGCCCTTGGTGTCGGTCTTGTTCTTCAGGTCCTCCGGCACGTCCTGCAGCACCTCGATGTCGGGCGTGATGCCCTTGGCCTGGATCGAGCGGCCCGACGGCGTGTAGTAGCGCGCGGTGGTCAGCCGCAGCGCGCCGTTGCCGGAGCCGAGCGGGATGATGGTCTGCACCGAGCCCTTGCCGAACGAGCGCGTGCCGACGACGGTCGCCCGCTTGTGATCCTGCAGCGCGCCGGCGACGATTTCGGACGCCGAGGCCGACCCGCCATTGACCAGCACGATCAGCGGCTTGCCCTTGGTGAGATCGCCCGGCCGCGCGTTGAAGCGCTGCGTCTCGTCGGCGTTGCGGCCGCGCGTGGAGACGATCTCGCCCTTGTCGAGGAACGCATCCGACACCGAGATCGCCTGATCCAGCAGGCCGCCCGGATTGTTGCGCAGGTCGAGGATGTAGCCCTTGAGCTTGTCCTGGCTCACCTTGGCGGAGATATCGGCGATCGCCTTCTTGAGCCCATCGGTGGTCTGCTCGTTGAACTGCGTCATGCGGATATAGCCGACGTCATCGCCTTCCACCTGCGAACGCACCGCGCGCACGCGGATGACGTCGCGCGTGATCGTGACCTCGATCGGCTTGTCCTGGCCCTTGCGCATGATGGTGAGCTTGATCTTGGTGTTCACCGGCCCGCGCATCTTCTCGACCGCCTGGTTCAGGGTGAGGCCCTGCACCTGCTCGCCGTCGAGCTTGGTGATGATGTCGTTCGCCAGCACGCCGGCCTTGGCGGCGGGCGTATCGTCGATCGGCGCCACCACCTTGATCAGGCCGTCTTCCATCGTGACTTCGATGCCGAGGCCGCCGAACTCGCCGCGCGTCTGCACCTGCATGTCGCGGAAGCTCTTGGCGTCCATGTAGCTCGAATGCGGATCGAGCCCGGCGAGCATGCCGTTGATCGCCGTTTCGATCAGCTTGGCGTCGTTCGGCTTCTCGACATAATCGGCGCGCACGCGCTCGAATACGTCGCCGAACAGATTGAGCTGGCGATAGGTGTCCGACACCGCGGCCTTGGCGCTCGTTCCGCCGAGCACCAAGTGAGGTTGGACCGCGAGCAGCGTCATTGCCGCTCCCGCCGCCGCGCCGAGAAGAATGAGTGAGGTCTTGCGCATCATCCGCGAACCTTTTCGCCTTCGCCAGCCGCCCACCATGGGCCTGGATCGACGGGAACCCCGTCCTTTCGAAACTCGATATAGAGCACCGGTTGGCTGGAGCCTGTCGCGAGGACAGTAGCGATATGGGAGGTGCTTCCCATCACCGCAACGGGCTCCCCGGTCAGCACGAACTGCCCGAGGTCGACTGATATCCGATCCATCCCGGCGAGCAAGACATGATACCCGCCGCCAACATTGAGGATCAAGAGTTGTCCATAGGAGCGGAACGGTCCCGCGTAAACCACCCAGCCGTCGGCCGGAGCCGTAACCTGCGCGCCGGCGCGGGTGGCGATCGTGAGGCCCTTTTCCACCCCTCCGATACCGTCGGGCGCGCCAAACTCCCTTAATTTGACGCCATTAACCGGAATCGGGACACGGCCGCGCAGCGAAGCGAACGCCACCGCCGGCGCCAGCCGTCCCGGATCGTGCAACGCCGCGAACACCGGCTTGGTTTCGCCGCGCGCCGCCTCGCGAGCCGCCCGCGTCGCCGGATCGAGGCCCTGTTCGAGCTTGGCGATCAAATCTTTGAGATTGCCGACCTCGCGCGCCAGTTCCCCGGCGCGCGCCCGCTCGGCTTCGAGCGCCTTCTCGCGCTCGGCCTGTTGCTTCTGCCGTTGCTCGACGAGCGCGCTCACGCGCGCGCGTTCCGCGCCGAGCGCGGCCACTTCGCCGTCCAGCCGCTCGCGTTCGGCGGCGATTTGTTTGCGCACGTCCACCAGCCCGGCAAGGTCGGCGGCGAGCGTCTCCACCTGCTCGCGCATTTGCGGCAGCACCGCGCCGAGCACCATGGCGGTGCGCACGGATTGCAGCGCGTCCTCCGGGCTTGCGATCAGCGCCGGCGGCGGGCGATGGCCGATACGCTGGAGCGCCGCCAGCACTTCGCCGATCACGGCGCGGCGGCTTTCCAGCGACTGGCGGATGGTGTGCTCCCGCGCATCGAGCGGCACAAGCCGCGCCTGTGTCGCCTCGATCTGGGCTTCGACACTGCGCAGCTTGGCGGCGCCGTCGATCAGCGCCTGGTTCAGCTTGCGGCGGTCGGTGCCGATCTCTTCGATCTCGCGCTTGAGCGCCGCCTCGGTGTCGGCCGACTTGCGCTGCGCCGCGCGCGCGGCCTCGAGTTCCTGGTCGCGCTGCTTGAGGGCGTCGAGCGTTTGGGCTTTGCCGTCCTGCGCGGCGGCCGGCCGTTCCTGCGCCGCCGCCGCGCCGGCCGACGTCATCGGCCATGCCAAGGCGAGCCCGGCGAGCAGGGCGGAACGCGGAGTGAGACGGCGGGTACCGCCAGGGCAAATCATCGGCGTCAAGTTACGCCTGGGATCGAAGAGGGCAAGTCGTTCTGTCCCGAAGGTTCTGCATGGCGATTAAGACCAAATCGGGATGGCGCAAATTAAATCCCGGCAATCGAAACGCAGGACTCTTAATCCCTCCCCTGCAACGGGAGGGTGGCGAGCACCGAAGGTGCGAGCCGGGTGGGGTTCACTGCCTACAACACGCTGCCCCCGGCCGCGCTGGTGCGCGGCCAGCCTCCCCCGCAAACGGGGGAGGGATGATAAAGCCCGTCGGGGGCACACGCCTCAAGTGACGATCCTCACGCCCGATGATACGGGTGCCCGGTCAAGATCGTGGTCGCGCGGTAGAGCTGCTCCAGGAGCATGATTCGCACGAGCTGGTGCGGCCAAGTGGCGGC
>Ga0180222_1001908_pt1 | contig 19166 bp, 15 predicted proteins | sample eDN5th37CKraftOP_FD_151336 | JGI IMG/M metagenome (GOLD analysis project Ga0180222, IMG submission 151336) | Enriched Organic Plus compost microbial communities from Emeryville, California, USA - eDNA 5th pass 37_C Kraft OP (version 2) (version 2) ... | reverse complement strand
GTCGAGAGACACCTGATGCTCGTCCTGGTGCTGCGCGACGAGGAGCTGGAGACGATCGCCGATCGCGCGCCCGCGACGGCCGAGGACGTGACGCGCGCCGTCACCGCCGCCGCGCTGCTCAGGCACCGGCGGCTGGTGATCCTGCGCCTCCGGCATCTCGGCGTGCACGTGATCGAAAGCGAGCATGACCGGGTCGGCGAGCGGCTCGTTGCCGGCTATGTCGATCTCAAGCGGAGAAACCTGCTGTGAGCGCGCTCGCCGCCGCCGCCGGGCCGGCGCTGGTCAACGCCACGCGGTTCCGCGCCGCGCATGCGGCGGATTGGGAACGCCTGGAGCAGCTGGTCGCGCGCATCGAGAGGCGATCGATCCGCGCGCTCGACGATGAGGAGCTGCTGGCCCTGCCGCTGCTCTACCGCACCACTCTCTCCTCGCTGGCGGTGGCGCGCGAGACGTCGCTGGACCGGGCGCTGATCGCCTATCTCGAGCAGCTTTCGACGCGCGCCTATTTCCAGATCTACGGCGTGCCGACCTCTCCCTGGCGCCAGCTGCGCGGCTTCTTCGCGCGCGGCTGGCCCGCTGCGGTGCAGGCGCTGTGGCGGGAGACGATCGTCGCCGCGCTGCTCGGCATCGCCGGCGCGATCGTCGGCTATCTGCTCGTGCGATCGGATCCGGGCTGGTTCTACGGCATCGTCGGCGAAGGCATGGCGGCCGGCCGCGATCCTTCGGCCTCCGCGGAGAAGCTGCGCGCGACGCTCTATGACGGGCAGGGCGACATGCTGGCGACCTTCGCCACCTTCCTGTTCACCCACAATGCGCAGATCTCGATCTTCGCCTTCGCGCTGGGCTTCGCCTTCGCGGTGCCGACCATCCTGCTCCTCGTCTATAACGGCTTGATGCTCGGCGCGATGCTAGCGGTGTTCGTGCCCAAGGGGCTGGGCGTCGGCTTCGCCGGCTGGCTCGCGATCCACGGCACGACGGAGCTGTTCGCGATCACCCTATCCGGCGCCGCCGGCATCCGCATCGGCACCGCCATCGCCTTTCCCGGCCGGCTGACGCGAAGCGAGGCAGCGGTACGGGCGGGCCGCTCGGCAGCTGCGACGATGGGCGGCACGGTGCTCATGCTCGCCGTGGCGGGCCTGCTCGAGGGCATCGGCCGGCAGACGCTGCTCGCCGATGGCGCCCGCTATGCGATCGGCCTCGTCATGCTGGCCGGATGGCTGGCCTATTTCTATCTCCCCCGGAGGCGGGATGCGCTGGCCGGGCCGCTCTAGTCCGTCGGGTCCGCGCTCGATGACGCGACGCTTCGTGACGCCCGAGGGCGTCGACCTGCGCCTGGAGCTGGCCAGCGCCGGCGACCGGGCCGCAGCGTTCATCATCGACGGCGCGCTGATCGTGCTGACGCTGATCGCCGTGACCGTGCTGCTGCTCTTCCTGATGATCGCGACGCGTGGGCGGGCGGAGCTGGTGCTGATCGTCTGGCTTCTGGGCTCCTTCGTCCTGCGCAACGGCTGGTTCGCCCTGTTCGAGATGGGCGGTCGCGGCGCGACGCCGGGCAAGCGGATCATCGGACTGCGCGTCGTGGCGCGCGATGGCGCGCGGCTGACCGGCGGCGCCGTGCTCGCACGGAATGCGATGCGCGAGATCGAGGTCTTCCTGCCGCTCTCCTTTCTCGGCTATCAGGGCTCGCAGGGCCCGGCGGACGGCATGCTGACCCTGTTCGCCCTCGCCTGGACGGGCATCTTCCTCTTCTTTCCCCTGTTCAACCGCGATCGGCTGCGCGTGGGCGATCTGATCGCCGGCACCTGGGTGGTACGCACCGAGAAGCGGCGGCTCGCGGACGATCTCGTCGCCGGGGTCGAGCGGCCGCGGCGCGCGTTCAGCGACGCCGCGCTCGATCTGTACGGCGTCTACGAGCTGCAGGCGCTGGAGGATGTGCTGCGAGCGGGCAAGGAGGATGCGATCGCTGCCGTCGCCGCCGCGATCCGCACCAAGGCGGGCCTGCCCGACGAGGGCGACGATCATGCCTTCCTCCAGGATTATTATGCGGCGCTCTGCGTCCGGCTGGAGCGCGGCCTGCTGGTCGGCCGGCGCCGGGCGGACAAGTTCGCGAAGACCTGACCGAGCCTGGGCGCTTTCGTCGCGGCCAGGTCCGCGACCCAGCGCTTCCTCACGCCTCGGCGGGAATCTCCGTCTTCGCCTCGGCGCGGTCGGCATAGCGACGTGCCAGGCTGGCGCACACGACGAGCTGGATCTGGTGGTAGAGCAGCAGCGGCAGCATGATCATGCCGATCGCGGGATTGCCCGCGAACAGGATCTTGGCGATTGGCGCGCCGTTGGCGAGGCTCTTCTTGGATCCGCAGAACACCGCCGCGGCCTCGTCCGCCTGCGGCAGCCCCATCCAGCGGCTCATCGCCCGGGTATAGGCAAGCGCCAGCAGCAGCAGGAGCAGCGAAAGCGCCGCGACGAGCACGAACGTCGCCACGCTGAAGCGCGACCAAAGCCCCGAGAGCGTCGATTCGCAGAAGCTGTTGTAGACGATCAGCACGATCACGCCGCGGTCGAGCGTGGAGGTGAGCTTCTTGTTGCGCCCGATCCACACGCCGGTCAGCGATCGGCTGAGCTGGCCCAGCGCGAAGGGCAGGAGCAGCGTCTTGACGATATCGAGGATCGCCTCGCCGACGGACGGGCCGCCCGCGCCGGTGGCGCTGACCAGCCCGACGAGGAACGGCGTCACGATCATGCCGATCAGGCCGGAGAGCGAGGCGTTGAATACCGCGACCGCGACATTGCCGCGCGCGACGCCGGTCATCGCCACCGACGACGAGATGGTCGAGGAAAGGGCGCAGAGATAGAAGAAGCCGAGGCGCAGGCCGTCCGCCATCACGCCCTTGGTCGTGAACCAGAGCAGGAAGCCGACGATCGGAAAGAGCACGAAGGTGGTGCTCTGCACCAGCAGGTGCAGCCGCCAGTGCACCGCGCCCGCCTTGAGCGCCTGTGGCGACAGGGCGGCGCCATGCAGGAAGAAGACGAAGGCGATGCCGATCTCGGTCACGAGGCCGAGATGGAGCGGCCCGTCCGACGTGCCGAGCGCCGGCCACAGCAGCGCGAGCACGATCGCGACCGCCATCGAGATCAGGAACCCGTCGACCTTCATATCCGCTCCTGCGCAGCCGGCACCGCGCCGGGGCTTCGCGCGCCGCTCTAGGAGCGCTGATGCCAGAGGGAAAGTGTTGCGTGTTGGCGATGCGCGGCCGAAATCTTGACGGGCCATTGATTCCCCTCCCGCTGCGGTGCAGCATCGCGGCATGGCCTCCGCACCCCCGATCACGCAGAATCCGGACATCCGCTTCCTCGGCAAGCTGCTCGGCGACGTGATCCGCGCCTATGGCGGCGAGCAGCTGTTCCGGCGGACCGAGTATATCCGCTCCGCCTCGGTGGACCGGCATCGCGGCATCGTCGCAGCCGGCGCCATCGATCCGGGGCTCGACGCGCTGAACCTCGACGACACCCTCGCCTTCGTGCGCGGCTTCATGCTCTTCTCGATGCTCGCCAATCTCGCCGAGGACCGGCAAGGCGTCGCGGCCGAACCCGGCGCCGATTTCGCGCAGGCGCTGGCGAGGCTGGATAGGGAAGGCATCGGCCGCGATACGGTGCTGGCGCTGCTCGAGGACAGCCTCATCGTCCCCGTGCTGACCGCGCATCCGACCGAGGTGCGCCGCAAGAGCATCATCGATCACCGCAACCGTATCGCCGAGCTCATGCAGCTGCGCGACCAGGGCCGCGAGGAAACGGACGACGGCGATCTGGTCGAGCAGGCGATCTATCGCCAGATCGCATTGCTCTGGCAGACGCGGCCGCTGCGACGCGAGCGGCTCTATGTCGCCGACGAGGTGGAGACCGCGCTGGCCTATCTGCGGGACAGCTTCCTGCCCGTGCTGCCCGCCCTCTACACGCGCTGGCAGCGGGCGCTGGGCCATCGTCCGCCGAGCTTCCTCCGCCCGGGCAGCTGGATCGGCGGCGATCGCGACGGCAACCCCAACGTCACCGCCGATTCGCTGCGCCTCGCCCTCGGCCGCGCCGCCGAGACGGTGATTGGCCATTATCTCGACGCGCTCCACGCGCTGGGGGCCGAGCTTTCGATCTCCACCGACATCGCGCGGACCAGCGAAGAGGTCGACGCGCTGGCGGAGGCGAGCGGCGATCGCTCCGCCGCCCGCCGCGACGAGCCCTATCGCCGGGCCATCACCGGCATCTATGCGCGGCTGGCGGCGACCTATGCGCGGCTCACCGGCAAGGCGCCGCCGCGGCCGGCCTCGATCGCAGCCGAGCCCTATCCGGATCCGGCGAGCCTGCGCGCCGATCTGATCGCCATCGCCCACGCGCTGGCGCAGGGCGGCGGCATGCGCAGCGGCGGCGGCGCGCTCGGCCGGCTGATCCGCTCGATCGAGACGTTCGGCTTCCATCTCGCCACGCTCGATCTGCGCCAGAATGCCGACGTCCATGAGCGGGTGGTCGCCGAGCTCCTGCAGGTGGCAGGCGTCGAGCCTGGCTATGCCGGGCTGGACGAAGCCGCGCGCGTCGCCCTGCTCCGGCGCGAGCTCGCCACGCCCCGGCTGCTGTCGACGCCCTTCGCCGTCTATTCGGACGAGACCGTCTCGGAGCTCGCGATCGTGCGCATGGCCGCCGAGGCGCATCGCCTCTACGGGCCGGGATCGATCACCACCTATCTCATCTCCAAGGCGGACAGCGTCTCGGACATGCTGGAGGTGTACCTCCTCCTCAAGGAAGCCGGGCTATACCGGCCGGGCGATCCGCCCAGCGCCGCGATCATGGTGGCGCCGCTGTTCGAGACGATCGCCGATCTCGAAAATGCGCCGCACGTGATGGCCGAATGGTTCGGCCTCCCCGAAGCCCAGGCGATCGTCGGCGCGCATGGCTATCAGGAGGTGATGGTCGGCTATTCGGATTCGAACAAGGATGGCGGCTATCTGACCTCGGTCTGGTCGCTGCATCAGGCCAGCCGCGCGCTGGAGCCGGTCTTCGCCGAGGCGGGGGCGCGGATGCAGCTGTTCCACGGCCGCGGCGGTGCGGTCGGACGCGGCGGCGGCTCCTCCTTCCAGGCGATCCGCGCCCAGCCTCCCGGAACGGTCAGGGGGCGCATCCGGATCACCGAGCAGGGCGAGGTGATCGCCGCGAAATACGGGACGCGCGAAAGCACCGTCGCCAACCTCGAAGCGATGGTCTCGGCGACGATGCTCGCCTCGCTCGAGCCGCCGGTGCTCGGCGCGGCGGAATATGAGCGCTACGCCGGCGCGATGGAGGCCATCTCCGCGGACGCTTTCCGGGCCTATCGCGCGCTCGTCTACGAGACGGAGGGATTCAAGACCTTCTTCCGCCAGTTCACGCCGATCGCCGAGATCGCCGACCTCAAGATCGGCTCCCGCCCGGCGAGCCGCACCAAGAGCGACCGGATCGAGGATCTGCGCGCGATCCCCTGGGTCTTCTCCTGGGCGCAGGCACGGGTGATGCTGCCCGGCTGGTATGGCGTCGGCCATGCGCTCCAAGCCTTCAAGGATCAGGCGCTGCTGCGCGAGATGCTGGAAGCCTGGCCCTTCCTGCAGGCGACGCTCGCCAATCTCGAGATGGTGCTCGCCAAGTCCGACATGGCGATCGCCGAACGCTATTGCGCGCTCGTCGAGGATCAAGCGCTCGCGGCGCGGATCTTCGGCCGCATCCGTGACGGCTGGATGACGACGCGCGACGCGCTGCTCACCGTCACGCGCCAGGCGCGGCTTCTGGAGAAGAACCGCCCGCTGGACCAGTCGATCCGGCTACGCCTGCCCTATATCGAGCCGCTCAACCTGCTCCAGATCGAGCTGCTGAAGCGGCATCGGGCGGGCGAGGAGGATCCGCGCATCCGCGAAGGCATATTGCTTTCCATCAACGCGATCGCCACGGCGCTGCGCAACAGCGGCTGAGGCGACCGCTCAGCCTTTGAACCAGCGCGCTCGCATGAAATAATAGGTGATCGCCGCGGCGACCAGCACGCAGAACAGCACGACGATGGCAAAGGCCCAGGGGCTGTGCGCCCCCGGTATCCCCTCCACGTTCATGCCGAGCAGCCCGGTGACGAAGGTGAGCGGCAGGAAGACGACGGCGACGATGGCGAGCAGCAGGGTGCGGTTCTCGATCTGCTCGGCGCGCAGGTCGGTGAGCTGCTCGTGCATCAGCGCGGCCCGCTCACGCACCGCCTCCAGCTCCTCGGCCATGCGCGCGAACCGGTCCGCCGCCTCGCGCAGGTGCAGCCGATCGTCGTCCTCGAGCCAGTCGGCGTCGAGATCGGCCATGCCTTCGAGAGCATGGCGCTGCGGCACCACGAAGCGGCGATAGGCGATCGCGGTCGAGCGGACGCGCGCCACCGTGCGGCGCATCCGAAAGGCATGGTCCGCGTGCAGCGTCGTCTCGCAATCGTCGATCTCGTCGCCGAGCGCAGCGATTTCCTGATCCAGCGTGACCGTGATCGCCAGGGCGAAGGCGGCGACGAGATCGCCGGGATCCTGGACCTTGCCCGACGCCACCTTCCCGCGCACGGCCTCGATCGCGTCCAGCGTGCGCATGCTGACGGAGATCAGCCGCCCACGCTCCGCCCATATGCGGATCGAGACCAGCTTGTCCGGATCGTCCTCGGGGGTGCGGCCGAGACCACGCATGTTGATCAGCTCGCCTGCGCCGATCGGCTCGGAGCGCGGCCGCGTCTCGACCGCCGTCAGCGCCGACACGGCATGGCGCGGAATGCCGGATCGCTCGCGCAGCCAGGCGAGGTTGCTCTCCTCGCGCCCGTCGAGATGAACCCAGGTGAACGGCGCGTCCGCGTGGCGCGCCACCGTCTCCAGCGGCACCTCCGCGGCATGGCCATCGGCATGGACGACATAGCACCAGCTCTTCATCGAATCTCCCAGCCCATGTCGATCGAAAGCCCCGGCGGCGGCGATGCGGGGGAGGCCGCGCAGGGAATCCGCACGGCATCGGCGCGTGCCCGCACCAGTATCGCCTCCGGTATGTCGGGGCGATGATAGATGCGGTCCGCCATGCCCAGCCAGCGCGCTTCACGCAGGCTGAGATCGTCCGGATCGTCCGAGCGGAGCCGGATCGGAACCAGCCGCTCCCGCTCCTCCCGTTCCCCGCTCGCCAGCCATGCATCGATCCCCGCTGCCGCGTCGTCACGCAGCGGATCGATCGCGCCGCCGGGCTGCAGGCCGGCGTCGATCGCGCGTCGCCGGCGGCCCGCATCGGGCCATCGCGCGCGGATCGCCTCGCGGGCCGCGGACAGGCCGCGCGCGAGCTCGCCAAGGCCGGCGGGAAGCAGCGCTTCGAGACGTTGACGCAACGCCTTGGCAAGGCCCGCGGAAGCGCCGCCCGTGCCGATCGCGACCAGCACCGGATCGCGATCGATGATCGCCGGGAAGGTGAAGTCGGAAAGCGCCGGCCGGTCGACCGCGTTGACGAGGAGGCCGCGGGCGCGGAGCCGGCCGACGGCCGCCGCCGCTTCGGCCTCGTCCGCCAGCGCCACGATCGCCAGCAGCGCGGGCGCATTCTCCGCCACGATGCTGGCCCCCGCCCGCTCGAGCAGCCGGCGCTTGGCGTCCGCCGCCTCGCCCGCGCCGATCAGCACGACCGGCCGTCCGGCGAGGTTCAGGAAGAGCGGCAGGCTGTGCATGGCCCGCCTTGTCGCGCGGCGGCACGCGCTTGCCAAGGCCTGCCCCTTCGCCGACGGCCGAAGCCGAGCCCAACAAGGCGGAGCCCGGCCCGCCCCGGCGGTCGCCCCGATACGCGGACGGTCCTCACGCCGCGCCTTGCGGAATCCCGCGAGCCGCTATAGGGGGCGAGCCTTCCAGCGATGCGGAGCGGTGGCCGAGTGGTCGAAGGCGCTCGCCTGGAAAGTGAGTATACGGCAAAACCGTATCGAGGGTTCGAATCCCTCCCGCTCCGCCACCGACCCTTCCATAAGGGTTCGTATAAGTCCACCGGGATCGACTTTTCTTCCCTGGAATCCAATGCTTAGCTGATCAGCTCGGCCACGGCCGTCCGTACTCGTCCGAACCAATCCGGCGATTCGGTGGTGCGCAAACGTGGTACGCGCGGTCGAAAAACGTGGTATTTTCAGGAGCCCGGGAATGCTTACCGACACCAAGGTCCGCACGGCCAAGCCGCGGCCCAAATCCTACAAGATCGCCGATTCCAACCGACTCTACCTGCTGGTGACCCCCAGCGGTGGCAAGCTGTGGCGCTGGAACTATGCTTACGACGGCAAGCAGAAAAGCATGGCCTTTGGCGCCTATCCCGTCGTCTCGCTCTCCGATGCGCGCGGAAAGCGCGACGAGGCCGTCGCTATCCTCAGCGAGGGGCGCGACCCCGCCATTGCCAGAAAGCTAAAGATCGAGGCGAATATCGAAGCTGGACGGATGACGTTCGAGCGCGTCGCGCTCGAATGGTACGAGAATTCCAAGGCGCAATGGGCCAAGATCCACGCGTCTGACGTCATCCGCAGCCTCGAGCGCGACGTCTTCCCGACCATTGGCGCCCTGCCGATCGCGCAGCTGACGCCGCCGCTCGTGCTGGGCGTGCTGCGCGAGATCGAGGCTCGCGGCGCCATCGAGACCGCCAAGCGGGTCAGGCAGCGGATTTCCGCGGTGTTCGTCTACGGCATCGCCCAAGGCATCGTGGAGAACGACCCGGCCGAGAAGCTGGGCAAGGTCCTCAAGCCCCTGCGCAAGGGACGCCAGCCGGCAATCACCGATCTCGAGCGGCTGCGCCGGATGATCAAGGATGCGGAAGAGGACAATGCGCGGCCGATAACGCGCCTTGCCCTGCGCTTCCTTGCCCTTACCGCGGTCAGGCCAAGCGAGCTGCGCGGCGCCCGCTGGGGAGAATTCGAAGATCTCGACGGCCGCAGGCCCCTGTGGCGCATCCCCGCTGTCCGGATGAAGGGCGATCTCGATCGCAAGGAAGAACCCGACGGCGATCACCTGGTGCCGCTGGCCCGCCAGAGCATCGCGGTGCTGCGGGCGCTCTGGCCGTTGACAGGCGAGGGCGACCTCCTTTTCCCGAGCAACCGGCACGCCCATCGCCCGATGAGCGAGAACGCGATCGGCTACCTGCTCAATCGCGCCGGCTACCACGGGCATCATGTGCCACACGGCTTCCGGGCGGCGTTCTCGACCATCATGAACGAATGGGCGGAGCGACATGGCAAGGACCATGACCGGCAGGTCATCGACCTGATGCTCGCGCATGTTCCGAAGGAGAAGGTCGAGGGCGCCTACAACCGCGCCGCCTACATGCCGCGGCGGCGCGAGCTCGCGCAGAACTGGGCCGACATGCTCGTTAAAGGGCTGCCGGCGCCGGCTGTCCTCGTCGAACGGCCGGCGAAGGTAACCTGCGAGTGGTCGCGTCGGATCGTGCCCAAGCCGGTGCCCGGAGACTTCCGGTTCCGTCCACGCTCGGAGGCGGCCTAAGGGCCGCCTCCTTTTCGCGCCTAACAGCCTCCTCGCCCTTCTCGTTTCGAGAAGCGTCGAAATGATTTGACTTTCGCCGCGCAGCACGTCATTTCTACACAAATGGAAATGACGTGCTGCATGGATTCGGTCTCAGCAGTCTCGGCTTTGGGCGCGTTGGCGCAGGAACATCGCCTGGCGTTGTTCCGGCTGCTCGTTCAAGCGGGAGCATCCGGAATGCCCGCCGGTGCAATCGCCGAGGCCCTCGGCGTTCCGAACTCATCGCTCTCCTTCCATCTCGCTCAACTGAGCAAGGCCGGCCTGGTGCGACAGGAGAGGCAGCATCGGTCGATCATTTATCGGGCCGACTATGCCGCGATGAACGATCTTGTGGGCTACCTCATGGAGAATTGCTGCGCCGGCGCCGATTGCGGCACGGCCCTCGGCTGCGCAGCCGAAGCCGTTCCAGCTCAACCGGAAAGGAAATCCGCATGAAGCGCCTGCACGTGCACGTCGGGGTGAACGATCTCGACCGCTCCATTGGCTTCTACTCGACCCTGTTCGGCGCCAAGCCGACCGTGGTGAAGCCCGATTACGCCAAGTGGATGCTCGACGATCCCCGCGTGAACTTCGCCATCTCGGCGGGCCAGCATGCCGCCAAGGGGATCGAGCATCTCGGCATCCAGGTCGAGAGCGGTGAAGAGCTTGCGGACGTCTATGGTCGCCTCAAGGCGGCGGATCGTCCGGTGCTCGAGGAGGGCGCCATCACCTGCTGCTATGCAAGATCCGAAAAGAGCTGGATAGCCGATCCCGACGGCGTGGTCTGGGAAGCCTTCTTCACCAACGGCGAGGCGACCGTGTACGGCGACAGCCCTGCACTGGGCGCGCTCTCGGGCAATGCCGCAGAGAACGCCTGCTGTGCCACCGCCATGAAGGCTCCGAAGGTGGCCTGCTGCAAATGAGCGTCACCATCTATCACAATCCCGCCTGCGGGACCTCGCGCAACACACTGGCGCTGATCCGCGCCACCGGCAGCGAGCCGCAGGTGGTCCATTATCTCGACACGCCGCCCAGCGGGGAGGAGCTGGTCTCGCTGATCCACCGCATGGGGATCAGCCCGCACGATCTGCTGCGGCAGAAGGGTACGCCTTATGCCGAGCTGGGACTGGACGATCCCGCGCTCACCGACGAGCAGCTCATCGACGCGATGATCGCGCACCCGGCCCTGATCAACAGGCCAATCGTTGTCGGTCCGAAGGGCGTTAAGCTCTGCCGCCCATCCGAAGAGGTGCTGACAATCCTCGGTCGGCCGCTCGAAACGGATTTCGTCAAGGAAGACGGCGCGGTGATACCCGCCAATGGCTGACCAGGCGATGGCGGCGAAGCCCGCCATGACGAGTTTCGAGCGCTATTTGTCGCTGTGGGTCGCCTTCTGCATCGGCGTCGGCATCGCGCTCGGTGCGACGCTCCCCGGTGTCTTCGCAGCCATTGCTGAGGCCGAGATCGCGCGGGTCAACCTGCCCGTCGCGCTCCTGGTCTGGCTGATGATCGTGCCCATGCTGCTGAAGATCGACTTCGGCGCCTTGGGGCAGGTGCGCCAGCATATACGCGGCGTCGGCGTCACCCTGTTCATCAACTGGGCGGTGAAGCCCTTCTCGATGGCGCTGCTCGGCACCTTGTTCATCGGCTGGCTGTTCCGGCCCCTGCTCCCCGCAGACCAGATCGAAAGCTACATTGCCGGCCTGATCCTGCTCGCGGCAGCGCCGTGCACCGCGATGGTGTTCGTCTGGTCGAACCTGTGCGAGGGCGAGCCCCATTACACGTTAAGCCAGGTCGCGCTGAACGACGTGATCATGGTCTTCGCCTTCGCGCCTCTCGTCGGCCTGCTGCTCGGAGTCGCCTCGATCACCGTGCCGTGGGACACGCTGCTGCTGTCGGTCCTGCTCTACATCGTCGTGCCGGTGATCGTGGCGCAACTCATTCGCCGCCAGCGCCTTGCCACCGGCGGCACGGCGGCGCTCGACGCCCTGCTTCGCCGCCTCGGCCCGGTGTCGCTCGTAGCGCTTCTCACCACGTTGGTACTTCTGTTCGGCTTCCAGGGCGAGGCGATCCTGGCGCAGCCGCTCGTCATCGCATTGCTGGCCGTGCCGATCCTGATCCAGGTCTATTTCAATGCAGGACTTGCTTATTGGCTGAGCCGCCGTTTCGGTGTCGCCTGGTGCGTGGCGGCGCCCGCCGCGCTGATCGGCGCCAGCAACTTTTTCGAGCTGGCCGTCGCCGCCGCGATCAGCCTGTTCGGCCTGCAATCCGGCGCAGCCTTGGCGACGGTGGTCGGCGTGCTGGTGGAGGTGCCGGTGATGTTGTCCGTCGTCGCGATCGTGAATCGGACGCGCGGCTGGTACGAACGGCCGGGTTCCATTGCCGCGACCTGACGGGCGGCCGCTTGCGGATTCCTGCACTCCCCGGCTGGACCAACTCAGCGGAGCCTGCCTCCAGGTTCAAGCATCGACGGGTTCATTGTACCTGGCGCATCGATCGCGCCGGGGTTCGGCCTCCCGCTCAACGGGGTTGCGCATTAATCACTTCGAGCTAGTCTGACGCGGCGCCACGAGGGTGGCGCCGAGGCGTGAGAACCTCGCTTGGGAGTCCAGACCCGCACCCCTTCGGCCGGGTGGCCGACGCGCATGTCCAAGCCGCTTGCGGCCAAAGGCGCCGGCGCATGTCTCAAGCATGTTCTCAACACCCGGCTTTCGCCCCCGTGCGCTCACGATTGTGGGTCAAACGGGCATGGTCGGACACTTCGACGCAGGCGAACCAGCATCCAGGAAGGCGGCCTTGGCCGGCCGAGGCCGCCGATGCGGATGATCGGCGGCTTCCTCGCGGCCGTCACGGTTCCGCCGCTGGGCGAGGACGACCCCCTTCCACCCGAGGATCGCGTCGTTCGCCATTCGCTGGGCCTGGAAGACCTCTATCGCGTGCATGGTCCGCGGCTGCTCCGGTTCTTCGCGCGCCGGGCTGACCGGCAGGATGCGATCGACCTCGTCCAGGAAAGCTTCGTCCGGTTCGCGAGCTCCGCCGCCTGCCGCGACCGGACTGTCGAGTGTCCCGAGGCCTACCTCAACCAGATAGCCACGAACCTGCTGCGCGACCGCGCCAAGTTGGCGCTGCAGCGATCGCTCTCCAGCCATGTCCCGGCCGAGGACGTCCCCTTGGCCGGAGCCGACCTGCTCGCGACACTGGAGGCACGCGACAAGCTCAACCGGCTCCAGAACGCGCTGATGCGGTTGAAGCCGAAGACTCGCGAGATATTCCTCGCCCATCGCCTCGACGGATTGAGCTACAGGCAGATTGCGGAACGATCCGGCTTGAGCATCAAGGGCGTCGAATGGCACATGACAAAGGCGATTGATCTTCTTGATCGAGCCCTGAGGCGTTGATGGATCGTCGAGGCGACGGCTCGCGCGCACCGGACGAGCTGCGCGACCAGGCGATTGCCTGGCTGGCCCGGCTCCGGTCGGGGCCTACCGACCACGAGCGCGCTGAATTCATGGATTGGTATTCCGCCGACGCGCGCCATGCGAATACCTACGACGCGCTGCTCGACAGCTGGGACGACACTGCCCTCGCGGCGCAAACCCCGATCGGAGAGCGGTCCCAGGCTGCGACCCGGCAGCGCAGGACGAGGGTTGCAGCGGCCGCCGCCGCGGTGCTGGTCCTGCTGGTTGCGGGCAGCCTCGCCATGAACGGCTTCGTGCACCGCGACACGGCCACCCGCGCGATGCTTGCCAGTCGCGTAGGCGAAATCCGGACGATTGCGCTCGAGGACGGATCACGGGTCACGCTCGACACGGACAGCGTCGTGAGGGTTCGCTACGATCGCGACCAGCGGCGCCTCGAGCTGCAGCAGGGACGCGCCCGCTTCGCGGTCGCCCACGATGCCGAGCGGCCGTTCATCGTGGCGGCCGGTTCGAGCGAGGTCGTTGCCCGCGGAACCCTGTTCGATGTCGACCGCCGCCCGCGCCGGATCGTCGTTGCCCTGCTGGAGGGCTCGGTCGAGGTTCGCCGGAACGCCCCGGCGGGCGGATCGGGACAGACGATGCTGGCGCCCGGACAGCAGGTCACGATCGACGGCTCCGCTGCGCCTGCCAGGCCCACGAAGATCAGGCCGCCCGAAGCCCGCTGGCCGTCCGGGATGCTGTCGTTCGAGGATGCTCCGCTGGCGGACGTCGTGGCATCGGCCAATCGCTACAGCCCGACCAAGATCATCATCGCCGATCCAGCCACTGGGCAGCGCCGCTTTACCGGCACCTTCAAGCCGGGCGAACCCTCGCGGCTTGCCGAGACGATCGGGTCGATGTTCCGGTTGCGGGTCGACCGGGACCGGCCCGACACGCTCGTGCTCGCCAGCCAGGAATAATTTCCCAGGGTAACCGCGCTCGGTCGCGTCGAAGTCCCCCAAGCAACGCCAATCCGGCGTGCGCATGGGGGAACACGAATGTCGATTGTCCAGAAGGTTGCACTTGCCCTGTCCGCTTCGACCGTCGCGCTCTTGCCGACGGTGCCGGCGATGGCGGCCCAGGAACAGCGGTTCGCCTACGCTCTTCCCGCGCAACCGCTTGCCCAGTCCCTGCGCGATGTGTCGATCCGGTCCGGGCGGGACATCGTCGCGCCGGCAGGGCTGCTCCGGGGCAGGTCCGCCCCGCCGGTCCGCGGCAACTATACTCTCGAGGAGGTCGTCGAGGCGCTCCTCGCCGGGTCGGGCCTCGCAGCGCGAAGGGTGGGCGACGGGCTGGTGATCGCTCGCACGCAATCCACGCAGGGCAGCCCGGAAGGCGAACTCGCCAGCGAAGAAGCGATCGTGGTCACCGGGACCCGCATCCGCGGCTCCGGCCCGGTTGGCTCGACGGTCACGACCGTCGACCGCGAGGCGATCGACCGCAGCGGCTACGCCACAACGCAGGACATCGCACAGACCATTCCACAGAACTTCGGCGGGTCGCCGGGCGAGGGTGCAGGCACGGGCTCGTTCAACTCGGACTCGGGCTTCAACACGGCGGCCGGCTCGAGCATCAACCTGCGCGGGCTAGGCACCGGCTCGACCCTCGTGCTGCTGAACGGAGACCGACCGGCGCTCGGCGGCTTCTCGGGCGTGTTCAGCGACATCTCCATGATCCCGGCCTCGGCGATCGAACGGATCGAGATCGTCGCCGACGGCGCGTCGGCGGTCTACGGCTCCGACGCCGTCGCCGGCGTGGTCAACATCATCCCCCGGCTCGACTTCACCGGCGGCGAGACCCGATTCCGGATCGGCACCGCCGATGGCGATTCCGAGGACGTCGTCGCCAGCCAGCTTCTCGGAACCCGCTGGTCCGGCGGGCATGCCATGATCGCCTATGAATATTACCGGCGGACGCGGCTCGCCGCCGCTGACCGGGCCTATGCCACGGACGACCTGCGGAACTACGGCGGCACGGATAACCGAAGCCGATATGCGAGCCCCGGAACCATCATCGCGGCCAACGGCCAGACCTTCGCGATCCCGCGCGGGCAGGACGGGCGAGACCTGGCCGCAAGCGACCTCGTCCCCAATACGGTGAACCTCGGGAACGACTGGGACCAGGCCGACCTGCTTCCCGACCAGCGCCGGCACTCCGTCTTCGCCGCGGCCAGCCAGGACCTTGCTCCCGGCATCCGCCTCTATGCGCGCGGCCTCTATTCCTCGCGGAGCTTCAGCCAGCGCGAGAGGCCGATCAGCAACGCGGCGCGGACGGTGCCGGTGACGAACCCCTTCTACGTCGACCCGATCGGGACCGCGCGTCCGGTACGGGTGCAATACAGCTTCGTGCGCGACCTCGGCCCCGAGACCACCAGCGGCGGCGTCGAAGCCTATGGCGGCAGCCTGGGCGTCGAGGCGGACCTGGGCCGATGGAATGTCGACCTGCACGGCACATGGGGGCGGCAGGTCGAACGAACCACCATCTCCAACCGCGTGAACACGGCGCGGCTCAATGCGGCGCTTGCCGATCCCGACCCGGCAACCGCCTACAATCTCTTCGGCGACGGGCCCTCGACCAATCCGGCCACGATAGCAAAGGTGCGGGGCTCAACGCGCTCGGGCAACAGCGGCACCGTCTGGTCGGCAGCCCTGCGGGCCGATGGTCCGCTCGTCTCGCTGCCCGGCGGCGACGTCCGCCTCGCGGTCGGCGGCGAATATCGCGAGGAGCGGTACGAGGACCGGGCGACGATAAGCGACGTCAACACGCTGGCACCGGTCGCGCTCCAGCCGATCGCCCTGCCTGGCCCGCGGCGGGTCCGGGCCGCCTATGGCGAACTCCATGTGCCGGTCTTCGGCGAAGACTTGCGCCTTCCGGGATTCCACCGGCTGGACCTCTCCGCCGCCGTGCGGACCGAGCACTACAGCGACTTCGGGACCACGACCAACCCGAAGCTCGGCATCGCCTGGGAGCCGCTGCGCGGCCTCGCCATCCGCGGGACCTGGGGCAAGTCGTTCCGCGCGCCCAACTTCAACAACCTGAGGCAGGATCCCGCCAACTCGCTCTTCTTCACCTACACGCTGCCCGATCCCGCGTCGCCCACGGGCCAGACGAACGTGCTGGTCCTGCGCGGGAACGATCCAGGGCTGCGCCCGGAACGGGCGACGAGCTGGACCGTCGGCATGGACGTCCGGCCGCCCTTTATCCCGGGGCTCCATGCAAGCATCACCTACTACAATATCGACTACCGCGACCGCATCGCTTCCCCGGCGGCAAACCTGCTCAACTTCCTCGTCAACCGCGAGACCTACGAGGGCATCATCGACCCGGATCCCTCGCTCGCGACGATTCAGGGCTATTTCGCGGCGCCGGTCTTCCAGAATCCCTTCAATTTGGCGCCCGAGCAGATCGAGCTGCTGATCGACGCGCGGCTGCAGAACCTGTCGACCGTCAGGCAAAGCGGGCTCGACGTTGACCTCGGCTACAGCTTCGATGCCCTTGGCGGGAGGGCGGACATCGGCCTCGCCGGGGCGTACATCTTCCATATCCGCCAGGCGCTCACGGCGAGCGCCCCCGCCACCGACGTCGTCGACCGGCTCGGCAACCCGGTCGACCTGCGGCTGCGCGCCCGCGCCGGATGGTCCGGCGAGCGCTGGAGCGTGTCGCTCTTCGGCAACTATCTCGACAGCTACACCAACCTCACCAACGCGGTCCCGCAGGAGGTCCATTCCTGGACGACCTTCGACCTGCAGGTCGGCTATCGCTTCGGCGAGGAAGGAGTCGGCCGCGGCCTGCGTGTCGCGCTGAGCGCCACCAACCTGTTCGACCGCGACCCGCCGGCGGCCGCCTACTTCCTCGGTCCGTTCTCGGTCGGCTTCGACCCGGACAATGCCAGTCCGCTGGGCCGCGTCATCTCGCTGACGGTCACCAAGACGTGGTGAGGGCCATGTCGCGCTGCCTGCTTGCAGCTTCTTGCCTCGCTGCACCCTCCGTCGCCTCCGCCGACTGCCCCGAGCGATTGATGTCGCCCGGGTCCTCCAGCGCTCGCGACGTCAGTCCGCGCGACCTCCTCGGGCTGCGTGATTTCGGCCGGTCCGATACCGCGCTCTCCGGCCCATCGCCCTTCAGCCTGTCGCCGGACGGCACCGAGCTTGCCATTGCCCTTCGTCGCGCGGACCCCGACGCCGACCGCTATTGCATCGGCATCGTCATCGTCCCGCTCGATCGAGCCAAGCCAGCACGGCTGGTCGATGTCGGCGGCGAGTTCATCCTGGCTCGCAGCGACAGCCACGGCCTTCCCGACCTGGCGATAGGCACCGAACAGGCCATCACGCCCCTGTGGTCGCCCGACGGCCGCTGGCTCGCCTACCTGCGCCGCGATCGAGGGGTGACCCAGGCCTGGCGTGCCCGCACCGACGGAAGCCACGCCGCTCCCGTCACGCGCGATGCCGAGGACGTGCGGGCGGTACGCTGGTCGCCGGACGGCGGGGCGCTGGTGGTCACCTCGCGGCCGATGGCGGCTGCACGGGCGGAGATCGACCGCGAAGGCCGGCGCGGCTTCCTCTACGACCGGCGGTTCTGGACGCTGTCCGAGGCGCGTCCGCGCCCGCGGCTGCCACTGCCGACCGTTGAGCGGGTCGTCGATCCGGAAACCGGCCGCGCGATCGAAGGGGACGGTGCGGCCGACCGGCGGGACGAGGGAAGGCCCGCCGATGCCCGTCTCTACGCTCGGTCGGCCGACGGTGCGCGCGCCTGGACGTCGCCGACCGACCCGGGCCGCATCCTCGGTCCCGTCAGCCTCAAGGTCGAAAGCGGCGGCCGGACACTCGCCTGCAGCGTCGCAGCCTGTTCAGCCGCGGTAGGCGCGCTGTGGTGGCGCGATCCTGGCGAGCTGCTTTTCATGCAGGGAGGCACGCCGGAGAATGGCGGCACGACGACGCTGTTCCGCTGGCGCGTCGATGCCGAGCCAGCCCCGGTGCCTCTCCTCGCCACGAACGATGCCCTGATCGGCTGCCAGCTGCTCGCGCGGCGTTTGATCTGCGCGCGCGAGACTGCGACGCACCCGCGCGTGATCGTCAGCCTCGACCCGGACACGGCGCGCTCGACCACGATTTACGATCCCAATCCCGAGTTCGCGCGCCTGCGGACCGGCAAGGTCCAGCGGCTGCGCTGGACGGACGCGCAAGGCGTCCCCGGCTTCGGCGACCTCGTCCTTCCCCCCGCGCATCGCCCCGGCGACAGGCATCCGCTGGTGATCGTACAGTACCAGAGCCGCGGCTTCTTGCGCGGCGGCACCGGCGACGAATACCCGATCCACGCGTTGGCCAGCCGCGGCTTCGCGGTGCTGAGCTTCAACCGCGTCCGCCCGTTCGCGAGCGATTCCGGTGCGCGCGACATCAACAAATTCGTCCGCATCGGCATGACCGATTTTGCCGAGCGCCGGCGCATGCTCTCGGCGATCGAGGCGGGAATCGACCGCAGCATCGCGCTAGGGGTGGTCGACCCGGATCGCATCGGTATCTCGGGGCTCAGCGACGGCGCCGCCAGCGTCCAGTTCGGGCTCGTCAACTCGAATCGTTTCCGCGCGGCGGCGATGAGCTCGTGCTGCGACGACCCGAGCACGGTGCAATTCGCGGCAGGACCCGCCTATTTCGAGGACACGCTGTCCTGGGGCTATCCCGATTTGGGCGCCGACGAGCATGGCTTTTGGCGGCGCTATTCGCTGGCCGCCAACGCCGACAGAATCGACGTGCCGATCCTTCTCCAGCTTCCCGACGACGAATTCCGCTTTGCGCTCGAGACCTATGTCACGCTCGACCAGCGTCGCGTGCCGATCGAGATGTACGTCTTTCCCGACGAGTTTCATGTGAAGTGGCATCCGGCCCACCGCCTCGCGGTCTACGAGCGCGCAATCGACTGGTTCGACTTCTGGCTCAACGGGCGCGAGGACCCGGCGCCGGGCAAGCAGGATCAATATGCCCGATGGCGCGCGCTCGCGCTGCGGGCGCAGGATCATACCGTCCACCGCTGAATCGCCATAATCGTTGATCCTGCAATTGCCGTTGTCGGCCCGACTTAGGGTCGGGACCCATAAACAGGATTCCCTTGGCGTCGGGAATGTGATTCAGCCTCCTGATTGATCGGGAGCGTGCGTTGTCGGGCGAGTTTTGGTTGAGCG
>Ga0180222_1001906_pt1 | contig 19184 bp, 17 predicted proteins | sample eDN5th37CKraftOP_FD_151336 | JGI IMG/M metagenome (GOLD analysis project Ga0180222, IMG submission 151336) | Enriched Organic Plus compost microbial communities from Emeryville, California, USA - eDNA 5th pass 37_C Kraft OP (version 2) (version 2) ... | reverse complement strand
CCCAACTGTTGAACGAATTATAGAACACGAAAGCCTTGATGTCGTAACCCGCCCGCACCAAGGCCTCGGTGACATGCGATCCGATGAAGCCGTCCGCACCGGTGACAAGAACCTTTTTCATGGCCTCAACGGTTGGCGCAATGGGAATCTCGATCAGGCCGCGGTCAGCACGCCGTGATCGAGCCTGATCACGCGATCGGCAGCCTCTGTCATCACGCTCTGATGCGATACGGCGATGATCGTCATCTTACCGGCGAGCTGACGCAGCGTCGCACAAACCGCCCGCGCGGTCTCCTTGTCGAGAGATGCCGTGATCTCGTCGAGCAACAGGATCGACGGCTTCCGAACCAGCGCGCGGGCCAGCGATATCCGCTGGCGCTGGCCGCCGGAAAACCGGCTGCCGCGCTCTCCGACCATGGCATCGAGACCGTCGGGAAGACTGGCCACCACGTCCCACACGCCGGCGGCGCGCAACGCTTCCTCGGCCTGCGCGCGGGAGATCGTCGTGTCGGCAAGACAGATGTTCTGGTACACGGAATCGTGCAGCAGCAGCAATTCCTGAGGCACATAGCCGATCCGGCTTCTCCATGACCTCAAGTCCAACTGGCGGAGATCGTCTCCGCCGATGAGCACGCGTCCCGCGCTCGGCAGCAGCAATCCGCTGACAATATCGAGCAAGGTCGTCTTGCCGCCGCCGGAAGGCCCCGAGATCGCGACGAACTCGCCGGGCCCGATACGCAGCGACACGTCGCGCAAAACCTGCTTGTCAGGATAATCGAAAGACACCGATGCCAGCGCGATTTCCGGGACGGAGCCCTGGATGCTGCGCACGGCGCGCTTCTGCTCGCCCTCGCGTTCGGTCTCCTCGCAAAGCCGCAGGATTGACCAATAGGCGCTCGCGCCGATGCCGATCTGATGCCAGATCTCCTGCATTACCTGAAAGCGGTTGAACAACCGATAGAACAGCGCCGCGATCACCATCAGCGCCGGCAGCGTTTCGCCACCGATCGCGACCGCTCCGTAAATGGCGATGGCGAGGAATACCACGAGCAGCGGTTCCTGCGTGACGCGCAGGATCTCGGCCGACCACACCTGGCTTCGCTGCGTCTCATCGAGCTCCCGGATCTCGCGATCGAGCAACGGCAGAGCGGACTTTTCCGCCGCCATGGCCTTGATCGGCTTGATACCTTGCAGGGTATCGGTGGTTCGCGCCGAAAGCGATTTCATCAGATCGGTCTGGCGCTCACCCGACGCCAGCGCGACCGCGACAACCTTGCGAAAGGCAAAGACGCCGATCAGACCCGCGAACACCGCGAAAGCCGCCACCTTCCAGGATACCAGGAAGGTCGCCACGCCATAAACCAGCGCCTGAATAAAAGCGGCAACGAACCGGGTCGACTGCTGATAGGTGACCCCGGCGCGAATGGCTTCCGCCCCGATCGCATTGGCGAAGATGCCCAGCGGCCGCGTCACGAAATAGGACCAGCGCGCCTCCATCAGGGCTGCAATCAGCCTGCGCCTCAGATCGGTCATCAGGCGGCCGACGGCGAAGCCCGCTTCTTTCATGGCGAGCAGCGTCACCGCAGCTTTTGCCGAAATGCCGATAACGATGACCAGCAACAGCGATCCCACCGAAGGCGTCAGCCCGACGAGTGACAGCACCTGCGCTATCACGTCGCTGATCATTCCGCCCTGGGAACCGTCACCGCCGACCGCGATCTGCAGCAGCGGCAGCAGCGCGAGAACGCTGAAGCCCTCCGCGAGACCGGCGATGCTGAGCAAGCCGACGACGACGAAAGTGCGGCCGGGATAGGTTTCAATGAAATGCCGCAGCAGCGCCAGCACCCCGCGCTGCGCGCTCACCGCTGCGATATCACCTGGAGCATTCATTGAAGGTAAGCGTGAACCGACACGTTTCGTTGTGTCCGGGCTGAGATGCAGCTCGCCGTGGTAGAAGGGCCGCTTGTCATCGTGCCGAAATGCTACCGCACTCCGGGTGAAAGGCACCCGGAGCACGAGACCCGAGGTCGCACGCGCCTAGGCGGCGGTGACGGCCTCGACATCGACCATCACCCGGACCTTGCGGCCGAGCAGGTCGAGAAGGATCGCGACGCGGTCGCTGTCCTTCATGCCTTCATAGAGCGCGAGGCTGTCGGCGAAGACGCCGTCCAGCACCCGCACCTTGTCGCCGGCGCGGAAGCTTGGCCGGCGCTCGAGCTGAATGAATCCGTCGGCATTCTCCCGCGCGCGCAGGCCCGCGACGACGCGATCCGGCACCGGCGTCGGAAAACCGCCGCTGCCGACAAGGCTGGTCACGCCCACCGTCGAATAGATCGAGCGCCAGCGCTGCACCGTCATGTCGATGGCCACGAACAAATAGCGAGGAAACAGCGGCGCGGCGACGGTCTCGGTGCGCCGCGCATGACGGCGTCGCTTGAGATAGCGTGGCAGATAGGTCTCGAATCCCTGGCGTCCGAGATGCGCAATCGCCTTGTGCTCGGCGTTCGGCTGCGACTGCACGGCGTACCAGTGCCGCGATGCGGTCATCGCGCCGCTCCCTGGCGCTGCCGCATGCGCAAGCGCAGCAGATTGGGCACCAGCACGCGCTCGGCACCGAACCGCGCCATCGCGTCTTCGCAGACGCGGCGCGCATTGCTGACATCGGTGATGAGCACGCAGTCGAACGGCGCCGTCACGCTCGCGCAATCGTCGAATACCGGACGGCCGACGAAATGCTGGCCGCCGGAACCCGGCTGCACCGTGCCCGCGATGGTCACGCCCTGCTCCAGCGCGCACAGCGCGGCGATCTCGGCGAGATCGGATCGCCCGAGCAGCAGCACGCTGTTGACGCCGCGGGCCTTGGCCGCCTTTAGCAGATCCGAACAGTCCGCCTTGGCCTCGCGGAAGAACTGGAAGGAATAGGAAAGATATTCGACGGTCAGCCGCGACTTCTCGGCAAATCCCTTGGGCGTCAGGTAATAGGCGTAGCGCCGCGCCGGCGCTTCCTGCACCTTGACCAGGCCTTTGTTGATGCAGCGCTTGAGATAGGCGTTGACGAGGCCCAGCGCGATGCCGAGTTCGGACGCCAGATGCCGCTGTGAATGAACGCGATCCTGTTCGACGGCGTCCAGCACCCCGAGCATGATGCGAGACGGTTCCGCGTTGTCGCTGTCGGCGGTGCGATGCATGAGCCTTTCCCGATCGAAGCGCGTATACGGCGTTCACCGCATGAACGTCAAATCAATTGTTCATCTCATGAACAGCATCGCGCGGTATGCTGAATTTTGAAAATAATAAAATACATCAATAACTTATAAGGATTATCGGCTTTTTCTGCTTATGGCTGACGATGACCAGGTTCCCACAAGTCCCGCCAGCACGCCGGCTTGCGCGGCAGCCGGGCGCCGGCATATTGCTCTGGCTCTCGCCCGCCCCAGGACGCCCAACGGCATGTTGCGCCCCCGCGCCCAGATCACGATTGCCCCGCTGATTCCAAGCATCTGCCCGCGGCGGCCCGCTCGCAGAGCAGCGGCACGCCTGTCCCGATGACGGCGCGTCTCCTCTATCTCGTCTCGGAAGACTGGTATTTCCTGTCGCACCGGCTGCCGATGGCGCGGGCAGCGCGCGATGCCGGCTATGAGGTCCACGTCGCCACGCGCGTGGTCGGTGGCGGACCCAAGATCGAGGCCGAGGGCTTCCACCTGCATGCGATCCCGTGGCAGCGCGGCTCGGTCAATCCGCTGCCTTTCATCGCCACGGCCCGGACCGTGCGGGCGCTCTACAGGCGGATCGAGCCTGCCATCGTCCATCATGTCGGCTTTGCGCCGGCGGTGATCGGCTCGGTCGCGGCGCTGGGCCTGCCCATGGTCAAGCTCAATGCGCTGGCCGGGCTCGGTTTCGTCTTCACCTCGGACAGCGCGAAAGCGGCGGTGCTGCGCCCCCTGGCCCGCGGCCTGCTGCGCGTGCTGCTGCGCCGGCCGCACACCGCGGTACTGGTGCAGAATCCGGATGACGAGGCCGTCATGCTCGAGCTCGGCCTCGCCCGCGACAGCGTGGCGCGCATTCCCGGCTCCGGCGTCGATGTCGATGCGCTCGCGCCATTGCCGGAGCCGGATGCGCCGTTCACGGTCGGCTTCGTCGGGCGGCTGCTCTACGACAAAGGCGTCGAAGTGCTGGTTCGCGCCCATGGGCTGCTGCGCCAGCGCGGCATACCGCTGCGCCTGCTGATCGCCGGCACGCCCGATCCGTCCAATCCCGCCTCGATCCCGTCCACCGTCATCGAACGATGGCGGCAGGACGGCACGATCATGTTCGCCGGTCATGTCGAGGACATCCGTACCGTCTGGGCGCAGTCTCATGTCGCGGTGCTGCCGTCGCGGCGCGAAGGCCTGCCGAAATCGCTGCTCGAGGCCGCCGCCTGCGGCCGCGCCATGGTGGCAACCGACGTGCCCGGCTGCCGCGAGATCGTCCGCGATGGGGTAAACGGCCTGCTGGTCGCGCCCGACCAGCCGGCGGCGCTCGCCGACGCGATCGAACGCCTCGCTCGCGACGGCGCCTTGCGGCAGCGCTTCGGCAGCGCCGCGCGGCAGATCGTGTGCGAGGAATTTTCGAGTGCGCGGATCGGCCGCGACATCGTCGCGCTCTATGACCAACTGCGGCGTCGCGAGAGCGTCGGTGCCGTGGCGGCGCGGGCGACGATCTCATGACTGGCTCTCCCCTCGCATTGCTGCTTGCGCTGCTCGCCGCGGCTGCACTCTGCGGCCTGCTGATCGTGCTGCTGCAGCCGCTGCTGCGGCGCTACGCGCTGGCGCGGCCCAATGCCCGCTCCTCGCATCGCACGCCGACGCCGCAGGGCGGCGGCATCGCCGTCATCGCTGCGACCGTGCTGGTGGCGGCAGTTGCGATGGCCATCATCCCGGAATTCCGCGCCGCCGCGCCGGAATGGGCCGGCATTGCCGCCTGTGCGGTCGCGCTCGCCGTCGTCGGCGCCGTCGACGACATCCGTCCATTAGAGGCGCTGCCGCGGCTCGTCCTGCAAGTCCTGATCGTCGCGGCGGCGATCGCGACGCTGCCGCCATCGCTGCAGGTCATGCCGCTTCTGCCGTGGTGGCTCGAGCGCATGCTGATGCTGCTGGCGCTGGTCTGGCTGGTGAACCTCACCAATTTCATGGACGGCATCGACTGGATGACCGTGGCCGAGGCGGTGCCGATCACCGCCGCGCTCGGCCTGTTCGGCCTTGCCGGTGCACTACCATCCGGCGCCACGCTGGTCGCGGTTGCGCTCTGCGGCGCCGTGATCGGCTTTGCGCCGTTCAACCGGCCGGTCGCACGGCTGTTTCTGGGCGACGTCGGCAGCCTTCCCTTCGGCCTGCTGCTCGGTTGGCTGCTGATCCGGCTCGGCGAGCATTACCTCGCTGCCGCGCTGCTGTTGCCGCTTTACTATCTCGCCGATGCGACCATCACGCTGCTGCGACGCTGGCGCGACCGCCAGCCGCTGATGACGTCGCATCGCTGCCACTTCTATCAGCGTGCGCTCGACGGCGGCATGCCGGTGATGTGGATCATCCGGCGGGTGGCGCTGCTGAACCTGGTCTTGGCCGGACTTGCGCTTTCGACATTGTGGGCTCCCGCAGCGAGCCTGTTGGCGATCCTCTGCGGCGCCGCGCTCGTCGGATACGTCCTGTTCGATTTTGAACGCAGCGCCGGCCGCGCGGCGCGCTCTAGCTAGGTCGACCGGGCGGCCGAACCAGTTCGCTGCGAACGATCAAGGGTGGCGCCGCCAGTGCGGCGCCCACGATCAGCCAGAATGTCCGCTGATACAGCATATCGGCTGGGCCCGACATCACCGCCATCACGACAAAGCATAAGAACACCAGGGCGAGCCCCTTGTCGGCTGCGGCTGCCCGCCACGATCGATACCAGACCGCGACCGCCGGAACGGCAAGGGCCAGAAATCCGACGACACCGAGCTCGGCCAGCAGCCAAAGCGCCGTTGAATGAATCACCAGCGGGATATGTCCGCTCGACAGGATCATCAGATTGCGAAACGCGCCAAGTCCCGCTCCGAGCAGCGGATGCTCGGTAAAAAGCTCCCACCCCTTGGTCCATGTCAGCAGCCGCTCGCTTGTCGATATCTCCGTCGGAATCAGCGACGGCGCGACGATCGCGTCCTCAACGCTGGAAATCATGAGAATGATGGAAACAAATATCGTTGCGGCCAAAATGCCGACGATGCTTTCACGGAGACGCAAGGCCCCGATGGCGAGGCCGGCGAGAACAACACAGGCCAGAGTAATCCAGCCCGAGCGGGATCCGGAAAACCACAGACCGATAAAGAGCAAGGCCAAAACAGCCGCCTTGGCGTTCCCCCCTCGCAGCCAGACGATCGCGCCGGCCACGGCGATCAGCAGCTGGAAGGCCAGAAAGTTCCTGTTCTGCGCGAAGCCGCTGATGGCAGCAGCGTTAGGGAGATAGTCGACCACCGAAACGCCCAAAGCTTCCAGGCATATGAAAATCACTTCGATGACGACCACGCCGACACTGGCGCCGACATAGCTCAGGACCACCGCCTTCAACGCGTCATTCCCGCCGGACGAGGTTGCGAACGCTCCGGTCGCAGCAAAGGCCAGGAGGACGAACCATCCGGCAAAACGGTTGACCAGCGCCCAGTCCGTCCAGCCGAAGCGATAGGCACCGAGGAACAGCGCTTCCGCGAGCAGCAGCGTGGCAATGAGGGCGCTGATGTTGACATAGGGGACGCGCCATTGCGGCCAGGCTCGCGCCTTGGCCGCATTGAAGATGAAAAGCGCGCCGCCCAGCATGGCGACGGGATCGGCGAGATTGACATTGAGAAGGCCGCTGCCGAGCGGAACATAAATCTGGAACAGCACGAACACCGACGCCACAAGCGGAATGCTCCAGCCAAGCAGCATCATGTAGTCGAGGGCGACTTCAGTCTGCTTCCCGCCGGATGCCGGTTGCCTCCTGTCGAGCATCAGCGACAGCGCGAACATCAGGATCATCGACAGGAAGGAGCCCGCTCCGATGACGACGGCCGTCGTCAGGGCCGCGGGAGCGGAAATCCCGACCGCGCCGAGGGTGAAGACCGCGCTGAGCTCGCGCACGCCCCACCCGGCCAAGCTGATCGGCACGCTCGCTGCGAACATTACGATGGCCGATGCCGCCACGAGGTCGGCGATATCGGTCTCAGCAGACAGCTGATGCGCCACGCTCACATAGGCGAGCATCATCGCCGCCTGCACGGCGAGCGTCAGCACGGACAACCGCAGGACTGCGCCGGCAAACCGTCGAGAAAGCACCGGCGAGATATTGGCGGCGAGGATGCGGCCGTAGCCCAGCACGGCGGCACCGAGCCCTGCCGCAAGAAGGCCGGCAACCACCTTGATGAGGTTGGTCCCGCCGCCAGCCGGGTCGAGATAAATATAGCCGAAGATGTAGAGCGCGCCGAACACCGCGGTGATGGCGGAAATCAGCGCCGCGATCGCCCGCTCATAGAGCGTGCCGACAACCACTGCGGCAAACGGCACCGCGGAATGGCGCATGACATAGCCGCGCGCGACGAGCTGGCCGGCAATCTGGAAGAAAAGCGCGCCGGCGAGGCTGCCGGCACTGACCGCCGAGATCGCTTGCGGGAGGCTGATGCGAAAGCCGGTATCGCTGGCAATGACCCGGAACCGGATCGCCGCCAGAACGGCATTGGCCAACAGGCTCAGGACGGCAATGGCGATTCCGAAGGCGGAGAGCCGCCGCAATTCATGAAAGATATTCTTGAGATCAAAATTGGCACCAACATAGACAACCGCTGCCGCCAACAAACCGAAAGAGATGATTGCTTTAAGACGAGCCGTATTCATCTAACATTGTACTGATGTGCCCCTCCCCCCGCACAAACGCGTTTATAAAAGGATTCGTGTTCCGGCTACCAGTGATATTGCTCGCGGTCGAGCCGCAGCGCCGCGTCGCATGCGTCAATCACGGTTCGGCTTGAAAGTTCCATGAGACATACGCTCGGACTGTCGATATGCCGCTCGCAGCCTTCGAGCTGGCACGGCGTGCATGGCAGTGCGTTCTGCACCAGAAAGACATTGCCGCGCTGCTGGATGCTTCCGACATCGTCCCACATCGCCTCGAGGCCGCCGATCGGCCACGGCCCCCACAGCCGCGGATCGGTGGGGCCGTAGATCGCCACGGTCGGGCATCCTGCCGCAGCGGCAAGATGCGTCACGGAAGTGTCGGGGCCGACATAGACCGCCGCGCGCGCCAGCAGCGCCGCAAGCTGCGGCCAGCTCAGGCGGCCGTCGAGCCGCCGCACCGGCGGCGCATCCACGCCCCACACCTCGTCGAGATAGCGCCGCTCCGCCGCTGAGGGTCCGCCGGTCGCGAGCACGGTGAGGCCGCGCTGCGCGAGCGCCGCGGCGACCTCGCGCCAGCCCTCCGCGGTCCACTGCTTGTAGCGGAAGAACGGCGCGGCGTGGATTACGGCATAGCCGCCGCCGACGAGGACGCCGGACACGTCGAACGAAACCGGCGCGACCACCTGGGGCACGCGCGGAATGCCGAGCGCGTCGGCGAAGCGCAGCATCTCCTCGACGCGATGGACGCCAGGCGCATGAAGCACGACGCGGTCGAGCAGCCGCCGCTTGAAGCGGCCCTTGCGGGTGTCCTCCACCAGCGCGACACGGCGTTGGCCGGCAAGCATCGCAAAAAAAGTCGGCCGATCGCCGGCCTGCGTCGACACCGCCAGCGCATAACGCCGCCGCAGCATGCGTGCGAGCGCAAGACTTTCCGCCGTGGTCGGACGGACCGGCATGGCGATGACGCGGTCGATGTCGGGATTGCCCTCGAGAATGCCGACGGTATCGGCGAACACCAGCATGTCGATCTCGGCATTGGGCCAGGCCCGCCGCATGCTGCGCACCAGCGGCGTGGTCAACAGCACGTCGCCGAGCCGGCGCAGCGCGACCACCAGGATGCGCGCGCCCCTGGGCAGATAGAGCGGAGCCGCGGCGCTCACGGCGGCACCGCGCCGCCGCCGCTCGCGCGCTCGCGCCGACGGCCCTGCAGCACCATGCCGCCGGCGACGCCGACGCCGACGACATAGGCCCACCCTTGCGTGAAATCGAACAGATGCGAGTTGAACAGCGAGCCGACGATGTTCTGCACCACCACGACGAGTCCGACCCAGGCCGCGAGCCCCTCGCCCCCGAACAGCAGCAGATGCGCGATCCACATCGCCCACAGCACCGCGGCGCCGAGGAGGCCAAGCTGCATCGCCACGGCGAGGGTCTGCTGGTGCGGGTTCGGCGTCACCGTTGCATAGGGGCCGGTCTGTCCCTGCGTCTCGGCACGCATCTGCTGCGCGATCGATCCGGTGCCGTGACCGATGAGCGGCGCACGGCCGATGCTCGCCAGCGACTTCCTCCAGAACTCCAGCCGCTCGCCGGAGGAGGTCAGCGCGCGGTCCGTGCGATAGCGCTCGATCTCGGTCCACACCGCGCCCACGCGCTGGCGCAGATAGGGCGAGGTCGACCACAGCGCCGCTCCGACGACACCGGCCGCGAGCAGCACGGCGATCACGCCCGTGGCACGGAACTGCCGCAGCGCCAGTAGCGGCAGCAGCGCCACCGCGACCACCAGCGCGGTGCGTCCGGTCGCCGCGAACACGATGTCGTTGAGGAATGCGGCGGCGAGCAGCGCCAGCAGCGCCGCCCGCGCGCGCCGCTGTCGCCGCCAGTCGTCGATCGCGACGAACAGCAGGACGAAGATGCAGGCGACGAACTCGCCGCTCTGCGTCGCCGGGTTCTTGAACGGCGTCGGGAAGGTCATCGGATCGCGCCAGTATAGCGACGGCAGCAGCATGATCGCGGTGGAGAGCACCAGCGTCAGCATGCAGGCGGCGAGATAGGCGACGAACACCCAGACGCCGCGCTCCGAGCGGTTGAACTGCACCAGCAGCAACGGCACCGCGGCAAGCTTGAGGAAGGAATCAAAGCCGTGCCAGCGTTCGGCCCAGCCGACATCGGCCCAGGCCATGCCGGCGAGGCCGAACAGCAGCAGCGCGAGCGGCAAGGCACCGGCCGGGCTCTTCACGACATTGCGCAGCGATGCGGCATCGAGCGTCGGCAGCAGCGCCAGCAGCCACAGGGCCGCGAGGATGGCGGTGAGCGACGTCGACAGCGGCAGCGACGCCGCCAGCGCGACCGCGAGCCAGTCGGCGGCCGTCGCAAGACGGCCCCTGTCGAGCCCGGCCGCGCCCATCGTCATCGTGCGCTCGCCTGCGGTTCGCGCGGCCGCAGCGCGGACAGGCCGCTCCGCGCCCGCACGGCATCCTCGCGCAGCCGCGTGCCGAGCCGCGCGTCATTGTCCGGCAGCGCGGCGCGGTCGAACTCGGCGTGATGGAGATGCAGCACCCCGGTCGCGAAACTGCCGTCCTTGCGCAACACCCCGGCGCGCAGCAGCCGCACCACCAGATCGGAATCCTCCCGGCCCCAGCCGCGATAATCGGCGTCGAAGCCGTCGACGCGGTCGAGGTCGGCGCGCCAGACCGCGAGGTTGCAGGAGCGCACGCCCTCCCAGCGGCGCCGCCGCAGCCGGCGCAGCGGCCCGAGCGGCAGCGACAGCAGCGCGGCGAGCCGGTTGACGCCGCCGGTGAGCCGCAGCTGCAGCCAGCGCGCGAGCGGCCAACGCTCCGGCGTGAGCTTGTCGCGCAGCACCGCCCCGGTCAGCGCCGGCGACAGCAGCACCCGGTTGCCGGCGACGAACCAGCCCGGCTCCGCCAGCGCGCGGTGGGCGGCGATGAAATCGGGCCGCGCGATGCAGTCGCCGTCGAGGAAGATGCAATAGACGCCGCGCGACAGCAGCACGGCGCGGTTGCGGATCTCGGCGGCGCGGAAGCCTCTGTCCTCGTGCCAGACGTGGTCGACACGGCGGCCGATCCGCCCCTTCCAGGTCTCGACCAGCAGCGCGGTCGACGGCCGCGAGCCGTCATCGGCGACGATCACCTCGAAGTCGCGGTCGGTCTGGACGCTCAGCGCACGCAGCACCGCCGCGAGCGCATCCTCGCGGTTGTAGGTGGTCACGATCACCGAGATGAGGTCCGTCACTGGTCGCCTCTGCGCCGCGCCGGTCGGCGCCGAACGCGCATCCTCTATCCGAACTCGCGCGCAGCGACAAACCCCCGGAAAATCCCCGATAAAGCCCCGATGAAACCTATGTCCGGCGCGGCCGTCGATGCTAACGTGCCGCGCCCTCACCAGATCACGCCGATGCCGACCATCACCGCCTATCTCATCGCCTATAACGAAGCCGCCAAGATCGAGGCCGCCGTCTCCAGCGTGCTGTGGGCGGACGAGATCGTGGTGGTGGATTCCGGCAGCACCGACGGCACCGCCGAGCGCGCCGCCGCGCTCGGCGCCCGCGTGGTGCAGGTGCCGTTCAAGGGCTTCGGCGACCTGCGCAACCAGGCGATCGCGGCCTGCCGTGGCGACTGGATCTTCAGCCTGGATTCCGACGAGCGCTGCACCGCGGCGGTGCGCGACGAGATTCTCGCGCTGATCGCCGCCGACCCGCCGCACGACGTCTATCGCGTGCCCCGACGCAGCTATATGATGGGACGCTGGATCAAGGGCTCGGGCTGGTATCCGAATTTCCGCCAGCCGCAGCTCTTCCGCAACGGCGCGATGCGCTACACGCTGGAGCCGGTGCACGAGGGTTACGAGAATTTGAGCGGCAAGCCGCTTGGCACGCTGCGCAACGCGATCTGGCAGTTTCCGTTCCGCAACCTCGACGAGGTGATCCGCAAGATGAACCGCTATTCGACGCTCGGCGCGGAAAAGCTCGCGGGGAAGCGGGTGTCGATGGCGGGCGCGTTCGGCCACGCGGTGTGGTCGTTCCTCAAGCACTACATCGTCAAGCGCGGCTTCCGGGACGGCTGGGCCGGCTTCGTCATCGCCTTCGGCAATTTCGAGGGCACGTTCTACCGTTACGCCAAGCGTTATGAGGAGACGCAGGACTGGTCGCCGCCGCCGAGCGAGCCGCTGCGGCGGGAATGAGCGCGAACGACGCGGCGCCCTTGCCTCAGCGCTTCCGGCGCAACGCCCGCAGCGCATTCCGGACGATCCGAAACGGCAGCGCCAGATAATATTTGCGCAGGATCTCGAAGCGGTCGCCCGGCGCAACGCGCTGCGGCGCGTCCTTGGGAACATACCAACCATTGTTCTCGTAGCGGCGGATCAGCCGGTAGCCCATCGCCTTGAGCACACGGTGCTTGGCGAGATTCTCGACGTGATCCTCGAGCAGGATCAGCTGCGGCCGCCAGTGCGCGGCATCGAAGCCGCTCAGCACTTCGCACTCGTGGCCTTCGACGTCGATCGAGAGGAAGTCGAAGCCAACCGGCGCGCCGGCTTCCGCCAGTACGCTGTCGAGCGTGCGCACCGGCACGTCGATCACGCACTCCGGCACCGCGCCGGGCGCCATGCGGTTGCGATCGAGCGCCGACAGCGGGCCGGCGACGTGCAGCGTCAGGCTCTTGCCGGCATGTTCGGGCGCCGAGCAGGCCGCCGCGAACACCCGCGCGGAGCGGCGCGCGCGCAGCCGCTCGGCGAGATCCGGCTGCGGCTCGATCAGGATGCCGGTCCAGCCGTCCTGCTCGAGGTGATAGGTCTGCGAACGCGCCTGCGGATCGTTGGCGCCGACCTCGACGAAGAAGCCGCGGCGCGCGCCGAAGAAAGCGCGGATCAGCCGCTGCTCGTGCCCGTCCGGAAAACCGCTGCGCGTCACGACGTTGTTGCCCTGCCGCGCTCAGCCTGTCTTGCCGGCGCGCGTGCGCTCGACCATGCGGGTGGTGGAATGGCCCGGCACCAGCTCGATCAGCACGACCTCGCCGCCATGGGCCTCGACGAGCTCGCGGCCGACCACCTGATCGAGACTGTAGTCCGCCCCCTTCACCAGCACCGTCGGCCGGATGCGCTCGATCAGAGCAAGCGGCGTGTCCTCCTCGAACACCACGACGAGATCGACCGCTTCCAGCGCCGCCAGCACCTCGGCGCGCGCATGGGCGTCCTGCACCGGACGGCCCTCGCCTTTCAGCCGCCGCACCGAGGCATCGCTGTTGAGTCCGACCACCAGCCGATCGCAGGCGGCGCGCGCACCGGCCAGGATCTTGACGTGGCCGGGATGCAGGAGGTCGAAGCAGCCATTGGTGAATCCGACGCGCAGGCCGGCGCGCCGCCACGATGCGATACGCTCGTCGAGCACCGACCAGTCGAACACGATCTTGTCGCTGGCCAGCGTCGCCGCCGGAAGGAGACGCGCGCGCAGCTCGGCGAGCGTTGCGGTCGCGGTCCCGCGCTTGCCGACCACCACCGAAGCCGCGGCATTGGCAGCGCGCATCGCTGGCTCGAACGCGGCGCCCGCCGCGAGCATCAGCGCCAGCGCCGCGACCACGGTATCGCCGGCGCCGGAGACGTCGCGCACGCGGACCGGATAGGCCGGCACATGCACCGGCTCGGCATCGCCGGTGACCAGCGTCATGCCGGCCTCGCTGCGCGTCACCAGCACGACCTGCGCGCCGAGCGATCGGCGCAACACCGCGGCGGCTTCCGCCACCTCGGCATCGGACTGCGCCGGCAGGCGGGTCGCAGCGGCAAGCTCCTGCCGGTTCGGGGTGATCACCGTGGCGTCGCGATAGATCGTGTAGTCGGTGCCCTTGGGATCGACGATCACCGGCTTGCCGGCGCGCGTCGCCGCCTCGATCACGGTACGGATCAGCCCCGGCGTCAGCACGCCCTTGGCGTAATCGGACAGCACCACCGCGCCGGCGCGCGGCAGGGCCTGCAGCGCCAGCGCGATCAGTTCCTGCTCATGCGCCGCGCCGGCCGGCGCTGCGGTCTCCCAGTCGGCGCGCAGCAGATGCGTCGAGTGGTGCTCGGAGACGAAGCGCACCTTGCGCGTGGTCGGCCGACCGTCATCGGCGACGAGGTGCGGCTCGATCCGCTCCTCGCTCCTGAGCGCAGCGCGGATCGTCGTGCCGGCCTCGTCCTGCCCGATCAGGCCAACGAAGAGCGCGCGCGCGCCGAGCGCGGCGATGTTGCGCGCGACATTGCCGGCGCCGCCGATCACCATCTCGCTGCGGCGGACCGCGATCACCGGCGTCGGGGCTTCCGGCGAGATGCGCGACACCTCGCCATAGACGAAATCGTCCAGCATGAGGTCACCGACCACCAGCACGGTCTGCTGCGGCACGGCGGACAGGACTTTTTCGACATCGAGCATCAGCGATACCGGTCGGGACGGTCGAGATAGGAGGTGACGTAGTCGGTCACCGACTGCTCCAGCGGCGCGAAGCCGGCATTGTAGCCGGCGCGCATCAGCTTCGCCGTGCTGGCCTGCGTGAAATACTGGTATTGGCCGCGGATGGTCTCCGGCATGTCGACATATTCGATCTTGGCCGGCCGGCCGAGCGCAGCGAACATCGCAGTGATCATGTTGCGGAAGCTGCGCGCCTGGCCGGTGCCGACATTGAACAGGCCGGACGCCGAGGGTGTCTCGATCAGCCAGCGCACCACGGCCACCGCGTCGTCGACATAGATGAAGTCGCGGCGCTGGTCGCCGTCCTCGATGCCGTCGCGGTGCGACTTGAACAGCCGCACCGGCGCGCCGGCCTTGGCGGCGTCGAACACCTTGGCGAGCACGCTTGCCATCGCACCCTTGTGGTATTCGTTGGGTCCGAACACGTTGAAGAACTTCAGCCCCGCCCATTGCGGCGGCACCGGCTGGCCTTTGGCGACGCGGTCGAGCACGGCGAGATCGAACAGATGCTTGCTCCAGCCATAGAGATTCATCGGCCTGAGCCGGCGCAGCGCCGCGAGCGTCTCGTCGTCGTCGAAGCCCTCCTCACCGCCGCCATAGGTCGCGGCCGAGGACGCATAGATGAACGGCGTGCGCGTCACGGTGCACCAGTCGAGGAGCCGCAGTGACAGCCGGAAATTGGTCTCGATCACCAGATCGGCGTCGTCCGCGGTGGTGTCGGAGATCGCGCCCATATGGATCACGGCCTCGAGCTTGCGGCCGTGCAGCCAGGCGGTCAGGTCGGCCGGCGCGACGATGTCGGCAAGCTGGCGCTTGGCGAGATTGCGCCACTTGTCGCCGCGGCCGAGCGTGTCGCTGACCACGATATCGCTGCGCCCGGCCTGGTTGAGGCTGGCGACGATGTTGGAACCGATGAAGCCGGCCCCGCCGGTGACCAGGAACATGCGCCTTTCCCTGTGCCCGAGACTTGCTGAATGCGCAATGCTGCGGCACTGCTAATCATGATGGCCGGTGTGACTAGCGCGCCCGCTTCCCGCGGGAAAGTCCCGCCTTTCCATCCGTTATCCGCTTAATCTGAACCAAGATTCAACTCTAAGAAATAATGAATTCTATTTCATCCACGCCCGCTCCGGTCTTGTTGGTGTCCTATGTCTGGATCGGTGACTTCATCCGCTGCCATTCGATCGTCAAGCTGCTGCGGGCGCAGGCGCCGGAGCGGCCCGTCGATATCGTCAGCTCCTCGCTGTGTGCGCCGCTCGCCGATTACATGCCGGGCCTGCGCCGGGCCATCGTGTTCGACCTGCCGCGTCGCCGGCTGGCCTTCGCCCGCCACCGCGCGCTGGCCGAGCGCCTGCGCGCCGAGCGCTACGGCCAGGCCATCGTGATGCTGCGGACCTGGAAGTCGGCGCTGGCGCCGGCGCTGGCCGGCATTCCGGTGCGCACCGGCTTCATCGGCGAATGGCGGTTCGGGCTCCTCAACGATCTGCGCTACGGCGAGCGCAGACTGCCGCGCATGATCGACCAGATGGGCGCGCTGGCGCTGCCCGAAGGCGCGCCGCTTCCCCCCGGCTGGCCGCTGCCCGAACTGATCGTGCCCGCCGACGAAATCGCGGCTTGGCGCGCGCGCCGCGGCCTGACCGACGATCCGCGCCCGGTGATCGCCTTTGCCCCCGGCGCGGTCGGCGCCGGCAAAGCTTGGCCGGTTGGTCATTATGCCGCGCTGGCCGAGCGCCTGACCCAGGCCGGGGCCGCGGTCTGGGTGCTGGGCGGTCCCGCCGAGATGCCGCTCGCCAGAGCGATCGCGCAGGCTGGCGGCAGCCGCGTCCGCGACCTCACCGGACATGATCTGCGCGACGCGGTGCTGGCGCTGGCCGCAGCCGACGCCGCGGTCACCAATGATTCCGGCCTGATGCATGTCGCCGCCGCGATCGGCACGCCGACTGTGGCGATCTTCGGCCCGACCAGCCCGTGGCACTGGAAGCCGCTCAACCCGGTCGCCGCGATCCTGGAGCCGCCCGGCGACGAGGCGGCGCGGGAGCGCGCCCGCGTCCAAGGCAATCGCGCGGTCGCGCATCGCCGCACCGCCGACGTCGCGCCGGAGCGGGTGCTGCAGGCGCTGCGCGATCTGCCCGCGCTGTGGCGATAGCTAATGGACCGGTTGACTCGCCGCGCCGGATGTCGCGACTGTGCGGTTCATTGATCAATTGTCAAAAGACGCCTGGGAGACGCCATGTCCAAGCCGGAGGTTCTGCTCGTCGGAAACAAGAAGCCCGTCATCGTCAACGGCCTCGCCGATGCGGTGACATTGCATGCACTGATCGACGCGCCGGACCGCGAGGCGTTCCTCAAAGCGATCGCGCCGAAGATCGGGGGCATCGCCGTCGCCTACACCGCCGACAAGGTCGACGCCGCCTTCATGCAGCGCTTCCCCAATCTGAAGATCGTTTCCTCGTTCGGCGTCGGCTATGACCATGTCGATGCCAAATGGGCCGGCGAGCACGGCATCGTCGTCACCAACACGCCGGAAGTGCTCGACGAGGAGGTCGCGGACACCGCGATCGGCCTGCTGCTCAGCACCGTGCGCGAGCTGCCGCAGGGCGAGCGCTATCTGCGCGCCGGCAAATGGCCGCAGGGCGGCTACCGGCTGAGCCGCGCGACGCTGCGCAACCGAACCATCGGCATGGTCGGCCTGGGCCGGATCGGCCGCGCCATCGCCCGGCGGCTCGACGCCTTTGGCGTGCCGGTGGTTTATCACAGCCGCAAACCGCAGCCCGGCGTCACCTACAAGTACTATCCGAAGCTGATCGACATGGCGCGCGACGTCGATACGCTGATGCTGATCGTGCCCGGCGGCGCGGGCACCAAGAACCTCATCAACAAGGAAATCCTGGAGGCGCTCGGCCCGGAGGGCATCGTCATTAACATGGCGCGCGGCTCGGTGATCGATGAGGCGGCCCTGATCGAGGCGCTGAAGAACAAGACCATCCTGTCGGCGGGCCTCGACGTGTTCGTCAACGAGCCGCATGTGCCGCCGGAGCTGCTCGCCATGGAAGACGTGGTGCTGCTGCCGCATCTCGGCTCCGCATCCGTCTATACCCGTACCTTGATGGACCAGCTCGTGGTCGACAATCTGTTGGCCTGGGTGAACGGCAAGCCGCCGCTGACGCCGGTGCCGGAAACGCCATGGCCGCCGCAGCGGTGGTAACTGCGCCGCGCCCGGCGGCATTTCTCGACCGCGACGGCGTGCTCAACCATGAGCTCGGCTATGTCGGCACGCGCGAACGCTTCCGCTGGGTCGACGGCGCGGCGGCGGCGGTGAAGCGGCTCAACGACGCCGGCTATCTGGTGTTCGTCGCCTCCAACCAGTCCGGCGTGGCACGCGGCTTCTACACCGAGGACGACCTCGCCGCGCTCGACCGATGGATGCGCGAGGAGCTCGCGCATCACGGCGCGCGCATCGACGACGTGCGCTATTGCCCGTTCCTCGCCGACGCGCCGCTTCCCGCCTATCGCCAGGATTCCGACTGGCGCAAGCCGAAACCCGGCATGCTCATCGACCTGATGCGGGCCTGGCCGGTGGACCGGGCCCGCAGCTTCCTGATCGGCGACAAGGACAGCGATCTCGCGGCGGCGCGGGCCGCTGGCATCGCCGGCCATCTGTTTCCGGGCGGCAATCTCGACGCCTTCGTCGCCGGCCTATTGCGCGCGCGCTGACGCCGCTTCGACCTCGTCGAGCGCGTGCGTGACCTCATCGACCGTCGGCGGCTGGCCTTGCGTGCCGACGATGGCGAACGGCGCGGCGCTCACGGGCCCGGTCAATGCCGGCATGCTGGCGGTGAAGATGCCGACCAGCGGCACCTCCAGCGCTGCTGCAAGATGCAATAGCCCGGTATCGACGCCGACCACATAATGCGCGCCCGCAAGCAGACGTGCGACATCGTCGAGCGGCGCGCGTGCCGGCACCCACGCATTCGGGATTGCCGCCGCCAGCCGCTCGCTGCGCGCGCGCTCGCGGTCGTTGCCCCACGGCAGCACCACCGCGAGCCCGCGCGCCGCGATCGTCTCGCCGAGCGCGATCCAGTGCTGTTCCGGCCACTCCTTGCTCGCGCGCGCGGTCGCATGCAGCAAGACGACATAACGCTCCTCGCTGGCGGGCCGCCGCAGCGCATGCAGGCCGTAATCCGCGGGCAGATGCGGCGCGTAGCCGAGCGTACGCGCGGTCAGAGCGCGGTTGCGCTCGATCGCGTGCAGGTGCCGGCCGACGCGATGGCGGCGATCATAGAACCACGAGGCCGCAGCCTCCCGCACGCTGGCCTTGTCGTAGCCATGCCGCACGCCGCGCGCCGCACGCGCGATCAGGCCGGTGCGGAACAGCCCCTGGGTATCGATCACGGCGTCGTAGCGTCGCGCCCGCAGCGTTCTTAGAAACGCTCCAGCCTCCCGCCATGTCGACGGCGACAGCGGCGCGCGGCGCCAGCGCCGCGATGCCACCGGGATCACCTCGTCGACGCCCGGATGCAACCGCACCAGCGGCGCGAACGCCTCCTCCACCACCCAGGCGATATGCGCCTGCGGGTTTTGCCGCCGCGCCTCGGTGAGCGCCGGCAGGTGATGGATCACGTCGCCGAGCGACGAGGTCTTGATGAACAGGATCTCGGTCATCGTCCGCGTGTCTTATACGCTCTGTTAACGATGTCGACGGCTATCGCGAAGTTGGTAACCGCAATAACCCGGCTTTTAGCACCGCCCTCCTAGGCTGCCGCAACGTCCCTGTCCCGGAGGATGCGGCATGACCATTCTCGTCACCGGCGGCGCCGGCTATATCGGCAGCCATACCGTCCACGAACTGACGGATG
>Ga0180222_1001905_pt1 | contig 19186 bp, 20 predicted proteins | sample eDN5th37CKraftOP_FD_151336 | JGI IMG/M metagenome (GOLD analysis project Ga0180222, IMG submission 151336) | Enriched Organic Plus compost microbial communities from Emeryville, California, USA - eDNA 5th pass 37_C Kraft OP (version 2) (version 2) ... | reverse complement strand
CGGCGGATTCGGCCGGTCCTTTCGCATCATAACCTACGCAGTGCGCCGCAGCCTCGGCGAACGATTGATAGTCGCCGCTGAACATCGTCATCGGCTTTGCCGGCGCGGGCTCGCTGTGAGGCACGGGCGGTTCTGCCGGTGCGCGCGGCACGACCTTGCGCAATCCCTTGACCAGGATCGGCGGCGTAATGTCCTTGACGATCTGCTTCAACATCCGCATGACCAAAGCTTATTGTCCTCGCCGGTTCAGTGTCATCAGCCCGCCACATGAGACGGTGACGCGAGCCGGTTGTGGAGAATCGCCGACAGGGCGGCGTTGCCGACGGGCGCTCGCCAGAGCGATCTCATCACGCGTGCCAAGGCAGCGCCGTATTCACGCCGGCCGTAATGAGCCGCCGCGCAGGCGAGGTCTAGTCCTGCAAGCAGATGCCGCTGCTGCTCGCCGGACAGATGGCCCGCGTGCTTCGCCCGGATGCGTTCCGCCGCCTGCAGCACAGTGGCAACCTCGCCGCCGGCGGACGGTTCGATCGTGGCGAGGGGGCTCGCCAAAAAGCCAAGGGCATTGCCTTGCGCATAACGCAGGAGCCAGTCCCAGTCTTCGAGGCGCCCCAGCGAGGTGTCGAGCGGCCCCACATGCTCGAAGATCGTCTTTGTGAACATCAGCGTCGAGCCGGGACTGACGAAGCAGCCCCATACGAGATCCGAAAGATCGAGTTCGCCGTCCTCGTAACGCGGCGATGCGATCGGCGGGCTGCCTCCCCGCTTGAGATAGTAGGCCGTACAGCTTGCGGCCCAGCCGTTCCTCGCCATGGCCTCGATCTGCGCCGACAGCTTGCCCGGCAGCCACACGTCGTCGGAATCGAGGAACGCCACATAGCCTTCCGGCGCCGCCGCCACGCCCGTGTTGCGGGCGGCGGCCGCCCCAAGATTGCGGGGGTGGCGCAGGCACTGGATGCGCTCGCCAAACGGCCGCAGCGCCCCTGCAAGATCGTCGCTCGACCCGTCGTCGACAACGACAACCGCCGCAAGGCCGTATGCCGGCGGAAGATCTTGCGCTAAGACGCTGCTGATCGCCCGCCCCACGCTGTGGGCACGGTTATAGACGGGAATGACGATGGTGATCAGCACGTCACGACCATTGCCTCAGACATGAGCCTCAGCTTCTCGATCATCATCCCGCATCTCAACCGCCGGCACATGCTGCGCGAAGCCTTGGCGAGCGTGCACGCCCAACGATGGCCCTCGGTCGAAATCATCGTGGTCGACGGCGGATCGACCGATGGCAGCGTCGAGGAACTTGCCGAGCGGACCGACATCCGCCTGCTGACCGGACCGGACCGGGGCGTGTTCGACGCATTCAACAAAGGGATAGCCGCTGCGAGTGGCGAGGTCATCGGTATCCTCAATTCCGACGACCTCTATGCGCTCGGCGCATTTGCCGCGATCGACACCGCGCTCTCCAGTCACCCGGATGCGCACGCCGCCTGCGGCACCGCCATCCTGACCGAAGACGGACAAACGATCGAGACCTACGGCAGAAGCGCCGACAAGACCCTCACCCCGCGCACGGTCATGATCGGAAGCTGCGTGCCGAATGCGCGTTTCTTCCGGCGCAAGGCGGTTGCCCGCGTCGGGCCGTTCAGCCCGGATTACACGTATGTCGCCGACCGCGACTGGCTCGCCCGCTGGTACGAAGCAGGCTTCGCCACCGTTCCTTTGGACCAGCACGTCTACACCTACCGACGGCATCCCGGATCGCTGACGTTCGATGCCGAGCGCTCCCACGAACGGCGAATCCGTCGCGAACTCCTCGATCTGGCCCGGTGGTGGATGGCGAACGATGGCGCCAGCCAGGAGATGCGCCATGCCGCGCGTCTGCTGGAGGGACGCTGCGTGCTGTGGCTCGCCGCCGCCGCCCTGCGGCAAATGCAGTTCGGGCAGGCGACCCGCCATCTTCTCAAGGCCCGCGACCGCTGGTCGCTTGGGCCCATACTCTCTGCTGTCGAGAGTGCGATCGATCGGGAAATGCACCGCCGGGACGCTCCTGCCCGCGATCGGTAGCGGGTGCCGTCCCGCCGTCACCGGCGCGGCTCGGCTCCTCCGGCCTCGGGGCGAAACAGCTCCCTGAGATCGATGCGCGGGAACTCGTCGAGAGCTCCGCCCGCAGTCGCGTTGACGATCTCGACCCCGCTGCTCGCGGCGATTTCCTTGATGCGGCGGTACTGCCGCCACAACGTTGCCAGTCCTGTCAGCTCGTCGAACAGCGACGTGACGGTGCCGTCGCTCGTGGTGGAGAAATCCTTCCCCTTCAGCACGGTCGGCTCGTAGAAATACTTGTAATCGCCCGTGCGGAACGAGTCGTGGTCGGTGCCGAGCAGATAGATGCGCCTGAAGCCCATGTACATCGCAATCATGATGCACATCAGCGGCACCGACTGAACGCCGGGAATGCATCCGGTGATGTCCGGCTTGGCGTTTCCCGGATAGGCGGCAAGGTCTCCGGAAAAGACGGTGTAGCGGACCTCGCGCCCCGCAAACAGGCCCTCGTCGCGCACGAGCGCTTCCTCGGTGTGGTTGAGGAAGAGGGTGGCGCTTCCCAGGCGCGTGTCCATCTCGCGGAACCAGCGCACGACGTCCTCGCGCGTCATCACACCGTAGGTGATCTGCGGCACGCAGTGGTAGAGCGGGCGAATGAGCGCATAGTCGCGATGATGATAGCCGCTCGATACCGAGAAGACCTTCTCGCCCTGCAGGCACGTGATGTCCTGCAGCTTCACGCTCGGGCCATTGCACAGGATGAAGCACCGCTCGCCTGCATGACGGTCGCGCAGGTCCGCGTTGCGGGCGGCGAGTTGCAGCGGATGGGCCAAGCGGGCCGCCTCCGCCCGCGCGCGTTCACGCGCCGGGCGCGTGACGTACAGGTAGTCGTGCAGGGCATGGGGCATCGCGCCCCGAAGCAGCTTGGGGATCTGGTTCAACATGTCGAGCGAGGCATCTGCCAAACCTGCAACCGTGCGCGACGACGGCGGCCCTGCGCGCTAGGCCCAGGTCCGGCGAATGGCGGCAAATTCGTCCACCGCCTTGAGCATCTGGCCGGCATATTCATCCCAGCTGCCCCGTTCGGCCACGCGGTGGCCGGCTGAAACCAGCTGCTCGCGCGCCGCCGGGTCGCGCAGGTCCATGATCGCCTGGGCGAGCGCATGCTCGTCCTTGGGTGGAAACAACCTTGCCGCATCACCCAGCTGCTCGCGCGCGCCAGGCACGTCTGAGGCGATGACGGGACAGCCCAGCGCGAAGGCTTCGAGCGGCGGCAGATTGTCGGGGCCGAAGAATGTCGGGAACACCATACAGAACGCGCTCTTGTAAAGCTCCACGAGTTCTGCCCGGTCAACGAACCCCGGAAATCTCGTCACCCCTTCCAGCCCCAGCCGGCGCGCGTACTCGCGAACGTACTCGATATTGCCTTTGTCCGATCCGCTGAACACGACGCCGAGATTCCATCCGGTGCGCTCGCGCACGACGCGGCAGGCTTCCAGCACGACGACGTGGTTCTTATGGGGCCAGAACTGCGCCGGGTAGAACAGATAGTCCGCCGGCAGATCAAATCGCTTGAGCAGATCAGGTTGCCTCGGCCTGTCCGCCGCCTCGCGCGCGAACGTCGGCGTTACGAACGGCAGCACGTGAATGCGTTCGGGCGGAATGCTGTAATAGGACGTGACTTCGTTCCGCCCGGTTTTGGTCCCTGTGTAGAGCACGCTGGCGCGCCGCAGGATCTCTTGATATCCGCGTTCTCGCCGCTGCCATTCCTGCGAACTGCTGACTTCGGGAAACCACGGACTGACGCGATGCTGGAGATCCCACACCGTCATCGCGAACGGGACATCCATCGTGATGCCCTCGAGCCACGGCACGAGCCGGATGAGAAATTGAATTCCGGCGCGTTGATAGACGCGATCTTCCCAGGACAATTTTGGCTGACTCAGCAGCTTTGGCGGCTGGAGGAAGAGAACATATCGCACGTGACGCAAGACATGGGGCAGCCACTGGTACTTTTCTTCCCGGATGACCAGTTCCTTGAGTTGCCGCTCGTAGAGCTTCTCGTCCTCGGTCAGGACGTGGACTCGCTCGGCATCGATGTTCAGCCGCGGAAACTCCGGAAAGGTCCGCGCAAGTTCTTCGCCTTCGTTGTAATGGCACAGCACGAGTTCGTGGCCGCACGTCTTGCGAATCCGGCCCAGCGCGGAGAGCTGGTCATGGAGCAACGTGTGGCCGCCGCCCTCCGTTGCCGTCATCGTGCCCAGGAAAATTCCGATCTTCACGACCCGCCATCCTTCCACTCGACGACACGAGCACGGCCGCCGGCCCCACCGGCATGATCGACATGCTTCATCACGAGAACCGACCCGCCGCGTGATCGGCAACGGCAGTTTCGTAGTCATCGGGACGGCCGATGTCCATCCAGTAACCCGAGTGCGGCTCGACGTTAACCACCCTGCCCAGGGACACGAGCTCGCGCATCAGATCGTCAAATCCGAACGGGCGGCCATCCGGGATGAAGGACAGCGCCGCTCTGTTAACCATGTACACACCCATGCTGACCTCGAACGGGACCGTCGGCTTTTCCTCGAAGCCGATCAGTTCGCCCTTGCGCACATGCAGAACGCCGTAATCTATCGTCTGCTGGCGCTGATGCGACGCGATCGTGAAGAGTCTGCGGCCGTCCACATGCCGGTCGTGAAACGTCGCGAAGTCGAGATCGGTGAGCACGTCGCCGTTCATGACCAGGAAGTCGTCGGGAAGATCGCGGATGAGCGTGAGCGGCGCCATCGTGCTCAGCGGCCGGTCTTCGACCGAGTAGTCGATCTTCACGTCCCACTCCTCGCCGTCGCTGAAGAACGCACGGATCAGCTTGGTGTGTGCGCTGATGGCGAGCGTGATGTGATCGAACCCGGCGGCCGCGAGCTGGCGCACCACGATGTCGAGCACGGGCCGCTCCCCGATCGGGACGAGTGGCTTCGGGATGGTGAGCGTGAACGGTCGAAGGCGCGTGCCGCGGCCGCCGGCGAGGATGATGGCGCGTCTAGACATTGTACAGCTCGGCCTTGTAGCGATCGCGGTGCCGCGGGTTCTTGAGCCAATCGATCGTCCGCGTGAGCCCCTCCTCGAGCGGAACATGGGGCGCATAGCCGGTCAGGGAATGCACGAGCGTGTTGTCGCACAGCAGGCGCTCGACCTCGCTGGTCGCGGGGCGAACCCGATCCTGATCGGAAACGACCTCGATGTCGGCGCCCATCAGGCGGGCGATGAGTTCCGCAAGCGCGCCGATCGTGATCTCGCGTCCGCTCCCGATATTGACGGACCGCCCGATCGCCTCCTCGCATCCGGCCAGTGCGATCAGGCCGCGGCAGGTGTCTTCGACATAGTTGAGGTCGCGCGTCGGCGACGTATTGCCGAGCTTGATCCGGCGGTTGCCCGCCAGGATCTGCAGGATGACGGTCGGGATGATCGCGCGCGCGGACTGCCTCGGCCCGTAGGTATTGAACGGGCGCGCGACAGTCACCGGCGTTCCGAACGCCAGGTGATAGCTTTCCGCCAGCGCGTCGGCGGCGATCTTGCTGGCGCTGTAGGGAGACTGCGGCTGGCGCGGATGCACCTCGTCGATCGGGACGTAGCGCGCCGTTCCGTAGACCTCGCTGGTCGAGGTGACGATCACCTGCGCGACCTCGCAGTCTCGCGCTGCCTGGACGACGTTGAGCGTTCCCGTGATGTTGGTGTCGACGTAGCTGCGCGGAGCGCGATACGAGAACGGGATCGCGATGAGCGCTGCCAGGTGGAACACAATATCCACGCCCGACACGGCGCCGCGCACGAACTCGGCATCGCGGATGTCGCCGGCGATGACCTCGAGCTCCGGCGCGCGCGGGCTTTCGTCGAGCCATCCCCAGCTGTTGAACGAATTGTAGAGCACCATGGCACGCACGTTCGCGCCGGCGGCCGCCAGCGCCTCGACGAGATGGGAGCCGATAAATCCGTCGGCGCCCGTCACCAGGACCCGCTTTCCGTGAAGACTCATGACACAGCTCGATCAGAACGCATCCGATGCACCTTCGCCGGAATGCCGAATGCCACAGCGTTGTCCGGAATCTCGCCGCGCACCAGGGAGTGCGCGCCGATGGCGCCGCGCGCGCCGATCCTCGCGCCCTTGAGCACGACGGTGTGGCTGCCAAGCCAGACGCCCTCCCCGATCGACACCGGCGCGCTGTCGATCGGCGCATACTTGACGTGATCTGGGTGATCGAGCCCGTGCTCCGCGTCCGTAATCTGGACATAGGGTGCGAAGATGCAGTGGTCGCCAATCGTCAGGCGCTGCATCGCCCCGAGCATGCCGAACCAACCGATGTGCACGTGCGTTCCGATGCTCAGATGCCCGGAAGGTCCCGTGCCGATGTAAGTGTGACGCCCGATCTGCGCGCCCTCCCCGAGGACCACAGATCCGCGGATGAGGACGCCGGGCTCGATGGCGGCGCCATCGCCGACGACGACGTCGCCTTCGATCGTCACGGCATCACCCAGCTCGACGTCGCGTCCGAACTTGACGTTTCCGTTGATCCGAACGCCGCGGCCGATGTGTCGTGGCCGCGGGAAGCTCGCGGCGTGCCGGGAAGCGAGGCGCCAGCGAATCCAGGTTCGCAGATGATCGAGCCAGGAATTCACGTGCGCCCGAGCCTCGTGATCTCCCAAGGGAGCTGGATCGACGTCGCGCCGTTCTTGCGGTCGTAGCCGAGCGCGGTCACGATTCCGACGTGATCCTCGACCCTGAAGATCGGGGCTTCCGCCACGTCCACGATGCGGCGCGCCTGCACCATACCCGAGCGGATGTGGTAGCTCCCCGTGTTGAGGATCCGCGGCGGGATGCGCACCCGTGCCGAATAGTGGCCGGGCTCGCGGCGCTCGAGGCGTCCCAGGTCGAGCTCGCTGTCGCTGATCCCGATAATGGGCACCGACAATTCCTCGGAGTGGACTTCGATACTGACGGTCAGGTCCTTGACCGCTTCGACGAGTTCATAATCGACGATGACGTCGAAAGGCTCGGTCAACTCGACGCTGCTGGCGATCTCGCCATTCGCCTTTTCCACGCGGATGCGGCGGATCTTGCCACACAAGCCGGCCGCGGGCGCCTCTGCGAAGGTCTGGTCGGCAGGGCCCTCCCCGAGCTCGCGCCGCACGTAGCGGGCGATGACGCTGCCCGTGTCGCCATGTGCGACGAGCCGCCCGTCCTCGAACAGCGCTGTCTTCCGGCACAGCCTGCCGATCGCCGGCAGGTTGTGGCTCACGAACAGGATCGTGCGCCCCTCGCGATTGACGTCGCTCATGCGCCCGAGACACTTCCTCTGGAAATTGAGGTCGCCGACCGCGAGCACCTCGTCGACGATGAGGATCTCGGGCTCGAGGTGCGCCGCCACGGCGAAGGCGAGCCGGACGTACATGCCGGACGAATAGCGTTTCACCGGCGTGTCGATGAACTCGTCGATGTCGGCGAAGGCGACGATCTCGTCGAACTTGCGGCGCACCTCCTCGTGGCTCATGCCCAGGATGGCGCCGTTGAGATAGACGTTCTCGCGGCCGGTCAGTTCGGGGTGAAATCCCGTCCCCACCTCGAGCAGCGTCGCAAGCCGCCCCTTCATCCTGATCCGGCCGGCGGTGGGCATGGTGATGCGCGACAGCAGCTTGAGGAAGGTCGACTTGCCCGCCCCGTTCGCTCCGATGATGCCGAGCGTTTCGCCTTCTTCGACGTCGAGCGTGACGTCCTCGAGCGCGTAGAAGGTCTCGCCGCGCAGCCTCGCCGAATGCGCATGCGGCATCACCTTTGGCTCGATCGGCGCATTGGGATCCGGCAGGCCGCGCCAGCGCGCCCACGCGCTCTGCAGATCCTTCACCAGGGTCCCATGGTTGAGAACACCAAGGCGGTATTCCTTGGTCAGATTTTCAACACTGATGGCATATTGCGTCATTGGATCAGACCGTATCGACGGCATTCATTTCGGCGCGCCCGAACAGCGCCACTCCGACGGCGAGGACCGCAGCCAGCACCGCGGCGCTGATCGCCATCTGGACGAGCGTCACCGAGCCCATCCCGAATGCCGCGAGGCGGAACAGCTCGACCGTAGTCGAGAGCGGGTTGACGGCAGCGAGGAGCCGCCACTTTTCGGGAACTTGCGACAGCGGATAGATGACCGGGGTGGCATACATCCAGAGCTGCAGCGCCGTGCCGATCACCGACGTCAGGTCGCGATAGCGCGTGGTCAGCGCAGACATGATGAGCCCGCAGCCGAAAGCGAACAGCGTGTTGATGACGAACAACACCGGGGTGAGCACGATCGCCGCCGACGGCAGACCCGCGCGGCCGCGCCAGATCTCGAATCCGAAGAGGAAGCCGAACACAAGCACCTGCAGCATCAGCGTGACGAAATTCGTCAGGACAGTCGCGATCGGCACGGTGAGGCGAGGAAAGTACACCTTCCCGAACAGTCCGCTGTTGGCGACGAAGATATCGGATGTCGCGATCAGGTTCGCCGAGAAGTTCGACCACATGATGATGCCGGACAGGTAGAAGATGACCGGCGGCAGACCGTCGGTCGGCATGCGGATGATGATGCTGAAGATGATGGTGTAGACCGCGGCCGTCGCGATCGGCTGAGCAAGGTACCAGAACGGGCCCAGCACGGTCTGCCGATAGTTCACGACGAAGTTGCGCCGCATGAACAACGCGATCAGGTCGCGGCTCTCCCACACCTCGCGCAAGCCGATATCGAACAGCGCGCGCTTTGGCGTGATCACCACGTCCCAGGTTTGATGATCGAGCTTGTCGTTTGCGGCAATCTTCAACACAGGCTCATACCTCGGCTTGGATCGTGTTGGCGGGACGCAGCAGCGTTCGAGGACACCGGCTCATGCCAGCCACTTCACGAGCTCGAACACCTCGGCAAGCTCGACTCCCATCCGCTGGCCGGCGTTCTCGGCCTCGTGGCGGAAGAACGAGATCCACCGCTCGTGCGTGCGGGCCATCTCGGAGCGGTGCGCGCGGACGGCGCGCTCCTTGGTCTCCCAATGCGGCGTGATGTCGACAAAGAACGTCCCGCGAAAATCGGTCGGCGAGTGATACCAGTTGCTCCGGTACATCAAGAGACGCGGCACGTGCCGGCACGAATGCAGCGAGGCCCGCGCCAGCGCATGGTGGTCGTGATGGATGTCGCCGATCCAGTGGGTGTAGACTAGGTCGATCTTCCTGTCGTGGACGATCTTGAGAATCTCGACGTTGAGCGGATCGATGAATTCGAGCTCCAGCGTCTTGAACGAGCCGCAGATCAGTTCATCGGCCCCGAGGATGGCGATCGCCTCCTCGCCCTCGCGGCGCGCGTCGGCGTTCTCGCGCACCATGGTCTGGTCAGGCGCCCGGTATCCCGAGTCCGTGGCGACATAGACATAGACTCGGTCTCCCGCCGCCTTGTGCTTGGCGAGCGCGCCGCCGCAGCCGAGCTCTACGTCGTCGAAATGGGCACCGATCGCGAGCACGTTCACTAGCGTCTCCTCAACATGGCGGCGGTTTCGTCGGGACCGCAGTTGAACAGCGCGTCCACCACCGACAGGTAGGGGATGAAATCGCCGAACTGCTGCGAATAGACCGGGTGCTCGAAGCGTTGCCAGGCGACCTCGATGCCGCGCGCATCGAACGGTGCCTGATCGTGATAACCGGCAGCCCCCGTCCCGGAGAGATAGCGCGTACCGCCGACCGCGTCCACGATGGCGGCCACCATTTCGCTCTTGCGCCCGTCCACGGCAAGCTCGCTCGAATTGACGCGCTCGATCGTGATGTTCAGCCATTCACACACGAGATCGATCAGCGCAAGGTTGAATGCGGCCATCCGCTCGAACGGGCGGGCGTAGAGACCTTCGAGCCGCGAGAACACCGGACCGAAGAATGGCGCACGCGCGTAGTTCTCGCGCAGCAGGTTGAGGTTGGACGCCTTCCAGGCCGGCTGGTCCGACAACACGACGTCCTTGATGGCGGTATCGAGCGGGCATTTCTTCACGCTGAGCGAGAGCCATGCCTCACCGTTGCGCGTCTTGATCTTGTCGCGGTGCGTCCAGGCCTTGGCGGTGCGCTGCACGAACTGAACATGATCCAGAGCGACGTAGACGTCCGCATGCAGGAACCGATGGAAGAACCCGAGATACGGCAGAAAATCCGGCTGATGGACGACCACGGTCTTGCTCACAGCGAACGCACTGCCTCCACCACGCGCCGCACGCCCTCCAGATCGATCCGCTGCAGGGCGGCGCGGCTCATCTCGTCGACCGGCAACTCGCGCGCAAACACGGATTCATCGAGCGCGGCATGATGCCCGGCGAAGACCGCACCGCCGAAAGCGGCGAGCGCGCGTCCGACCGGCACCTCGAAATCCTCGTTGGCGACCACGATGCACGGCAGTCCGCAGGCGGCCGCCTCGAACGGGGTCATGCCCCCGCCGGTGATCGCGACCTCGTGGCGGTCGAACTCCTCTGCCAGCGACGGCACGTTCTGCTTGACCTCGAACGTCCCGCCGGTGACCGCGCGCAGCGCATCGAAATGCGAGAATGCCGGGCCGACGACGACGGTTGCTGAACGCCTGTGCCGCGCCAGCAGGCGCATGATCCTGGGCGTGACTCCATAGGTGTCGGCGCCGCCGAGCGTCACGATATACTTGCCAGGTCTGCCGGCCGCCGCGCGCGGCCGGCGAAAGCGGGCCAACTCCTCGTCCAGCAGAAGATACTGCTCGCCCCGCAGCAGGACGCGCCCGCCGAGCGTCTCGTGCGGGTCGAACGCGAGCGCGGCCACGTGCAGGTCCGCATCCGCCGCCCCGCTGCCGCGGTCATCGAACGTGACCAGGGGAATTCCCGCCGTCTTGATGCGCGCCGTCGCGCGCGCATCGGTGAAATGCTTGTCGTAGATCCACAGCCGCACGTGATCGCGCGCGATCGCGGCGGCTTCCCAGTCCGCGTCCGGCATGTCGACGGGCGCGACGGAGAAGCTGAAGCCGTAGCGCCGCAGCCATTCCAGCGACGGCGCATGATCGTTGACGTAGAAGCGGACCTGTTCGCCCGCTTCGGCCAGCGCCCGCGCGAGCCGACAGGCGCGAAACAGGTGACCCATCCCGCGCGCGTGAGAGGACTCGACGCACAGCGCTAGCATGCGGCGATGGCCTCGTGCGTGGTGAGCCACGTGCCCGCAGCCCGCGAGGCCAGCCGGCACGCGCGCGTGTAGTCTTCCTCGGTGTCGACGGTCAACGAGAGGTCGGGGCGGTTCTTGTCCGCCGCCACCGCCAGGCGCCCGATGCGGAACCGATCGGGATTTTCCTGAATATATTCATTGACGTGCTCGCGGTGGTTGGGCGCATGGCCCTCCCGCGCGCTGCGCTCCAGGGCCGCGCGCGTGAAGATCTCGGCGCCGACCCCGAGCGGCATCACCCCGAACGAATGGGTGTAGTCGTTCGCCTCGCGCAGATGCAGGTCAATGAGCCGGTCGAGTTCCTCGACGTCCGTGAAGGGATTGTCCGCGGTCAGCCGGATCACGTGATCGAAGCCGTGGGCCGCCGCACACTCGGCGTAGCGCGCCAGCACGTCCTCCTCGCTGCCGCGGAAGCAGGGAACGTCCAGCATGGCGCAACGCTCGGCGATTGCGTCATCGCGCGGCTGTGTGCTCGTTGCCACGACCACGGTGACCGCCGCGCGCAGCGACGCCAGCCGCCCGACCACGTGGTCGAGCAGCGGCCGACCCGCAATCGGCCGCAGCACCTTGCCCGGCAGGCGCGACGAGCCCATGCGCGCCTGGATGATGGCGCCGATCGTCACGTTGCGTTTCACGCCAGATCGTCCCAGCGCAGCACGCTGTCGGCCTCCATGGCCGCGGTCAGCGCTCGGCCGACGAGGTCGTGCAGATGCTTGGGCGCAATGCCGGTTCCGGGGCGCTTCACGACGAGATCTTGCGCCGACAGCCTGTGGCCCGCCGGCAGGCCGCGGGCCAGCACCACGCTCTTGCGGTTGTTGAGCCGCGTCGTCGCCTCGCTCTCGGCCGGCCGCTTGACGCCGTCGCCGCGCATCTGTTCGAACTCGCGGACGGCCTCGACCAGCCATGTCATCTCCGGCGGATCGGACGACAGGCGATGATCAGGGCCGTCGGCATTCTTGTCCGTGGTGAAATGGCGCTCGATCACGCGCGCGCCCATGGCGACGGCGCAGAGCGCCGCGACCGGCGAGAGCGTATGGTCGGAGTAGCCCACGTCGAGGTTGGGGAACTCGCGCATCAGGGTCTGCATGGCGCGCAGGTTCACGTGCGGGGCATGCGTCGGGTAGCTGGTGATGGCGTGCAGCAGGATGATCCGCTCGTTGCCCTCCCCCCTGATCGCGTCGACCGCCTCGCGGACCTCCTCGAGCGTGCACATGCCGGTGGACAGGAGGATCGGCTTGCCCGTGCGCGCCACGCAGCGAAGGAACGGTAGGTTGGTGGCGTCGTCCGACCCGATCTTGTGCGCCTCGACGCCGCACGCTTCGAGCAGGGCCACGTCGGCTTCGTGCGAGGGCGTCGAGAACCAGTCGAGCCCGCTGTCCTGGGCGTAGGCGAACACGTCGTGGTGAAGCCGCTCGCCGATCTCGTATTTCTTGAACAGTTCGAACTGCGAGACGACGCCGGTGTTCTCCATGTCGAACAGCGCGAGCCGGCTGGCCACCGTCTCCGCCCGATAGGTCTGCAGTTTTACCGCATCGACGCCGCAATCCTTCGCCGCGTCGATCAGCGCGCGCGCCTCATCGAACGTTGTGAAGTTCCCGCCGATCTCGGCGATGATGTAGCAGCGGTCGGGTGAATATCTGCGGAACATCGAAAACCGTTCGGCTGACCTGCCGATCACTACTTGCCGATGATCTGGGCGCGATTGACGTAGTTGCGCACGATCACTCGGCGTCCGCCGATCGTGACATCTTCGTCACGCGTCTTGCGGGGCAGATAACACTTGCGACAGACCGCGCTCTGCATGAATCCATCCGGCTGGCGCTGCATCTCGCGCACCTTTTGCATCACGGGCCCATGCCAGACCGCGTGCACGGTCTCCTTCTTGACGTCGCCGACGACCTCACGGTTCTCCTCGTCGTTGGAGCATTTCATGACGAGGCCGTCCGCACCGATCACCAAGCGCTGATACTGCTGCGGACACGAGAAGCCCTCGACGTATTCGATCACCTGATCGGTATCGTTACCGAGGTAGTCAATGAGGGGATTGAACGCGACGAGATCCACGTAGGGCGCGAACGTCTCGTAGTAAGTGTCCGGGTCGTCCTTGATGGCCGGCCAGATGCCCTGCACCTTGATCACCGGCCGCTTGAGGCCATGCTCGTCCTTATAGGCCTTGATGGCCTTGATCTTCTCCAGCAGTTCGTCGAAGCGGATCGGCGCGCGGATACTCTCGTAGGTCGCGCCCACCCCATCGATCGAGATGGTGATCCAGTCGATGCCAGCGTTGGCAATCTGCTCGAAGAACGGGATCGTCAGCTTGAACCCGTGGGTGAGCGTCGAGACTTCCTTGATGCCGGCAGCCTTGGCGTAGCGGATACACTCGACGAAATTCTTGTTGAGCGTCGCCTCGCCCCGCAGGCTCAGGCGGATGGCCGGGACCTTGCCGCCGATCTCATCGATGATCTTGCGGTAGAGGCCCCAATCCATGCGCTTGACGTTGACGTGCTCCTTGAAGGCGGCGGTGATCGTGTAGCACATCGGGCATTTCAGGTTGCACACCGACGACAGCTCGATGTCGACCAGCGTCGGATAGTCCGACAGGAACTGCCGCTTGGGATAGTCCGCCCAGTTCCGCCGATACTCGGCGTAGCCCTCCGGCCAGGCCCCGCCGAGGTTGCGGTCGAAGGCCGCCTCGCGCTCGGGCGTGTCCATCGAGTAGTTGCCCTTGTTGATGGGCACGTAGCGGTCGCTCACTGCTGCATCCTCTCAAAACTGCCCGCGGCGTGATCCAGGCAATACCCAATCCCCTCGCGCAGGGACGTTCGCGGCTTCCACGCCAGAAGGCTGTCCGCGAGGCTGACATCGGCGCGGACGTCGGGAATTTCCGCAGGCCGCGGCTCGTCCGAGCTTGTTACCGGCAGGGTCGATCCCGCCGCGGATTGCGCGACGTCGATGACCTCGCGCACGGAGTGGGACACGCCCGATCCGAAGTTGAAGAACCGCAGCCCCTGCGGCGCGCGCAGCGTGCGCGCGATGCCGTCGGCGAGATCGTCCACGAACAGGTAGTCGCGCCGCGGCGCGAGGTCCTTCACCCGAATCTCGCTGCCCTGCCTGATCTGGTCGAGCAGGCTCGGAATGAGGAACTCCGCGCGCTGGCCCGGGCCGAAGATGTTGAACGGGCGCACGATGGTGACGGGCAAGCCCTCCGCCCGCGCATGGAACGCGCAGACCTGCTCGGCCAGCGCCTTCGACAGGGCGTAGGGATTGCTGGGATCGACGGGATGATCCTCGCTCACGGGCAGCACCTTCGGGATGCCGTAGACATAGGCGCTGACGAACACGAGATGGGCCCGCGTCGCGCGGCAGTAGTCGGCGGCGCGCGCGGCGCCCAGCACGTTGATCTGAAAAAAATCGGCCGGCGCGCGCCAGCTTTCCGGCACGTAGCTCTTGCCGGCGAGATGGACGACATGCTCCGCACGCGGCAGGCCTTTCCAATAGCGCGCGTCCGCGACGTCGCCGCGCGCGTGATCGAGCGCCACGACGTCATGTCCTGCTTCACCCAGGGCGCGCGCGACGCGCCGGCCGATGAAGCCGGCAGCGCCGGTGACGATGACACGCGTCATGATCGGAACGATCCCGGACGACCACGTGCGTCCCGCTGAAAGGATTTAGGCATGCTACCGCACTCGGGGTGAAAAGGCTTCACCCGGCGACACAACACAAAGCGGCGCTGCCGCCGTCACGATCAGGCCGCGACGACAGAGCCCCCATCGAGAAACACACGCACCTTGCGCCCGAGCAGATCGAGCAGCACCGCTACCCGGTCGCGGTCGGCCATTCCTTCGAACAGCCCGAGGCACGTATCGAACACACCGCCGACCACTTGGACCTGGTCCCCCGGCGAAAATCTCGGCGCCGGATCGAGGCGCACGAAGCCCTCGCCGTCCTCGCGCGCATGCAGCTCGTCGATCACGTTCTGCGGCACGAGGAGCGGCGCGTCGCCGGCGCCGACGAGGTGCGACACCCCGAAAGTGGACTGGATCGCGCGCCAGCGTTCGGCCATCACGTCGAAGGCGACGAACAGATAGCGCGGAAACAGCGGCGCCGGCACCATCTCGACGCGGCGCGCATGGCGGCGCGTCTTGCGGTAGCGCGGCAGATAGATCGAATAGCCTTGCCGGACCAGGTTGACCGCGGCCTTGCTCTCGGCATGCGCATGCGTTTGCACGAGGTACCAGCGGCGCTGCGGCGCGATCATCCGGCGCCTCCATTGCGTGCAGGCGTCGCGCCCAGCAGGGCGGGAACGAACACGCGCTCCGCACCAAGCCGCGCCACCGCCGCCTCGATCGTCCGATGCGTGTCGTTGATGTCCGTGACCAGCACGGCATCGAGCGGCGCGCCGCCGTCGATGCTCGGCCAGACAGGCACGCCGACGAAGCGCTCGGTCTGCGCGGCCGGGTCGACCACGGCGACGACGGTTACTCCGCTTTCGAGCGCGCAGATGGCGGCAATCTCGGCGAGCTCGGACACCCCGAGGAACGCAACGCGGCCATAACCGCGCGCGCCGGCCGCCTGCAGCGCCGCGGTGCAGTCCTGCCGGGCGCGGCGGAAATGGGAGAGCGAATAGGAGAGATACTCGACCGTGAGCCGGGACTTCTCGGAGAACCCCCGCGGCGTGAGATAATAGGCATAGCGGCGGGCCGGCGCCTGCCTCACCTTCACCAAGCCCTTGCTGACACAGCGCCGCAGATAGGCGTTCACGAGGCCGAGCGCGACGCCGAGTTCGGAGGCGAGGAGCCGCTGCGAGTGCGCGTCCCCGCGCTCCACGGATTCGAGCAGACCCAGCATGATGCGGGTCTTCTCGGCGTCGACCGGCTTGGACGGACTCGTGGCCATGGGCACCCCAGCAGCGGGTTTGCTAGCATGTTCACGGAGTGAACGTCAATCCGCATCGTTCAAGCAATGAACGACGATATTACAGTTAAATCAATATCTTATATCAGAAGCCCGCGGGCTCCGGGATCGATTTCTTCTGTCGACATCGGCTTGCTCTCACGGGCCAAGGCGCCCCTCCCCCGTGGAGGGCGTCTGCACGACCGTTGCGCGGAGACGGCGCGCCGGCGTCCGCCTGCCCTAGCCCTGGTTGTAGTAGAGACCGTCGGTCGGCTTGTAGTCCTTGAGCGCGCGCTTGCCGAACGCATCGTCGACCGAGAGGTAGAGCGAGCAGTCCTTGCACAGATCGGGAACGGCCCCGCGCGAGAAGGCGGTCCGGAACTCGACGGCCGGCCGCGCGGTCCAGGCTTCCTTGATCGTGTTGTTCGTCAGGTTGCCGATGACATGCTGCGCGTTCCAGTCGACACAGCCGCAGCCGACGATGCTGCCGTCGACATTGACGCTCAGCGAGGCCATCGACACGGCGCAATCGGAGCGCACCTGCGAGTTGTCGACGAGCTGCAGCTTCGCCCCATCCGGCAGATCGTCCTGGCTGATGATGCCGCCCCAGGAGAAGAACGTGTCGCGCGCCTCGACGACCCCGTAGCTCTCGCCCAGTTCCTTCATCAGGTCCGAGGACATGATCGTGGACGCATCGGTCGTGCGGAAATAGAGGCTCAGTTTCACCGGCAGATTGTTGTCGCGCACGAGCTTGGCGATCCGCAGCAGCTGCCGCTTGACCACGTCGAACGCATTGATCCCGTACATCTGGCGGTACTGGTCCTTGTCGGTGCCGCCGAGCGAGATCTGGAACTGATCGAAGTTGCTCAGGATGAACGTCAGGTCCTCGTCGCTGAACTTCGAGGCGCCCGCAAGGAACGTCGTCGTATAGACGTAGAGCGAGGCCTTGTGCTTGGCGATGTACCTGATCCGCTCGAGTAGCAGCTTGTCCGAGAACACGTCGGACTGCATCGAGCTCACGCCCAGCGCGCCGCCCCCGATGGCGACGTAGTCGTCGATCACCTTCCTGAACAGCTCCATGTCCATGGTCGTCTTGTGACGCTTGACCTTGGAGTTGGGGCAGAACACGCAGCTTGCCGCGCAGAAGTTCGAAGTCTCGATGTTGAGGTCGAGCGGCCGCTCGGCGATGATGTCGAGGATGCGGTCGCGGATCGCGCGCTTCTCGGCCTCGGACGGCTCGTTCGCCCCCGGCGCGGTCTTCACCGGTCCCGGGACGAATGGCGCCTTCAGCTTGTCGACGACCCGGTCCAGCAGGCTCATCCCCGTCCCCTCTTCGAGCGCCGGCATCGCCCCGATGCGACGGTGCGCCGGAGCACCCCGCCCGGCCCGCCGGCTTCGCGACGCCACCAATAGTCTCTAACGTGGGGCGCGGTCAAAGGCCAAAAAAACACCGTGGAGAACGCCGCCCGGCCGGTATCGCGCGGCTCTTGTGGTCTTGCGGCCCGCCAGTACATTGGCCCGCGACGTCGCCGCGGCGCACCGCGCGCCGTGCGGTTGGGGCGAAAGATCGGGGGCATGCATGCCGTTTCGACGCTGGACATCCGGGCTGCTCAACGCGGTCCGCTCCTGCGCAAGCCTGCCGCCGGCGGTCGCGGAACTGCGGAGAGCAACGGAATCGGCGCATGGCCGGATCGCCGCCGCGCAGGCACAGGCGCGGGCGGCCGCCGAGGCGCAGATGGCGCTGCTCGGCACCGTGGCGAGCCTGTCCAACCGGACGGTCGAGCGTGTCCAGCACCTGAGCGACGTCGGGTTCCGCGTGTCCTCGCAATGGGGCGAGGATGGCATCATCGACTGGCTCGTGGGGAAGATCCCCAACCTGCGGCCCTCGTTCGTCGAATTCGGCGTGGAGAACTACACGGAGGCGAACACACGCTTCCTGCTCCAGCGCCACAACTGGCGCGGTCTGATCGCCGACGGCTCGCAGGAGCATATGGCGGAGGTCCGGGGCAGCGACCTGACCTGGCGGCACGATCTCACGGTCGTGCAGCGCTTCATCGACACGTCGAACATCAACGGGCTGTTCCGCGAGCACGGGTTCGACGGCGAGATCGGCCTGCTCAGCATCGACATCGACGGCCAGGACTATTGGGTGTGGCAGGCGATCGACTGCGTCAATCCGCAGATCATCATCTGCGAATACAACGCGGTGTTCGGCGACCTGCACGCGATCACGGTTCCCGCCGATGCCCAGTTCGACCGCACACGCGCGCACCACAGCAATCTCTACTGGGGCGCCTCGATCCGCGCGTTCGAGCACCTCGCCGCGCAGCGCGGCTTCACACTCATCGGGTCGAACCGGGAGGGCTCCAACGCCTTCTTCGTGCGCAACGACCTGCTGCCGGCGATCCGCGAGCGCATCGCCGACCTCTCCGCCCGGCCGTCGCTGTTTCGCGAGTCGCGCGCGCCCGACTCCTCGCTCACCTACGTGCGCGGAACGGCACGGGCGAAGGCGATCGAGGACATGCCGGTGTGCGACGTGCGGAGCGGCGCCGTGATGCCCCTGAAGGAACTCGGCGCGCTCTATTCGCCGCAGTGGCGGCAGATCATGGGCGCCTAGCGCGGCGGCGCGCTCACACTGCCCGGGCCACCATGTAGACGCTGAAGGCGCGGTCCGTGGGCGGCGCGCCGGTGAGCCACTCGCCCTGCTCGAGCACGTCAAATCCGGCGCGCGCGAGCGCCTCCGCCAGACGGTCGCAGAAATAATAGCGCACGACGTGTTCCTCGCGCGCCGCCTCGCTGCGGCCGGAGGCGAGATCGGTCACCTCGAGATCGTAGACGACGCGGACGATGTCGCGCTCCTTCTCCCACACCGGTGTCGTGCGGCGCGTGGCGCGCCATTGCCCGTCCTCGACGACCTTCTCGCGCCTGATCACGCCCTCGGCGAGCACCGTCGGTCCGTGCCAGAAGTCGAACACGAGCACCCCGCCCTTGCGCACGTGCCGCCGCGCGACGTCGAGCGCCGCCGCG
>Ga0180222_1001903_pt1 | contig 19191 bp, 16 predicted proteins | sample eDN5th37CKraftOP_FD_151336 | JGI IMG/M metagenome (GOLD analysis project Ga0180222, IMG submission 151336) | Enriched Organic Plus compost microbial communities from Emeryville, California, USA - eDNA 5th pass 37_C Kraft OP (version 2) (version 2) ... | reverse complement strand
TGGAAATCCTGCTTCAGCCGCGTCCTCTACAAGGGCCGAAACGCCATCGAGCGCATGTTCTGTCGCCTCAAGGACTGCCGCCGCATCGCTACCCGATATGACCGCCGCGCCGATGTCTTCCTCGGCAGCATCCACCTCGCCGCCGCCATCACATGGTGGTTATGAGTCCCGGCCCTAGTCTATAGAAATACAGCGAGATTGTGCGTGCCGATCGTCGTTTGATCCGCGATGATCTTGCGTTCGACGAGCTTGGCGGCTCCGTCATCGGCGACATGGATGCGGTCGAAGCGCTCGGCGGTCAGCAAGTCAGTGCGGTAGTCGTCGTCGGTACTGCGGACGAGCAGCAGCGAACTGGTGACGTCGTATAGGCCCATGTCCGAGGTCTCCCAAGCGCGCACCCCGGTCACGAAACGGCGCGTGCGGGTGGGCGGATCGGCAGCCCATGCCTGGGTTTCCTCGAAGCGGCGGATGCGGAAGCAGATCGACAGATAATCCTCGTCGAAATGCATCGTCTCGGTTTCGAAATTCTCGCCGCTGCGGCGCTTGCGGGTCACGCACACAGGCATCCGGTAAACGATCCGCTGGTCGAGCATGTCCTTCCAGCCGAGCAGGTCGTCGCGGTCCAGCACCGCCGCTTCCTCCCAGAGGAAATCGAGCAGTTCGAGATAGCGGCCCTCGGTCGGTCGCAGCCGGCGGCCTTCGCCGAAGCTGATCGGGACCGAACTCTGCGCAATCTTGAACGTCTCGGTCACTCGTTCCTCGCTCCGCTCGCTCGTCACTCGGCCATCACTTCGGCGTAGCGCTTCCACCACGCCCATTGCGCATCATCGCGACTGAAGCCGGCATGGACGTCGCCGCCGCCGCCGAAATCGTCGGGTTTCACGATACCGATCTGTGCCTGGTATTTGCTCATCAGGCGGCGGCCGATCGGCCCTTGGGCGACCTTCTGGATGCCTTGCCAGGCCTCGGCGTCGTCCTGCTCGATATAGCCGCTGATTCCGAAATTCCGGATCGTGGTCTTCTTGGTGCGCTCGCGCAGTTCCTCGCTCGCGTCGCGCTCGACCAGGATCCAGGTTAGCATCTCGAACAGCTCGGGTGAGCGCGGAATCCATGTCCGCGCAACCATCACCGGCCCGTGGCTGCCGTCTTCGGAACCGCTCACGCTCATCAGCATGAAGAAGTCGGTGCCGGGGAAAAGACCCATGACGAGCGGCGGCGTGTCGGCGAGCAGGCGGATCTGGTCCTCGCTCAGGTTCTGCGGGAATTCACGCGTCATCGCCGCATCGGCGCCGGGCGGCGGGACGGCCGCGAGCCGTTCTGCAGGGGTGGCGTCGGCCGACATGCCCTGGAAGTTGTAGGTCACCCGCATGTCGATGCAGCGCAGCGTATGGCCGCCGGGCGTGCTGACGTTGATCCCAATCAGCCCCCAGGAGGCGGGATCGTTGGCGTTGTGACCGAGCGTCCCCATGTCGCCTGCCGACTGGTGGAGCGCACGCGCGTGATAGCCATCGGCGAGCTGCTCGGCGAGCAGCTTCCAGTTGGCGCGCATGATGTGGCGCTGCGGCGGACCGACTGCCTCGAGCCCGCGATTGGTGCGTTCCAGCGCGGCTTTGAGATACCAGCCGAAGTCGCCGAGATAGGTCTCGAAGTCTTCGGCATCCTCGTCCCAGTTGGCGAACACCATGCCGCCCAGCAACGCCGTCTTGGCGCGGACGAGGCGCAGCCTGTCGACGTCGTGGCGGAGCTGATCGCCATACATCTGCTTCTCGAACGGCGCACCCATGAAGCGGCCGTCCTTTCCGAACGCCCATCCGTGATAAGGACATTTGAAATTGCTGGCGCGGCCCTTCTCCTCGCGGCAGAGCGACATGCCCCGATGCGAGCAGGCGTTGAGCAGCACCGAGATGCCGCCATCATCGCCGCGCACCACCAGGCAGGAATCCTGGCCCATATAGCGGCGGACGAAGTCACCCGGATTGGGGATCTCGCTCTCATGCGCGACGGGCAGCCAGGAGCGTGCGAAGATTCGCTCCATCTCCATCGCGAAGATCTCGGGGTCATGGTGGACGCGCAGGGAAACCTCGCGCCGATCGAGATCGAACAGGTCGCGCATCGATGTCCCGTCTGCGAGTCGCGCCGCCGCGCCGCTTCCTGCCGCTTCCATGATCGTCATCGGTCGCTCCAACGTCAGCGTAGCGAAACCTGTTCGCCGCGTTTCATCTTGTCGAAGATTTCGAGCACATGCGGTGCCGACCAGTAGAGCTCAGTATAGCAGCCGAGCTGGTCGACCGTATCGAAATAAGCCCAGACGCCCGTATTCTCGATCTCGCCGCCCATCGCCAGAGGCGCGCCCTCGCGCTCAAAGGCCGCCGCCGCGGCGTCATACTCGTCGCGCGTGTCAAGGCGGAAGCCGAGATGGTGGAGGCTCGGGCCACGGCTGTCGAGCCAATCCTTGTAGATGCTGCGGCCGCCGTCATGCTGGCAGAGCTCGACCTGGACGTCGCCGACATAGCCATAGGCGCAGCTGAACTGATAGTCGCCGGGCGTGCCGCGATAGACCTTGTTGATCTGGCCATCGGCAAGGTTGGTCCAGGCGTTCCAGTTGCTGATCCCATATATCCGCGAGAAACGCTCCTGCGCCGAGCCGAGCCGATCAACGACGAACGCGACCTGATCGAACTGCCTGCCTACGAAGCGCGATGCCGTAGCATTCATCATCCCGGTTCCTCTCGCCTCTTTTTGCCGATGGAGGGCCGAAGCCGCAGCATGGGCCCTCCATCCATTCGCCTTATTTGTAGGGGTCTATCGGCTGCTTGTCCTTGTCGATCACACCGATGTCGATCAGCATCGTGAGCACGTCCGAGATCGAATAGACATGGATGATCTTGTCGTCCTTGAACGTCAGGATCGAGAACCAGTGGACGTTGATGTGCTGGCCCTGCGGCGGCACGCCCATATAGGGGCCGCCGGTCTGGATGCCCTGATGGTTGCAGAACACCACGACCTTGTCATCGCCGCGGCCATAGGCCTCTAGCACCCGGTATACCGAGGGCGGGAAGGTCTTGTACAGGTTCATCGGCGAGGTCTTCCACGACGCGTAGGTCGGGATGTCGAGCCGGTTGGGGTTGCCGTACTTCATGTCGGGATGGAAGAATTCGTCCATCTTGACGAAGTCGCCGACGTTGAACGCTTGGTCAAAAAGGTCCATCCAATGATTGACCATGAACGCCTGCCGCTCGGTCAGACCCTTCGTCACTTCGGCGCGTCGTTCGGGCGTATGCTTGAACAGTTCGGTATCGATAGTCGCCATATCTTTCCTCTTCGGTAATGTTGTGGAACGAGTGAGGACTTAATACATGTGTGGCGGCACCGCGTTCGGTGTGATGCCGAGGAGCGAACGGCCATAGACCTCATGGCCGACCATCGGGATGTTGCCGAAGTGGCGGGCGACCATGTTGAAATCGCGCCAGTAGCGCGATGCCGGATGCACGTCGTTGAAAGCGCTCGATCCGGCGACGAACATCAGCGTCTGGACCGCCTCGGCGAGGATTTGGATCGCGTAATTGGCCTGTGCCTTGTTGCGCGCGCGCTCGCGCTCCGACAGCATCCGCCGCTCCAGCGCCGCGGCGTCGAGCAGGCTGGTCGCGTCCTCGATCAGCAGCCGCGCGGAATGGATCTTGATCCCCGCCTCGCCGATCTCCTTGGCCACGACCTGGGAGTCGCTCTGCCGTGCGAACATTGTGCCGACCAGGGGCTTCGCCGTCGCCGCCGACGATACGGTCTCGAGCAGCGCCTCGGCCGCACCGAGCGGCGTGCCCGTCATCGTGCGGTGGACGAACGCCATCTGCGCGAAATAATCGGACGGCGCGCCATGGTTGCGCTTGCCGGGCTCGACATGGTTGAACGAGCGCGCCGCGTGTACGACCCGATGTTCCGGCACGAACAGATCGGTAACGGACCCAGTGTCGGAGCCGGTGCCCTGGAGGCCGGTCACGAACCAGCTGTCCTGGATCGTCAGTTCGCGCGTCGGGATGTAGCAAAAATTGCCCATCACGGTCGTCCCGTCGGGATGGACGATCTTGATGCCCCACTGGCTCCATTCGGTGTGGCGGATGCCAGAGGCATAGGGCCAGGTGCCGGTCACGCGATAGCCGCCGTCGACGGGAATGGCTGTGCCGGGCGGGTTGAACGCACCGGCGATCTTGGGAACGCCGTTGGCGAAGATCTCGTCCTGAAGCGCGTCGGGCCCGAGCGAGGTGACCCAAGTGGTGCCATTGATGATCTGCGACACCCAGGCGACCGAGGGGTCGCCTTTGGCGAGCTCGGCGCCCATGCGGACGAGCGACAGCGCCGAAGCGCCGCGCCCGCCGAGGCGCTTCGGCACCGCCACCGCCCACAGATCGGCCTCGTCGAGCGCACGGATGACCGCCTCGCCGGGATAGCGGCGGGCCTCGCCGCCGGCGGCTTCGGCGCGGAGCAGGTCGCGCAGGCCGATCGCTGCTGCAATTGCCTCCTCGCCGGCCTGGTCGTCGAACCTATCCACTGCATTTGGCGCGGCGTTACGCGGCAAGGTTTTCAACATCTGGATCTCGCATCATGGCTCCGGCAGGGCTAGCCGCCATCAGGGCTGCGTCCGCACCTGCCGTGGACCATTATTGTGATCGCACCCGCAGGAACAATTCCGGCGAGCGTGGCCCATCGGCCATCCATGTCCGCGAGCGGACGCATGGCGGCCGCGACCGCTCACGCGTCCCAGACGAGCGGCAGCGTCTCCGGCTGGATGATCGGCCCCAGCGTGGAGACGATGGTGGCGCCCGGCGCGATCCGGAACTGCGGAATCGCCGCCAGGAATTCCTCCAGCGCGCAATGCAGCTCCCTGCGCGCAAGGTGCATGCCGACGCATCGGTGCGGTCCGAACGCGAAGGTCTCGTGCTGGGGGCCGCGATCGAGACGCACCTCGTGCGGATTGTCGTATTTGCTATCGTCGCGGCAGGCGAGGGTGGTGTTCATCGCCACCCGGTCGCCCGGCATCACCCGCGCGCCGGCGATCTCCACCTCCTTGGTGCAGATGCGGTAGGTGGTGACCGCCGCATAGGCGCGGAGCAGCTCCTCGGTGGCGAGCGGGATCCGGCCTGGATTCTCCCGAAGGACGCGCTGATGCTCCTGGTTCTCGGCGAGATGGCGGAAATGCAGCCCGATGTTGGTCGAGACGGTGTCGAGTCCGCCTGTGTAGAAGTTGAAGGCGATGCCGATCTTCTCGTCGCGGGTGATCGGCTTGCCGTCGATCTGGGCATGCGCGATCAGGCTCAGAAAATCCTGCCGCGGCGCGCGGGTTCGGTCTTCGAGCTTCGCGATGAGATAATCGCGCACGCAGCGGGTCGCGTCGGCGATCTCCGCGACGTCCGGTTCGTGGAGAAGCTTCTGCTCCCAGGCAAGCAGCTGCTCGACGTCCTCCTGCGGCAAGCCCATCAGCTCGAGGAAGACTGCGATCGGAAATTTGAACGCGAATTCCGACATGAACTCACAGGAGCCGCGATCCTTGAACTGATCGATATAGCCGCGCGCATAGCTCCGGACGCGCTTGTCCAGCGCGGCCATGCGCTGCGGCGACAGCCAGGGATTGAGCAGGGCACGGAGCGGGCCGTGCTCCGGCGGGTCATATTCAACGGGCACCTGATACCAGCTGTCGCCGATCAGGCCGCTGAAGCTCGACCAGCCGCGGGCGGTGAAATGCTCGGTGTCGCGAAAAATCCGGCGAAGATCCTCGGCGCGGCGGAAGACCCAAGCGGAATCTCCTGTCGGCACGGCGCCGGGCGCGTAGAAGGCGATCGGCCGGGCCGCCATCTCGGGGATGATCCGGTCGAACGGATTTTCGGTAGTCTTGTCGGCAACGGTGAGGGGATATTCCATCACCATTTCCGGCGGCACATGGGCCGGGATGGCGGGCGCGGTGCGTGCTGCGGTCTGCACTGACTCTCTCTCCCTTGGATTATGGCCTTGAGGCCGTCAGATGCCGCACGACGATCTCGGGATCGCCGACATGCACCATATGATCGCGGTCACCGCCCAGTTCGTGGACAGTCCAGCCGAGCGCCGCCGCCCGCCGATGCATCTTCTGCATCATCGTCAGCGGAACACTCAGATAGTCGACCGGCGCCCTCACGAACTCGGCACCGACGCGCACCTTGGCGAGGTTCGCGCTCAGCGGCATGTCGGTGAGATGCTCGAACACCCAGCGGTCGCGGTCGGGCGACATGCGCTGCGGCTCCACCTCGGCCATCCGCCGCACCTGATCCGGGACGCCGGCGCCGATCGGCCCCTCGTCGCGCGCGTGCATGGCGCGGATTTCCTCGGCCTGCTCCGGCGGCAGGAAGCCCAGAGCCTCGGCCACCGACTCCCCGGCCTCGAGCACGATCGCGTCGACCATCACGAGGCGGGAAATCCGGTCCGGCAAGGCCGCGCACACGCCCGGCGCAATCGCTCCGCCATAGCTGTGCGCGACGAGCACCGCGTCATGCACTTCCTCGCACGCCATCATATTCACGACGTCCGCGACATGGACGGCATCGTCGATACGGCGGGAGATCAGGTGATGGCGCTCGCCGAAGCCGGTGAAGGTCGGCGTGTAGACCTTGTGGCCCTTGGCCTCGAGCAGCTCGCGGACATACTTCCAGGTCCAGCCGCCCATGCCGCCGCCGTGCAGGAGTACGAACGCCGCCATGTCTCTCTCCTCGAAGCCTGCGCCTTCCGGCGCGAAGGCGCGGGACGCCGCATCTGTCGCGCGGCGACCAAGACGCAGTTGTCCCGTCCGCAGGGGCAGGGATCAAGACGGGCGAGCGACGCCTATCGGACAAGCCTATCGTCAATCCGCCACGCCAGTGGATTATTCCACATAGTTGCAATATGGCGACGACATTGCTTCCGGCGTCCCGCCGGAGTGCTGCATCGCGAACGAGTCCCGCAAGCGGACCGACGCGTGAACGGGGAGAGCCTTCGAATGTTCGCCAGAGTTGCACTTCGCCTCGCCCTGCTGACCGGCGCGTCGGCGCTGCTGCCTTGGGCGGCCTCTGCGCAGGCCGTGTCCGACGAACAGCAGTCCAGCGTCGCAACCGCGCCCGCGCCTTCGCCGACGGGTTCGGCGCCCGAGACCTCGGCCCCCGACATTTCGGGCGAGACCGGCGCCTTCGGCGACATCGTCGTCACCGCCCGCCGTCGCGACGAGCGGCTGCAGGACGTTCCCGTCTCGGTGAGTGCCTTCTCGGCAGAAGCGCTCGAACGCAGCACCATCCAGTCGGTGCAGGACATCAACGTAATCACCCCGGGCTTCCGCGCGGGATCGGAGGGCGGCAAGAACGACGTCTCGCTGTCGCTGCGCGGTATCGGCCAGGTGCCACTGGGCGAAGTTTCCCCCGGCGTGGTCACCTACTTCGCCAACGTGCCGCTTCCCTCGATCGGTTCGAACCTGCCGACCTTCGACATCGCCAGCATCCAGGTGCTCAAGGGTCCGCAGGGCACGCTGTTCGGGCGCAACACGCTCGGCGGCGCCGTGCTGCTCAGCCCGCAGGCGCCGACGTACCAGTTCGAAGGCTATGTCGAGGGCACGTACGGACGCTACGACTATCGCGCGATCGAGGGCGCGGTTAACGTTCCGATCATCGCCGAGAAGGTCGCGGTGCGCCTCGCCGGGCAGATTCGACGCCAGGACGGCCGCATCGAGAATCTCAGCGGAGGGCCGGACTTCGAGAACATCGACCAGGATGCATTCCGCGTGTCGCTGCTTCTCGAGCCCACCGACTGGATCAAGAGCACGACGATCTACGACTATTTCAAGGCAGACGAGCGGGCAGGCGGGCTCTACCTCTACCGGCAGCAGCCGGGCGTGCTCGGCGCCATCTTCTCCGGCGCGGTCGGCCCGGATGCGGGCGCATTCATCGGCGGTTATCTCGACGCGCAGATTGCCGCGTACCGCGCCATCCAGGAGAAGAACTTCTATGGTGCGTTCGACGATGGCATTGACGGCGGCCGCGCGAAGCGCCGGGCGAAGGGCATCACCAACGATACCTCGCTCACCTTCGGTAACTTCACGGTCCGCAACATCTTCGGCTTCCGCAAGAATCTGAGCGACCAGAACATCAACACCGGCGCAACCGGCCCGCTCTTCTTCCCCGACGGCAGCCAATTCTCGATCTTCCATGCGGGATCGTTGATCAGCCGCCAATATCTCACCAACGAACTTCAGTTCCTCGGCCAGTTCGACGGGTTGGACTTCATCGTCGGCGGCTTTTACAATCACGACCGCTCGAATGCCCCGATGGGCTCGACCTTCCGCGCCTTCGCCACGGCGCCGGGACCGGGGGCGCCGCTGCCGGCGGGCATCCCCGTCTCGGCGCATGTCGAGAACAAGAACTACGCGGTGTTCGCGCAGATCGGCGTCAACCTGACCGACACGCTGAAGCTCAATCTCGGCGGCCGGTACAGTTGGGACAAGGTCAACGCGTGCGGCGGCTTCTTCCCCGTCGGCTATGTCGACCGCGAGGCCTGCGACGCTCAGGCCGCGAAGAACCTGATCGACGGCATCGCGATCGTCAGCAACAAGGGCGAGGAGCCGAGCTGGACGGTCGGCCTCGATTACCAGCCCACGTCCAACCTGCTGCTCTACGCCGTCACGCGGCGCGGCTATCGCGGCGCGAACGTCAACACGCCCGGCTTCGAGAGCCCGTTCACTACGGGCGGCACCGGCTGCACCAATCCAGGCGGTACCTGTCCCGACCTGCGCCCCTATCAGCGCACCAAGGAGGAGAAGCTCACCGACGGCGAGGTCGGCGCGAAATATGATTTCCGCGTCGCCGGCGCGCGGGGCCGCTTCAACGTCGCGGCCTTCTACACCGACTACAAAGGCGCGCTGCAGTTCCTGAATGCGCAGAATGTCGGTCTGCCGTTCACCACGCCGGACGCGCCCACCAACGGCTCGGTCGCTGCGAACATCGCCGATCTCGAGATCTGGGGCGTCGAGCTCGAGACCTCGGTCAGCCCGGTGCGCGAGCTCACCGTCTCGTTCAACGGCGCCTATACCAAGCAGCGCGTCAAGAAGCTCGGCCAGATCAGCTTCGGCCCCGGGGTCCCGCCCGAGCTCCAGCCGGTCGCCAGCGTCGCCCAGATCAACCTGCCGACGCCGAGCTTCGCCGGCACCGTCAGCGCGAGCTGGACGATGCCCTTCCGTCCGGCCGATGGCGAGCTCACGCTCAATGGCGACATCTACATGACAGACGATTTCGGCGGCCAGAACGGCGAGAAGCTGCCCGGCTACACCGTCACGAACATACGGCTTAACTGGAGCGGGATCGCGGGCACCGGGCTCGATCTCGCCGGCTATGTCCGCAACCTCTTCGGCGAGAAATACTATAGCTCGCCGAGCGTGCTGCTGCTCAATTTTCCGACGAGTTCGGTCTATGTCGGCGAGGCGCGCACCTGGGGCATCGTCGCCCGCTATCGCTTCTGACCGATACGAGGTGAAGATGGCGGACTATACTTATGTCGTGCTGAGCAACCCGGTGCCCGGGCGGGAAGCCGAGTTCGAGGATTGGTACGGCAACACCCATCTGGACGACGTGGTGGCGGTGGAGGGTTTTACCTCCGCCCGCCTCTACAAGCTCGCCGATCCGTCGGCGGAAGGCGCGCCCCCGCAGCGCTACATGGCGATCTATACGATGACGACCGGCGATCCGGGCAAGCTGCTCGACGATCTGCGGATCCTTGTCGAGACCGGACAGATGATGATGAGCGAAGCCTTCTCGGACGAGGGCCTCGCCACCCATCTTTATGGACCGATCACGCCGTTGATCGAGAAGAACAAGGCGCCGCGGTGAAGCGGCGCCGGAGGAGAGCAGCATGAAGATCGGGATCAGCCGGCCCTACGCCGATCCAGGGCATCCGAAGCCGGATGTCGACATGGGTCTGATCTGCCAGTTCGCCGAGCAGCTTGGTTTCGAATGGGCCTGCTACGGCCATCACACCGTGCGCCCGCTGGAGGAGCCGGTGAAGCCGCCGCACTTCGGCGTTCCGCTCTATCAGGATCCGCTGATCGGCGCTGCGCGCGCGCTCGCCATGACCGAGCGGTTCGAAGTGTCGACGGCCGTCCTGATCATGCCGATGCAGCACCCGGTCACCGTTGCGAAGCAGGTCGCGACGATCGACCGCTACGCCGGCGGGCGCTTCGCGCTCGGCCTCGGCACCGGCGGGGCGAGCCGGCTGGAGATAGAGCTTTCGGGCGGCAGCTTCGAGCGCCGCTGGGAATATACGATGGAGAGCATCCAGGTGATGAAGGGCCTCTGGACCGAGGACAGCTTCACCTTCGAGGGCGAGTTCTTCCGCTTTCCGCCGACGCTGTGCGGCCCTAGGCCCGCCACCAAGCCGCATCCGCCGGTCTGGCTCGGCGGCTTCAACGACAAGGTGCTGCGCCGCATCGGCGAGCATTGCGAGGGCTGGATTCCAGTCTACCACAACGACCAACTTGCCTTCGGCCCCGGTGAGCACGGCCCAACCAACGCCAGAGAGGCGCGGACCAAGATGCACCGTTTCGCCGAGGAAGCCGGCCGCACCGTCGATCGGTTCGAAATCGCGGCGATCATGACGCCCGAGTCCGATCTCGACGCGATATGGCAATATCGCGACGCGGGTGTCGACCGGATCGCGGTGACGCTGCCGGAGATCGAAACATTCGACGAGGCGCGCCGCGCGCTTGAGAGCGCCGCACGCACGCTCAAGCTCGGCTGAGCCGGCATGCGAGTCGAGGAGATCGCGGCGCATCTCGAGATACAGGCGCTCAAAGCCAGCTATTTCCGCTGCGTGGACGGCAAGGATTGGCAGGGACTGCGCGCGCTGTTCACGGCCGATGCCAATCTCTTCTTCCCGGAAGCGCAGGAGGAGCCGCTCCCGCTTGCTGCGTCGATCGACTTCATCGCCAGCGGCATCGGCGAAGGCGTCAGCATTCATCACGGCCACATGCCCGAGATCGAGATTCTGTCACCGGCGCAGGCGCGCGGCATATGGGCGATGGAGGACCGCATCGTCTGGCCGGCCGAGCGGACGAGCCGGCTGGGCCTGCGCAGCCTGCACGGCTTTGGTCATTATCATGAGGACTATGCCCGCTCCGGCGGCCGCTGGCTGATCCAGGCGCTGAAGGTCGTCCGCATTCATGCGACGGCGGTTCCGGCCGGCGGCGAGGCGCCCGCCTGGGAGGTATGCTCCCTGGACCATTGATGAGAGCCTGACTTCTCGTCGACGGAAGTGGGGCGCTTCCATCCCGGCCGGTCGGGCGCGCAGCGGAGCAACGACGCATGAACAGACTCGAAGGCAAGGTAGCCATTGTTACCGGCGACGCTGGGGGAATCGGCTCCGCTACCGCCCGGCGGCTCGCGGCAGAAGGCGCGCGCGTCGTCGTCGCGGACATCGCGGTCGAGGGTGCGGAGGCAGTCGCCGCCGAGCTCGGCAACAGCGCGATCGGCTTCGGCTTCGACGCGGGCGACTTGGCCTCGATCGAAGCGCTGGTCGAGGCGGCGGTGGCCCGCTTTGGCCGGCTTGATATCCTCCACAACAACGCCGCCTATGTCGGCAGCGATCTCGCGCGGGACACCAATGTCACCGACATCCCAGTCGATCTCTGGGACAAGACGATGTCGATCAACCTGCGTGCCTATTTCGCAGGCTGCCGCTTCGCGATCCCGCACATGGTGCGGGCCGGCGGCGGATCGATCGTCAACACCGCCTCGGGCTCGGCCTTCGTCGGCGACATCGCCCGCGTGGCCTATGGCACCTCGAAGGGGGCGGTTGTCTCCCTCACCCGCTACGTCGCCACCCAGCACGCTCGCGCCGGCATCCGCTGCAACGCGATCGCCCCCGGACTGATCATGACGCCCGCCTTCGCGAATTCGGGCCAGACCGATCTCGGACCGTTCATGAAGCAGATCCTCGCCCGGCGCGTCGGCAAGCCCGAAGACGTGGCAGCGGCGGTTGCCTATCTTGCCTCCGACGAGGCGGAATATATCACCGGCACGGTACTGCACGTCGACGGCGGGCTGTGCGCACACCAGCCCTATGTCGCCGATTTCGAGGCGATGCTCGCCGGCGCCGGCTGACGGCGTTCAGCCGGCGACGACCTTTTCCAGCACGATGAGGAGGTTATAGGAGCGGCTGCGCTGGGGATCGGCGGCGACCCGCGCCGCTACCCGCTCCGTCAGAGTATCGAGGAATGCGTCGGGATCCCGCCCGCCGGCGAGCCCTGCGGCGAAATTGGGGCCGTTGGCGGCCCGCATCATCAGGGCCCAGGAACGCCCCAGTTGCAGCGCATCCCCTGACCGGCGGAAGGCGTCCCAGAACGGGTCTGGTGCCTCGACGATCGAAAGATGGCGGAGCGCGAGGCCGGCGCAGACGCCGTTCTCAAATGGGGCTTCGATTTGCTCGATCGACCGCCCCGCCGAGGGACAGGTCATGCGGAGCAACTCGTCCGCGGAGAGCAGCCCATCGGCCTGCATGTCGCGCAACGACTGCCAGAAACATCCCGCCATCCACTCGAAGCCGTGGCTCGACGGCCCGCGGCCCATGAACTGGCAAACGAGTCTGGCGCCGAGGCGGAGTTCCGTCGAACGGGCGTGCAGGAAGTTGCTCCAGTCGTCGACCAGTTGACGGTCCACCGCCTCGCGTGCCTCTTCCGAGCCGCTGAAGACGGCCCAGCCATGATCCGGAACGTCGACCGGATTCCGGCTCAGCCAGTGGAGGGCGTTAGAGCTCCAACCAAGATCGACGCGGCCGGGCGGCAATATGGGCCCGAAGTAGGAACGGCCGATCGCGGACGGGAAGACGTTCCGACGGCCGGCGAGGTAGCTCGATGGGTCTTCGGCGAGCAGCGTGAAGAGCGCCTGGAAGTCGTTCGCGGGAAGATCGGTATGGATCACCTCGATCGGCCTTGGGTCCGGGGCTCGCCTGCGCAGGATATCGATCGCCGTCCGCATCGGTAGCAGCGAGTTCCGCCCCTGCGATGCACCGTAGTCGACGATCACGAGGGGTTCCTCGCCGTCGATCGCGGTCGAGCCTGCCGCTTCCTCCAGCAGAGGCAAGGCCGAGTTGAGGTTGGCCGCCTGGAGCGCCGAGTTCCGATTGTAGAAGCCGGCCCCCTGCATCGCTGTGGTCTCGGACCTGGAGCGTTCGGTCATCGATTTCCTGCCGGTGAAGCAAGCTGTCTCATGCGCCTGCAAGCGTAAGGGCCTGCAGCCTCGGCCTCACCTATCTTCGGCAATGGCGCATGGCGGATCGCCAACGCTTCCTGTCCTGAGCCCGCGCAGACGGATAGTCTAGTTCGCCCCCATGGCATGGCGGGCGGCGAGATAGCCGAAGGTCATCGCGGGGCCGAGGGTCGCGCCGCCGCCCGGATAAGAGCGCGCCATGGGAGAGGCGGCGACGTTGCCGGTGGCGTAGAGGCCAGGGATGGGCATGCCCGACGTGTCGCGGACGGCGCCGTTGCTATCGGTGACGAGGCCGCCATTGGTGCCGATGTCGCCAGGATAGATCCGCACCGCGTAGAAGGGCGCACGTTCCAGCGCCATCAGCGTGGGGTTCTTCTTGATACGCGGGTCGCCGAACAGCAGGTCGTAAGGTGTCTCGCCGCGGTGAAAGTCGTCATCGACCCCCGCATGCGCCTGCGCGTTGAAGCGCTCGATCGTTGCCGTGAGGACGGCCGGATCGATCGACAGCTTGCCCGCGAGCTCAGCGATGGTGCGGCCGCGCACCAGGATGCTCCTGACCTCCTTGGACAAGGTCCAAACCGGCAGCATCGGCATCACCGGCCCCATCGGGTAGCGCCATTTGAACAGCGAATCGAAGATCACGAACGAAGGGATCGTCCCCGCGCCGGGCCGGTCGTTGTCGATCATCGCCTGACCGGCGAGATGATAGTCGACTGACTCGTTGAAGTAGCGCTTGCCGGCTTGGTTGACGATGATCGCGCCCGGAAGGGAGCGTTCAAGGAAGAGCGGCCTCGCGCGATCCTCCCCCGGCACGTGGAGCGCAGGCGCCCGCCAGGCAGAATCGAGCCGGGTGGTGGCCGCGCCGATCTCCATCGCGGCCACCAGCGCATCGCCGGTGTTGTTCTTCTGCGATCCGCTCCAATCCGGATCGGGCGAGCCGGTGAGATATTTGGCACGCAACGCTGTGCTGCGCTCGAAGCCGCCTGCCGCGAGCACGACGCCACGCCGTACCGCGATCGCAATCCGCTTGCCGTCGCGTTCGACGATCGCGCCGCTGACGCGGCCGCCATCCTCGCGCACGAGCGAGACCAGCCGTGTCCTCATCCAGAGCGGCACGCCCCGCTTGTCCAGCGAGATCTTGAGGCGGCCGATCAGGGCATTGCCGCCGGTCAGGTAGCGTGAGCGGGACGATTTCAGCCGCTGGCCCACGTCCGAATAATGGCGCCACAGCGTGCTCGCCATGGCCTTCATCCAGCCCGGCGAGCGCGTGATCAGCTTCGATGCTTCTGCGGTGTTCCAGACATATTTGCCGAACAGCATGTTCGCCGGATGGGTGCGTTCCAGCTGCTCGAGATCGGCGCCGAGCAGGCGTCCGTCGAGCGGCTCGACATCGTGATTGCGCCACCCTAGCTTGCCGCCCGGCCGGTGCGACTGATAGTCGGGATAGGGGATCGCGGAATAGCGGACGTCGGTCCGCTCCATCATATAGCGCAGCATCTCGCGCGCGCGCGTGACATAGGTACGGACGAGATCGTCGGATGCCTCCGGCCCGGCGACCTCCTTCACATAGCCGTAGGCGTCCTCGACGCTGTCCTGCGCGCCGGCGGCCTCCGCCAGATGGCTCGCGGGGATCCACAGCACGCCGCCCGACGTCGCCGAGGTGCCGCCGAACCGCGTGCCCTTCTCGATCACCAGCGCATCCGCGCGATTGTCGGCGGCGACCACCGCTGCGGTCAGTCCACCTGCACCTGACCCGACGACCAGCACGTCGCATTCATGGTCCCAGTGCGGCTGCACCATCGGTCCGTTCCCCTCGCTCTGCTTCTCTTGCGCCCGTGAGCGCTTCGCCTGGCTGCAAGTAAACACCCGCGCCCGAAGGCGCGGCAACTGTGAAAGCGCGGTGACCTTCCTTTGACGATACCGATGGCCGATCCGAAACATTCCCGAAGTCTATGCGCGGGCCGGTGGGAAACGCATTCTCGTCTTAGTGGGCGCCAGACGCCGCAGGATGGACGGCCGCAGAACCATGATGGTGCTGCGCGAGGGAGGTTCGGCTGACGCGAACGGCACCTTTCGCCACATGTCGCGAGCATGCCCCGGGGCACGGGCATCGAGGCGCCGTTCGTGCATCTGGCCGGCCGCGATCGTCGCAAGGAGAGGGCGGTGAGCTTGAAGCTTGTCTATGAGCCGCTGAAGATAAAGGGTGTCGAGATTTCGAACAGGATCTCGCGGTCGGCTCACGGCACCAATCTCACCAACTATGGTGCGATCACCGATCGACTGATCGACTATCACGTCGCCCGGGCGAAGGGCGGCGTTGGCCTGACGATATTGGAGGCGGCGACGGTCCATCCCTCCTCGGTGCTCAGCCTCGCGAATCTCGACGACAGCGTCATCAACGGCTACCAACGACTGACTTCGGCCATTCGCCCCTATGGCATGAAGGTCTTCCAACAGATCTGGCATGGCGGCCATATCTATCCCGTGCTCGATCAGTCGCCTCCCTGGGGCGTGTCGACCGTGCCGAACCCTGCGACCGGCATCGTCCCGAACCCGATGGGGATCGCCGAGATCGAGGAGGTGATCGCCTCCTTCGTCGCCGCCGCCCGCCGTTGCCGTGAGGGTGGTATCGACGGGATCGAGATCCATGCATCGCATGGCTATCTGATCATGCAGTTCCTCTCGCCGCTGACCAACACCCGGACCGATCATTATGGCGGGTCGCCCGAAAATCGGATGCGCTTCCTGCGCGAGATCATGGAGGCGGTCCGCAAGGAGGTCGGCCCTGATTATCCGGTTGGGATGCGGGTCAGCGCCAGCCTCGGCGAAGGTGGGCTCGGCGAGCAGGAACTCAACAGCGTCATCCGCGCGCTGCGCGCGGATGACCATATCGACTTCCTCGACGTCAGCTACAGCGACTATTACAACTTCAAGTTCGTCGCCGCGATGGACCAGCCGATGGGCTATCAACTTCCGTCCGCGACGCAGATCACTGCCGCGACACTGGACATCCCGCGCTTTGTGATCGGCCGCTTCCGAACGCTCGACGAGGCGGAGCAGCTGCTGCGTGACGGCGTCGCCGACATGGTGCACATGAACCGCGCGCACATCGCCGATCCCGATCTCGTCAGGAAGACCCGGGCGGGTAAGCCGGAGGAGGTGCGCGCCTGCATCGCCTGCAACCAGGCCTGCTGGAATGGCGTCAACCTCGGCTATCCGATCGCCTGCACGATCAACCCGGCGGCGGGCATGGAGGGCTCGCTCTCCGAGGACCTGATCGTGCCGGCGCTCGAACCCGCTCGGGTGTTGGTCGTCGGCGGCGGCCCTGCGGGCATGGAGGCCGCGCGAATCGCCCGCCTCAAGGGCCATCAGGTGACCTTGGTGGAGGCGTCGCAGAATCTCGGCGGGCAGGTGGCGATCGCGCGCAAGGCGCCCTTCCTCCACACGATCGGGGACATCGCCTACTGGCTGGAGCAGGAGATCTACCGGCTCGGCGTCGACGTGCGCACCGGCACCTATTGGGAGGCCGGTGAGATCCTTGCCGAGAAGCCGGATTATGTCGTTATCGCGACGGGCGCGCTGCCGCGCGACAACGGCGTCCAGTATCGCTATCCCGCCGCGCCCGTTCCCGGTCACGATCAGAACCATGTCATCTCCGCGATCGAGCTGCTCAGCGTGCCAGGCCGCGATCTCGGCGAGAGCGCGGTCGTATTCGACGACGTCGGTCATTATGAAGCGCTCGCCGCGACCGAATTTCTGCTGTCAAAGGGACTGAGCGTCACCTTCGTTACGCGTTACGAAGTCGTCGCGCCCCAGCTCGATTTCGTAACGAAGGTCGATCCCGCCTTCATCCGCTTCGCAGCGACCGGCCGGTTCCAGCTGCTGATCCGTAGCCGGCTCGAGGAGATCGGCGCCAGCGAGTGCGTCGTCCGCACCCTCTACCGGCCGGAGGCGCAGCGGGTGCCCGCCGACACGGTGGTCTTCATCAACGCCAAGGAGCCGCTGCGCCACGTCTATGACGAGCTGCGCGCCAACGGCTTCGTGCTCGGCCGCAACATCGCCGTCGTCGGCGATGCCCGCGCGCCGCGAGATCTTCAGTTCGCGATTTCGGAGGGACACCGGCTGGTGCGTGCGATGCTCTGAGAGGTCGCGCGCAAGCGAGTGACAGGCAATCCGGACGGCAGTGGCGGAAGAGAGAAACAGGGGAGGGGTTGATGACGCTTCACAAGGGACTGTTTCTGGCGGGAGCGGGGCTGGTCGCGCTGGCGGGCGGCGCACAGGCGCAGACTGGTCCGACTGACGTCAATGCGGACACAGCTGCCACAGCGGCGCAGTCCGATGGGGTGCGGCCGAACTCCGCAGTTTCGTCCAGTGGCGCCGGCGCCGCGTGGGATCCGGGGCAGCTTGAAGACATCGTCGTCACCGCGCGTCGCCGTGAGGAGAATATCCAGACGGTGCCGGTCTCGGTCACGGCGCTCGGCGGTGAAGCGCTGGTGTCGCGGGGCGTCCAGCAGACCACCGACCTGCAGCGCATCGTTCCCGGCGTGATCTTCATCGGTGCTGGCTCCGACGCCAACACCTCCTTCGCGATCCGTGGTCAAGGCAAGGACGTGTCCGGCCCTGGCCTGCCGTCTGTGATCAGCTATTTCAACGAAGTGCCGCTGCCGTCCTGGGGTTCGGTGCTGCCGGCCTATGACGTGAACTCGGTACAGGTGCTCAAGGGGCCGCAGGGCACGCTGTTCGGCCGCAACACCACCGGCGGAGCGGTGCTGGTTTATTCGGCGCCCGCCACCTACGATCTCGAAGGCTATGTGCAAGGCACTTATGGCCGCTACAACTGGCGCGGCGTGCAGGGTGCGGTCAACATCCCTATCCTGAACGAGCGCGTTTCGCTCCGCCTTGCGGGCGAAGTCGTCAAGCGCAACGGCTTCGTCAAGGAACAGCTGGTCGGCGACGATGCGAACGACCTCAACTCGCAGGCATTCCGCATCACCCTTCGCGTCGATCTGTCCGACAGCATCAGCAATGTCACCGTCTATGATTATTTTCGCAAGAATACCAATGGCGACGGCTATGTCTCCGTCGGCGACGCCGGTGACCTGGCCTTCTATCGCAGTCCCGGCCTCGCGCCTTTTTACGATTGTGGAACCATCAGCGCCTTCTGCCAGGACGTCGACGTCCTGAATCAACTGCAGAAGGAGGCAGGCTACCGCAAGAGCTTCTCCAATATCGAGGGCCATGACAAGACCAAGCTCTGGGGCGTGTCGAATACGACCAAGATCGAGCTCGGCCCGGTGACGATCAAGAACATCTTCGGCTATCGCGACACCAAGGTCGATCAGCAGTTCAACACTGATGGCGTGCCAATCTTCCTGCTGGATACTCGCGGCTTCCGATTCGATCGCCAGATCAGCAACGAGCTTCAGTTCAGCGGCACCGCCTTTGGTGACCGGCTCGACTGGCTGTTCGGCGGCTTCTATCTTGACGTCAAGCCGACCGGGGCGAGCGCCTTTGCGATCGACGCATTCGACTTCCTCGGTAATCCAGACGCCAATCCCTTCGCCGGCATCTCGAACAACCTCTTCTCGGATCGCAGCAAGGCCCTGTTCGGCAATCTCAGCTTCGCGGTCACCGATCGGCTGAAGCTCAACGGCGGCCTGCGTCGCACTTGGGATCGCGAGGGGGTCTGCGCCGCCTTCACCCAACCCTTCTTCGGCGAGCCGATCCGCTCGCTCGACGAATGCCGCGCCAATCCGTTTCACTATGAGAATAGTGCTAGGGCCGGGACTCATAACCACCATGTGATGGCGGCGGCGAGGTGGATGCTGCCGAGGAAGACATCGGCGCGGCGGTCATATCGGGTAGCGATGCGGCGGCAGTCCTTGAGGCGACAGAACATGCGCTCGATGGCGTTTCGGCCCTTGTAGAGGACGCGGCTGAAGCAGGATTTCCA
>Ga0180222_1001901_pt1 | contig 19201 bp, 28 predicted proteins | sample eDN5th37CKraftOP_FD_151336 | JGI IMG/M metagenome (GOLD analysis project Ga0180222, IMG submission 151336) | Enriched Organic Plus compost microbial communities from Emeryville, California, USA - eDNA 5th pass 37_C Kraft OP (version 2) (version 2) ... | reverse complement strand
AGTTCGCCTTGGCGAAGGCCCTCGCGTCCGGCGACGACCGGCTGATGCGCAAAGCCGGTCTCGACTCCGAGGTCGCACGGCTTCAGCGCCTGCGCGATGCGCATATCGACGACCAGCATAATATCCGCAGGACCATCAGGCGAACGACGCAGGAGATCGAGGACTGCCACAAGCAGATTGCTTTGTTGGAAGGCGATATCGCCCGGCGCGTTCTCCCAGACGGCGACGCGCTTCTGTTCGATTGCGACGGCACGAAAATTACCGATCGCACTGCCGTCGGCGAACGCATCCTCGGATATGCCAGCCGGATGCGAAAGGACGGCACCGAGGCGCGCTGGACGCTCGGCACCGTCAACGGCATCGACTTGGAATTGTCGGGTTACGAGGCCTTGAACACCGATGGAAAACGCTACCTCTGCACCGTGGTCGCGATGCAGCATCACGGTGAGAACGACAAATTCGAAGTCACCGACAAGACGCGGCCGAGCACGGCAGTCGGCCGGATTGACTCTTCCATTCGCAATCTCGAGACCGATCTCGATGCCGTCAGGGCAATGCTCCAGGCGCACGAACGGCGTCTTCCGGCCTTCGAAGCTCGCCTTGGCCAGCTATTTCCCGATGCCGTATTGCTCGACGAAAAGCTTACCGAACTGGCCGAACTGGAAGCCGAACTGACGAATACCAAGGGCGAATTCGAAGCCGGTAACGATGATGCGCAGTTGCCAGAAGCCGAAAACGACGATGGCGAGCAGTTGCTGCCTGGCCCACCGCCGGCAATCCAACCTCTGGCGGCAACCGCCTGACGGAAGAGGAGGGGGACGGGCTGAGGCGGGCGCGTCAACGCGTCCGGCCAGCAAGAGCAGACCCCCATGTCCCACGACATCCCCTTTCGCATTCAGCAGGCGCCCATCTCCGCCGCATGTTCCCAGATGGATTTATCAGCGGCGCGCTCTCCGAGCGCTCCCCCTCGGTCGGCTGAGGCCAGGCGCATCGAGATCGTCGTTGGCCTTCCCCGCCTGTCGGAGGGACCGCTGCTTGCCCGCGCTCGCGCGCTGCAACTTCCCGTCCTTGTCTCTGCGAACAGCTTTTCACGCTGGCGGCGACGCGACGGCGGACGTGAATGGGTCGGGTGGCGATTGGGGCAGCTCGCCAACGCCCACGGCCTTGCCTCGATCATGCTTGATAGCGCGGGATTTGTTCTCGCATCAAAGTATCGAGGCCTCCCATGGACGGTCGAGGACTATGTGGAGGGACTGGCAGCCGCTTACCCTTGGCGACTTTGGGCGAGCCTCGATCATTGCGTCGAACCGGAAATCGCGCGCGACCGCGAGGAGGTGCTCGACCGGATCGCGCGGACCGTTCGCCTCAACATCGAGTGCCATGCGCGCGCGTCAGACGCGGGAATCGTCTCGAATTTCATGCCGGTTCTGCAAGGACGTCGACCCTCGGACTATCTGCGCTGTCTTGATGGCATCGCCCATATCCTGCATCCGGGTCAGACGGTTGCGATCGGTTCGACCTGCAGGCGCGCGGTGTATGGCGAAGATGGCCTCCTCGCAGTGTTCGAAACGCTCGACCGCCATCTCGATCCCACCTTCCGGGTTCACGGTTTCGGGATCAAAGGTCCAGCCCTCAGTCATTTGCGCGCTTTCGAACATCGCAAGATTACGGTCGATAGCAGCGCATTCTCATATGCTGCGCGTATGTCCGCACTCTTCAACGGACACGCCAAGACCAATCGCTTCGTCGCCGATCACATGGAACGCTGGACCGAACGGCAATATGTCCGGCTCGCGCGTCCGCGGAGCGCGTTCCAGTCGTTGTTGCCGCTTCCGCCGCCCATTGAATCCACTCTGACAGGCTGGGAAGCCGCCGTTGCCGCCGCGCGCGAGGAGATCCGAACGCTCCTGATTGAAGGTGAGATCGCACATGATCAGATCACGGACGCCTGGATCGCCGAATGGGCGGTCGACTTGCTGGAGACCACATAAACGACCGCGCCCCACCGAAGAGAAGCGTCAGACAGGATGGTGGTTGAATTGGTCGCGATAATTCCCTATATGTAACTCATTAAACATGGAGTGCCACAATGTCCCGCCTAGCCAGCACGGTGGCCGTCGATGTCGATCGCATCCTGCGTGACCGGATATTGGCGAGCGCCGACCGCATCATCAAGATGATGCCGCCCGCCGCCAAAGCGGCCGCGATCGGCAGCGTTGATGTTGCGGCGCTCGTTTTCAATATCGCGCGCGGCATCCCATCGGTCGAAACCGATGATCCTGACGAGGCGGAGGACATCACACGGGCGATCGCCTTCAAGCGCCGGCTGATCGACGAAGCGGGCGGCGCGTTTGACGCCGAGGCGGTGCGCAAGCTGCTCGGCCACAAGACCGTGCAAGCCGTCTACAAGGCCGCCCGCGATCGCCGCCTGCTGATGGTCGAGGACAATGGCGCCAAGCTGTTTCCGGCATTCCAGTTCGACGGCGACACCATCCGTCCTGCAATGTCCCGCATTCTTGCCGCTGCGCCCGGCGCCAGCGGATGGGCCGTGCTGCAATATCTGGTGAGCGGCGATGAAGGGCTGGGCGACGCGCGGCCGATCGACCTGATCAAGGGCAATGAGGCGGATGTCGATCGCGTCATACGCTTCGCCGCCACGCTCAACGACTGACGATGGCAGCGCGCTCAGCAATGCCGGTGGCGACCATCGCCGCCGGGCAAACCCTCCACCGCGTGCACGGCGCATCCGTCTCCGCGCGCTGGTATGGGCGCAAGGATGCGACATGGCGCTGGGATGACCCTGAGGGGCGCTATGGCGTCCTCTATCTCGGCAAGAGCCTGACCGGTCCATTTGCCGAGAGCCTGCTGCGGGCACCAGCCGACCGGGACGTCCTATGGGATCGGGTCCAGCAGAAGCGCGCCGCCACCTTCGTCACTACGCGAACGCTCCGCCTGGCGAAACTGCATGGCCCTGGCCTCGCCTGGTTCCAAACGACGGCAGCGGGCGTTTCGGCCGACTTCGATCCTGCGAGCCATCGGGATGCCTATACCACGACGCAGACGATTTCCGCGTCGGTCCACGCTGACACCATGCTCGACGGCATTCAGTATCGTTCACGCTTCGATACCGATCAGATTTGTGTCGCGCTGTTCGAACGCGCCGATACTGCGATCGAGCTGACCAGCGAAAACCTGCCGATCGGCAAGGACTGGACCCGGAAGATACTGAGGCCGCGAGGTTACGAACTGATCGAGCTTTAGGGTTGCGGCCCAAGACCGAACCCCTCCGACTTTCCCTCAGATACCGGTTTCAGCCATAGTATAGGGCGATCGGCCGATCCATGCCGGCGCGCCGGGCAATCAGCAGGGGGAAGAAGGGGTATAGGTGACCGTCTTGGAAATCGCCTCATGCCAATCATCATTGACTCCGCCTGGTTCACACGCCGCCAGCTACAGACACGGCCTTCAAACCTGTTTTCTTGCCCGCTGAAGCGGTCTGAAAGCGTCCCTTTGGCGGCTTCTGATGCGACTGAACCGCTCCCTTTTCCTGTCACTCCAACGAAACCCGACCGTCGGCGCCGGACTTCGTGCTTTCAAGGAGAAAAGTCATGATTTCTCATGATATCCGGATCGTTCAGACCTTTCGTGTCGAGCGCGAGATCGTCATCGCGGTCGAGGCTCGGGATTTACAGACAGCGATCGAAACGCAGAGCGAGAGCGATGCGCCGGCCTTTGACGATCCCCGCTGGCGATCGTCAGGGACCCTTGAGAACGAGGAGGTTGCTACCGCCTGATCACAAGAAGCTTGGCGTGGCTCGATAGGCTGCTCAGCCTGTCTGACTCGCGACAGCGATGCTCCTGTTTCTGATCGGCCATGCTCCTTCGAATGGTCACCGTCCAGGCGGAGGAGAGGAGGGGGAAAGGATGAGGCGGGCGTGATGATGCGTCCAAGCCTCAGGAGCATCTCTCCATGTCCTACGATATCGCCTTTCGGTTTCAGCAGGCGCTCGATCCTTCCGCGCTGATCACGCTGCCCACGGCCTTATATGCGCTCAATGCCGCCATCGAGGATTGCCGCAACGCGGGGCGGCCGCAGGATGGCGATCCAGCCGTCATCCTGCTCGCCCGTCATCTCGGCGCGATCGCTGCGCAAATCGAGGGCTCCAATGTTGAACTGCGTCGCGCTTGCATGGACGCCATCGCCGATCTCCGGCGCAAGCCGGCGCTGATTGCCTTGGCCCGCAAAGGCGTCGCCTATGACGAACGCGCGAAGAAGTTGTTCCATTCCGATGCCCGCAAGGCGCTGCGGGCGCTTGCCGATGCGCTCGGCCTGCCCGATGAAAGCTACGATATCCGCGTCCAGCGCGGGGGCGTCGCCGTTTCAGGTGAGGTCACGATGCACGGCGAGACCATTTACGTCCAGTTCAGCCTCGGGGTTATGGGCGCGGGCCGCGAGGTGATGTTCCGCAAGGTTACGGGCCGCAAGGACTTTGTCGGCGATCGTAACCACTTCGCGTCGGTCGAGGAATTGATCCGGCCTGCGCGGTTCGCGGCCCGTATTCGCCGCGACCTCCATCTTCCGCCGTCCGACACCGCTTCCGATCGCCTCGTCGCCTGAAGGAGTCCCCATCATGGAAATCATCGTCACCCGTTCCCGTATCGCGGGGACGCTACCGCACTATGTCTACCGCGCATTGGTGCCCGCCGACACGGTTTTATCCGAGCGACGGGCGCTAGGAGGCACGGTTCCTGGTCCGACGATCATCGGTCGCATCCCCTGCGTTCGCGTCGGCCCGATGCTCGCACCCAGGCGCTATTTCGAGATGGCCCATCACCAGCGGGGTGCGCTCGCCTCTCGCATAGGCGCCCTTGCGCGCCGGATCGAGACGCTGGTGATCCGCGCCAGCTTCCCCGAGATGACCGCGAACCTCACGCCCATCGTCTTCCGTTTCGACACCGATCCTGGCGATGCCTGCACCTGGGCCGACATCGACGACCTGACGGACGCTTTCGATCGTCTCGAGCCTCGGTGCGACCTTCTTACCGTCGCCGATCTCGGGCTTCGCGAGGACGCTGGCTGCCGCGCCGCCTGATCGCCGTCCCTCATCCCGTCATCATTGCATGGAGACTCCGTCATGGACATTTTCGTCGTCACCGGAACACATTTCTCGCAGCCCACGACAGTCACGAGCTATCACGCCGATGAGGGCGTCGCGGACGTCGCTGCCACCCGTCTCGTGAACGTGCTTCGCGCCGATCTCGATCCTGACACCTTGCCGCCGGTCGATGTGAGCAGTTGGCGGCTTGGGCTGGTTGCGGCTCAGTGCCGGCGGCTCGCCATGCAGGGCATAGATATCGGAGACATAGACCGCACCGCATTTGCCGATACCGCCGGTTTCGACGTGTGGGTCGAAAAGGTCGAAGCGCACGGGCTGTCGGCGCTCGCCGTCGATGATCGCGAACTGGCCACTGTCCTTGCCGCCCTGCGCGGACACCAGCGCCGGACCTGCCCACCTGATCTTCTCGACATCGCCACCAACGGCGGTCGACATGTGCCGCTGACGGGTGAGGAAATCGATGGCCTCTGCGAACGGCTCAATTGTGGCATCCTGTGCCCGCCGGACGTCAATATCGTGGTCGAACTCGACGGCGGGCTTGTCGAGGGTGTCATCTCCGACCGACCGACCAGGGTGCGAGTCGTCGACTACGATGTCGAGGGCGCCGATCCCGATGATCTCATCATGGTGCCCCGAGACCAAGGCGATCCCGTCTACGCGTCCGTTAGTTGCTGGGCCGTGGAGAGCGCTTGCATCGATCGGGATTGGATCGCCCGCCTCGACCTGGCCAGCGCTTCGGCAGACCGGGCCGCACCGCTGATGGCAGGAGGATAGCAGCCATGAGACACAACCACATTCGCAAGGTCGAAAACTTCGACCGCTATGAGATTCTCGCCCATCCGCTTCCCAACCGCGACGATCGCGTGTTCCATCCTGGTGACTCCGCAATCTCGCGCGCGCCGGTCACCTATGGCTCGTTCGATGTGCAAATAGCCCGACCGATGGGTGTCGGAAATGATGGCCGGCTCGCCATCCTGATGCACCACGGACGGGGCCGATATGCGCTCGAGTTCTCCGAAGGTGTTCTGCCGATTGCCTCAGCGCTCCTCGCCCTTCCGGAACGGGAGCAATATGTCCTGGCGTACACAATGTTCGACCAGGCCGAAGAATGCGCTGGTGGTGGCCGAGCCGCTGAAGCGAAGCGTTGGGCCGATGCATTCGTGGATGGTCGCATTCGCAAACGCCGCAGAGGCGGCAGATACAATGTCGATATCGAAACCCCGGACGAGAAGGCGTTTCGACTTCGGCGGAGATCTCCTGGCTGAAGAGACAGGCTGAAGGCGCCCTTTCCATGATTTCCGGCACGACCGGTCGGACGCGCCGGATCGTATCGCCCACGCCGCGGGCCGTTCCGACCACCCCTCCGCAATCAGGAGCATTTGCATGACCACTTCCGATATCGACACCGCAACACCGGAGCAGCTTGCGCCGGTTCTCTATGCGGCCATCCAGCGCCTCGGTCAGCTCGGCCGCACAGGAGCGGTGGCACTCGCGGCATTGGTCGACGAGGACGACGCAGATTTTGAGGAGGCTGCCTCGTGGCTAAGCGATATCGCTGCTGGAGACCTGCGCGAATAGCCGATCCTCTCCCGACGCTCCCAACCATTCACGAAGCCCGGCCATCGCGCCGGGCTTCGTGATTCTGGGGAAATGCCAATCCGCCGCGCTGCTCTGGCTCGCCCCGACGCGCGCTTGAAAGGACGAGTAATGACCAACTTCACCGCAACATACAGCGCCGAAGATAACAAGATCCGCATCTACGCCTCATCGCGCCTCGATACCGAGACCTATGCACGGGTCAAGGAAGCAGGCTTCAAATGGGCACCGAAACAGGACCTGTTCGTGGCGCCGAAATGGACGCCGCAGCGCGAGGACGTGGCGCTCGAACTGGCCGGCGCAATCGAGCCGGAAGAAATGACGCTGGCCGAGCGCGCCGCCATGAAGGCCGAACGGTTCGAGGATCTGGCGCACAAGCGGCATGCCGAGGCCAACGCATTTTCTCGCCGCGCCGACGAACTCTCGCAGGCGTTTTACATGGGGCAACCCATTCTGGTCGGCCATCATAGCGAACGCGGCGCGCGCAAAACGCAAGAGCGCATGCACTCGGTTTCGACCGCCGCCGTGAAAGCCGGAAAAGCGGCGACCTATTGGCTGGGCCGCGCCGGCAGTGCCGAGCATTTCGCCAGTCGGAAAAGCGACCCGCGCACGCGGGCCAACCGGATCAAGACCTTGCTGGCCGACCTGCGCGACTTCCAGCGTGGCATCAATGCGGCCCATGCGGCACTCGCGATCTGGGAGGAAATCACGACCGACGAACAGATCCGCCATGCGCTCGGCAACATGGAATCCCGCAAGCTCTGGGCCAACTACGATCTCTATCACAAGGTCGATAGAGGCGAGGTGACGCCCGCCGATGCCAGGGGACTGTGCATCGAGGGCGCAACGCTTGCCGTCAACGGCCCCAATCGCCGCCGCTGGATTGAGCATATCCTGCACCGGCTCGCCTTCGAGCGTTCGATGCTGGGCGACGTGCCGCGCTACGAGGGTGCGCTGACCCCGGTCATCATCCAGGCTTTTGCCCGCGAGCATGGCGCCGAAAGTCCCAGATCGACCGCGACCGATGCGGGACAGTTCCGGCTTGAAAGCCCGGTCCCGCTCCCGGCGCATATCGCGTCGGACACGTCCCTGGAGCTCAGCGAAGACGCTTGGCGCGACTTGATGCAGGGGTGCGGCTACACCGTGCCGGAGAAGAAGGCTCGCCGGGCCTCGGGGAAGCGGGCCGCTGCGGCGCTGATCAATCCATCGCGCGAACAGGCCGAGCAACTTCAGCGGATATGGAACCTGCGCATGGTCGCGGCCCGCAAGGGCAAGCAGGGCGCGGCTACGCCCAACGAGGTCCGTGCAACCACGCAAGCCTTTTATTCGGCCAATTCGAAGGGCGATTATGACGTGTTCAAAACGGTGGAGATAGCCGCCGACGGTCGGCCCGTGCGGATGGGATGGCGAGGAAATAAGCGTGTGCGGTCCGGCGAGCCTGTCGCTCGCATCCGCATCTCCTCGCTCGGCAATCACTTCTACCAGCCTGACGCGGTGATCGTGATCACCGATAAACCGAGCAAGCCGTTGCCGATCGATCTCGACGCCCTGGAAGCTGATTCCCGCCGGGCCGCGAACGAGGAGGTCGAGGCATGAAGACAGAAACTCTCGAATCTGCCCTTGAGACCGCAGCCTGCCTCTGGGAAGCGGTGCTCACATTGCGCGACCATCCCGCCACCGATCCGGACGCCATCGCCCTGGCACTTGCCATCCGCGAGACGTGCAACGTCATCGGCACGGCCAGCCTGCGGTTGACGGTCGTGGGCTGGACCGATGCCGTCGAAGCAGCCTGGAGCGCGGTCTCCGACCGTTATGATCTGTCCTTCGACTGGGATTTCGTGCCTGGCTGGATCGTCCGTCATATCGACTGGTCCGATCCCGCCCATCCCACGATCAGGCCGGAACCCTTGCCACCGGATCCCGATCCGGCCACGAACGCCGGCCCTGTTGCCGCCCCGCCGTCCGGCTTGCGGCCGCCTGTCCCAGAGGGGAACTGACCATGGGACGCTCGGTATCCCATCCCAGCGGAGCGCATGTCGCGTTCGCGCAATGGGACGCAGGCTGGATCGAGGACGACGACGATCCCGATACCCGCCACTTCGATGAACTCGCGGCACAGGACGATTGGGACTTCATCGTCGAAGATTTTCGGGAGCAAGTGCTTGCCCACTATCCTTCCGTTTGGAGCTCGGACGGTTGGATTGGCCGCGAGGACCGGATTGTCGCCATGAACCGCTATGCCCGCTTCGGCCTCTCCGAATATTGCGGCTGCATCGCCTATTGGGTGGTTCCGCGCGACGATATCGACCCCGATCTGGAAGGGTTGGCCCAGCAATGGTTCGCCCGGATCGAGGCAAAATTCGAACAGCGGTTTGCAACGCTCGTCCGCCTTGGCACCTTCTCGAACGGCGAGTCCATCTATCGCCGCGTCGCCGCCTGACTACGCGAACTTCCGAACGCATTCTCCCGTCATTCGACGAAACCGACATTCTGCCGAACCTCCATCGTCCGGCGGCGTCACCGGGTCATAGAGGGGAGGGGGCGGGATGTGGGGGCGACGATGGAGTCGCTGCAACCCCGGAGGCTCGAATGTCCTTTCCCACCATGATCCACACCTCGGTCAGCCAGTGCATTATCGGCAAAGTCACGCGGCTGTGGGCCGGGAGCGTCGCTGATACGCTCCATGAGGTTATCCAGAACGGACGCCGGGCTGGCGCGAAGCGCATCGACATCGCCCGGATCGAGACCGATCGGGGGGCTGTACTGCGTATCCGCGACGATGGATGCGGTATCGCCGATCCGGCGAAGTTCCTGGCGCTCGGCGATTCCGGTTGGGATGAGACCATTGCCAAATCGGAGGATCCCGCAGGCATGGGCGTGTTCAGCCTCGCCGGCCACCATGTGATCGTGCGCTCCCATTCTGCCGAGATCGACGCGGGCTGGCAGGTGACCATTCCTCCGCACGCATGGCAAAGCGGCGAGCCGCTCGACGTCATTCCTTCATCGCTCGAAAGAGGCACTGAAATCGAGATAGACCTGCCTGAAGCGTGGGCGCGGGAACTTGAACAGGCCGTCCAGAGCGCGGCTCGCTTCTGCCCGGTGCCGATCTGGTTCGGCGGCAACCGACAACCTCAGGAGAATTTTCTCCACGAGGCCGTGCGGATCGAGGACTGGAACGGCTGTCGCATCGGCATTTTCACCGACAAATATCAGCTCCATCGCGACCAGCCCTCCATCAACTTCCACGGCCTCACAGTGCCCTGCCGATTGCCGTTCGTCAGTGACGCCGATGGTGGTCGCGGATGGTATGCCAAGGTCGATATCATTGACGCGCCCACCCTTCAGTTGGTGCTGCCGGCGCGCAAGGAGATGGTACAGGGCGCTCCGCTCGATGCGCTGCGGGAAGCGTGTGAGGCCGTCATCTTCCGCACTATAGCCCGCGAGGGACACCATCGGCTATCCTATGCCCACTGGCTGCGCGCGAAGGCGATGGGAGTATTCCTGCCAGAAGCAGCCCCATGGCTTTACACCTGGACGCCGCGCTCTGCGGATACCACCAGCGTCATGTTCAGTGATCGGGTGGCGGGGGAGCCGATGATCCTGATGCCGGTCGATCCGGCCCACATCGAGCAATGCGTTGACCGCGCCATTGCTTCGGGTCGGCCGCTGGGGGCGACACCCGTTCATCCCATCGACGATTTTGCGGGCTATGGCTGGTATGACAATCTGCCGCGCGTGCTCGGCTGTTCCTTCCGGATCGAGCGGGGCGAAGGTGACATCTTCGACTATGCTGCCGACGGGCAAGTGCCGCCCGACCTTGCGAGCGGACAAGTCGATGCGATCGCTGTCGAATTTGCCGTGCGGGAAACATATGATCTCGATGTTCCGGTCGAAATCCTCGCGCTGCCCGCCGATACCCTGATCATTCCTGCCGACTGCTCGACCGACCTCGAGCAAGTCACCATCCTGCTCAGCGCCGGCTGCGCGATCAAGCCCAGCGAGCTCGCCTCACTGCTCGAAGCTGCCTGCTTCTATCCCGATGACGATTGCGACGCCGACAGCTACTATACCCAGCAGGCAGCATTCGAGATGCAGGCCCGCTTTGCCGCCAATTTGTTGCTGCTCGGTGAGGATGCCGCGATCCTCGAGCGCGTCCGCGAGGCGATGCGCGAGCATGTCTCCTGGCTGATCCCCACGGATCGCGCGGTCAGGATGCACGCGGCAAATCATCTGGTCGAGGCCAGCTTCGCGGACAATGACGAAGCACTCGCGCCCGCCGCCGCTGAATAGCCCCTTTCCCCATCGTGCCCGGCGCGTCGTTTCGCGCGTCGCGTCGGGCCATGTCCACAAGGAACCGCCCCATGACCCAGGATCCGCCCTTCCGGAAGATCTTCGACGGTGTCGCGACGCACGAACAGATGCTCGAACTGCGTGATCGCGTGCCGGACGCCTCACCCGAAGACATTGCATCCGGCAAGGCCTACACGAACCGGTATTTCGAAATCGAGCAGACGTCCTACGGCGCAATGTTCGAGATGCTGCCACCTCTGTTCATGGGGCCGGCGATGTTCGCGTTCGCCGAGCTCAAGGCCGGTTTCGTCGGCTCCGTCTTCTTCGAGATCCAGATCGACGGGCGCAACCGCTGGTTCACCGGACATTGCAACCTCGGCGATCGTAACAGGCCCCACGCGATGCGGGCGGCGATCATCGAACATGAAAAGGCCATGCGATGCGTAGCCGCTCCAAATCCCGTCATTTCCATCAAGGAGCCGAAAAATGGCCAATGATTTCCTGCAAACGGCATTCGCCATTCCGGTGATGCCGGATGAAGCCGCATTGCTCGAAGAATGCTTTACCGTGGCGGCTGAACTGTCCAGCGATTTCGCGGAGCTTCCGATCGACGGCATGCAGACGGTGAAAGCCTATTACGCGTCCCGCAGCGAGGCTTTCAGAACCGCCTTCCCGAAAAAGCCGGAAGAGGAGGACCCGTTCGCCGGCTTCTTCGATCTCTGGTCCGATCCCGGCTTTCTCGGCTTCTACGCAGACCTCAGCATCCGTGGCGATCCGGAGGGAAAGGCGCAGTTCGCCTTCATCAGCGGCAATGATGTCGATGTTCACTCGATCGCCTCTCTGATCCAGAATGTCTGCAAATCCGCGCTGCCGTTCGGTTTTCAATGGGCTGAAGGCAATGAGGAGGATGACGGCTCCGGTTCCTTCGCAGGTGGATATTATGTCATCTCCGACGCCGGGATATTCGGCGGTTTGACCCGGTGCCTCATGAGTGAGACGTTGCAAACCTTACGGGCGGGCGCGACGTAAAGTTGCCGCTCACCCGTCAATCCGCGTTCGCGAATGATGACGCAACCTCGTGAATGCGGCCGCTGAACCGGTTTTTCTTTCACTTTCCATAGGGCCGGGCTGGTGCCGTAAGCGTCAAGCTCGGCCATGCCTGTCAAGGAGGCCCCGATGAACGACGATGAATTCGACGCGCTGATCGACAACGCCACCCATGCCGTCAACGACCTCATTCCTGATCGATGTCTGGAGGTGTTGAGTGCCGACGGCCACTCGAACCTGCTCGTCCAGATCAACGACGCACTGACACCGATCCTGCGCGATGTGATCGACCGGACAGGAAGCGATTTCAGGAACCCGACCCGCGCTTGCACGATCGCCACCTTGATCGGCGATCTTTTGGCAACCCACATCGCCCAGATCGACGCGAGCGCCGATCTCCCCGATGACCGACCCTCGCATGTCATCTCCGAGGTCGACGGAACCGCGGCGAATATCCACAGCATGGCCAGTTGCGACGTTGAAAAGGGGACGCAAATCTACCTGGTGCTGGACGATAGCGCCACGTTCCGCATTACCGTGGAAGCGGTCGCCTCATGATCGAACTGCATGGGGTGCTGCTTGCGCTCCGGCGGATAGCACTGGTTTCCACCCAGAGCGAACTCGATGTCGCCAGGATGGATGTGGCCGATCTTCTCGACCAGGCCGGTTGGTCGAAATCGGCTCGCACCGTCATCGACAGCATCGGTCGCCCCGTCGCCTCCGACGATCGGGACAGCCCGTCGCAGTAAGGCCCGATCCGCATCGGCCGTTCCCGCCCGGCCGGGCAACTTCCTCACCTCAACCAAATGGAGGATATCATGGCCCATCTCTCTCCCCTTCGCGAGCGTTTGGCGAGCGCGGAGCACGCTTACGCTTGCGCGATCCAGCGTCGAAGCGCCACCGGCCGCAACCAGTATGTCATCCGCACCGGTAGTCCGCTCCAGCCGTTCCGAGTGACGGAGACACGTCCGGCGAAGAACGATGATCTGGTCCTGCATGTCGCCTGATCAGGATTCCCATCGGCCTGGAGGCACGCCAATGAACGCTGCCGATCACTATCCCATCGCGCCGGGCATGTGGATCAGGACCGAAGAGGACGAGAAGCTCCTTTTCCTGCGATATTCGTCGACCGGCCATTGGGGCTTCTTTTCCGAGAGCCGCCACCGCACCGTGCGGGAATACAAGCTCCCGCTTGCGGGCCTGAAACCCTAGCACGAGGAGCGCCGCACATGAAAACCCAAGCCATGACAAGCGGTCTCCGGGTCACGCTGTCAAAGACCGAACTCGAAGCCTTGCTGACCCTTGCACGATATGGCGCCGAGCAACTCGCGGCCGTGCGCCACTATTATATCGTGCCCAGGCGGCAGGAGGCCGTGGCGCCCGACGTCATCAAGGGCCTCGAAGACGGCCTGGCATCGCTCCGGTGGAAGCAGGCGGAAGCCAAGGAGAGACGCGAAGCGCCCAAGCGTGAGGCCGAACGCCGGGCAGCGCGCGAGCATCATGCCGTGATCGACGGTCATACCGTGTGGGGATATCTCAGCGACTGGACCGACCTCTCCGACGACCCCGATCAGCGCCGATGGGCGGACATGTTCCACCCGGACACCGACCCGCGTCCCCAAGGCGAACTTAGGCGGAATGTCTGGCGGATATTCATCAGCAAGGGCAGCGCCGCATCGGACGATCTTGTCGTCTTTCCGGGCGATTGCACCGAAACCGCCGACCGCCGGGAAATCGAACAGCTCGCGCGCCGGATCATCGCCAAATATCAGAAATGACGATCTCGCGCCAGCGGGATGCACACACTTCGGGAAGCGACTGGATGAAGCAAGCGGGGCGCTCCCCCAACTCTTCACAGGAGTTGAATCATGCAGGACATCACGTTCCATCTCGGCTCTGCCGGACACCCGGTAAGCTGGAGCCTCCATGCCGTCTACGGTCGGGCCAGCGGAATCGCGCTCGCGTCCGCCCGCGCATGGTACGCCCGGCAGGTATCGACCCCTAGATTGGCTACGCCGCCGCCAGGCGGCCAATATGTCGTGCAGATCAGAAATGATCAGGTCGTGAACGCCGAACTGCTCTTCGATGCCGAGTATTTCCGGTAACATCAGGAGCCGGACGACGTATCCTGGCTATGCCAGTTTCACACATTCCCGCTCGAGATCCCCGAGCGCCTCAAGAACATCGTCACCGCGGACCTGCGCAGCCGGCTGATCGCTGTCGGGTTCCTGATCCCCCGTGTCGAATGGATCGAGCGCTATCCCGATCAGGCCGAATTTTTGCGGCAGTTCCGGGAGGCCCGGCATCGGAGCGAAGCATAGCCTGCGCGGTGCGCCTCGGCCGTATGAAGGAACGGAGGAGCGGTGGTGGTGAGGTCCACTTGGGAGTTCACCAGCCATGCCCGTTGCAAACCACGCTTCCTATATTCCGTCTCATACACCCCCGGTCTTTATTTCCGGTTCCCTGTCGATCCGGCAATTCCCGCTGCTCGTGAAAGAACGGCTCTGCGTCATCATCGACCATGAACTGCCGGTCGTAATCGGCGATGCCCCCGGCGCGGACGCCGCCGTCCAGCGGTTCTTCGCCGATTGCGGCGTTCGTCACATCACGGTCTTTTGCGGCGGTCCGAACCCCCGGCATAATATCGGTGCAGGCGCTGCCGCGCGAGATCGAGCGCATGCGAGAGCTGTATCGCCACCACCTGATCCTTGGGATCAGCGAGGTAGCCAAGTGCCGCCTCCATCAACACCGAGTTCCGCCTCAAAGCTATGGATGATGGCTTGAAAGCTAGGCACTAGGCTCCTAAATTGTGAATCGAACGATTCGATCGAATTGATCGAATGGAGGTGATATGCAGACCGTAACAGCCAATGAGGCCAAGACCCGCTTCGGCGAACTGATCGACCGCGTGCAGCGCGAACCGGTGCGCGTCACGCGCCGCAATCGGGTTGTGGGTGTCATGGTGTCCCCGGAGGACTATGCCGCCATGCGCGAGTTCTATGCCGACAGGCTTGCGCGCACGCTGCGCGATACCGCCGGCGAGGCCGCGAAGAAGGGCCTTACCGATAGCGAACTGGAGCGTCTGCTTTCCGATGAAGGGTGATGCCTTCGTTCTCGATACGAATGTGCTCATCAGCGCCGCGCTTTCGGCAGAATCAGCCCCCGCGAGAGTGACGCTCTGGGTCATCGCGAATGCCCGGCTGATCTTTGCCGAGCCCACCTTCGAGGAATTCCGATCCCGGCTTTGGCGAGCGAAATTCGACAAATATCTGACCATCGAACGTCGGAACCAGATCCTGCACGATTTCAGCGCCATCGCCGATTGGGTGGAACTGGATGACGCCGCCCTGCCAGTCAGCAGCCGGGATCCCGACGATGATATGTTTATCCGTGTCGCTATTACCGGATCGGCTCGCTGGCTGGTGAGCGGCGACAAGGATTTGCTCGAAATTCAGGGCTTGCCGTCGATCAATATTCTATCGCCAGCAGACATGCTGAAACGGATTTCCGTATAGGTCGGATAGCAGCCGCATGGCGTCATGCGCCTTCGAGCAAACGCTCTCGCGCAAGATCGAGCGCATGCGACAGCCGTATCGCCACTACCTGATCCTTGGGATCAGCGAGGCAGCCCAGCGCGGCCTCCATCAACTCTATAGCCTTTTCGAGCCCAGGCTTTTCCTTGGTCATGAGCTAAATCTCCGTTTACCCCGCTCAGTCGGCGGGCACCCTCCGCAAGGAGGATGCCGGCCCCTGAGCCGGACGGTTGAAACGCGAGAATAGACCGCGCGCCTGCATCTTTAGCCGAACAGCCTGGACATACACACAGGCCATCCGGCCGCAAAAGCCTTTGCAGCCGACTCTATTCTGCGGAGTTTCAACGCTCCGGCCCGCCACCGGCGGACACGCCTATCTAAACGGATCGGCCCAAGGTTGCCAACCGTTCCTGTTACGTATCGATAATTGCGAGCGGGGACCGAGGCATTTGCCATAGCCGTACAAGCGCCATGGCGCGGCGACCGCGCGGGAATCCGGCGCGGCTTTTACGAAGCATATCCCCGGCCAACGTCTTACCGCCCATCATCGGAGGGACCGCCCATGCACGTCGAATTCAAGATCGAGGGCCGCTACCGCGTGCCCGAAGGCACATCGCCCCTAGAGGGAGTGGCCAACCAGTTTCGCTTGCCGACGGGGCAAATCATATCGGTGTATCCCGTCATCGAAATGGCGAGCAGTATCGATAGTGACGACCATCGCGACCTCAACTGGTCCGAGTGCGCGGCGCTGGGAATATCGCTCGACCTTTACGATCGCCAGTCCGAACTCGAGCCGGACGATTGACCGGCTTGAGCTACACCTTTCGGACGCCCCTAGCGCGTGGAAACGCGTGCCTCTGCAACCGGACGATACATATCGGCGCGCTCGCGCATCACTCCCGTAAGCCAGACGAGATGGCTCGCCGCGTCCGCCAGCGGGAGCGTCGCCACCGCATCGAACAGACGGCGCTGATAGGGCGAGTTGCGCTCGAGGATCTCGGCCAGGCGCTCGCGCGCCGGACTGGCGGGATCGGTGATTTCGGCATTGGCTTCGCGAGCCGCCTCCAGGAAGGCTTCGGCCAGTTCCTGCGCCTCATAGTAGCCGCCATCAAGGCCTTCCCCGAGTGCGAGGGCCGCGAGTTCGCTACGCACATCCGCGATGTCGGGATCGTTGACCGCATCAACCAGCGGAAGATCGAAATCGAAACCGGCGAGATAGTTCGCAATCATGGAAGCTTCCTTTCGCTCATGCTTAGAACATAGAAAGAACGCGCTTTCAAGATCGATGATAAATCGCGATAGGAGCGGCATCATGCATTTTTCTTCCGCAAGGGCCGCCCGGATCGGCCGTCATCCCGCGCCGTGACCGTGGCCGCCGCACCCCTTCGCCTTCAAGGCACCTTGCGCCCGAGCGGACGGGGCTTCCTCCTCGAAATGGACGACGGCCATATCTGGCGTCTAACCGGGGCGGAGGACTTCGCCCCGCTTGAGCACAGAGAGGTCATCGTCGAGGCACGCAAGGCCAGCAGCAGCCTCCTCGAGGTGTTCTGGATCGGGCCAGCGTAGCATAGGCTCAACGGCACGCTCCGTTGGTCTCTCCAGGCATTGCGCTGGTGGCACGGCTGCGGCGGGGTTCGGCGAGGACACCTCACCCCGCAATCACCGTCGGACGAGGTCGTTCATCGCATCCAAAGCCGCCTCCGCAGTGTCTCGGCGTGCCGGGGTGGTCCGGGGAAGCAAGGGCTGCCTCCGCCCCAGCTCCGGTAGAAGAAAATGGGCCTGCCGACGGGATTATCTGATCCAAAGGGGGCGGCAGGCCCATTTTCTTCAACCTCCACTAGGGCGCAGCGCGACGTCCCTTGCTTCCCCGGACCACCCCGGCCCTTGAGCCCCGGCGAAGGCGGCTCCGGATGCGATGAACGACGACGACCGTCCCGTCCTCCGCTGATCAGGAAGGAATGGCTTCGCCATGCTTTTCTTTGTTCAGGGCCGCTGCCGCGTCCGTTTTATTGGCTCAGGCTCACCAGATGCGATGAAAATCTGTCAAGAAAACAATGCTGTATCTCAAATAAAGGGGAGGGGGTAAGGTAATTGTGCAGATGGGGATTGGCCCCGGAAGCAAATTATCAGGAGATAAGGCAATGAATATCGGTGAGTTCAACATGAAGAAGGGCCGTCTTCTTGGCTTCATTGCAACCCATTCTATCGACTTGCCCCGATTGGGATTGCGTCCCGTAGAGAGCGAGAACGAACTTGCTCCCATTTACGAAATCGTCGCGTTCAACGTCGGCGGTCGCTGGGTGCAGGTTGGCGCGCTTTGGGAAGCCGTCTCCAAGAAGGGCGAGGTTTTCTATCAAGGGAATATCGACGACCCCAGCTTGCCCGAAGCGCTTCCCATCGCCTTGTTCGGCACCGATAGCGAAGGCTACCGCGTGGCGTGGCGCAGGCAGGAACGCCGCGACGATTTCGGACCCGCCAACCGCAGCAGCACCCGCCGCGAAACCCCGACCGGCAACGGCGAGGATTACGGTTTCGGGGGCAGCACCGCCGACGACAGCGGTAGGCTCGCCACCGAAAGCGCGGGGGCCGATCTGGACGACGAAATCCAGTTCTAGGCGCTAGACCAAGACGGGCCGGGGGAGCGCTGGAACGCTTCCCCGGACCCTGACCGATCATTGAGCATCAGGAGTCACACCCATGAGCAAGCAATCAGCTAGGACAGCCGTTAACACATTCGCGGACCTGCCGGAACTTTACGCCGAGGAAATCGCAACCCCCGCCTTTGAGGCATCCTTTGGCGATCCCATGCCGCTTTCGATCATCGAACCCGGAGAGGAACCGGGCGAATACGAGATGCCAGAGCCTTTCGCGGCACAGAAGGTATGCGGCGAACTTATCACATCACTTCATCACCTGTTGAAGGATACGCGCCTTGACGCGCTCGCCCCGCAAATCGCTTGGGGCATCGTCAACAGCTTCCATTTCGTCGCGGGAACAGTCGAACGCCAAGAGGATCGGCTTGCCGACAAGATCCGCGAAATGACGCGGCGCATGGAACCGGGCGAAGTATTCAACAAGGAACTGGAGGACTTGCAGCTTCAATGCCAGTCGCTTGCTGAGCAGCGCGCCAATGTTGAAACAATGCGAGACTATGCCGCAGCCCTGTATAAGGCTTGCTGGCGTCGGGCATGGGTGCAGACGAAGGGCAGCAAAGCGTCATCCGTTACCACCGCAAGCTATATCAATGCGCTCGATTTCCTGCGCGAGCGTGCCCTTGCCAAGCGGGAACGGGTTGAGCCGCAAGGCCCGATTGTCGTCTTTTCCGGCCCCGCCATCTGGGAGGACTGGAAACCGCTTTGGGCCAAGCTGGACGAGATCAAGGCGCGCGTTCCGCATATGACGCTGGTAACGACCGGCCAGCGCAAGGGGGCGGATGCGGTAGCTGCGGCATGGGCAGCGCGGGAAGGGGTGCCCGTTGTCGCCTTCGGACTTTACGGCACCGGCCGCAAATCGGCTTTCACCCGCAATCGGAAACTGGCCGAGCTTGGCCCGGTCGAAGCCGTGCTTTGCGAGGGATCGGGCTTGCAGGCCAATCTCTACCAGACCTTGCGCAAAGAA
>Ga0180222_1001898_pt1 | contig 19250 bp, 18 predicted proteins | sample eDN5th37CKraftOP_FD_151336 | JGI IMG/M metagenome (GOLD analysis project Ga0180222, IMG submission 151336) | Enriched Organic Plus compost microbial communities from Emeryville, California, USA - eDNA 5th pass 37_C Kraft OP (version 2) (version 2) ... | reverse complement strand
CTGCAGACCAAGCATAACGTCAAGTTCTACAAGACGCCGGACTCGGTGCTGCAGCGTCAGCTCGAGATCTACGACGACGTGGTGAAGAAGAAGGCGGCGGAGAACCCGCTGTTCAAGGAAATCCTGATGTCCCAGCTCGCCTTCGCCAAGCGCGCGGTGCAGTGGGAGCAGGACACCGTGGTCGGCCGCCGCATGGCTTACGCGCATTACTTCGGCCCCAACGGCGCCGCCGCCAAGCTCTAGCGGATCTGGGCATGGGAGCGGGCGCCATCCGGGACGACAGCCCGGATGGCGCCGCGTTCCGATCCTCGCCAGCCATCGGACCGGTTCGGGAATCCCCATTCGATGCAGTGTCGCCTCCGCGTCGCGCCGCTCCGGCTGCCTTCCGGCAGGTGCGGTGCGCGCCGCCGGGACGGATTGCCGTGGGCCGGCCTCGTGCATTCCGCGCGCCGCCGTCTCCGCCGCCCGGTCCCGCCCGCTCCGGCGCGGCGGCCGGCTGACGTTCCGTCCGCGACCATGACGCCGAGAGTGACGCCGAGAGTGACGCCGAAGGTGACGCCGGGAGTGACTCCATGAACGGCCAGCGATTCCTGCGCATCGTCGACGAGATCAGCACCTGGGCCGGCAAGGCGGCGGCCTGGCTGATCCTGCTGCTGATGCTGGTGGTCTGCGCCGAGGTGTTCAAGCGCTACATCCTCAACATGCCGACGGCGTGGATCTTCGACGCCACCAACATGCTGTATGGCACCTCGTTCATGCTGGGCGGCGCCTATACGCTGGCGCAAAACGCCCACGTGCGCGGCGACTTCCTCTACAGCTCGATGCGGCCGCGCACCCAGGCGGCGCTCGACCTGGTGCTGTATTTCGTGTTCTTCATCCCCGGCATCGCCGCGCTGATCTATGCCGGCGCCGACTATGCCGCGGATTCCTGGCGCATCGCCGAGCATTCCAACGTCACCGCCGACGGCCCGCCGGTCTACCACTTCAAGACCGTGATCCCGATCGCCGGCGTGCTGGTGATGCTGCAGGGCATCGCCGAGATCGTGCGCTGCATCATGTGCCTGCGCGACGGCGTGTGGCCGGAGCGGCTCGAGGACGTGGCCGAGACCGACGTGATCGGCGAGCAGCTCGCCCACAGCGAGTTCGTCGACGAGGAATCGCGCAAGCTCGCGATCGAGCGCGCCCACAAGATCGACGAGGAAGCGCGCCAGCGCGGCATGAGCGGAAACACCCAGCTATGATGATCAGCGAACCCGCGCTCGGGCTGTTGATGCTCGTGCTCATCGTCGTCGTCATCATGATGGGCTTCGCCACGGCGTTCACGCTGATGGGGCTCGGCATCGTGTTCGGCTTCATCGCCTTCTACAACCCGCACGAGGCCTGGACCGACAACCGCGTGTTCGACCTGATGGTCCAGCGCACCTACGGCGCGATGACCAACGACGTGCTGATCTCGATCCCGCTGTTCGTGCTGATGGGCTACGTCATGGAGCGCGGCGCGCTGGTCGACAAGATGTTCTATTCGATCCAGCTCGCGTTCCGCCGGATGCCGGCCTCGCTCGCGGTCGCCTCGCTGATCGTCTGCACGTTCTGGGGTATCGCCTCCGGCCTGGTCGGCGCCGTGGTGGTGCTGATGGGCGTGATCGCCTTCAACCCGATGCTGAAAGCCGGCTACGACACGCGGCTCGCCGCCGGCGTCATCACCGCCGGCGGCACGCTCGGCATCCTGATCCCGCCCTCGGTGATGATCATCGTCTATGCCGCGGTCGCCGGCCAGTCGGTGGTCAAGCTCTACGCCGCGGCGATGTTTCCGAGCTTCTTCCTGTCGTTCCTCTATCTCGTCTATATCGTCGGCTGGGCGCTCATCAATCCGCGCATCGCGCCGCAGCTGCCGCCGTCGGCGCAGATGGTGCCGGTGCGGCCGTGGATCGTCGAGTTGCAGCAGCATTATTCGCGCAAGCTGCTGCCGGCGCTGACGATGGCGATCGCCGCGCCGGGCCGGGCGCTGCGCATCACCGCCGACGGTACCCGCGTCAGCTACGGCCTCCTGCTGCAGAATTTCACCTACGCGCTGGTGCCGCTGACGCTCACCGTCGGCACGCTGGCGCTGACCTGGTGGTACGTCGTCATCCACCAGCAGCCCGATGTCGAGGCGCCGCGTCCGGGGCTGGCGCGCAGCCAGACCGCGCCGGCGGCGTCGGCCGCGCCCGCCGCCGACGAGCCGCCGCAGCAACTGGGCTTCGGCGCGCCCGCGGCGCCGGCCGCGGAGGAGATGCCGCAGCAGCTCGGCGTCGGCTCGGCGCCCAGCGAGCGCCGCGGCGTGCCCGAGGCGCTGCAGCAGATGGGCAGCATCGAGCTGCGCACCGCCGAGGCGCCGGAATGGACCGGCCCGCCGGAGGATTTCTACCTGTATTTCTGGATCGCCGCCGCGGTGCTCGGCCTTCTCACCGTGCGCTACTACTGGCGCATGGAGGCGGAGAAGTTCGAGGTGCTGCGGCTGCTCGTGTCCTCGGTGATGCCGCTGTCGATCCTCACCGTGGTGGTGCTCGCCGTGATCCTGTTCGGCATCACCACCGCGACGGAATCCGCCGCGGTCGGCGCCGCCGGCGCGTTCCTGCTCGCCTTCCACGCCCGCACGCTCGACTGGAAGCGCACAAAGGAGGCGGTGTTCCTCACCGCCAAGACCACGGCGATGGTGTGCTGGCTGTTCGTCGGCTCGGCCTTGTTCTCGGCGGTGTTCGCCATCCTCGGCGGCCAGGCGCTGCTCGAGCAGTGGGTGCTGTCGCTCAACATGACGCCGACGCAGTTCATGATCCTGTCGCAGGCGGTGATCTTCCTGCTCGGCTGGCCGCTGGAATGGACCGAGATCATCATCATCTTCGTGCCGATCTTCCTGCCGATGCTGAAGCACTTCAACATCGACCCGATCCTGTGGGGCACGCTGGTGTTCGTGAACCTGCAGGCCGCGTTCCTGTCGCCGCCGGTGGCGATGTCGGCGTTCTATCTCAAGGGCGTGGCGCCCAAGCACGTCACGCTCAACCAGATCTTCGCGGGCATGATGCCCTACATGCTGATCGTCATCGTCTGCATGATCTTCATGTATATCTGGCCGGGCATGACGCTGTGGCTGCCGAACTATCTCTACGGCAACTGAGCGGCTGGACAGGGCGGCCGCCGGCATGATGTGGTGAAGCTCCTTCGTCGCCGGAATCACGTGCCGTGCCGCAATCCGATCTGATCGAACTCACCGCCGTCGAGGCCGTCGCCGCGATCGCGCGCGGCGCCTGCAGCGCCGAGGATTATCTGCGCGCCTGCCTCGCACGCATCGATGCGCTCGAAGGCGAGGTGCGCGCCTTCGCGCATCTCGACGCCGGCTATGCGCTCGAGCAGGCGCGCGCGCTCGACCAGCATCGGCTTAGCGGCCGCGCCATCGGCCCGCTGCACGGCCTGCCGGTGGCGATCAAGGACATCGTCGACACCGCGGATTTCCCGACCGAATGCGGCTCGCCGGTGCTGGCCGGCCGCCGCCCGCACGCCGATGCCGCGGTGGTGGCGCGGCTGCGCGCCGCCGGCGCGGTGATCGTCGGCAAGACCGTGACCACCGAATTCGCCTATTTCCATCCCGGCAAGACCCGCAATCCGCACGATCTCGCCCGCACGCCGGGCGGCTCGTCGTCGGGCTCGGCCGCCGCGGTCGCCGCCGGCATGGTGCCGCTCGCGATCGGCACCCAGACCAACGGCTCGGTGATCCGCCCGGCCTCGTTCTGCGGCGTGTTCGGGCTGAAGCCGAGTCATGGGCTGGTGTCCCGCGCCGGCGTGCTGCCGCTGTCGCGCACGCTCGACCATGTCGGCGCCTTCGCCCGCGCGCTGCCCGACCTTGCGCTGCTGATGGATGCGATCGCGGGCTACGATCCGGCCGATCCGGATTCGCGGCCGTTCGCGGCGCCGCAGTTCCGGGCCGGGCTCGCCGAGCCGCCGCCGATCCCGCCGAGCTTCGTGCTGGTGCGCACGCCGATGTGGGAGCACGCCGATGCCGAGACCCGTGCCGCGCTCGAGGAGCTTGCGCGCGATCTCGACGCGCGCGAGATCGACGCGCCGGTCGACGAGGGCGCCGCGTGGGAGGCGCACCGCGCCATCATGGCGGCGGAGATGGCGTTCAATCTCGGCCACCATGTCGCGCGCGGCGAGGTGAGCCCGCAGTTCCGCGCGCTGGTCGAGGAGGGGCGCGCGGTCACGGCCGTGCAATATCTCGCGGCGGTGCGCGATGCGCGCCGCTACGCCGTCTCGCTCGCCGAGATCTTCGAGCAATATGCCGACGCGATCCTGACGCCGGCGACCAAGGGCGCAGCGCCGGATGTCTCGACCACCGGCGATCCGGTGTTCTGCACGTTCTGGACGCTGACCGGCCTGCCGTCGCTCAGCGTGCCGCTGCTGCAGAGCGGCGACGGGCTGCCGGTCGGCGTGCAGCTCGTCGGCGCCGCGGGCCGCGACGAGCGGCTGCTGCGCACCGCCGCGGCGCTGATCGAGCGGGCCGGCTAGCGCCGGCGCGCCTTGACGCTGCCATATCGCCGGGCCATCCGCAGCCGGACTTTTTCTCTTGGAAGGAGGCAGGCCGGCATGTCTGTGGCATGGACGTCCTCGTTGTGTCGGATCGGCGTGCTGGCGGCCGGCATCGCATGGGCGGCGCCGGCAGGCGCGGCGGAGTTCCCGTTCGGGCGCGAGCTGCTGCTCGATGCGGCGCCGATGCGGCCGAGCAAGCGCATCCCGAGCATCACGGTGGCGAGCGACGGCAGCGCGGTGCTCGACCTGTGGTGCCGCAGCGTGCCGGCGAAGGCGGAGGTCGGCGCGGGCACCATCGCCATCGTGCCGGCAGTGCCGCCGGCCGAGCTGTCGCAGCAGGAGCTGCCGGCGATGCAGGGGCCGGGCCAATGCGACGATCAGCGCCAGCGCGCCGACGCGGAACTGCTGGCGGCGCTGGCCCAGGCCGCGGGCTGGACCTCCGACGGCGAGGCGGTGACGCTGACCGGCGGGCCGCAGCCGCTGCGCTTCCATCCCGCCACCAATTGAGCCGCGCGGCGCTCCGGCCCGGTCCCCGCCGGCTCCGCGGCAGCACGAAAAACTCCCGCGACCTGAGAGAGTTAGGATTTTCTATGCTATAGATTGCGCCGTGCCGGCCGCGGCCGTGATAAGCCTTGGCCGGAGTTTTCATGGCTGCGGCGGCGTTGCGCGCCTGCCGAGCGCCTGCCAAGGAGCTGTCACGATGCGTCGCCCGCATGCGGTTTTTCCGGTCTCGCTCGCCGTGCTGTCGGTCCTGGTGCTGGCCGGCTGCGCCAGCCAGCGCGAGGCCGAGCTTCCCGTGGAGCCGATGCCGGCCCCGGTTCCGGTGCTGCCGCCAGCGTTCTCGCCGGCCGAGCTGGTCGGCCGCTACGGCCTCGCCGCCTTCCACAAGCCGGAGGACCGGGCCCGCACCGAGGCCGCGGCGCGCGACCAGTGCCGCCAGCCCTATGTGATCTCGATGGGCCCGACCGGCGGCGTGATGATGCATCTCGCCGACCAGGCGACGCCGGAGGAGCTGCGGCTCAAGGGCGGACCGGGCGGCAAGACCTATATCGGCCCGCCCGGCGAGCCCGGCGGCATGCAGGACCGCGAGGTGATCTCGTTCGACGGCCGCGTGCTGGTGACACGCTGGATCGACCCGGAGGTGCAGGGCCGCTACGGCACCAGCATCTATGTCCGCTGCGGCGCCGAGGGCACCAAGCCGCAGCGCCCGCGCGCCAGGCCGGCCGCCAAGCCGAAGCCCAAGACGACATAGGCCGCCGCCAACCGGCGACGCCGATCGACCGGTCCTGCGGCGCCCTGCGCCGGCGGCCGCCGCCTCTGCTAAGCTGGCGCCAATCCTGCCGCGATCGGATGCTGCATGCCGCGCTTGCGCGAATTCCTGACCGGGCGCTGGCGCGCCGTGCCGGTGCTCGGCGTCACGCAGATCCTGGCCTGGGGTGCGATGTTCTACACCCCGGTGCTGATCGTGCCGGCGATCGCGGCGGAGCGCGGCTGGTCGATCGCCTTCACGATGGGCGGTTTCTCGGTCGGCCTGCTCGCCGCCGGCCTCGCGGCGCCGCTGATCGGCCGCGCCATCGACCGCCATGGCGGCCACGTGGTGATGGCCGTCGGCGCGCTGGTCGCGGGCTGCGGCCTGCTGCTGCTGGTCGCCGCCGACCGCCCGGCGCTCTACCTCACGGCCTGGGTCGTGCTCGGCCTCGCCATGGGCGCCACGCTCTATGATGCCGCCTTCGCCACGCTCGGCCGCATCTTCGGCGGCGAGGCGCGCACCGCCATCACTGCGGTCACGCTCGCCGGCGGCTTCGCCTCGACGGTGAGCTGGCCGGTCACCTATCTGCTGATGGGCGCGTTCGGCTGGCGCGGCGCCTATCTGGTCTATGCCGCGGTGCTGGCGCTCGTCGCCGCGCCGCTCCATGCCTTCGCGCTGCCGCGCCAGCGCGCCGACCTGCGCGCGGCGGTGGCGGAGGGCGGCGCGCCGCCGGCGCCGCTCTTGCCGCCGCACGGCCTGCCGTTCCTGCTGGTGGCCTCGGCCTTCGCCGCCTATGCCTTCGTGCCCTCGGGGCTGTCCGCGCATCTGCTCGCGATCTTCCAGCGCTCCGGAATCGATGCCGCGACCGTGGTGACGATCGGCGCGCTGTTCGGCCCGGCGCAGGTCGGCGCGCGGCTGATCGAATTCGTGTTCGGCCGTGGCCTGCATCCGCTGTGGATCGCCCGCGGCGCGCTCGCCGGCCTCATCGCCGCCTTCGCGATGTTGGCGGCGCTCGGCATCTCGGCGCCGACCGCCGCGGCTTTCGCGCTGATGTTCGGCGGCGCCAACGGACTGATCACCATCGCCCGCGGCGCGGTGCCGCTCGCGCTGTTCGGGGCCGCGGGCTATGGCCGGCTGATCGGCCGGCTCGCCGCGCCGTTCCTGCTGATGCAGGCGGCGGCGCCGCTGGTGATGGCGTTCGTGGTCGAGCGCGTGTCCGACGCCGCGGCGCTGGCGTTCGCGGCGTTGTGCGCGCTGGCGGCGGCGGTCTGCTTCGTGCTGATCCGCCGGCCGTGAGCCGCGTCAGCCGAACAGGCTGTCGATCTCGCGCTGGGTGGCGTGGCCGCGGTCGCCCGGCAGCCGCGGCCCGTTGATGAGCGCGTCGGCCGCCGCCTGCGGCGCGTCTGCGCCGGTGCCGCCGTCGAGCGCGGCGGCGACGCCGGCGATCTGCGCCTCGACCAGGCGCAGCGCGGCGAGCGCATTGGCGATGCGCTGGCCGATCAGGTCCTGGAAATTGCAGGCTTCATAGATCCGGGTGACGTGCTCCTGGATGTCCTGCGCCAGCGTCTGATTGTGCTCGTTCTTCAATGCGGCGGCGAGCGTCTTCGCCGCGTCGTCGATCGCCTCGGCATTGTCGAGCACCTTCTGCGTCGCCGCTTCGGTATCGACGGTGACGGCGCCGAGCTCGCGCCCGGCGCGGCGCAGCTGCGCGCCGCCGCGCTGCGACAGCAGGCCGAGCTCGTGGCGGCAGCCTTGCAGCGCCTGCTGCGCGCGCTCCAGCGCGTTGCGCAGCCCGGCGGTCTCCGCCGCGACCGCCATCGCCGCCGGCTGCGGCGCGGCATCGGCACGCGCGTCCGGGCCGTGCCAGATGCCCTGCGCCAGCATCTGCTCGATGCGAAAAGCCTTCTTCTGCATGACGCTCCCGCCTGTGATCGGCAGGCGGTTATAGATCGCGCCGGCTTAACGGCGGGTTGCAGATCGTCGCGCGGCCGGCAACGCGGCGTTCACCACGAGCCTTTACGCCCCGTCAAGGTTAAAACGCGGCCGTGGCGGGGAAAGCCGCCCGAAAGGCGGCGCCGGCCGCGTTTTTTACCAGGCGGTGGGCTTTTGCGCCTGTACTTGCGGCCTGTTCTGCGTTCACGGCCGAGGCCGCCCGATGCTGCGTCATCTCTTAATTGTTCCCGTCGTCCTGGCCGGCGCTGCGCCGGCTTTCGCGCAGTCCTATCCGGTCACGCAATATGCCGCGCCGCGCGGCTATGGCGTGCAGCAGGCCGCGCCGCAGCAATATCTCATCGTGCAGCAGCATGCCCGCGCCGAGCCCGATCTCGGCGGCGGCTTCATCGAGTTCCTGTTCGGCGAGCGCTCGACCGCGCGCGTGCTGCGCGCGCCGCAGCCGGACTATCAGCCGCAGCCGGCGGTGCGCGGCGAGCCGGCTTATGTCAGCCTGGCGCCGGAAGCGGTAGCGCCGCCGGCGCCGCAGCGGCCGCCGATCGATCCGCGCTACCTGCCGCAGGAGGTCGACTATCAGACCACCGAGCCGCCCGGCACCATCGTCATCGATACGCCGAACCGCTTCCTCTATCTGGTCGAGGAGGGCGGCAAGGCGATGCGCTACGGCATCGGCGTCGGCCGGCCGGGCTTCACCTGGGCCGGCACCCATACCATCACCGCCAAGAAGGAATGGCCGGACTGGCGGCCGCCCGAGGAGATGCTGAAGCGGCAACCCTATCTGCCGACCTTCATGGCCGGCGGCCCGAACAATCCGCTCGGCGCGCGCGCAATGTATCTCGGCTCGACGCTCTACCGCATCCACGGCTCCAACGAGCCGTGGACGATCGGGCAGATGGTGTCGTCGGGCTGCATCCGCATGCGCAACGAGGACGTCGTCGACCTCTACGAGCGGGTCAAGGTCGGCACCAAGGTCGTGGTGCTCTAGAATCTGATCCGGCCGGATTGAATCATCTCTCGCACCCGCTCGTCCCGGCGAACGCGAGGACCCACGCTTAAGACCGGACTCCCGCTGACGCGGGAGCGAGCGGTGGGAGCGGATCGGACTCGGGGACGCTCAGGCGGCGTCGTCGCCGAATCCGCCGTCGAGGTCGTCGAAGAAGCCCTCGTCGTTGCCGCTGTCGTCGAACAGCGAGGCGTGGCGGTCACCGCCGGCGTCGCGGCCGATGTCGTTGAGCCCGGCCTCGCGCGCGAGATCGCCGCCGCTGCCGCCGGCATCACCGCCCCACGGCGTATCGCCGCCGCGGGCCGCTTCGCCGGCAAAGACGCTGCCTCCGCTCCCATGTCCGAACAGCGAGCTGATGCTGTTCATCAGCAGGCTGCCGCCGATCACGCCGGCGGCGGCCGCCGCCGCGGTGCCGAGGAACGAGCCGCCGCCGCGCTCGACCGGCGCAGCCGCCTGGTTGCCCCAGCGCGAGCCGAAGCCGGCATTGGGCACCGAGCCGCGCGGCGCGTCATCGCGCCGGCCCATCAGCGCGTCGCGCATGGTGTCGAGGAAGCCGCCCGGGCCCGCGTCCTGTTCCGGCGCGCCGCCTTCGAGCGCGCGGATGCGCGCGTCGGCGCGCTTGAGCGCCTCCTCCTGCACCAGCACGGTCTGCACCAGCGCATAGACGGCGTTCGGCGCGCGCCGCAGCCCGTCCTCGACGGCGCGCATCGCCTCGGGGTCGCGCGGCGCATCCTCCAGGCTGGCGAGGCGGTCGAACAGATCGGCGACGAGCTGGCGTTCCTGCGGCGTCATGGCGTGTCCTCCGTAGCGGCGCGGATACTGCGCGGATACTGCAGGTGATGATGTGGGGAAGGCGCGCCGGCACGGAATGGGTGCGACAAAAAATTTCCGCAGCGGGCGGTCTCAAATCGGCCACGATTGCGCCAGGCCGACGCCGCGCGCGGCGAGCAGCGCCGGGAACGCCTCGCCGGAGAAATAGGCGAACTCCTCCTCGCGCCGCGCCGTCACCGGGTCGAGCGCGCGCAGTTCGTCATCGACGAAGCCGGGATGGCACATCACCACGCCGTCCTCCGGCAGGTGGTCGAGGAAGGCGGGGAACAGGTCGGCGAACGCCGTGCCGGACTCGAAATCATAGGTGCCGGCGAAAGCCGGATTGGTGCGCAGGCCGCGGCGCTGCGCGCGGCGGCGGAACGCGACGCTGAGCACGTCGAGCAGCAGGCCCTTGCGGTCGGCGAGGCGGTTCACAAGCCGTGCCGGCGCGCGGCCGCACTGGCGCACCCAGGCGTTCGGCGCGTGGCGCGCCACGGCATCGAGCGCCGCGTCGCGGATCTGCGGGAACAATTGCACGTGCTGGTGGCCGTCGACGAAGTCCGGCGGCGTGCCGAACGCGCCGGCGAACGCCGCGAGCTGCGCGTCGATCTCGCGCCGCAGCTTGTCGCCGTCGAGCCGCCGCGCCAGCGCCGCGGCGAGCAGCGCGGCGAGCGGCAGGAAGAAGCCGCGGCCGGTCGGCGCGAAATCCCTGGTCAGCGGCGAGAACGGCGCGGTCAGCGTGATGTGGAGCCCGACCGCGGCGCGGCCGGCGTCGCGCAGCCGCTTCAGCGCCGCGGCCTCCGCGGCGTCGAATGCCGGCGCCGCCACCATCACCGAGGTGGCGTTGATGCGGCCGCGGGAGATCAGGTCGCGGATGCCGTGATCGACCGCGCGCGAGATGCCGTAGTCGTCGGCGCACAGCCAGAACCGCGTCGCCGCCATGGTCACTCCGCCATGCGCGGCGGCGCGGGCTCCGCCGCCGCCGCGGCCGGCTTCACCTGATGCTCGGCGACGAAATAGACCGGCCGCGCTTTGACCTCGGACAGCAGCTTGCCGATATATTCGCCGAGCACGCCGATCATGACGAGCTGCACGCCGCCGAGCACCATGATGCCGACCGCGAGCGAGGGATAGCCCGGCACGTCCTTGCCGAACGCCAGCGTCTCGATCAGGATCCAGATGCCGAACAGCAGCGCGATGAAAGCAATCGCAACGCCAAGAAGACTCGCCACCCGCAGCGGCGCCACCGAGAACGAGGTCAGCCCTTCGATCGAGAAGGCGAGCAGCGACCAGATGTTCCAGCTGGTGCGGCCGTGCGCGCGCGGCGCCGGCTCGTAGTCGACGCGGAGCTGGCGGAAGCCGATCCAGCTCGCCAGTCCCTTGAAGAAGCGGTTGCGCTCCGGCATCCGCCGCAGCGCCGCGGCGGCGCGCGGCGACAGCAGGCGGAAGTCGCCGGCGTCCTCCGGAATCTTCTGGCGCGCGCCCCAGTTGATCAGCGCATAGAAGGTGTGAACGCCGGTGCGCAGCAGCCACGGCTCGTTGGCGCGGTGCGCCTTGGCGGTATAGACCACGTCGTAGCCGTCATCGAGCCAGTGCGCGGCGAGCGTCTCGATCAGCGCCGGCGGGTGCTGGCCGTCGCCGTCGATGAACAGCACGGCGCCGAGCCGGGCATGGTCGAGGCCGGCGAGCAGCGCCGCCTCCTTGCCGAAATTGCGCGACAGCGCCACCACCTGGAGGTCGGTCGGGCCCGGCGGCAGCGCGCGCGCGATCGCCAGCGTGTCGTCGCGCGAGCCGTCGTCGACATAGACGATCTCGACCTTGAGGCCGCGCGTCTCGCGCAGCCGCGCCGCCACCGCGCCGAGGCGCTCGTGCAGCGCCGCGAGCCCGCGCGCCTCGTTGTAGAGCGGCACCACGATCGACAGGCCGTGCTTCGCCGCCGCCGGCCCCGCTGTTTTTCTTGACGCTTTTGCCATGCGCTCCGTCCCCTGGCCGGGGGCGATCTATAGCGCAACGGCCTTCGCCTGTCGCCGGGCGGGATTGCGGCCGCGGCCTCTCGGCGGCGCCGGGGAGACGTGCTACGGCAGCACTGCAATGAAGCAGCTCATCGATCGTCTTGCCGCGGCCTGGCACGAGCGCGCGCTGGTGCTCAAGGCCATCAGCTTCGCCCTGGTCGGCGTCGTCAACGCCACGGTGAATTACATCGTGTTCTGGCTGATGCTGCGCGGCATCGAGGCCAATGCGGCGCTCGCCGCGAGCCTGAGCAGGCTCGCCGCCGCCTGCGACTGCCTGAGCCTCGAGGATGCCAGCGCGGTCGTCGCCAATGTGGTGGCCTGGCTGGTCGCGGTCAGCGGTTCCTACGTGATGAACTCGTTCGTCACCTTCGCCGCCGAATCCGGCCGCAAGCTGACCTGGCGCGCCTATCTCACCTTCGCCGCCTCCGGCGTGCTCGGCCTGATCGCCGACACCGCGGCGCTGCTGATCGCGAGCCGGTTCCTGCCGATCATGCTGGCCAAGCTGGTCGCGATCGGCGCCGGCTTCGTCGTCAATTTCTCGATGTCGCATTTTGTCGTGTTCCGGCCGCGCAAGCCGGACCGGCATCCGTCCTGACACATCCTGGTCCCGGAGATCGCAGCATGCGCGACGACGACAACCTGACCGCCGAACGGCCGACCTTCGTCACGCATCTGGAATGCGCCTATACCGGCGAGCGGTTCGAGGCCGACCGCGTCCACAATCTGTCGTCGGCCGGCAAGCCGCTCCTGGTGCGCTACGATCTTGCCGGCGTGAAGGCGGCGCTGAGCAAGGCGGCGCTGGCCGAGCGCCCGGCCGATCTGTGGCGCTACCGCGAACTGCTGCCGGTGCGGCGCGCCGCCGACATCGTCAGCCTCGGCGAGGTGGTGACCCCGCTCGTCCGCCTGCCGAAGCTGGCGCAGGCGCTCGGTGGCGGCGAGATCATCGTCAAGGACGAGGGCCGGCTGCCGACCGGCTCGTTCAAGGCGCGCGGCCTGGTGATGGCGGTGTCGATGGGCAAGGCGCTCGGCATCCGGCACATGGCGATGCCGACCAACGGCAATGCCGGCGCCGCGCTCGCCGCCTATGCGACGCGCGCTGGGATCAAGACCACGATCTTCTGTCCGGAGGACACGCCGGAGGTGAACGTCAGCGAGATCGAGCTGCAGGGCGCGACCGTCTACCGCGTCAACGGCCTGATCGACGATTGCGGCAAGATCGTCGGCGAGGGCAAGGCCAAGGTCGGCTGGTTCGACGTCTCGACGCTGAAGGAGCCGTACCGGATCGAGGGCAAGAAGACGATGGGGCTCGAACTGGCCGAGCAGCTCGGCTGGGAGCTGCCGGACGTGATCTTCTATCCGACCGGCGGCGGCACCGGGCTGATCGGCATGTGGAAGGCGTTCGCCGAGCTCGAGGCGATCGGCTTCATCGGCAGCCGGCGGCCGCGCATGGTGGCGGTGCAGGCGGAAGGCTGCGCGCCGATGGTGCGCGCTTTTGAAGCGGGCGCCGAGCACGCGCCGCGGTTCGAGAACGCGCACACCATCGCCTCCGGCATCCGCGTGCCGCAGGCGATCGGCGACTTCCTGATCCTGCGCGCGGTGCGCGAGAGCAAGGGCTTCGCGATCGCGGTGTCGGACGAGAAGATTTCCGCTGCGCTCGACGAGGTGGCGAGAACGGAAGGACTGCTGCTATGTCCGGAAGGGGCGGCGACCTACGCCGCCTACAAGCAGAGCCTCGCCGACGGCCGGGTGGGCAAGAGCGACCGCGTCGTGCTGTTCAACTGCGCGAGCGGCCTGAAATATCCGCTGCCGCCGGTGACGCGCGCGCTCGACCGCCACAAGCCTATCGACTTCGCCGCGTTGTGAGGGGATGATCTCTCCTGCCAGAGCCGTAGGAGAGACAGATGACCGGGTTACGGGCCGTTCTCGCTGCGATTTTGACTCCTCTCATGGCGATGCTCGCGGGCGTCGCCGGCGCCGCCGCCGACACCTATCCGTCACGCACCGTCACCATCATCGTGCCGTTCTCGGCGGGCGGACCGTCCGACGCGATGGCGCGCATCCTCGCCGAACGCATGAAGGCGCCGCTCGGCCAGAACATCGTGGTCGAGAACGTCACCGGCGCCGGCGGCTCGATCGGCGTCGGCCGCGCCGTGGCCGCGCCGCCCGACGGCTACACCATCAGCTTCGGCCATCTCGGCACCCATGTCTGCAACGGCGCGATCTATCCGCTGAGCTACGATCTCCTGAAGGACCTCGAGCCGGTGGTGCTGCTGCCGAGCAATCCGATGGTGGTGGTCAGCCGCAAGGGCGTGCCGGCCACCAATCTCAAGGAGCTGATCGCCTGGGTGAAGGCGAACAACGGCAAGGTCACCGCCGGCACCGCGGGCGCCGGCTCCGGCTCGCACGTCGCCGGCGTATATTTCCAGCGGCTGACCGGCACCACGCTGCAGTTCGTGCCGTATCGCGGCACCGGCCCGGCGCTCAACGACCTGGTGTCCGGCCAGATCGACATCATCATCGACCAGACCTCGAACTCCATCAACCAGATCCGCTCCGGCAACATCCGCGCCTATGCGGTCACCGACGTCAAGCGCGTCGCCTCGGCCGCCGACATCCCGACCGCGGACGAGGCCGGGCTCAAGGATTTCCACATGACGCTGTGGTCGGGCATGTGGGTGCCGAAGGGCACGCCCAAGGACGTGATCGCCAGGATCAACGCCGCGGTGGTCGAGACGCTGGCCGACCCCGCGGTGCGCCAGCGCATGGAGCAGCTCGGCCTCGACATTCCGCCGCGCGAGCAGCAGACGCCGGAGGCGCTCGGCAAGTTTCACAAGGCCGAGATCGAGAAGTGGTGGCCGATCATCAAGGCCGCCAACATCACCGCGCAGTAGAGCATGATCCCGAAAAGTGGGAACCGGCTTTCGGACAAGATCATGCTCGATCGAGAAAGATCGGCTGCTCACACGAGCGCTGCGGCAAGCTTGTCGTAGAGCGGATTGTCGCGCGAGAACACATAGCCGAGCTCGGCGATCGCGACCGCCTGCGCGCCGTGCTCGCGCAGGAACGCGGTCAGCGCATAGACCTCGCCGGGCGGGCAGTGCAGCGTCAGCATGCCGGAGGAGGTCGGCCCGCCGAACGGCGTCTCGACTTTGAAGCGCGTCCGCGCGGTCTCGACCAGCGCGCCGTCGCAGGCGGCAAAGCGCGCGCGCACCTCGCGATAGGCGCGGGCGCGCGCCTGCGCGGCGATGCGGTCGAGCATGACGCGCGCGGTCTCGCGCTGCGCCGCGTCCCAGAGCGCGCCGCGCGCGGCGGCGAGATTGGCCTGCGAGCGCAGGATGACGCCGTCCTCCACCACCTTCAGCGCATTGGCGGCGAGCGTCGCGCCGGTCGTGGTGATGTCGACGATCAGCTCGGCGGTGCCGGCGGCCGGCGCGCCCTCGGTCGCGCCCGAGCTCTCGACGATGCGGTAGTCGGTGATGCCGTGGCGCGCGAAGAAGCCGCGCGTCAGGTTGACGTATTTGGTGGCGACGCGCGGCTTGCGGTTGTGGTGCTGGCGGAACGCGGTGGCGACATCGTCGAGGTCGGCCATGTCGCGCACGTCGATCCAGGCCTGCGGCACCGCCACCACCACGGTGGCGTGGCCGAAGCCGAGCGGCGCGATCAGCGCCACGCGCCGGTCGGCGTCGGGGATCATCTCGCGCACCAGATCTTCACCCGTGACGCCAAAGTGCACCGCGCCCTGCGCCAGCTGCTGGGTGATCTCGGAGGCCGACAGATAGGCGACCTCGACGCCGTCGAGCCCGTCGATCGCGCCGCGATAGTCGCGCGCGCCGCGCGGCTTGACGAGCGGCAGCCCGGCGCGCGCGAAGAACGTCTCGGCGTTCTCCTGCAGCCGGCCCTTGGCCGGCACCGCGAGGATCAGCGGCGCGCTCATCGTCGGCCTCCCGGCGCTGCGGCATCAACAGCATGGGCGGCGAGCCGCTCCACCCACAGCGCGAGCCCGACCGCCGGGATCGGCGCGGCGGCGCCGAGCCGCGTCAGCAGGCCGTCGTAGCGGCCGCCCGCCACCAGCGGCCCGCTCTGCGGCGCTGCCGGATCGGTCAATTCGAACACCAGGCCGGTGTAGTAGTCGAAGCCGCGGCTGAACGCGGTGGAGAACGCGATGCGCGAGACATCGACGCCGCGCGCGGCGAGGAAGCCGGTGCGGCTCTCGAACAGGTCGAGCGCCGGCGTCACCGTGATGCCGGCGTCCGCCGCCAGCGCCCGCAATTGCGCGGCGGCGCTGTCGGGATCGCCGCTGACCGCGAGGAAACGCTCGATCAGCAGCCGCTGCTCGCCAGGGAGCGTGCTGCCGGCGCCGAGCGCGGCCTGCTCCAGGAAGCGCTCGGCGATCTCGGCGACCGAGCGGCCGCCGACCGCGGTGATGCCGGCGATCGACAGCAGGTCGGTGACCAGCGCGCGCGCGCCCTTCGGATTGGCGCCCGACAGCGCGGCCAGCACGCCCTGATAGTCCGGCTGCTCGAGATTGCCGCCGAGCACCAGCCGGTCGAGGTCCTGCGCCAGATCGGCCTTGCGGGTGAAGTCCTTGACGAGCCGCCGCTTCCACGCCGGGGCGAGGTCGAGCGCCGCGATCAGCGCCGAGAACAGCGCGACGTCGCCCATCTGGATCGCCGGGTGGTCGAGCCCGTAATGGGTGGTGGCCTCGAGCCCGAGCGCCAGCATCTCGGCGTCGGCGGCGGCCTTGTCGGTGCGGCCGAAGGATTCGACGCCGGCCTGGAGGAATTCGGCCGGGCCGTCGCCGCGGTGGCGGAACACCGGGCCGAGGCAGCAATAGCCCTGCGGCTTGCCGGCGTCGGGGGAGGCGAGATAGTCGCGCGACACCGGGATGGTGAGGTCGGGCCGCAGGCACCAGTCGCTGCCGTCCGGCGCGGTGGTGAGATACATCCGCATCCGGATGTCCTCTCCGGACAAGTCGAGGAACGGCTCGGCCGGCTGCAGGATCGCCGGCGCGATCCGGCGATAGCCGGCGCGCTCGTAGGCGGCGAGCAGCGCCTCGGCCCGCCCGTTCGGCCCCTGCGGCAGCGATTGGTCCAAAATCCCCGTCCTCGCGTCCATCACCTCCGCCGCGGCGGTCCGGCCCTTGCCGGCCGCCGGCGGCCCCCCGAGGCGGCCGTTTAGAGCGGAATCGCTTCGAATTGAAGCACGCTCTCCCCTGCGCTCATTCCCGCGAACGCGGGAATCCACGCTTCAGCGTGGGTCCCCGCTGTCGCGGGGACGAACGGAGGCAAAAAGCTGATTCAACTCAAACCAACAGGACACTAGCATGCCAGGCTTGAGGATTCGATGACGGCGCCCGCTTTGCCTTAACGGGCCGGCCCAATCCGCCGCCGTCGTTAACGAGCCGGTAGAGCCGCCGCCGCGGCGGTAAGGGAGTGTCAACCAACAGCCGGTTTACTCCCGGGTGGGCAACGGAGGTGGTGCGGGCAATGCCTCGGACGGTTTCGCGCGCGGACGTGCTCGCCTTCTACCAGGCCTACAGCCGGCGCGACCTGCCCACGGTTGCCGCGTTCCTGCACGAGGACGTGCATTGGACCGTCAGCGGTCCGGTCGACGTGCTGCGCTATTGCGGCGAGCGGCAGAACCGCGGCGAGGTCATGCACATGATCACCGTGGTGATCCCGCAGATGTTCCGCGAGCGGCGGTTCGACCCCGAGCACATCCTGATCGAGGGCGATGCGGTGGCGGTGCTGGCGCGGCTGACCGGCGTGCAGCACGACGGCCGCGTCATCAGCTACCGGCTCGCGCATTTCGTCCGCTTCCGCGACGGCAAGGTGGCGGCGCTGACCTCGATCATCGACAGCTTCAACGCGGTCGAGCAGATCACCGGCCGCGCCATCTCGCTGCAGCCGCAGGGCGCGGGCGGCGAGCCCCTCGACGACCTGATCGTGATCTGATCTTCGCGCTTCTTCAGCGGATCGCGCTTTCAGCGCGGAGCGCGCGCCAGCACCGCGCGCACCGCCGCGACCAGCTCGGCCTCCGGCACGCTGACCTGCGCCTGCGTCTGCATCCGCAGATAGTCGTCGCGATCCTTCTCCATGGCCGCAAGCGCGGCGCCGAGCCTGAGATCCTTGATCAGGACCTCGCCGCGCGCCTTCTCGTCGCCGCCCTGGATGACGACGCAGGGCGCGTGGCGCTTGTCGGCATATTTGAGCTGGTTGCCGAAATTCTTCGGGTTGCCGAGATAGAGCTCGGCGCGGATGCCGGCGTTGCGCAGCACCGCCACCATGCGCTGGTAGTCGGCCAGCCGCTCGCGGTCGAACACGGTGACCACCACCGGACCGGGCGCGGGCGCGCTGTCGAGCGTGCCGATCAGCGTCAGCGCCGCCTGCAGCCGCGACACGCCGATCGAGAAGCCGGTCGCCGGCACCGCCTCGCCGCGGAAGCGCGACACCAGCCCGTCGTAGCGGCCGCCGCCGCCGACCGAGCCGAACCGCACCGGCCGGCCTTTGTCGTCCTTGGTGTCGAGCAGCAGCTCCACCTCGTAGACCGGCCCGGTGTAGTATTCGAGGCCGCGCACGACGGAAGGGTCGATGCGGATGCGGTCCTCGGTGTATCCCGCGCTCTTTGTAAGTTCTGCGATTCTGAATAGCTCTGAAATGCCTTCTTGGCCTGCGCCAGGCATTGCGGTGAGCATTAGTTGAGTGAGCATCGTCTCGTTTGTGCCGGTTGGTGCAGCCGTTGCAGCGAGCACGCGCGCGCAGGCGGCGGCGTCGAGCCCCGCGCCCTTGGTGAAATCGCCGCTCTCGTCCTTGCGGCCTTCGCCGAGCAACTGTCGCACGCCGTCGGGTCCGAGCCGGTCGAGCTTGTCGATCGCGCGCAGCACGGTGAGCCGGCGTCCGGCATTCTCCGCGCCGGCGAGCCCGATCGATTCCAGCACGCCGTCGAGCACCTTGCGGTTGTTGATCTTCACCACGTAGCTGCCGCGCGGAATGCCGAGCGCCTCCATGGTGTCGGCGGCGAGCATGCACATTTCCGCGTCCGCCGCGGGAGACGACGAGCCCACGGTGTCGGCGTCGAACTGCATGAACTGGCGGAAGCGGCCCGGTCCCGGCTTCTCGTTGCGGAACACCCAGCCGTAGCGGTAGGAGCGGTACGGCTTCGCCAGCGCGTCGAAATGCTCGGCGACGTAGCGCGCCAGCGGCGCGGTGAGGTCGTAGCGCAGCGACAGCCACTGCTCGTCGTCGTCCTTGAACGAGAACACGCCCTCGTTGGGCCGGTCCTGGTCGGGCAGGAATTTGCCGAGCGCGTCGGTGTATTCGATTGCCGGCGTCTCCACCGGCTCGAAGCCGAAGAGCTCGAACTGCGCGCTGATGGTCTCGACCATGCGCCGCGTCGCCGCGATCTCGGCGGCGCTGCGGTCTTCGAGGCCGCGCGGCCGGCGCGCCTTCAGCTTCTGCGGCTTTCTCGGGGTGTGGTTCATCGCGCGGCCTACATAGCAGACCGCGCCTCCACGGCAACCGGCGGGGCCGGCGAGAAGTGTCCGCCGAAGTTATCCGCACCGTCGCGAACAGCCTTATGATGCGTCCGTCCTGCTCGCCGGGGGGCGCCATCTAGAGGCGTCTTGATGGCGGAGCAGCCGGACGATGCCTCCTCGGGCGGCGTCCGG
>Ga0180222_1001897_pt1 | contig 19251 bp, 13 predicted proteins | sample eDN5th37CKraftOP_FD_151336 | JGI IMG/M metagenome (GOLD analysis project Ga0180222, IMG submission 151336) | Enriched Organic Plus compost microbial communities from Emeryville, California, USA - eDNA 5th pass 37_C Kraft OP (version 2) (version 2) ... | reverse complement strand
TGCAGCAACACGGCGAACACGAAGCCCAGCACCACGGCAGAGACGGCCGAAGGCGCAAAGCCACCGTTGGCCTGGAAGGCGGCGACCTGATCGACGGAGGGCGTCATGGCGACGGCTCCTCGTCGTCGTCGTCGGCGCGGTCACGGCGGACGTAATCGCCGGCCAGCGGGACGGGATCGCGCGGCTGGGCGCGCTGGGGCACGAGGTAGTCCTGCAGGCCGGCGCGAACGCGCTTCAGGTCTGAGCGCAGTCGGGCGTAGTCGAAGTGATAGCGGGCGCGTTCCTGCGGAGCGGTACTGGCGGCGTGCTCGGCGAGGCGGTCGATCAGATTGAGCTGGCGGGCGAGCGCGGCGATCTGCTCACGCTCCGGAGTGTCCTCGGCAATGGCGGGTTGCTGGGCCGAGAGCGACACGGCCAGCAGCACGGCCAGCGAAGGCCAGGCGGATGCGCGGCGGTTGGTCTGTCCCATCGTGCCATTCCCAAGTGAAGCGAATGGCCTTGATGCTGTGTCCCTTGCTCGGCTCGCGCCGCAATCAAACGGAACCGGTGGTCAACCGTATTTCAGAAGTGTTGCTTGATCTGCTAGCCAACGCTCTATCTACTGTCACGTAGCAGGGCAAGCAATCCCTCCTTACCCGCTTCGACCATCAAACTATTTCCTTGCTCAGTCGCTAGCCCACAACCGCTCGTCATCCTGGGTCGCCGCCCAGAAGTCATCGAACAGCGTCAGGTCAGGCTGCAGGATGGGGAAGCTTACGCAACCCAGCGGGACTGGGCGAGCGCAGCGAATGAGTTGCGGCGGTGGGTCTATGGTGGCGGAAAGGTGTTGCCCGGGCTTGTGACTCGCCGGGACGCCGAACGCGCGCTCGTCTTGTCCGACAGCCCGCGCGAGGGCTAGTAAGGCGCCTCGGCGTGGATCTCGTCGGCCATTGCCTTTAGCCTGTCCGCGATGGTCTGAAATCGGTTCTGCCGCTTCAGCCACGACCCCGCGGCGCCAACTCGATCCTGACCGGTTGCCTTCTTGAAGGCGCTCTTGGACTGCTGACTTTCGTGCGCGGCGTAGTTTCTCGCAGCGCTCAGCAGCTCCAGGGAATTGCGATACCCCAGCTTGGACACGACCTCGACCAGATAGTGGTCGTCTGGCAGGTACTGCTTGAGCGTCTTGATCAGGCCGTCCCGTCCCTTGAAGTCGAAGTAGCCGCGTCCCGTCACCAGGAATCGGCAGACCTCATCGGTCAGATGCTTGGGAAAGGAGAAGCCCGTCCTGGTGGACAGCGTCGACGTGTCGTTGTTGAGCGCGCCCACCAGCGTGTCCAGCATCAACGATTCGAAGGCTCGATAGAGGCGGATGATCGCCAGATCGTGACACCACGAGACATGTTCATCCCCGAGGCCCGCCGATGCCGTCAGGAAGGCCAGGATCTTGTCGGCTTCGGCCTTGAACTTGTTGGCCGAACCCTTGATGCTCTTCTTCTTGGGCATGTGTGGCGGACCTACGAGGCGCTGCGCTGAGCGGCTACACCGCACTGCCTGCAGGTCGCCGAGGTCAGGTCGGGCTCGGTACTGCCGCCACCAGACCAAGACGTTTCGAACCGCTCGAACGTTGCGCCGGATTGCCAGTGCGATCCGCTCCAGTTCGATCCCTTGTCGAGTACGTTCGCCTTCTCAACAGCGCCGCACTTCGGGCAGGTCAGTCGGTATATGGTTTTGTCGATGATCCCCACGGCGGCCCCTATTCGCCGGTCTCGAACTCAGCGTTCTTGAACTTCAGCACGTTGCAGTTTTCCTTCACGGCGCGCTGCAGTCCATCGTCGAACCCGGTGGCCGATTCGGCCTGGATCTCGATGGCGATCTTGACCTTTACATCGGGGCGCAAGGTGAATTGCTGGACCACCTCGTCCACCAAGTCTGCGAACTGCTTCTTGGCCAAGATGGGGTCGAGGTCGATGCTGCCGTAGAACTGCTTCTTGACGATCTGGCCGGCGGTCGCGCCACCGGCTTGGTAGCCCCCTTTGGCCGAGTCTTCGACGTGCGAGGTTTCGCCGCCGCCAGCCGGAGCCGTTGCGGTGCTTGCGCCCGTTCCGGCTTCAGCGGTCTTGGCACGCGAGGCCTCTTCAGACGCGCGCAGGGCTTCCATGTACGCGGCGGCCGTCAGCGGCTCGATCAGCAGCAGCGACGAGTCCATGATCAGCGACGTGCGCTTGCCGTAGCTGAACCCCACGTACCGGCCGTCCTCCTTGCCCTGGGCGAAGCCGAAGAACTCACGGCTCTCGGCGCCCGCCGCCATCGTGTTCTGGAACACGGTGTCGTCTTTCAGGCGGGGCAGGTACAGCTGCTGGCAGCTCTGCTGCCAGACGGTGAGCGCTGGAACGTCCTTGGCGTCATCCTTCCAGAACCAGTCCTTCAGCACTTTGGCCAAGTGGATCGGAGCCCATTCGCTGATGAGCAGCTCGTTTTCCTTGAGGACGCGTTCGATCTCCTGCGACCAGTTCTGGGCGCCTGGGTTGAGCGGAAAGTGCTCCCACATCACCTCAGACAGCCCTTTGCCCGGCCGTGCCTCTTGCACCGGGGCCAGCAGCCACTTATAGGTCTCACGAATCATCCGCCGCACGGTTTCCTCGGCCTGCTCCAGGCTGGCTTGCGCCTGCTTGGCCATCAGGTTGTCGAGGACAATGCGGTTGTCTTTGTAGTCGCCGACGATGCTGCGCCATGCGAGGTACGAGCGCACGTGGTCCTTCAGGCGGCTCACGCTGTCGTAGTCCGCGGCCACAAAGATCAGGCGGTTCTGCTTGAAACGGGGCTGGTCGCCGCGCTTCTTTAAGATCTCGGTGGCGCGCTCTAGTGCCAAGCTTTGGCCGCTCTTACTGAAGGCTGCATCCGGCGGCAGCACCACCAGCCGCAATGCCCAGTCGTCCGGAACGTCGCCGCTGCCGGTGAAGATGTGAATGCCGCCGAAGACGCCGCTGGCAAAGCTGCGCTGCACGCGCTCTCGGATCGTGGGGAACACGTCCTCCTTGTCCTGGAAGCGACGCTTGCGCTCTTCCATCTCGCGCCGCAGGTTCGGGCGCGTGTCCAGCCAGAAGCGGTTGTTGGCGTGGTTCAGGTAGTGCAGCCGGTCGGAGAGGCGCCGCAGCGCATCCTTGTAAAGGTTGACCTGCTGGCCGGGCTGGGCGACACCCAGCAGCACGCGCTCCAGCTCCAACCCCCGTACCAGCTGGTTGGACGCGATCTGGACGGAATGCGGAGCGCTGCCCAGGAAGATCGCGCGGGCAGTACGGCGGCAGGCCTGCACGCTGCCGAAACGGGTGTCCTTGTTCTCGATCTCCCAGGTCTCGGAGCGCTCGCCATCCACGTCGCGCTCGATCACCGGGTCCCAGCCCTGCGGCAGGTAGTAGATGGCCTCGTTGCGCGTATCGGCATCCATCAGCGGCACATTGCCAGGCATGATCAGCGGGTCGTTGTTGCCGTCCTTCCACAGGCGATGGATAACCTTGGCCATGAGCTTCAGCACGCCGCGGGTGCGCTGGAAGTTGTCCAGCGTGGACCAGTCCTCGTACAGGCGGTCGAACACCTCGGGGTGGATGGGATAGGCGTGGACCAGGCGCTCGAAGTACTTGCTGTCCTGCGTCTCCTGGGGAAAGTCCTCGCGGTTGGCGATGTAGTAGTCCGCGAACGCGCGGCAGACCGACTCCATCGCCAGCTTGTCGTTGATGTTGGTAAAAAGGCGGCGGCGGACGATCTCGAACGCTTCCTCGGTGGCCACCGGCTTCCACAGTGCCTGCACGCGGCCGAAGTAGTGTTCGAGCGCACGCAGGGCCTTCACGCCTTGCTGGCTGCCGGCCTCGCGATCCGAGAACGGCAGCGAGGCGAGCAGCACCGCAGTCGGCACCGCCTTCAGGGCCTCGGTGAGTGCCTGCACGAAGGAGAGTTGGGTGTCGTAAGTGCCGCCCGAGAGCGTCTTACCCTCCTCGAACTGCGACACGTAGCGCACCAGCTCGTCCATCAGGATCACGCACGGAGCGCTGGCCGCCAGCATGTCCGCGAGCTCCTTCTTGCCCGGAGCGGTGCCGGTCAGGTCCGCTTCTTTCACGAACTCGTAGCTGGCCTCGCCGCCCAGCTGCCAGGCCAGTTCACCCCAGAGCGTACGCACTGTGCAGCCGTCATGGATGCGCGGCTTGCTGGCCAGGCTCAGCAGATCCACTCCGTCGAGCACAGCGATACGGGCCTTGGGCAACTCCGTCACGCCGGCCGCGTCAAGAATCGGGGGCACGCCCTGAAGCTCGCTCGCCGGCGCCGCCCCCTTGGCGAGGTGGTAGACCGCCAGCATCGTGTGCGTCTTACCGCCGCCGAATGCGGTCTGAAGCTGGATGACCGGATCGCCGCCTTTGCCGGCCAGGCGCTTGACCACTGAGTCCAGCAGCAGGCGCATGCCCTCGGTAATGAAGGTGCGCTGGAAGAACAGCACCGGGTTCTGGTATTCGTCGTTGGCGGTGCCCGCGTGCACGCGCGACAGGTCCGCCGCGAACTCGGCTTGCTGGAACGTGCCCTTGAGCACGTCCTCGTGTGGAACGGCGATTTCGCGCCAGGGTTTGAGATTCATTCTTCCTTCTCCGTGCGAGCGGCATAGATGGTCAAGACCAGCTCGCTATCATCGTTCAATCGGTACTCAGGGCGTTTCCCGGAAAGCTGCTCGCTTCTCGCCAAAATGATCGACACCCCTTCACCGCGTTTGTCCATGATGTGACGGCGATGGTGCGCCAGCGTGTCATCGCTGACCGGACAACGGGCCAACAGGCTGGTCAGTACCTCATTGCGCGCCGCTTGGCGATAAGGAAGGCTCTCGGGCGTCATGGTGTTAGGCAGCATGCCTGGCGAGTACAACTCCAGCCTGTCGTCGAACAGGCGCAGCCGTACCTTTGCGCTAGCCATGGAGTAGTCCCGGTGGGCCACGGCGTTGGCCACAGCCTCGAACACAGCCAGCATGTCGAACTGCGGCACGTCCTCTCGGCCGCCCTGCGCATGCTTGTACGCCGTCACCTTCATGTTCTTGCGAACAAATGCGCATGCGTCCACGATCTGCTGTTCCAACGGCCCGATAATGTCTTGCGCATCTCGCTGATACGCCGCTTCGCCGCCAGGCAGAACGTCCGTACCCGGTAGGCCACAGCCTGAATGAAAGCTCCGGGCAGATGCTGCTGCGCCACGCGACTGCTCATCAACAAGCCAGCGATGGTGGGGCGCCAGTTGCCCTCATCGTCGCGTGCGGCCATAGCGAGTTTGCGCAGGAGGATCTCAGGCTCATCGGTGCTGGATGCCGGTGCGAAGCGCCGCCAGAGATCCTCATCCAAATCCTTCAGTGAAGCGCGAGGAACCGGTGTTTCATCAAAACGGATCAGCCGGGATTGACTGCGTTGCTGGAACAAGCGGGCCAGGTGATCTGGTGGGATCGGGCGCTTCGATGAGCCGACCCGGTGCAGATAGCCGCCAGGGCTCTGGTGGACGAATAGGCTGCGCTCCACCTCTACACGAATGACCGCTTGCTCCGCGCCACCCACGTCAGGCAGGGTCATCCGCTCGATGATGGGCGCCAAGGGTGGCTTGATCGACTCCTCGCACGCTTGCCGCACTACCAGTTCCACTGCGTCCAGGTGCTCCACGGGGATGCCGATCACCTCCCGGCTGGTGTCTTCCACGCCTAGCAACAACACCCCACCTGCACTGTTGGCGAATGCGGCCAATTCATCGGCCAGTCCGTCCTGCGTCGGTCCCCGGACCTTTCCTCCGGCGAACTTCACTTCTTTCAGTTCGAGGAAAGTGTCCTCGCCAAGGCGGATCTTTTCGAGCAGTTCACTACGGGTTGCCAACATCTCAAACCTCCGTTCCCAGGCGCTTCCAGCGTCGGGCAAAAGCTTCGTGCCCGCCTTCCATCACACGGCAGACCTCACGACGTACTCTGGCCTCCTGCAAGGCGCCGCTCTGCTGCACGAAGCACTGTCCGCGACCGAATTCCATGACGTGCACCAGTTCCGCGTCGCCATTGACCACCACGTTCGGGTTGTGGGTCACGACAATGAGCTGACGACGCAGCTTGTTCTCCCGAATCTGGCGAACGATCAGGTCATAAATCAGATGGTTGTCCAGATCGTCTTCCGGCTGGTCGAGCACGATCGGCTCCTCGCCGAAGGCCAGCAAGAAGGCCAGCAACGCAGCTGAGCGCTGCCCCTGCGACCCCCGACTGATGGGGTGCCAGGCACAGTCGCGCTGGTATTCGATGCGCAGATCGTCCTCCGGGAACCATGCCAGCACATGGTCAGCGAACTCCGGGCGTTCGCGTCTCTTTCTCAAATAATTTCGGAAGTGCCCGCCAAGGCCCCAATCAGCATCCAATCCCTCGCCCAGCAATGCTTTCTTGACATCAGCTATCGCAGCCGCCTTGCCCGCATCATCAGCCTGAGCCAGCGTGAACGCCATGCCGCCCAACGGTTCGCCATCTTCAACCTTGAGGATGTCGTCGGCGAAACGGTCATCAGTCACATCAATCAATTCTCGCAATTCACGCTCGATCTGACGCGGCTCGAAGCCGAAGGGCACGACGGCAATGCGCACGTGCGTGTTGTTGATCAAGGCGCTCTGAATGAAGGACTGTCGCGCTTGCGTGATGCCTTGGCGCTTTTGCGCAAGCAGGCTTTGTTGCGCTTCGATCTGCTTCGCCAGTTCCGCGCGGTCAGACTTCATCTTCTGGAGCGCCTTATGTTGCGCTTCCAGTTGCTGTTTCTCCTGCGTCAGCCGGGCAAACGCCTGCGGATCGCTCACTCCCTGCGCTGCAAGCTGTTGCTGCAGGGCAGCATGTGCTTGCCGGGCGGCTTGTACGCGAGCTTTCCATTGCGCAAGACGGGCATCTTGCTGCAGGGTTTCGATCAAGGCACCGAGTTTGCGTGCCTGTTCCTGCAAGCCAGCGCGAATCTGCTCGACCTGCGCGTCCGCCTCCTTGCGCCAAGCCAGCAGATCGGCATCTTGTTCCGTGAAGTGCTGGCTGGGCCAATCGTCGAGGACAATTTGTTCGGGCAATGCCGCAATGCGCTGTGCCCCGTCACGCAACAGCTCGAACAGATTGGCTACCTCACGTTCCTGGTGCTGCGCCTGCGCATAGGAGCACAGCACCGTGGCATGGTCAGCCTGCGACAGTGCCGCCAGCTTCTTGACCGCCTCACCCAGCCTGCGATCAACCTCGGCTTGCCCGGCCAGTTTGCCGTCCAGTTCGCGCAGGCGTGAGCGTAGCGTGAAGAAGGTGCGTTTGGCTTCCTCAAACGCTTGCTTCAGTGGCTCGACATGGCCGGCTTCGTCAATGATGGACAATAAGGTTTGCCGCCCGCTGCCCGCCAGGGCAGCAATCTGCCCCTGCGAGAAGATGCGCAAGGGAAACCGCGCCGCGTTCACGCTCTGGCTGGCGGATGCCTGCCATTGCCCGTTGCGCCACTCTTCTACTGCCACAGCTTGTCTGTCAGCTTGCCCATTGGCGCGCCAAGACAGGCGCAGTCGATCACCATCGTGCAGCCACTCCAGCCGAATCACGGTTTCACTGCGCAACGCGCCCTTGCCGTCGCGCCCGGCGGCCACCTTGCGAAACTCGTCGAAATGCGCACGCGGCTCGCTGTCCTGCGGCAATCCCTTCAATTCCTGCGCGCGTCCTGCCGCCAGCCGCAGGGCATGCACCACCGTGGATTTGCCCGTGCCGCGCCCGCCGACGACGGCATTGAAAAAGGGCGAGCAATTCAGCCGCGCGACCTGGCCGTTGCCCATGTAGCGGGCTTGCTCGATCTCGATGGCGGTAATGACATGGGCCGGCACCCGGAAAGGGTCAAAGGCGCCTTCGTCGCTGCGCCGGATGGAGATGCCGTTGCCATCCAACAGCGCCAAGCGCAGACCTTCCAATGTCGGCCGCGCCATCTTGACCCAGGTGTAACGGCTGCCCGGAACTGCTGCCCCCTGAAAAGTATGGCAATCACTACCGAGAACTCGTGTCAGCTTTTCGGCAACTGCTCTTACGCATTCCGGCGCAGAGCGGCTCATGTCTTCCCATTCAACGGCCAGTAACTGCGCGTTATCCAGCACGCCGCGAATGGTGTTGGCATCCAGACGGCTTGCGCTGCTGCCTTCACGTAACGCGAGCAATCCTTTCCCGGTGTCATTGGGACGATCCGCGTGGGCTGGTATCGGAATAGCACCGGCATTCAAAATTTCCTCGATGACTTTCTCAGGCCCTTCCCGAGTTACACCATCACTGTCACCATCTGTTCCTGAGTAGCGCACCGCCGCCAGCAAATCGGTGATGGTTCGGGTGGTTGCGTCAGGGTCGAATATTGCCAACAAGTGAAATCCGCCAGTAACAGAAATCTCCACCCCCGGGAACAGCGTGATCTCCCGAAAACCAGCAGGCGGGTTTCCGGCATCTGCCTGGGCCTTCATTCGGGCGTAAGCGTCTTTCAGTCGGTCGATCCACGCGCCGCTGTTATGGTCAGTTACCGCCACGCAGTCAATCTCGGCAGCCATGTACTTCAGCAGCCAATCCTCGGGCGAAAGGTTTACGCTTTCCTTCGCCCAGTAGGTATCACTGGACGCAGGGGTATGCGTATGAAAGTCGAACTTCCACCACCGAGAGCCGGGATAAGGCCATTCGGTACTTGCCATGTTCTTCTCCCTCAGATATCGAGTTGCGCTTGCGAGCCGACCACGCCAGCTTCGCTGGCCGCTTGTTCGATGGCGCTCCAGGCCGTTACGAGCTCGTTGTAGGCGCGGGCCTCCTCGGCCCAGCCTTTGCGTTCGCACAGCGTGTACAGGCGGTAGGCCAGGGCGCGCATCGGTTCGGCGCGGGTGGGCATGCGCGCAAGCAGCGCGCCGGCGGCGGACTCGCCCTGCTGGTTGAGGGCGCGGATCAACTGATGCAGCGCCTCCCACACCGGCGTGCGGGCGTCTGCCTCGGGCGACCAATCGGGCGGCAGCTCGGCCCACTTGAGCAGGCGCAGCAGGCCCTTGCCCGATTCCACCACCCCCGCCGCTTGCAGGCCAGCCACACTGGTGCCCTTGGCGCGGGCAAGCACATCGGCCTCGCCGAACTTGCCGCTCGCCCAGCCCTGTTGCTCGAACCAGTGCAAGCAGAACTGCGTGTCGGGGTCGAAGTCGTCCTCGGCCAGGAAGCGGTTGATCAGCTGCAGCGCGGTACGCACGCTCATCGGCGTGCCGTCGGCTTCGAGCACCGCGGCGTACTGGCTGAAGATCGCCATGCCGGGGCCGATGATGGCTTGTGACAAGTCCACCGGCGCAACGGGAGAGTTCACGCCGCCGCGTGTCATCTCGTCTAGCGCCTCGGGCAGCGCAGCATTGAGTTCGCGGATGAACTCGCGGCGGCTAATGGTGGCGGCATCCTTGGCTTTTTTTCGGCAGACGAGGACAATGCTGGAGGCGAGCGCATTCGTTCCGCTGGCAACCATTCGTCCGGCTCCCTCCGTGCGTACAGGCCACGTGCCAGTAATGGCAAAGCCGGCGTCCAAAACGGCCTGCAGAAATGTCTCCCAGCCAGTGCTGGAGGTGCCGGCCTCGCTCTTGGTTTCGCTTTGCTTGAAGGCGTAGTAGATGGTGACCGGGAAGGCCGGGTGTGCTTGCTCAGCCAGGTTATGCATAGCCCGCGTCATGCCGTCCAGGAAAAAGGACTCGGCCTTCTCTTTGCTGCCATGCCGGTAGGGCGTGGCGACCAGCTCTTCGGCCTTCGGCACAGCCAGCGTCGCGTACAGACTGGGGTAGATCGGCTTCAGACTCTTGCGCAACCAGACATAGAAGAAGTCCGAAAGGTCCGCGTAGCCGATGTTGTCGTAGTAAGGCGGGTCGGTAGAAACGAGCCTGTTTGCACTGAGGGCTTGGGTCTGCGCATCAGCTTGTTCAGCGCGGCCTACCCCTGTCTTTGGCAGGTCTCGTGCTGCCATTGCCCCTTTGTCAATTGCGGCGTCCAGGCTTCCGCCTGCGTCCGCAAATGGGTTGGATTCGGCAAAGTCCCAAACCATAGGAATAGCTTGGCGAGCGAAAGTCTCTCGAAACGCGCCACGGTCATTCATCCATGAGGCGATTGACGAACCAATGTTTGCCACCTTACTGATGGCAAAGGCCAAATACACCCCCACCGCCTGCGCATAGGCCGTGGCGCCGGTGCCGCCGGCGTCGAGGCCGAGGCCATCGTCGGCCATGCCGGCGGCCAGCGCGTCCTGCCGGCACTTGTCGATGGCCTCGCCTACCAGATCGGAAAAGGTGGTCAGCGCCACCAGTTGGCGGGGGGTGAAGAGGTCGCCGTAAACGTCCAAGCCATAGTTGGATACATTCACGCGGCATTTTCCGTGCAACTTGACATCGGGCCTCCACATCGGCTGCGCCTGATGAGCGATGGCTTCGTGTGCCTCGCTCGGCGGCAGATACACCCGGCCCCGTGCGCCTTCGGCGACGATGGCCATCAACCGCGCGCCCATGCGCCCAGCCTGTCCTTCGTTACGGATGTACTTGTAATCGATCGGTGACTTCGACAGCAGGCAATAGAAGCCACCCCGCTTGCCCGCAGCGGTGCCCGCTTTCGCCGCCTCGGTCGACTTGCCCACCTTCACCGTGAAGCGGTAACTATCTCCCTCCACCACCGGCTCCACATACGCCTCCTTGCCCGCCTTGCTCGACAGCACGAAGGTAGAGGCGAGCGGCACGTCCACGTGGCTGAACGCGGGGTTGGGGCTTTTGACGGTGCGCGCCCACAGCCAGGCGATCACGGTAAGCTGCTGCCCCACGAGCGGCTTCAAATCCGGCTGCTCGGCCGCCATTTCGGCGGTGATGGTGATTTTGGGGTACAGGCGGCCGATGCGCTGTTCGGCCTGCTCACGCATCCAGGCGCCGTAACGGCGCACGTCTTCGGCCAGGCCGCGCGCGCCGCGCCAGTCTTCGTGCAGCTTGGCCTGCTTCTCGCCTGCGGGGATCGGCCCAACCGGCGGGCGGCCGGCAAAGCGCGGCGGGATCTCGATCATCGCCTTGTTGATCGTCACCGCAACCGGATTCAAGTCGGACGCGTAGCTCTCCAGCCCCAGGCGCTGCGCCTCCAGCGGGATGGCGCCGCCGCCGGCGAAGGGGTCGTGGAAGGCGGGGAGCTTGTCCGGGTTGAACAGCTTGGCCGCCTGCGGATGGTTCTTGTTGAGCTCGCAGGTCTCGCGCCAGGAGCGGCGGATCTCGGCGCGGGCGCGTTCGAGGACTTCCTCGTTGTTGGTGTTCTCCCACTGCACCAGGTCTTCAATGATCTTGAACAGGCGCTCGCGCTCGAGGCTCACTGCGTCTTTCCAGGCGCGGGTACGTCGATCGCCCTTGATGGTTTCGGAGGGGTCATTGACCATCTGCGCAAAGATCACTGCGCGCGCCGCCGCCAGCGGCCGGCGCGCCCACCACAGGTGCAGGGTGCTGGGGTGGCCGTGGCGGATGGACTTCTCGCGCGCTGCCGCTTCGTTGATGGCGTCGAGCGGCAATGCTACTTCGATGAGTTTTTTGGGGGCTTTGATGCTGGTCATTCTTGAAGTCCTTCAGCGCCAGATGGCAGGGCGTGCGAGCACGTAGCCATCGGGCTTGACGAGTTGTTCGGGTAGCTGGCTGGCGCGCAGCTTGTCTTCACCAATGTTGAGGTAGCCGTTGGCGCAGCGCTTGAGTTCGTTCGAATAACGACTGGGCGGAAAGGCAACGACGATGCGCTTTTGGGCAAAGCGCTCGCGCACCCTGCGGATGGGTGTCGTCAGATCGCTGTCGCCGGATATGACGAGCGCTGTGTCGAAGGCGTTGTCAAAGGCATCGCCGAGCAACTGAATGGCGATGTTCACGTCCGTCATCTTCTCTTCGTAGTCGGGCCAGTTCGCGCCGCACTGCCGGCACTGGCGTGTCTTCTGCAGGTAGTGGCCGAACTGGCAGCGCACGCCGCGCAGGGCCAGGGCTTCGAGGTAGTCGTTCTGCCGCTTCTGGTCAGCCGAGTTGCGGCCATTGGCGCGGATGCGGGCCGTGAAGTAGTGCGTGGCCAGCAGTTGCTGCCCAGGCTTGAGGAGGCTCTGTGCAAGCGCTGAGACGTCGAGCCAGTAGTAGCGCTTGAAGCTGGAATCCTTCAACCCGAAGTAGAGGTTGAAGCCGTCCACGTAGGCCATCACGCGCTGCATGGCTGGCCTCCGGAAACGCTGCTCGGCTTGACAGCAGAGCCTGGTCTGACGACAATGTGGCGCATTAACCCCGCCAGAGATAGCATCTCCGGCCCGACGCCTCCCTCGGGAGGCGTCTCTTCTTGCAGCCCCGCCAAGGTGAGCAGCCCTGGCCCGACGCCCTCCCCGTGAGGGCGTTTCTGTTTCTGAGGGCAGCCCAGGCTCACAGCGAGCCCTCCGCGGTCGTGGCGCGCGCGAGCAGCGCGTCCAGGTCCAGGTTGATGCTGGTCACCGCCCAGTCGGGCTCCTGGGTGAAGGGCTTGCGGATGTAGAACGGCCCGGCGTAGCCGTCGCCGTCCACGAGCACGATGGCCAGGATGAACTTGTCCGCCTGGTTGAGGCCATAGAGGATCTCGTTGCGGGTGACCGTGATCGTGGTCTGGCCCTTGGCGCGGCCTTTGACCTCGATGTGACGCGAGGGCGGCAGGCGGCCGTCGCGGGCTTTCGGGATGCTGGTGACGTCCCAGCCGCACTTTTGCGCCGACACGTCAATGACCTCGTGCCCTAGAGCGCGCTCGGCATCCATCACCGCCTGCATGGCGATGCGCTCGATGCGGCTGCGTGCGTCGGCATCCGCCGACCAGCCGGGCTGACCCTTGCGCTGCATCAACAGGCCCGCCGGGATCACCAGCGCACCGCCCAGCACGACCGGCGTAGCGGAGATCACATGGCGCATGGCCAGCAGCTCCTTCTCGCGCGATTCGCGGCGGGCGGTCAGCTCGTCGATGGTGCGGCGCACGTTCTCCAGCGTCAGACGCACGTCTTTGCCGGCAGCCAGGTCGTCTTGCAGCTTGATGTATCGGTCGGACCAGAAGTTGATTTCCTTGACCAGACGCTCATGCACGGCGGCCAAGGTCTTGTCCACCGCCTGCTCGCGGCGGGTGCGAACTTCATCGAAGTGTTCGGGCACCAGGAAGCTTCCGGCATGGGCCAAAGCCTGTTGCTCCAGGTCTTTGGCGATCCACGGGGCGGCCAGCACGTCTTCGATCAACTTGAGGTCGGCAGGCGCAATGGGCTCCAGGTCCAGGTGAGGCGCCCAACCGGCGTTGATGGCGTGTCCCTGCGGGTCGATCTCGACGAACTGCATGCGGCGCGAGACGATGCGCGCGGGGTCTGCCCCTTCCTTGACGGCGTGATCGACAATGAACATCACCTTCGGGGTGATGCCCATATCACTCGGATCCACCAATACCGCCCCTTGCTTGAGCTTGTTGCGGTGAGCTTCCAGTACAAGGTCGGTGACCGCCTGCATCAAGGGGTGACCGGGATGGAGGAGGCTGGCCATCGGGGCGCCGACACGGTCGGTCAGCCGCACGTACTGCTTCTCGAAGCAGACGCGCTCGTAACGGCGCAGCACCGGGTCGGCATTGCGGCGGTCGCGGCCGGTGATTTGCCGGTCGCGCTCGCGGATGATGGCCGGGACGTTGGTGATTTCGTAGCGCCCAGGCTCACGCGGGCGCAGCTCGCCGCCCAACTGCTGGAAAGCCTGGTTGAAGAAGGCGCGGATGAAGAAGGGCTGCAGCTTGCGGGCCTCGGCCTTTTCCATTTCCTCCTTCACCGCGAACAGGCGCTTCTCGTCCATCACCTCTTCGCACAGCGCATTGCGTTTGATGATGTTTTCAAGGTGCTGGGTGTCCAGCGCGCCTTCCACCTTCTTGAGCAGGCGGGCACGGACTTCGGGATCCGAGCCGTAGCGGATGGCCTCGATCAGCAGGTCCTTGAGGGGCTTGTCCTCGAAGACCTCGCCCAGGATGTCGAACACGCGGCCGCCCAGGGCCTGGCGCTCCACCTCCAGCTTCTCGAACAAGCGCTGGAAGACGTCGCCCTCGCGGGTCTCGGCGGCCACCATGTTCCACAGGTGGCAGACCTCGGTCTGGCCGATGCGGTGGATGCGGCCAAAGCGCTGCTCCAGGCGGTTGGGGTTCCAAGGCAGGTCGTAATTGACCATCAGGTTGGCGTTTTGCAGGTTCACGCCTTCGCCCGCCGCGTCCGTGGCCAGCAGCACGCGCACCGTGGGGTCGTTGCGGAACAGCTCCTGCACCTTGCGGCGCTCTTCGCGCTTGACCCCACCGTGGATCATCACCACGGCTTCTTCGTTGCCGATGAGGCCGCGGATCTTCACCGCCAGGTAGTTCAGAGTGTCTCGATGCTCGGTGAAGATGATGAGTTTGCGCTGCCGCCCCTCGGCGTCGTGCATCTCCGGCGTGTCTTGCAGCAGGCGGGAGAGCTCATCCCACTTGCGATCCTGACCGGAATGCACCACCTGGCGGGCCTGCTCTTCCAGGCCTTCGAGGATGATGATTTCGGCCTCCAGTTCCTGGATAGTCTGGGCCGCCGTGGCCTGGTCGACCACGGCCTCCTCGAAGTTCTCATAGTCTTCGGGCGACAGGGCGTCGGCAGCTTCCCACACGTCGTCTGGCAGGCCGTTGTTGCCACCCAGCGTCTCGGCCAGTGACTGGCCGCGCTGACGGAGTTTTTCTTCCTCGACGCGGCGCTTGAGCTTGTGGCGACGCCGCTTGAGCGACTGGTAGATGGCCTCGGGGCTGGAGGCCAGGCGGCGCTGCAGCGCCGTCAAGGCGAAGCCCACCGTGCCCTTGCGTCCGCTGTCGGCCAACTGGTCGGCCTTGTTGAACTGCTCCTTGACGTAATCGGTGACGGCCGCGTACAGGGCGGCTTCGAGGTCGGAGAGCTTGTAGTTGACGGTGTAGGCCCGGCGCTCGGGGAACAGCGGGGTACCGTCGAACTTGAGCAGTTCCTCCTTGACCATGCGGCGCATGAGGTCGGACACGTCCACCTTGTGCGCGCCGTCGCGGAACTTTCCGTAGAAGCGGTCGGCGTCCAGCAGCGACATGAACAGCTGGAAGTCCTCTTCCTTGCCGTTGTGCGGCGTGGCCGTCATGAGCAGGAAGTGGCGGGTGATCGAGCCCAGGAGCTCGCCCAGCTGAAAGCGCTTGGTCTTGTTGACCTTGTTGCCGAAGTAGTTGGCCGAGAGCTTGTGGGCTTCATCGACCACCACCAGGTCCCAGCGCGACAGGCGTAACTTCTCCTGCAGGTCGTCCGCGCGGGCCAGTTGATCGACGCGGGCGACCAGCAAGTCGTGGTCGTCGAAGGGGTTTCCGCTGTGGGACTGTTCGACTTGCTCCCGCGAGAACAGCGTGAACGACAGGCCGAACTTCTCGAACATTTCGTCCTGCCACTGCTCGACCAGGCTGCCGGGGGCGACGATCAGCACGCGCTTGGCATCCGCGCGCATCAGCAGCTCGCGGATGAAGAGGCCTGCCATGATGGTCTTGCCAGCGCCGGGGTCGTCGGCCAGCACGTAGCGCAGCGGCTGGCGCGGCAGCATCGACTCGTAGACCGCCGTGATCTGGTGCGGCAGCGGCTCCACGTTCGACGTGTGCACCGCCATCATCGGATCGAACAGGTGGGCCAGGTTGATCCGGTAAGCCTCGGCAGCGAGCTTGAACTCCTCGCCCGGGGCGTCGAAGGCCCAGGGGCGGCCGGCTTCGGCCAACGACAGGTTGGCCTCGTCGGTGCGGAACAGCATCCGCTCGCGCAGCGAGCCGTCGGCGGTCTTGTAGTAAACGGTGAGGGCGTTGTCACCGACCGGTTCGGTCGTGACGATGCGGACCACCTGCCCGGGTTCCAGCCCCGAGATGGCCGCGTTCTTCTGGATCTGTTCGAGCTTCAGCACGGTGCGCCCCCTTGTTGTTGTTTGTCTGCCCTCAGGGCTTGCGCCGGTTGTAGGGCGACTGGTTGGTGGGCTTGAGGGAGATGTTGTTCTCGCCCGCCTTGGCACGCACTGCGTCCTCCGTGCGGCCCAGCTTCAGGCCAATGACGCGCGTGGGCGTGTTTTCTTGGGCGAGCTGCTTGAGCTGCTTGACCTCGGCAGACGTCCATTGCTTGCCGTGGTTGGCGGGAGGCTTAGCCATGATGGGGCTCCTTTCGGCGGTGACAGTCGATGGGATTGCAGGCGTGGGTGATCGTCATGGTCACCCCTACTTGCTGGACTCGCTATAGCCCGGCGCGAGCACCAAGTTGGTAACTCCATAGAGGGCTTGGCGATTGCGGAGCCACAGGTGGTACTCGCCACCCTTGAGGCTGTGATCTTCGGTGCAGTCCACGTTCCAGCGGCGCAACAGGTAGCCGGCCATCGCCGCACGGGCCCGCACCTTGAGCACACCGCCCTCCATGCCGTACTCGGCCTCGATGGTGTCGGGGTGCTGCACGTTAGCCGGATGCGGCACGAGCTCGAGCTCGGTGATCCGGTTCCACTGGATGTCCTGATCGGGCTTCTCGTGGTCGGCCACAGGGCCGGGCAGGATGCGGGCGGCGTCGAGGCGCCCCAACACGAAGTCGCGGAACTCACCGCTGCGCCGGTCGAAGGCGCGGACGTGCCAACGAAGGCCGCTGTCGGCCAGTGCGAACGGGACGATCTCCCGGGTCGTCAGCCCGCTCGACAGTGCGCGATAGGCGACCTCAACAGCGGCGCCTTGGTGAATGGCGCGGGTCAGGACGGACAGCAGATCCAGATCAATCTTGCCCGGCAGGCTGGTGCCCTCCTGTGCCACGACACCCTTCCAGCGGATGGGCTCGCCGTCACCGTAGCCCTGGGACAACCAAGTGAGGATCCGCTCGGCGGGGAAGTCAAACAGGGGGCGGAACCAAGCGGCACGGACGTAGACCTTGCCCTTGGTGTCGTACTCCATATTGCCTGGGGCCAGCTCCTTGTACTGGGCGATGTCCCGCGTGGCCGCCGCAGCCTGGATGCCGAAGCGCGTCACCAAGTCCTGGCGGCGGATCTCGCCAACAAACCGCAGGCGCAACTCGACGAACGCGAGCCGGTCGCGTTGCGCCTGGGTCATCTCCGGGAGTCGGTCGCTGGACATGTTTGCGCGTTGGCTTCAGTATTGTTTCGTGCATCATACACTCATCCAAACAGAACGTCAATTAGCTTGAATAAGCATACTATATGCATCTCAAAATGATTATCACTTGAATCACCCAGGGCTCCGTAGACAGTCAGGACCCTCGTTGCGCGTAGCGCCGCTCGAACTCTACAGGGGACAGCCCACCGCTTCAGGAAGAGCAGCGGCAGCAGGTAGTCTTTGAACTTGGCCGCGTCCTTTTCGCCGCGGATCGAGCAGGCGGCCTCCCACAACATCTGCTCCATCGGCTTGGTGGTGGGTGGGGGCGACTCCTGCCCGCCCCCCCCCCGCCGCGCCCGGCACGACGCCGCGTCACCTGCGCGGCCGCCGCGGCCGGCGAGGGGCTTTCGGCGCCCTCGACTCCAGCCTCCCGCGCCCAAGCCGGTCGTGAAGCCGCAGCGACGCGGCCAACCTCAAAGGGAGGTGGACCAGCCGTGACCGTGCGAACGGCTGGGGACGGTACCGCCCGCGAGGAAAGTCATGCTCGTTGTGTCTAGTCGGTAGTTATTGACATCTACCGACATATCGCAACATCATGGCGGCATGCACAGTTCGCACCAGCGCATTCTGGAACTGGCCGCCCAGCGCGGCCTGATTCGCCCGCTCGATCTCCATGAGCACGGGCTGCCCACGGTCGCGCTCACGCGGCTGGTGCGGCAAGGGCTGCTCCAGCGCGTGGGACGGGGCCTGTACGCCATTCCTGACCGGCCCGTCTCGGAACACCGTGCACTCGCCGAGGTGGCACGCAAGCACCCGCAAGCCATCATCTGCCTGCTGTCGGCACTGCGCCTGCACAAACTCACCACCCAGTCGCCGTTCGAGGTCTGGCTGGCCATCCCCAACAAGGCGCGCGCGCCAAAGATGGACTATCCGCGGCTTCGCATCGTGCGCTTCTCCGGCGCCGCGCTGACGCAAGGGATCGAGGAGCACCTCATCGAGGGCGTGCCGGTGCGCGTGACCAACGTCGCCCGCACGGTGGCTGACTGCTTCAAGTACCGCAACAAGATCGGCCTGGATGTCGCGCTGGAGGCGCTGCGTGAGGCCTGGAAAGGAAAACGCGTGGGCATGGACGAGCTGTGGCGGTCTGCCCAGCTGTGCCGGGTGGCCAATGTCATGCGTCCCTACTTGGAGAGCCTGACGTGAGCAGCCGCAACACCGCCGCCTCGGTACGCACCCGCCTGCTCAACCGCGCCCGCGAGACCCGGCAAGACTTCAATCTGATCTTGACCCGCTATGCGCTCGAGCGCCTGCTTTACCGGCTCAGCATCTCCCCCCACGCCGACCGGTTCCTGCTGAAAGGCGCGCTGCTGTTCGACTTGTGGTTCGACATCCCACATCGCCCGACACGCGACGCCGATCTGCTGGGCTTAAGCATCGCCGAGATCCCGCATGTCGAGGCGGCGTTTCGGGACATCTGCACGGTGGAACTGGACGACGGCATACGCTTCCAGCCTGACTCGGTACACGCGGAGGAGATCCGCAAGGAAGCCAACTACTCCGGTGTCCGGGTCACGCTGATCTTGGCAGAATTGACGGGAGAACTGCCATGGCCGGGGCGAAGCAGGCGCCGCTGAAAAGCGATCACGGCCACGACCGCAAGGAGGTGACTCTTATGCGCCATTTGCGCGTTCTTACAGGTACTTCTTGAACGTCGCCGCCGCAATGCACACCGCCACGCCGAGCAGTGCGGCGCTGGGCAGCAGGATCAGCAGCGGGTTCACGCTGACCGGCAATGCCAGGTAAGTCACCCACGGCAGACTCGCGTCCCGCGCCGAAGCGGCGGATGTCCCGGCGCACCAGGCCGTCCACCAGCCCGACGAAGGCGGCCATCAGGAACAGCGGCAGGGTCAGGCACAGCACCAGCAGCCGAACGAGGAAGACCAACGTCGTGTAGGCCGAGGCGATCAGGTAGCTCTCCATGCTCACGTAGACCAGGCCGATGTAGTAACGGAAGTCTTTGGTCGGGCGATGGCTGCCGGCGCTGGCCTGCGCCGAGGCGTCGCGTATCCAGTCCAGCAGACCGCTTTTCACGAACAGCCAGTCGTAGCCCTGCTCGACCAGCCGGTGCGCGG